>OFEU01000192.1_pt1 | contig 63955 bp, 59 predicted proteins | sample 1521221 | NCBI WGS metagenome assembly OFEU01 (sample SAMN03766357, study PRJEB24113) | microbial mat metagenome | isolation source: enrichment culture HLUCC-O from microbial mat sample contains cyanobacterium... | reverse complement strand
CCTAATGGCTCGTCATGGCCAGGAACCGGATGTTGACTTGGCGTTCCTTGCCGCGCCCCGGCACGCCGCCGAAAGCGCGGAAACCGTGCCAATGGGCATCGAACAGCATCTCGTGGGTCTGGAGCAGATAAGCCTGCAGCAGGAAGGCTCGGCTGTGCGACAGCTTGATATGGGCGACCTGCAGCTTGGTGCGCTCGCCGCCGAGCACGGCGTAATCCTCACTCCAGTCGAACTGGAACGCCTCGCCGGGGCGAAAGGCCAGAGGGACGAAGGTACCGCGCCCCGTCGTCTGCTGCTCCCGCTGGCGATCCATCCGCCAAGACCGGGCAAAGGCCGCAACCCGATTGTAGGAGCCCGTGAAGCCGAGAGCCTTCAGATCGGCATGGAGCTGCTTCAGCGTCCGGCGCTGCTTGCGCGATTTGCCGGCCTCCGTCTTCAGCCAGGCACCCAGCTTCTCAGCGAAAGGGTCAAGCTTGCTCGCCCTTTGGGGCGTCGCGAACTTCGGTTCGACGGTACCCGCGTTCAGATACTTCTTGATGGTGTTCCGCGACAAACCAGTGCGTCGCGAAATCTCGCGAAGCGGCAGCTTCTCCCGCAATGCCATCCGGCGAATGATGTTCAAAAATCCCATGTGGATCACTCCGTAGTCCCCCACCGCATGCCGCGTTGGGGAAAGGGTCACATGGGTCAAATCTCAGTGGAAATTCCGTGCCTGCCCGGGTCACTTCTCAACGGAACATACAATATATAGATGCAAGTTGCTCTAATTCAGGAATTCCTTGATCGACAAGGCACCCGAATTTGCATCCAACCGTGTAACCGTGGCAGCGGCATTGCGCGCAGCTAGCTGAAGCGCTTCTTCGGTGGTCTTCCCCAATGCCAGCATGTATGCCAGTGTTGCGCCGAAAGTATCTCCCGCGCCGAGTGTGCTGTGTTGATGGGGGAGCGCAGGCGATTCAAATACGGATTCGTGGAAGATTTCGGCGCCACCGGTCAGCCAGGCTCCATGCTCCCCATCAGTAATACAGACGAGACCTCCGTATCTCCGGTCGAGACTCCTGCAGATATCGACGACGGACAGACCGGCGCAAGGCAGATCCATCTGTTGCGCAAGCTGTCGTGCCTCGTTCTTGTTCACCACGAGAAGATCACATTCTGCGATGACGGGCTCACATTGTGCAAAGTCTGCGATGATCTGGCCCATGCCGGGGTTGAACGCCACGAATTCGAATGCGCGGGGCGCATCCGAAAGGCGCTGTGCGATTGCCCGGTAGGCGGCTTGCGGCGCTGCGGTCACATAAAGCAGATCGGCAGATTTGATCGAGATGGAATCGGCGCGCAGCCTCAGGTTTGCGCCGCGCGCAGCCATGACCGAAGCGTCGCCCGACCGAGGAATGGTGACGATGGCTTTGCCGGTTGGTGTATCATCGACTACTTCAACATTGGTTGTGGAGACATTGCTCTGCGTCAATGTCCGCAAGATGAACTCCCCGGCCTCATCCCGCCCGATCGCGCAGTGGATGCCGACCTGCGCGCCGAGTCTGTTGAAGACCGTTGCCGCATTCATCGCGCCCCCTCCGGCGGCCAGTTCGATATGGCTGGCTTCCTGTTTCTGCCCAGGCAGGGGCTGAACTTCAGCCTCGATCGCTACGAGGACGTCAAGCGTGACGCCACCCAGACAAAGCACTTTCAGCATGAGCGTCCGACCTCGTAGCCATGCAGCGCGGCGCCCAGAACGCCTGCTGAATCGCCTAATATGTTGCGGCTTACTTGGGTTTTGACATGATCTCCCATGATATTGTCCCGTACACGTCGCGTGCCTTCAGCGTAGATATCGTCCATATTTGAAAGCCCACCCCCGAGCACGATGATATCCGGGTCAAATATCGTGATCAGATTCGCTGTTGCGAGACCGAATGCCTCCATGAAGCCATCCAAAACCCGCGAGGCATGCGGATCACCGCACTTGCGCGCATTCAGGATTTCTGGAACGGTGATCTTTCTCCCGGAGATTGCATGATAGGACTGCTCGATGGCCGTACCGCTCAAATATCGCTCCACGCATCCATGGCGCCCGCAATAGCAGGCATGGCCTCCATGATAGAGCACAGAATGCCCCCATTCTCCGGCAATCCCGTTACACCCTTCCCAGATGTCTCCGCCCACGACGAAGCCTCCGCCGCAGCCGGTGCCGAGTACCATGCCGAATACGAAGTGCCCGGATCGACCTGCTCCCAGCCGCGCTTCGGCAAGCGCAAAACTGTTCGCGTCATTCGTCAGCGCCAGCGGCATACCGATTTCGTCTTGCAGATCGCGCAGAAGATTTTTCCCATTCATGCATTCGATATTGCAAAATCGCAGTCTTGCATTGTCGTGATCGATGGTGCCCGGCGTGCAGATGCCCAGAGAATAGGGGGTATCTCCAATATTAGCCGCGATAGACATATGAATGCCAGCAATTTGCTTGATTATATTTTCGTATCCCGAATCATGCATTGTTCTCCGCCGAATTCGAAAAATCTCACGCCCTTTGTTATCCAGGGCGACACCTTCGATCTTTGTGCCACCCACATCTATTCCGATCATGTGCATTGAGCTTCTCCAGAGTTGATCAATATTCGCCGGGAAATAAAATGAATTCGGAATTCTGCAGCATCCCTTCAACCCAAGCTCTGATAGCGTTTGACGCGGTCGCCCGGCATCGCAGTTTTCGACGCGCGGCTGAAGAACTCTGCATTACCGACAGTGCGATCAGTCATCGAATAAGGGAGCTGGAGCGAAATCTTGGAACATTGTTGTTCGAGCGTACGACGCGCAGTGCGCGTCTGACAATGGAAGGGGATGTGCTTCTCAAGAGCATCGTTCCGGCTCTGGTGGCGCTGCAGAGCGCCACCAGTAGCTTCAAGGATCGACATACGCATGTGCGCCTGTCGATCCTTCCTTCTTTTGCCCGTTTCTGGCTGCTCCCTCGGCTCGCCGACTTGCAGCGTACTCTGTCCGACATCACGCTGGACATCGATACGACCTTGCGGCAAGTGCAGCTCGACCAGAATGAAGCCGATCTCGCCATCCGGTTCTGCCGCGATCCGGGCAGTGAGGGGCTGGCCGTCACCAAGATCATGGATGATGCGTGGATTCCCGTGGCAACGCCGACATATGCGGCCTCCCTCGGGGAGGGCGGCCTGCAGCAACGTCTCCGGCGCGCGACGCTCGTCGAGCACCAGCGCCAACCCTGGGCGCCGTGGTTCGAGCTGGCGAAGCTTGAGCCGCCGGGGACCGGCAAGCTGCTTCTGCTCTCCGATACGGCGATGATGGTGGATGCTGCTCTGCAGGGTGTCGGCGTCGCTCTCGTGCGACGTTCGCTCGTCGATCGATTGATTCGCCGCGGCGAACTGGAAGTATTGTTCGACATTGGACTCGAATCCGATTCTTCTTATTTCCTCATCTGTAGAAAGAACTCGCTGAGTAGGAGGCCCATTGCGGATGTATACGGATGGCTTATTGATTCAATTCAGAATGACGAGGCAAATCCCTAGTAGAACGACACCGATTGCCATGGTCTTTTGAGGTATGTTATTTTCACGAAGCAGAATGGCACTGAGCCCGAATACCATGATGAGATTTGTTCGTCTCAGGATGGAGATGACGGATATAAGCGCTCCCTCTGAGTTGACGGACCAGAGATAAACGAATTCGGCTGTAACATAAGCAATTGCCAAGGCAGTGATTGACCAATTTTCGGACATCAGGCCCTTGAGTGTGATACGTTTTATTATAAAAGGCAGAATTATAGCTGCGAGCGCTGCACGTTGAAGTGCAGAATATGCCTGAACCGATGCAAGATCTAGATCGAGATTCACCAATATATGCTTATCATACAACGCATTTGCCGAGGACATGAGCGTTGCGGCGAGCATGCAGAATACCCAAAGATTGCTCTGGACATGAATACCCTCTTTTTTTCCGATGAGCGAAAAATAGTAATACGCCGCGACAGCCAGCAATATGCCGGTCCATTGCATCGGGGAGAGCAGTTCACCGAGGAAAACATAGGCGCCGATTGCTGTCCAAACCGGCCCCGATGCGCGGATTCCGGCTGAAATCGACAAGGGAAGAGCCTTGACGGAATAGTATGACAGCACCCAGGTGACGACCATCATCAGCGACTTCGGAAGAACGGCGAGATGCTCACTCAGGGACAAGCCCTCCGGCGCAAGGCCGACGGGGCGCAGGGCGTGAACGGCGTTGTCCGGGGCCAGTATGAAGGGAAGCCAGACAAGCGCACCGATCAGCGACGACAAGAAGACGACTTCCAGGACACCGTTCTTGCGAAGGGCGATCTTCGTCAGGAAATCGTAGATTCCGAGAATGATTCCGGCGCCGAGGCCGAGTATGATCCAGGTCATATCGTTGCTACACGGCCAGAAAGCCGCCATCCACATTCAGAATTGCAATATCAAAGTTTGCAGCTTTTAAAAACGTTTTTGATTTCAGATTCGATTCGTTTTTCGATATGATATTTACGGTTTTGCATTGTTTCTCCTTTTTGTATTTACTTCAATGTCAACGAAAATTGCCCGAAAAACCCGATCGCGGCAAACGAGAAATTTTTGATGATTGTGCAGTCTGATTCATCAATCGCGTCCCGCGACGCAGGAGGAGGCGGCAATTCCTCCACAGCGATCCACAGGCGCGCAGGCGCATTTCAAGGTGCGATCGCACGCCACGCGGACTAAACCCGCAGGCGCCCCCGATTTGATGTAAGATCGACCCATGCGCTATCCGCCCGCGATTCTCGACGAGATCCGTGCCCGGCTTCCCGTTTCGGAAGTCGTGCGCAAGCGCGTGCAGATGAAGAAGGCGGGGCGCGAATGGAAGGGGCTCTCGCCCTTCAACCAGGAGAAGTCGCCCTCGTTCTACGTCAACGACCAGAAGGGCTTCTATCACTGTTTCTCGTCTGGCAAGCACGGCGACATCTTCGATTTCCTGATGGAGACCGAGGGGCTGAGCTTCCCCGAGACGGTCGAGCGGCTCGCCGGTGAGGCGGGTGTGAGCCTGCCCAGGCCCACGATGGAGAATCTCGAGGCGGAAAAGCGCCGCGCGGGCCTGCACGAGGTGATGGAACTCGCCGCCGCCTTCTTCGAGAAGGAATATGCCGGGCGGCGCGGCACCAATGCGCGCGAATACGTCGCCCGGCGCGGCATGCCGCAGACGCTGCAGAAGCGCTTTCGCATCGGCTACGCCCCGGCAGAGCGCTATGCCTTGCGCGATCATCTCGCCGACAAGGGTGTGCCGGGCGAGACAATGATCGAGGCGGGTCTGCTGGTCTCCGGCGAGGATATCGCCGTGCCCTTCGACCGTTTTCGCGACCGGCTGATCTTCCCGATCTGCGATTCGCGCGGACGGGTCGTCGCCTTCGGCGGGCGCGCGCTCTCGGCGGATGTTCCGGCGAAATATCTCAATTCTCCCGATACCCCGCTCTTTCACAAGGGGACGATGCTCTACAACGCCCATCAGGCGCGCAAGGCGGCGCATGACAAGGGCGTCGTCGTCGCGGTCGAGGGTTACATGGACGTCATCGCCATGGCGGGGATGGGCTTCGACAACGCGGTCGCGCCACTCGGCACCGCGCTGACGGAAGAGCAACTCGCCGTCCTGTGGCGTATGGCGGATGAGCCGATTCTCTGTTTCGATGGCGACAAGGCCGGGCGCCGTGCGGCCTTCCGCGCGCTCGACGTGGCGCTCGCGCGTCTGCCGGTGGGCAAGTCGCTGCGTATGGCGATGCTGCCGGCGGGACAGGATCCCGATGATCTCGCCCGCGAGGGCGGCGCTGCTGCGATGGAGCGGGTGCTCGAAGCCGCGCTGCCCCTGATCGACGTGCTCTGGGCGCGCGAGACCGAGGCCGGGCCGCTGGAAACGCCGGAGCAGCGGGCCGCCTTCGAGCGGCGCCTGCATCAGGCTCTGCGGGTGATCAGCGACGAGACCCTGCAGAGGCATTACCGGGATGCGATCAACGAGCGTCTCGCGCAGCAGTTTCGCGGGGCGGGCCGGCGCAGTGGCGGTTACGAGCGCGGGGGCGGACGTCAGGGTGGCGGGGCCGGCGGTGGCTATGCACGCGGGCCGCGCGCCGGCTGGCAGCAGGAGGCACCGGGGATGCGCCTGCCGCAGGGCTACCGTCCGAGCCCGGCGCTGCTGCGTTCCGGACTGTTCGCCCGTCCCGATCCCGATATCCCGGCGGCGGCGGCTCCGCGTGAGGCGACCATCGTGGCTGCCTTCGTGGCGCATCCGCATCTTCTGGAAGAACACGCCGAGACGCTGGCGGCGCTCGAACTGGCCAGCCCCGAGGCGCGGCGGCTGCGCGGATTTCTGCTTGATTACATCGCCGAGGACAATACCGCCGAGGCGGAATACGTCGCGCTCTCGCTGCGGCGCGCCGGTCTCGCCGACACGTATCAAGCCCTGCATGCCCGGATGGTGCCCAGCCTGCGCTGGATTCTCGACCCGCATGCCGACGGATTGCGTGTCGAGGATGCATTGAGGCAGGCCATCATCTTGCATCGGCGCGCACACACGCTACATACGGAATTGAAGGCGGCTGCCCGCGCACTGGCCGAGGATGACAGTGAAGCCAATCTGGCCTGGATGCGTGACGTTCAGGTTCAGTTGTCGTCGCTCGAGGGCGCGGAAGCCGACCGGGAAGATTGAAACGCAACGGCTGTTGCGAGGTGGAGGCGATCGTCGACGCGAAACGGATTCCGAAAGGGGCGATAGAGGTCGGGACGGCGGCGGATAAAGGCATCCGGCGCCGGTTTTTCCGTTGGTCCGTCTTCCCGTCGTGGGATCGCTTCGCTAAGCGGGTGCGATGCTTAACGCTTCGACAAGCCGATTGGTGTTTCATGTTCGGTGATTCGCGGCGTGCCCGAGCGAGGGGCGTTCCGGGTTCGTTGAGCATCACCGCCGAAACGCCCGGCCCGGGGCACGGGGCTGGTGCGTGGGGGCGTGTTGCCGGAACGTCGATTCCGGCCGAGATCTGTGGGAATTCTTGAATGGCGACCAAGGCAACTGAGACCACCGAAGCGGCGCCCGAGCAACAATCGGATGGTCCGCTGCTCGATCTGACCGATGCCGCGGTCAAGAAGATGATCAAGACCGCGCGCAAACGCGGTTACGTCACCTATGACGAGCTCAATGACGTCCTGCCCTCGGAGGAGTTCTCGTCCGAGCAGATCGAGGATGTGCTCGGCCAACTCAGCGAGCTCGGCATCAATGTCGTCGAGGCAGAGGAAGTCGAGGAGGCGCAGGCGGAAGGCGAATCCGGCGAGGAGGAAGCCGAAGGCACCGATCTCGTCGCTGCATCGACCACCCGTGCCGTGGCGGCCAAGCCTGAAACCACGAAGGAGCCGACGGACCGGACCGACGATCCCGTGCGCATGTATCTGCGTGAGATGGGCTCGGTCGAACTGCTTTCGCGCGAGGGCGAAATCGCCATCGCCAAGCGCATCGAGGCCGGTCGCGAGGCGATGATCGCGGGGCTCTGCGAGAGCCCGCTGACCTTCCAGGCCATCATCATCTGGCGCGATGAACTGGTCGAAGGCCGCGTGCTTCTGCGCGACATCATCGATCTCGAAGCCACCTATGCCGATCCGGAGGGCAAGGGCGCCCCCGGCAAGGACGATGAGGATGCGGGCGCGGGCGCGGCGGTCAGTGGCGTCGTCAACGGTGCTGCCGGTGCCGCTGCCGGCGAGGAAGCGGCGGCAAAACCGGCGGGCGACCAGACTCAACCCGGCTCGACCCCGGAGGCCGAGACCGACGGCGATGCCGACACTGATGACGACGATATGGACAACAACGTCTCTCTCTCCGCCATGGAGTCGGAGCTGAAGCCGCGCGTGCTCGAAACCTTCGACCGGATCGCGGACAACTACAAGAAGCTCCGCCGCCTGCAGGTCGAGCATGTCGAGCAGCGCATGCAGAATTCGCAGCTCACGCCCTCCCAGGAGCGCAAGTATAAAAAGCTCAAGGAAGAGATCGTCACTGACGTGAAGTCGCTCTCGCTCAACCAGAATCGCATCGATGCGCTGGTCGAGCAGCTCTATGACATCAACAAGCGCCTGCTCTCGCATGAGGGCCGGCTGATGCGCTATGCCGAGAGCTTCGGTGTCGGGCGCGAGGATTTCCTGCGCAATTATCAGGGCTACGAGCTTGACCCGAAATGGCTGTTGCGAGTCTCCAAGCTGGGCGGCAAGGGCTGGAAGAACTTCGTCGCTGACGGCAAGGACCAGATCCACGATCTGCGCGACCAGATCCACACGCTCGCCTCCGAAACCGGGCTCGAGATCTCGGAATTCCGCAAGATCGTGCACATGGTGCAAAAGGGCGAGCGCGAAGCGCGCCAGGCCAAGAAGGAGATGATCGAGGCCAATCTGCGTCTCGTGATCTCGATCGCCAAGAAATATACGAATCGCGGCCTGCAATTCCTCGATCTGATTCAGGAAGGCAATATCGGCCTGATGAAGGCGGTCGACAAATTCGAGTATCGTCGCGGCTACAAGTTCTCGACCTACGCCACCTGGTGGATCCGGCAGGCGATCACCCGCTCCATCGCCGACCAGGCCCGCACCATCCGCATCCCGGTCCACATGATCGAGACGATCAACAAGATCGTGCGCACCTCGCGCCAGATGCTGCACGAGATCGGGCGCGAGCCGACGCCGGAGGAACTGGCCGAGAAGCTCGCCATGCCGCTGGAGAAAGTGCGCAAGGTACTCAAGATCGCCAAGGAGCCGATCTCTCTCGAGACGCCGATCGGCGACGAGGAAGATTCGCATCTGGGCGATTTCATCGAGGACAAGAACGCCGTCCTGCCGATCGATTCCGCCATCCAGTCGAATCTGCGCGAGACCACGACCCGGGTGCTCGCTTCGCTTACACCGCGCGAGGAGCGGGTGCTGCGCATGCGCTTCGGCATCGGCATGAACACCGACCACACGCTGGAGGAGGTCGGCCAGCAGTTTTCGGTGACCCGCGAGCGTATCCGCCAGATCGAGGCGAAGGCCCTGCGCAAGCTCAAGCATCCGTCGCGCTCGCGCAAGCTGCGCAGCTTCCTCGACAACTGATCCGGGGGAGGACGCGGCGATGGCGGCTGCATCCGGGGGCGAAGCGAATGAACCGCGCGGCGAACTCACGGTGCGCACCATCGCCATGCCGGCCGATACCAACGCCAATGGCGATATCTTCGGCGGCTGGGTGCTCTCGCAGATGGACCAGGCCGGTGGCATTGCCGGTGTCGAGCGCGCACGCGGGCGCGTCGTCACCATCGCCGTCGAGGCGATGACCTTCATCCGCCCGGTGCGGGTCGGGGATGTCTTGTGCGTCTATACCGAGATCGAATCGGTGGGTCGGACCTCGATGAAGATCCATATCGAGGCCTGGGCAAGGCGCTTCCAGAGCGATACCCGCGAGAAGGTGACGGATGCCAGCTTCACCTTCGTCGCCATTGATGATGCGGGGCGCCCGCGCCCGATCCCTGCGGCGGACTGAGGCGCCGCTTCAGCCACGATCGCCTGAAGGGTCTTCATATGTATATGGCAGAAGTCGCGCGAAGGTATCGCGCATGAGTGCGTAGCATTCGCATGAGGTCTGCTGCAAACCGTTCACATCGGTGCATTCGATCACGCCGCGGCGATATCGGATGAAGCCCCGCGCCTGCAGGCTGCGGGCTGCGGCCGTCACCGTGGTGCGCTGGACACCCAGCATTTCGGCCAACGCCTCCTGGGTCAGCGGGACGGTATTGCTGGCGGTTCGGTCGCGGCAGATCAGCAGCCAGCGGCAGAGGCGTTGCTCGACCGAATGCAGCGTGTTGCAGGCAAGCGTCTGCAAGACCTGTGAGATCAGGGCCTCACCATAACGCGTCTTGATGTCGTTGAGGCTGGGTGTCTTGGGCAGGATCTCGTTCAGGAGCGCTGCGCGCATGCGCAGCGCGCGCCCGGCGATCTGCACGACCACACGGCTGAGCGAGACGCCGGAGCCAAGCCCGGTGACGAGGCCGACGGCGCCTTCGCGCCCGATCGTGCAGGTCTCGACGAACTGATTCGGCTGGACCATCGTCAGTAGTGAAATGACGCCGCTTTGCGGGAAATACACGTAATCGATCGCCTGCCCGACATCGAGCAGAATCTCGCCGGGAAGCAAGGTCACGGGTTCGAGGAAGGGCTGTAATGTGGCGCGATCTTGCGGATCGGCTGCAATCAGTAATCTGTTCTGGTCGTTTCCAAGTTCGAATATACGCGTGCGTCCGGGACCGGACGTTTCGCTGGTTGCCGAGATGCTCCGAGATGCCTTTGTACTTTCCCGTCTGTTCGACATGCCACCCGCCCCTCCCGGGCACCCTTCACTTCATGAGATTGTATTTTGTGTCCGCTTACGCACAGACTTGTCCATACAATTCTCACTAGTGATTGAGAATGTCAATGATTGTTCAGACCAATGAACCAATTCTGCGCGGTAATTGGCTGACCATTTCGGATATTGGAACAATCTTCCGGATCACGCCGGAGATTGCATATTTGATATGCAATTTTTCGTCGATTTCGCTGAAAATCCCATTGAAGGCCGGGAACCGCTTTACAGAAGAGGCGTGATCAGGATCGGAAACAGACTTCTCGCGTCTGGACCAATCGCTATTTCAGGTAGATGCAGTGAATGTCGAAAAGGATTCTTAAGATTGCAAAATTCTTGAATAAAGTCATTATAAGTTGTATAATTACATCGGTGCTTTTCGTCGTCGTGCATAATCCCTAATGTTTGTTTCGCCTTTCCGCAAAGCCGGATCAGCTGCGATAGAGCAGCGAGCGACCCTGATGGAACAGGTGAAGCCGGTCCGGATCCGCCTTGAGGCTGACGGCCTTGCCGCGCATGTCTGAATGGATGCCCGGCAGTTTGGCCAGGACCTGCGCACCTGCGGCATCACGCGCGAAATAGAGCACGGTGAGTTCGCCGAGCGCTTCGGTAATCTCGACCTTGCCGCGATAGAGATAATCCGCGTCATCGCTCGCGACGAGATCCTCCGGGCGTACGCCGAGATTGACCGGAAGGCCCCCGTCCGCCTCCGTGGTGGGAATGGCCACGCGCGCCGTTCCACCGCCCTCCAGCGCGACGCGGGTCTGCGCGCCGGTTTCGGTGACGCGTCCCGGCAGCAGATTCATGGCGGGGGAGCCGATGAATTGCGCCACGAATTCGTTTTCCGGCTTCGTATACAGCTCCATGGGCGAGCCGACCTGGGCGATGCCGCCATTGGCCAGAACGACGATGCGGCTCGCGAGCGTCATCGCCTCGACCTGATCATGGGTGACGTAGATCATGGTGGAATCGGGCATCGATTCCTTCAGTTGCGCGATCTCGATCCGCGTCGCCACGCGCAGGGCCGCATCGAGATTGGAGAGCGGTTCGTCGAAGAGATAGACGCGCGGATCGCGCACGATGGCGCGCCCGATGGCGACGCGCTGGCGCTGCCCGCCGGAGAGCTCCTTCGGCAGCCGGTCGAGCAGGGGTTCGAGCTGCAGGATGCGGGCGGCACGGGCCACCGCCGCTTCGATCTCGGCGCCGGTCTTCTTCGCGATCCTGAGTGCGAAAGCCATGTTGTCGCGCACGGTCATGTGCGGATAGAGCGCATAGGACTGGAACACCATGGCGATGCCGCGCTGGGAGGGATGCACGTCGTTCATCACCATGCCGTCGATCTCGAGCGTGCCGCCGGTGATCTGTTCGAGCCCGGCGATCATGCGCAGGAGCGTGGACTTGCCGCAGCCCGAGGGCCCGACGAAGACGACGAGCTCGCCCGGGTGGATCCCGAGATTGATGTCGGCGAGAACCTTGACGTCGCCATAGGCTTTCTCGACCCCGGTCAGTTTCAGCTCGGCCATCGACCCACGCTCCCCGTTCCTGTTCCGGCACAAGCCGTTCCTATTTCACCGAACCCGCCAGCAGCCCTCGCACGAGGTATCGCTGCAGCGTGAAGAAGACGAGCAGCGGCACGCCGATGGAAACGAAGGCGGCCGTTGCCAGAATGCCCCAATCGCCGCCGCGCGAGCCGAGCAGATCATCGGCGATCTTCACGGTCATGACCTGGAAATCGGGTCCCGACGGCAGGAACACCTTGGCGACAAGCAGGTCGTTCCAGGTCCACAGGAACTGGAAGATCGCGAAGGAGGCGAGCGCCGGGAAGGATAGCGGCAGGACGATCCTGGTGAAGACCTGGAAATCCGTCGCGCCGTCGACCCGCGCGCTCTCGATAATGTCGCGCGGCAGGCCGGCCATGTAATTGCGCAGCAGATAGATCGCCAGCGGCATGCCGAATCCGGTATGCGCCAGCCATATCCCCATGAAACTCTGCCCGATCCCGATACTGGTATGGAGCCGCAACAGCGGCACGAGGGCGAGTTGCAGCGGCACCACCAGCAATCCGACGATCCCCGCGATCAGCAGCGCGCGGCCGGGAAACCGCATCCAGGCGAGCGCATAGGCGGCAAAGGCGGCGATCAGGATCGGGATGATCGTGGCGGGAATGGTGACGGTGAGCGTGTTGATGAAGGCCCGGTCCATCCCGCCGGCGGTCAGCACGGTCCAGTAATTCCGCAAGGTGAATTGCGGCGGTGTGCGCGCCTTGAAATAGATGGTCGGCCCGCGCCGCTCGAAGGCTTCCGGCGCATCCACGCGGAATCTGCCGTCGCGCGCCACGGTGAGCGTACCGCCTCGGCGCAACGCGGCTTCCGCACCCGCCGGAAATTCCGAAGGCGCGGCGCCGCGTATGCCGAAATTCACCACTTCGCCTGCCCCGTCAGGGAAGCGCGCGGCATTGGCGGGATCGTCGAAGAGGTTCCCCTCGATGATGAAGCGTCCGTCTTCTTCGCGCTGGTCCCGCGGATCGACCCTGCTGCGGAAGGTCAGCTCGACCGGCAGCGGCGCCACCCACCACCCCGATTGCGAAATCTGGTCGCGGTCACGGAAGGAGGAGATGAACAGCCCGATGGTGGGGATCAGCCACAGCATCACGAGCAGCATGACGGCGATGTTGACCGCCCAGGTCAGGCGCGATTTCTTGCCGGCAATCGAATCCATGTTCCCGCCTCCTCACCGCACTTCGCGCCGGGCCTGAACGATGTTCCAGATCATCACCGGCAGGACGAGGATCATGATCACGAAGGCCACCGCCGTGGCGCGCCCGTCATCGCGGAACATGTAGCTCATCATGTAGCTGGGCAGGATTTCCGTGCCGAAATTGCCGCCCGTCATGGTGTAGACGATGTCGAAGACCTTGAGCACGAGGATGGTGATCGTCGTCCAGACCACGACGATGGTGCCCATGATCTGCGGCACCTTGATCCTGAAGAAGACCTGCCACGGGCTTGCCCCGTCGATGATTGCAGCCTCGATCGTCTCCTCCGGAATGCCCCGCAAGGCGGCAGACAGGATCACCATGGCGAAACCCGTCTTGATCCAGATCAGGATCACCATCAGAAAGAAATTGTTCCAGAACGGTATCTGGATCACATCGACGCCGCGTTCGGCGCCGAAGGCGAAGCGGAACGCGTTGATCAGGCCGATATCAGGATTGACGGCATAGACGAATTTCCAGATCAGCGAGGCGCCGACGAATGAGATCGCCATCGGCATGAAGATCATCGATTTGGCGATGTTGCCCCAGGTCAGGCGATCGGTGAGCTGGGCCGCGATCAGGCCGATGAAGGTGGCCAGGGCCGGCACGACGATGATCCAGAGCAGGTTGTTGAACACGCTGACGCGGAAATCGGCGGCATTGAACAGGGCGACGTAATTGCCCAGGCCGATGAAGGTCTCGCCCGAGCGGTCGAACAGCGAGCGATGGAACGAGCCGATCACCGGATAGACGAGATAGAGCCCGAGCACGAACAGGGCCGGGAACAGGAAGATCCAGGGCCGGATCCGGTTCGCGCGGTTGATGTTGCGTCCGGCATGCGGCCCGCGCGCAGGCAGCAGAACCTTGTCGAGAAGCAGGTTCGCCGCGTAGAAATAGCCCACACAGGCACTGACGCCGATGACGATCGTCAACAGGCCCTGCAGCATCGGTGTCATGACGCTCCCCCCTGAAAGCGACCTGCTTCGTTTTTCTCATGCAGGCCGGATCGGCGGCGCGCGGTGAACGGTCCGCGCGCCGCAAGGTGCAGATCAGCGCATCGCGTCCCAGCGCTCCTCGATCGTGCTGGCCACGTCCCCGGCATCGTCGCCGGTGGTATAGTCGACCATGCCGGTCCAGAAGGCGCCGGCCCCGATCTCGCCGGGCATCAGGTCGGATGCGTCGAAGCGGAAGGTGGTCGCCTCGCGCAGGATCTCGCCCATCGCGCGCAGGGCATCGTCGCCGTAAGCCTCCGGATTGGCCTCGTGATAGGGGGTGAGGAAGCCCGATTGCGCCATCCAGATCTCATGCGCGATCGGCGTCTGCAGGAAGGCCATCAGCCCGCGCGCCGCTTCGGAATCGTCGGCGATCGCGAAGAGCGTGCCGGCGCCCAGGACGGGGTTGCCGGGATCGCGATCCTCGAAGGCGGGGAAGTAGAAGAAATCCACGTCGAAACCGTATTCCGTACCTTCGGGGAAGAAGGTCGGGATGAAGCTCGCCTGCTTGTGCATGTAGCATTCCGGCGGGAAGGTGAAGAGGCCGGCAGGGCTGTCACGGAAATCCGTCGTGGGTACGGCCTCGACACCGCCGGCGACGAAGGCGTCATTGCGGGCGAACCAGCCATATTCCTCAATCGCTTCAACGACGCGCGGATCGTCGAAGGGCACGGAATTGTCGACCCAGCCGTCATACACCTCCGGTGCATGCAGGCGCAGCATCAGATCCTCGACCCAGTCCGTCGCCGGCCAGCCCGTCGCGGCGCCGGCGCCGAGCCCGATGCACCAGGGCGTGCCGCCATCGGCGACAATCTGCTCGGTCAGGGCCTTGAGCTCCTCCATGGTCTCAGGAATGTCGTAGCCCGCCTCGAAGAACTGGTCCGGGCTGTACCAGACGAGAGACTTGACATCGACCTTGTAGAAGAAGCCGTAGAGCGCATCATCGCCGTCCGGACCGGTAAAGCTGCCCAGATCGACCCAGGATTCCCCGGCTGAATAATTCTCGCGCACCCAGTCTGCCGTGTCGTCACCCAGCGGCTCGAGAAAACCCTGCGCGGCCATGTCGGCGGCCAGCCCCGGTTGCGGGAAGACGGCTATGTTGGGCGCCGAACCGGCCTGGGTCGAGATCACGATATCCTGCTCGAAACTGTCGGAGCCCGAATAGACGACCTCCGCCCCCGTCGCCGCAGCGAAATAGGCCAGAACGCTCTCCACGAGGCGCGCATCGCGGCCCGTCCAGGGGCCGGCCACGGTCAGGCGTTCGCCGGAAAAATCATGTGCTTCGGCGAATGCGTCGAAGCTCGCCCAGTTCAGCCGTTCGTCCTCACCTGGCGCGAAGACCAGCTCCTGTGCAACGGTCGCGTCGGAGAAAGCAGAACCGCCGACGATGATTGCTGCGAGCGCCACGCCGGCGCAAAGCTTGCGTTTCATTCAAATGCCTCCCTGGTTCTGAGCCGGTTACTCAGGAATATCGGGCAATCCCCGCCACTCCCGATCAGGAAACGACTGCTTTTAGGTTGTTCTTACGCTCCCTCATCGCGATGCGCGTGTCAATGCGGCAATGCGTATTTACAGATATTCGCATATCATGGGTCCTGTATTGAAGCGGTCGGCATGCTTCGGTGATCGGACAGGTATGAGCGTTTTCAGCAAGACCCACGCATAGATCGTGTTTCTCCGAAAACATGCCGGTGAAACCGTCATGTGCGCTGCAAAATATTCTCGCATTCTTTGATTCATAAGCTTTACGGTGCGATTGGAATGTGTTTTTCCACCGGTTGGCAGGAGCGATTATTGTGCATTGCATGAAAATGAAAAACATCTTCTGATCGCCCCAAGGCGCTTGCGGCCGGGCGTCGGCCATGCACAATCTCATGGCGGCATGGCGTGATCATTACCGTGTCGCGCCCGCTTTCCGTGATCGCCTTTCCGGTCGGTCGCTTCCGCATCGCTCGCAATTCGGACAAGCATGATTCTGGTTTGTGGTGAAGCGCTCGTTGATCTTCTCGTCGATCCGCAGGGCGCGGATCTCGCGGCACGACCGGTGCCGGGCGGATCGGCCTTCAATTGCGCTGTCGGGCTCGCGCGGCTCGGCGCCGAGAACGGTTTCACGGTGGGCTATCTCGGCGGTCTCTCCGCAGACGTGTTCGGCCGGTGGCTGCGCGCGCGGCTGCACACGGAAGGCGCCGTGCCGGCATCGGCGACCGAGAGCGCCCATCCCACCCGCATCGTCGCCGTCTCCCGCGATGCGACCGGTGAGCCGGCTTACGGGTTCTACGGCGAGCGGGTCGCCGATCTCGATCTGCCCGCCGACGCGCTCATGCTCCGCGATGACTCGCCGGTGCGGGCGCTGGTCCTCGGCTCCTTCCCGATTGCGCTGGAGCCCTCCGGCGACGCCTTGCGCAGCCTCGTTGCGCGCGAAGCGGGCCGGCGGCTGATCAGCCTCGACCCCAATCTGCGCCCGGCGCTCACGCCCCCCGACGCGGTCTGGCGCGGTGCCTTCGAGGCCTGTCTGGCGAAGGCCGACATCGTCAAGGCGAGCGCGGCGGATCTCGCGACGGGTTACGGTGAGGCGCATGGCTTTACGGCGCGGGCGCTCGCCGATCACGCCGCCGGCCCCGCCCTCGTCATCGTCACGGATGGCGGCAACGGCGCGCGGCTGCATCATCGCGATTTCATGCTGACCGTGCGCCCGCCGCAGGTGAGGGTCGTCGATGCGGTGGGCGCAGGAGACAGTTTCCATGCCGCATTTCTGGCGGCTTTGGCCCGCTACGGTCCCTTCGATCGTGCGGGTCTTGGCGCCTGCGCCCCGGATGCGATGCGCTTCCCGCTCGCCTATGCTGCGAGCGCGGCGGCGCTGAACTGCACCCGTGCCGGCGCCGATCCGCCCGATCACGCATCGATCATGCAACACATCGGCGATGCGGTCGTTTCGTGAGAGCTTATGATTGCGCAAGAGGCAGCCTGATGGCGAAACAGCTGAGTCCGAGTGATCCGAACTGGTGGCGCCATGCCGTGGTCTACCATATCTATCCGCGCTCTTTCCTCGACAGCAACGGCGACGGGATCGGTGATCTCGCCGGCATTACCGCGCGGCTCGATTACGTGGCCGATCTGGGTGCGGATGCGATCTGGATCTCGCCGTTCTTCGTCTCGCCGATGGAGGATTTCGGCTATGATGTCGCTGATTATTGCGATGTCGATCCGATCTTCGGCACACGCGCCGATTGCGACGCGCTGATCGCTGCAGCGCATGAGCAGGGCCTGCGCGTGATCATCGATCTGGTGCTCTCGCACAGCTCCAATCGCCATCCCTGGTTTCGCGAAAGCCGCGCCAGCCGCGACAACCCGAAGGCGGACTGGTATGTCTGGGCCGATCCGAAGCCGGACGGAACCCCGCCCAACAACTGGCTGTCGATCTTCGGCGGTCCGGCCTGGGAATGGGATTCGCGGCGCCGGCAATATTATCTGCACAATTTCCTCGCCTCCCAGCCGGATCTGAACTTCCACAATCCGCAGGTTCGCGAGGCCGCGCTCGACGTGGCGCGGTTCTGGCTCGATCGCGGGGTCGACGGGTTCCGGCTCGATGTGGTGAATTTCTATTTTCACGACGCGGAACTGCGCGACAACCCGCCCCTGCCGCAGGAGCGCGCCGTGGCGGGGCTGGCGCGCACCAATCCGTACGCCTATCAGGATCACGTCTATTCCAAGACTCGCCCGGAGAATCTCGCCTTTCTGGAGGATCTGCGCCGCCTCACCGACCGCTATCCCGGTGCGGCGATGTTCGGCGAGATCGGGCCCGACCGCGACGTCATGGCGACCACGGCGGCCTATACCGAGGCGGGCCGGCGGCTGCATATGGCGTATTCCTTCGAATTGCTCTCCGCCCCCTTCACGGCGCGGGCGATCCGGCGGGTGGTGGAGGAGGTCCGCGGTGCCATCGGCACGGGCTGGCCCTGCTGGGCGCTGGCCAATCACGACGTCGTGCGCGCGGTCACGCGGCTGCAGCTCGAGGCCGATCCCGATGCCGGGGCGGCTCTCGTCGCGGCTCTCGTCACCAGCCTCGGCGGCGGCTCCTGCCTGTATCAGGGGGAGGAACTGGGGCTCACCGAGGCGGATATCCCACCGGAGGCGATGCAGGATCCCTACGGCATCCGCTTCTGGCCCGACCAGCCGGGGCGCGACGGCTGCCGCACGCCGATGCCCTGGCAGGCAGGCGCGCCGCAGGCCGGGTTCAGCGCCGGCACGCCCTGGCTGCCGATCCCGCACGCGCATCACTTGCGCGCGGTTGACCAGCAGGCAGACGACCCCGATTCCGGCCATGCGCGGGTGCGCCGTTTCCTGCACTGGCGGCGCAACGAGCCGGCCATGCGCGAGGGCGGGCTGCGCTTTCTCGATGCGCCCGAAGCCATTCTCGCATTCCGGCGCGAGAAGGACGGCGAAGGCATTCTCTGCCTGTTCAACCTGAGCGCACAGGCGCAGGCGCTGACGCGGGAGATTCTCGCCAATCTGGCGCCCGACGGATTGGGCGCCCCCGTCGCGCTGCGCGGTTTCGAGGCGACGGCCTCGCCGGATGGCGGCATCAGCCTGCCTCCGTTCGGTGTGGCGCTGTTGCGGGCGGCGGCGTAGCGCGGTGCGGGGTTGCGAAATGGGCGCGGGGGTTGCGTTGAGTCTAGAACATATATAGAACATGCGTATGAGGCGGGTTTGAAATTCCGATGGGGACAGGGCCCGGGACGTCTTGTCGTTTGGCGCGGCAGGCGTCAGAACCAAGGTAACAGGCGTCAACGGATCGAAGGAGGCTCGGATGGCGGGCAGCGTGAACAAGGTCATAATCGTCGGCAATCTGGGCCGCGATCCGGAGGTGCGGCGCACCGGCAATGGCGATCCGGTCGTCAATCTGCGCATCGCGACCTCCGAGACCTGGCGCGACAAGCAGAGCGGTGAGCGGCGCGAGCGCACGGAATGGCATTCCGTGGTGATCTTCAACGAGCCGCTCGGGCGCATTGCCGAGCAATATCTCAAGAAGGGCACGAAGGTATATATCGAGGGCCAGCTCCAGACCCGCAAATGGCAGGACCAGAGCGGCGCGGATCGTTATTCCACCGAGATCGTGCTGCAGCGCTATCGCGGCGAACTCACCATTCTCGATTCCCGCGGCGGCGGCGGCGGTGGTGGCGAGCGTGATGACGGCGGTTATGGCGGTGGCGGGGACGAGTTCGGCCGCTCCTCGCCAATGGAGAACCGTCCCGCCCGCGCCGGTTCCGGCGGCAGTGGCTCCGGTGGCGGTGGCGGCGGTTCGCGCTACGATGATCTCGACGATGACATCCCGTTCTGACATCCGGGCGGGTCAACCGTGAAGGTGAGCGATGGGGCCGGCGAGCGCTTGTGCTGATCACGACGCGCGTTTCGATCTGCTCGCGCTCGGCGAGCCGCTGATCGAGTTCAACGCGGATGCAAGCGATGATCGCTGCCTGCGCGGTTTCGGCGGCGACGTCTCCAATGTCGCCGTCGCGGCGGCGCGGCTCGGGGCCCGGACCGGCTTTCTGGGCGCGCTCGGCGCGGATGCTTTCGGCGACGACGTCATGGCGCTCTGGGCGCGCGAGGGTGTCGATACGGCCTGCGTGCGGCGCGACCCGCAGGCGCCGACGGGAGCCTATCTCGTCGAGCATGGCGGCGCACAGGGGCACCGCTTCGCCTATCTGCGCGCATCCTCCGCCGCGACGCGCTACGCGCTCGACGACGCGGCGCGCGCCGCGCTGGCATCGACGCGCATCCTGCATCTCTCGGCAATCAGCCAGGGCATTTCGCTCGCGGCCTGCGATACCGGTTTCGAAGCCATGGCACTGGCGCGCGAGGCCGGCGCACGCATCGCCTATGATACCAATCTGCGCCTTGCCCTGTGGCCGCTGCCGCGCGCCCGCGCGATCATCCGCGAGGCTTTGCGGCTGTGCGACATCGCATTGCCCGGTCACGAGGATGCGGCGAAGATTTTCGGCACGCGCGATCCCGAGGCTCTGCTCGATCATTGTCTGGAGGGTGGTTGCGCCATCGTCGCGATGACGCTGGGCGCGCAGGGCGCGATCATCGCCACGCCGCATGCGCGCCGCCGCATCCCGGCCTTTCCGGTCACGGCGCGCGATGCGACGGGGGCCGGCGATGCCTTCGATGCCGCCTTTCTGGTGCATCTTCAGGAAACCGGTGATCCTTTCGCCGCCGGGCAGTATGCCTGTATCGCCGCCGCGCTCTCGACCACCGGATACGGCGCGATCGCGCCCTTGCCCGATCGCGCGGCGGTCGAGGCCGCCGGCGCAAACTTATCTGCTGACGGGGGCGGCTGAGCCGCTGACGAACCGGTCGCGTTCCGGCAGAGCGCAGCCGATCCGCGATGACCGGGTTTGTGCCGACTTCCGATCCGGGTCGTAGCGTGGCATGTTGCAGTGCAATGCGGCGAGCGGGAGCACGCCTGCCGTGGTTTCGCTCACGCATCGCGGGATCCCGTTGCCGGATCGCACGATCATCGCGGAACTCTTTTACGCCCTGCCGCGTCTTCGCAGCAGGCGTGCTACAGATTGATGACGGAGAGCCAATGTCCGACAAGACCGCGCATGCCGATCGGGAATCTCCTGAGCAAGTCCATATCGCTGCGGAATCCAGCAGCGGGCAACCGCCACGAGCCACTGGTTCCGGTGCCGATGGCAATCCGCAGCGCGCGGATATAGACACGCGCAAATGGCATGCCGAGTCCATCGACGACACGCTGCGGGCGCTGGCCGTCGATGCGGATGAGGGGCTTTCGCCAGACGCGATCGAGAAGCGCCGCGAGAGCTTCGGTCGGAACCAGCTTTCCCAGGGCGCGCAGCGCACCATGCTGCAGCGCTTCATCAGCCAGTTCGACAATCTCTTCATCTATCTGCTGCTCGTGGCGGGTGTGGTCACGGCGCTGCTCGGCGAATGGCTCGACAGCGGCGTCATCTTTGCCGTCGTCCTGATCATCGCCATCATCGGCTTCATTCAGGAAGGCCGCGCCGAGCAGGCGCTGGAGAGCGTGCGCGACATCCTCTCCAGCGACGCCTTCGCCCGGCGCGGGGGCAGGAAACGCAAGATCGACGCGAAGGAGCTCGTCCCCGGCGATATCGTCCATCTCGAAGCAGGTGACCGGGTGCCTGCCGATCTGCGGCTGATCAGGATCAGGAACCTGCAGACGCAGGAAGCGGCGCTGACCGGCGAATCGACCGCCGTCGAGAAGAAGACCGATCCGGTCGAGGAGAATGCCGATCTCGGCGACCGCCTGTGCATGGCCTATTCCGGCACACTGGTCACGGCGGGGATCGCGACCGGCGTCGTCACGGCGATCGGTGACCGGACCGAGATCGGGCGTATCAGCGGGCTGCTGAAGGATGTCGAGACGCTCAGGACGCCGCTGATGCAGCGCCTCGATGCCTTCACCAAGGTGCTTTCCGTCGTCATTCTGGGCATCGCCGCGCTGACTTTCGCGGTCGGCGTGCTGATCTGGGGACGCGACTGGGCGGAGATGTTCTTCGCTGCCGTCTCCATCGCGGTCGCCGCCATTCCCGAAGGCCTGCCCGCCGTGATGACGGTGACGCTCGCCATCGGTGTCGAGCGCATGGCGCGGCGCAACGCCATCATCCGCCGCCTGCCCGCCGTCGAGACTTTGGGCTCGGTCACCACGATCTGCGCCGACAAGACCGGCACGCTCACGCGCAACGAGATGACGGTAAAGACCGTGCGCTCGGGCGTGCGCGACATCGCCGTCGAGGGCGTGGGCTATGAGCCCCGAGGCGGTTTCACCAGCGATGAGCGGGATCTGGAGATCGAGAAGGGCATGCTCGCCCATGAAATGATCCGCGCCGGACTCTTGTGCAACGATGCCGAACTCGTCCGGAAGGGCGAGAATTCCGACACATCCTTCTGGGAGCCGGAAGGCGATCCCACCGAGGCGGCGCTGATCGTGCTCGCCTGCAAGGCGGGGTTTTCTCCCGATCAGCAGCACAAGGATTACCCGCGCCTCGATTCCATCCCCTTCTCCTCCGAGCGCCGCTACATGGCGACCCTCAACCATGATCACGAGGGCAACCACGTCATCTATGTGAAGGGCGCGCCGGAGCGCATTCTGGAGATGTGCGCCAGCGAGCTGGGTGAGGACGGGCCCGGCGAGATCGACAAGGATGCCTGGATGGCGCGCGCCGATGCGATCGCCGGGCACGGCCAGCGTCTGCTCGCGGTGGCGAAGAAGGATGTGTCGGAGCAATTCGAGATTACCGAGGGCGAGGTCGAAAGGGGCGAGCTCGTCTTCCTCGGCCTGTTCGGCCTGATGGATCCTGCGCGCGAAGAGGCGATCGACTCGGTACGCGTCTGCCATGAAGCGGGCATCAAGGTGAAGATGATCACCGGCGACCATGCCGCCACGGCACGTGCGGTGGCGCAGGAGCTCGGCCTGAAGCATACCGACAAGGTGATCACCGGGCGCGAACTGGAGCAGATATCCGACCAGGATCTCCCGCAGATGGCGCAGGATGTGGATGTGTTTGCCCGCGCCAGCCCGGAGCACAAGTTGCGGCTCGTCCGGGCGCTGCAATCGAAGCGCGAGATCTGCGCCATGACCGGCGACGGCGTCAACGATGCCCCGGCGTTGAAGCGCGCCGATGTCGGGATCAGCATGGGGCAGAAGGGTACCGAAGCCGCCCGCGAGGCCTCCGCCATGGTGCTCGCCGACGACAATTTCGCCTCGATCCAGCGCGCCATCGAGGAGGGCCGGACGGTCTATGACAATCTGCGCAAGGCCATCCTCTTCATCCTGCCCACCAATGCCGCGCAGGCGCTGATCGTGGCCACGGCGATCATGGCGGGGCTGGTCCTGCCGGTGAGCCCGGTGCAGATCCTGTGGGTCAACATGATCACCGCCGTCACGCTCGGCATCGCCTTCGCCTGGGAGAAGGCCGAGGGCAACGTCATGAAACGCAGGCCCCAGCCCGTCGACGAGCCGCTGCTGACACCCTTCGTGATCTGGCGCACCCTGTTCGTCGGCGCCATTCTTTTGATCGGCGCCGGAACGCTCTTCCTCACCCACAACGATGCGGATGGCGGCACGCTCGACTATGCCCGCACCATGGCGGTGAACGGGCTGGTGATGGGACAGATCTTCTATCTGCTCAACACCCGTTATTTCAGCGCGCCGGCCTGGACGGCGGAAGGGATCACCGGCAATCGTGTGGTGCTCATCGCCATCGGCGTGTGCATTGCGCTGCAGCTGCTGTTCACCTATGCGCCCTTCATGAACCTCCTGTTCGAGACCGCGCCGCTCGATGCGCTGGCCTGGGCCAAATGCATCGCGGTGGGTATCGTCGTCTTCGTATTGGTGGAGGCGGAAAAGGCGCTGGCACGCGCGGGCAAACACCCCTTCGCCCGCGATTTCAGCCAGCCGGCGGAAAACAAGGCGAATCGGGAGGCATGATGAGCGGATTGAAAGCGGTTCTGTTCGATATGGACGGGGTCATCACCGATACGGCCCGCGCCCATGCGCAGGCCTGGAAGGCCCTGTTCGACGGCTATCTCGCCGAGCACCATCCGGACGAGCCGGAATTCGACATCGACGCGGATTACCGCGCCCATGTCGACGGCAAGCCGCGCTATGACGGCGTGCGCGATTTTCTCGCCTCGCGCGGCATCAGCCTGCCGCAGGGCAGCCCGGAGGATGAGCCGGGGACGCAGACGATCTGCGGGCTGGGCAATACGAAGAATGTCGAGTTCAACCGCTGGATTTCGGAGAATCCCGTCGAACCCTATCCCGGCACGCTGGCCCTGCTTGATGCGCTCGATGCGGCAGGGATTGCGAGCGCGCTGTTCACCTCCAGCCGCAACGCCGATGCCGTGCTCGCGGCTGCGGGGCTCTCGGAACGTTTCGATGTGCGTATCGACGGCGTGGTGATGGCAAAGCGCGGCCTGCCCGGCAAGCCCGACCCCGCCATCATGCACCAGGCCGCCGACGGGCTCGGCGTCGCGCCCGGTGATTGCGCCATCATCGAGGATGCTTTTTCGGGCGTCCAGGCCGGGGCGAAGGGCGGATTCGCGCAGGTGATCGGCGTGGCGCGCGAGGACAATGCCGAGGCGCTCGATGAGGGCGGCGCGGATATCGTGGTGCGCGATCTCGCGGAACTGCGCCTTGATGGCGGGCGGCTGGCCACGCGCACCCTGCACGGACTGCCGGATGCGCTGGCCGCGATGGACGCGATCGCCGCCCGGCTCGAAGGCAAACGCGCCGCCATCTTCCTCGATTACGACGGCACGCTCTCGCCCATCGTCGATAATCCCGATGATGCCGTCTTGAGCGGCGGCATGCGCGGCGCGATCGACCGGCTCTCGCAGGTCGCCGCCGTGGCGATCGTCTCGGGCCGCGATCTCGACGACGTGCGCCATTTCGTGCAGCTCGATCATCTCTATTACGCCGGCAGCCACGGTTTCGACATGGCCGGCCCCGGTGGCTGGCGCCATATCGTGGAGAAGGGCAAGGCCTTCCTGCCCGCCCTCGATGCGGCGACGAAAGCACTCGGGGAGGCGCTGTCGGGAATCGCGGGCGCGCGGGTCGAGCGCAAGAAATTCTCCCTCGCCGTGCATTACCGGCAGGTCGCGGCGGGCAACGAGGCGCAGGTTGCGCGGATCGTGCATCAGGTGGTGGAGCAAAACGGCAAGCTGCGGGCTTCCGGCGGCAAGAAGGTCTTCGACGTCAAGCCCCGCGCCGACTGGCACAAGGGCCGCGCCGTCCTCGCCCTGCTCGACACGCTCGATCTCGCCGGCGACGATGTGCTGGCTTTCTATTGCGGCGACGACACCACCGACGAGGATGCCTTCCGGGTGCTCGCCCGCGACGGCATCGGTGTGGTCGTGCGCGACAAGGCCGATCGGGCCAGCGCCGCGCGCTATGCCCTCGACGATGTGGAGGCGGTCGAGCGGTTTCTGGCAGAACTCGCGGCGCGGATCGGGCGCGGCTGAACCAATCGCGGCGGTTTCGCGTTGGATGAGCAGAGCCATGGCTTGCGCCGAATGATTCCCGCATGACGCGACGGCGTTGCGAGGCGGGGCGGCGCGCCAGCAAGAGGAGCCCGTCCATGACCTGCCAGCCATCATCCGATACGCATCACGCCTGCACCTTTCCCCGCCTGCGGGCCGGCTTCGCTGCCGCAACCTTCACCCTCGGCATGGGGGCGTTCGTGGCAGCGCTCGCACCGCAACAGGCTGCGGCGCAGGAGGCCTTCATGGTCTGTGATGAACAGCGTGCCCTCGAACAGGCCCTGGCAAGCGACGGCGATTTCATGCCCGATGGCTGCCGGGTCATGCGGCTTTCCACGCTCGATACCGATCAGGGGCGGTTCTGCGTCATGGAATTCGACGAATCCGATGATCCCGGCCTGATGGACCGGCTCACCGATGCAGCCCTGCCCGATACCTGGTGGATGCGCTGCGCGGATCTCGGCGAGGCCATGTGACGCAGTGGAGGCCATGTGACGCAGTGGACGAGGCACGCATATGAGCGAGGAACTCAGACCACGCCAGACACAGCCGCATCAGCCCGGGCGCGAGGATACGATGCGGCCCAGGCCCGATTCCGCGCCGCGCTTCACCGGCTCCGGTCGCCTCAAGGGCAAGGTGGCGCTGATCACCGGCGGTGACAGCGGCATCGGTCGCGCCGTCGCCCGGGCCATGGCCCGCGAGGGCGCCGAGATCGCCATCGCCTATCTGGACGAGCACGTGGATGCGCGCGAAACCTGCGGACTGGTTGCGGATGAAGGACGCGAGGCGCTCGCCGTGGCGGGTGATATCGGCGATCCGGCGCATGCCGGGGCGCTGGTCGCGCAGGTTGTCGCGCGGTTCGGGCGGCTCGACATCCTCGTCAACAATGCCGCCGAGCAGCATGAATGCGATGATCTGACCGATATCACGCCGGATCAGCTGGAGCGGACCTTCCGCAGCAATGTCTTCGGCTATTTCCACGTCACCCGGGCCGCCCTGCCGGCCCTGCGCGAGAGCCGTGGCACGATCATCAACACGACCTCCGTCACTGCTTATCGCGGCTCGCCAAAGCTGATCGACTATGCTGCGACGCGCGGGGCCATCGTGGCCTTCACCCGTTCGCTCTCCATCGCCCTGCAAAAGGACGGTATGCGGGTGAATGCGGTGGCGCCGGGGCCGATCTGGACGCCGCTGATCCCGGCCTCCTTCGACGAGGAGCGCACCGCCACGCATGGTTCCGGCGCCCCGATGCAGCGTGCCGGCCAGCCCTGCGAGATCGCCCCGAGCTACGTCTTCCTCGCCAGCGCCGATGCCAGCTACATGTCGGGCCAGGTTCTGCATCCCAATGGCGGCGAGATCATCGGGGGCTAGATGCCCACAGGCAGCGGCGCGCCAGTGGCATCTGCGCAGAATCGCAAGGCGCGGCCCCTTGCGGTCGTCGAGCCGCTCATGCACCTTGATCGGGCACAGTTCCCAAGCGCCAGCGCTTTTCCGACCGCATGAGAGGTATCCATGTCCCGCATCGTTTTCGTCAACGGTGAATTCGTCCCCTATGAAGAGGCGCGCATCTCCATCATGGATCGCGGCTTCCTCTTCGGCGACGGAATCTACGAGGTCGCGGCGGTTCTGGGCGGGCGGCTCGTGGATAACGATGCGCATCTGGCGCGGCTGGTGCGCTGCCTCGGCGAAATCGGGATCGAAAATCCCTATCCGGTCGCGGAATGGGCGCAGCTCGAGGAAGAGCTCGTCAAGCGCAACGGGCTCGTCGAGGGGCTCGTCTACATGGAGGTGACGCGCGGCGTCTGGGAGCGCGATTTTCCCTTCCCGCCGGCGGATGTCAAACCCACCGTGGTGATGTTCACCCAGGAGAAATCGATCACCGGCTCCAAACTGGCCGAGACCGGCGCGAAAGTGATCACCGTGCCGGATCTGCGCTGGAAGCGCCGCGATATCAAATCCGTCGCGCTGCTCGCCCAGGTCCTGGCCAAGCAGGAAGCGGCCAAGGCCGGCGTCTCCGAGGCCTGGATGGTGGAGGATGGCTATGTCACGGAAGGTGGCTCCTCGACGGCCTTCATCATCACGAAGGACGGGCGCATCGTCACCCGCCCGCTCTCCAACGCCATCCTGCCCGGCATCACCCGCCAGGCGGTGATGCATCTCGCCGAGGAGCAGGGGCTCACGCTGGAGGAGCGGCTGTTCACCGTGGAGGAGGCGCTCGATGCGGCGGAAGCCTTCTACACCTCCGCTTCCGCCTTCGTGATGCCGACGGTGGAGATGGACGGCAAACCGATCGCCGACGGCAAGCCCGGCCCGCTGACACGCCGGCTGCGTGCGCTCTATCTCGATATGGCGCAAGCCACGAATTCCGGAAAGATGGGCTGAAACCATGCGCAGGATTCGCGTTGCTGCGGCCCAGATGGGGCCGATCCAGAAGGCCGAGACCCGTGAGCAAGTTGTGGCGCGCATGATCGCGCTGATGGATGATGCAGCTGGCAAGGGTGCCGATTTCATCGTCTATCCCGAACTCGCGCTGACCACCTTCTTCCCGCGCTGGTATCACGCGGATCGCGCCGAGGCCGATCACTGGTTCGAGGCGCAGATGCCCGGGCCGCAGACGCAGCCCCTGTTCGACCGCGCCCGCGAACACGGCATGGCCATGTCCTTCGGCTATGCCGAGCTGACGCCGGACGGGCACCATTTCAACACATCGATCCTCGTCGACAAATCCGGCGCCATCATCGGCAAGTATCGCAAGATCCACCTGCCCGGCCATGACGAGTACGACGAGGAGCGCGCCTTCCAGCATCTGGAGAAGCGCTATTTCGAGCCCGGCGATCTCGGCTTCCCGGTCTGGCGCATGCTGGGCGGCATCTTCGGCATGTGCATCTGCAACGACCGGCGCTGGCCCGAGACCTATCGCGTCATGGGGCTGCAGGGGGTCGAGATGGTCGTGCTTGGTTTCAACACGCCATCCGTCAATTCGCAGAAGGGCGAGGAGGGGATCGAGCAGCGCATGTTCCATCATCGCCTCTCGCTCCAGGCCGGTGCCTATCAGAACGCGACCTGGGTCGTCGCCGTGGCGAAGGCGGGCAGCGAGGACGGGCACCATCTGATGGGCGGGACCATGATCGTCGATCCCGACGGCTTCATCGTCGCACAGCTCGGCCACGAGGATGACGGCGTGCTGGTGCATGATTGCGATCTCGACGCCACGCGTTTCGGCAAGGAGACGATCTTCGATTTCGCCAGGCATCGCCGCATCGCGCATTACGGGCTGATCACCGGGCGGGTGGGGGCCGAGCCTCCGCCGGAAGAGTGAGGCAAGCGAAAGCCTGAGGCGGCTTGCCGATTCTTCTTGCCAACGGGGAATTTCCGGCTAAAGCAAATCTGCTTTCCAGCACGGAAGAGCCCCCAGGAAGAATCCGCCCATGGCACGCCTCACCATGTCACGGTCGACCGGCGACCTGATCGCCGATCGGCGCTACGGCTATGCCCGATCCTGCTTCGATGCCGACGATCACACGGGCGCGGCGGATGTCGCGCGCGCAGTGCTGGAACGCGCTCCCGGTTTTGCGCCGGCCTGGTCGCTGCTCGGCGAGGCCGAGGCGGCCCTGGGCAATCGCGAGGCGGCGATCGATGCGTTGCTCAAGGCGCTCGAGATCGAGCCGGAAGATGTGCTCGGCGCCTCGATCACGCTGGCGCGTCTGGGCGCATTGCCGCAGGCCGCAGCGCTGACCAACGGCTATGTGCGCACCCTGTTCGACCGTTATGCCGGCGCTTTCGACGCGCATCTGACCGGTCAGCTGGAATACCGCGCGCCCGCACAGATCAGCGATGCGCTCGACCGGCTCGCGCCCGGGCGGCGCTTTGCGTCATGTCTCGATCTGGGATGCGGGACCGGGCTGATGGGTGCCGCGATTCGTGAGCGCGCCGCGTATCTCACCGGCCTCGACATCGCCCCCGCCATGGTCGCGAAAGCCGCCGAAAAGCGCATCTATGATGCGCTGGTCGTGGCCGAACTCACCGAATTTCTGGCCGGGCAGTCCGAAGACACGCATGATCTGATCCTGGCCGCCGATGTGATGGTCTATATCGGCGATCCGGCGCAGGTGCTGGCCGGTGCGGTGCGCGCATTGCGGCCTGGAGGATTGTTCGTGTTTTCGGTGCAATCCGCACGTGAAACGATGCCCGAGGGTTTTCGCATCGGCGCCGATTCGCGCTTTGCCCATGACGCGGCCTTCCTGCGACGCCGCGCCGCCGATGCGGGTTTCACGATCATGCTCTTCGAGCCGGCAACGACTCGTCGTGACGCGGGTGCGCCGGTTCCGGGCTATCTCGTCGCGTTGGAAGTGTGAGCCGATCGCGCGCGCCGGTTTCCCCGAGAAACCGGGCGCTGCCCGATATGCGCACATGCGGAAAGCGCCCTGCCAGCCCGAGCCGCCCGCCCGGCGCGGAGGCTTGCCATGCGCGCAGCCGCGCCCTTCCGAGTCGCGCGGCCCAATAGCCGTACAGCTTGCAATGTGCCGAGACGCAGACCGCATCCTCGTCGATGCCGATGCGCGGGGCGAAGAAGCGCGACACGATATCCACGGGCTCGCCGCCATCGGGCATGGCGATATCCGGATCGGCTGCGGCGGTGATGACCAGTCCCCGGCAGGGCAAACCCGCGATTGCCGCGATAGCGGGGCGATGCGCGATCACGGCATCGGCGCTCTCCAGTACGGCGACGATGTCGTCGCGCGCCTGCAGCACCGCTTGCGGACGCCGCCCGAGCGCGCCCGTCACCGCTTGCGCGATATCGGGCATGGCCCGGGTGAGTCCGAGAGCGGGCAGGTCGATGGCGATCCGTTCGCCTGCGCGGCGGGCGTGGAGGATGCCGCTGGCGGATTCGAGGCGCCAGGATGCTTCGCGATCGGGCGTGATGCGATAAAGCCAGGCTGCGGCGGCCAGGGTCCCGTGGCCGCACAGGTCGAGCTCCGCATTCGGGCTGAACCAGCGGATCCTGTAATCGGCCTCGCCCGCTCCCGGAACCAGCAGGGAGACGATCGGCAGGCAAAGCTGGCGCGCCAGCGCGCTCAGCGCCGCCGGGGAGGGCGCATCATCACGGATCAGTACGCCCGCCGGGTTGCCGGCGAAGTGATCATCGGCGAAGGCATGGACGATGGCGAGCCCCTGCGCATCGGCAGGGGCGCAGGCCTGCGCGGGATCACCGGCGGGCTGGCTGAGACTGAATCCGTTACGGGTCATGCCGGTCTCCGGGCTGCGTTGATGCGCGTCATGCGTGCGTCATTATCACAATATTCGTAAAGATTGTATCAGCTTCGGCTGCCTTGCCGTTATCGGTGTGCACAACGCCCCGAACCCGCTGCCCGCTTTGTGGCCTTGCCAGCCCGCCCGCACCGCCGCAGGCTGGGATGATCCAGGAACATGTGTGAGGGGAGGCCGGCATGGCGGAACGGGAGAAGACGGGTACGATGATCGTCACCGGGGGCAGCCGCGGTATCGGCGCGGCGGTGATCGCGGGCGCGGCGCGAGCCGGCTACCGGATTTGTTTCAGCTATGGCGCGGATGTGGCGGGCGCCGAACGCGTCGTCGCGGATGCGGAGGGGGCAGGGGCGGAGATCACGACCGTCAAGGCCGATATGGGCAGCGAGGACGGGGTCATGGCGCTGTTTGCCGCCTGTGACACGGCATATGGCGCGCCGGATGTGCTGATCAACAATGCCGGCATTACCGGCAAGTTGACCCGCGTGGCCGATATGGAGGCCGGCGAAATTACCCGGGTGATGAATATCAACGTGCTCGGCTATTTTCTGGCCGCGCGCGAGGCGATCCGCCGGATGTCGACGCAACGCGGCGGGCGCGGTGGCAGCATCGTCAATGTCTCCTCGCGTGCCGCCGTGCTCGGGGGGCCGGGCGAGTTCGTGCATTACGGCGCGAGCAAGGGCGCCACGGATACGATGACGCTCGGCATGTCGAAGGAAGTCGGTGCCGAGGGCATCCGCGTCAACGCGGTGCGCCCCGGTCTGATCGAGACGGATATCCATGCGCTGGCCGGCGCGCCGGACCGGGTCGATCGGCTGATGAGCGGTGTGCCGATGGGCCGCGCCGGCAGTGCGGAGGAAGTGGCGCGCACCATCCTGTGGCTGGCCGGGCCGGATTCGTCCTATGTCAGCGGCGCCCTGCTTGATGTGTCGGGCGGGCGTTGACGCATCAGTAGATACGGCAGGGCAGAGGCAGCAAAAAAGGGGAGGCGGCCCCGGAAGACCGGGGCCGCCAGGGATGCGAGACGGCGGGCAGGTGGGGAGCGCGCCCGGGCTCCGTCTCGCGGGACCGTGAAACCGGTTGCTCAGAAGGGCAGCAGGATATCCATCACCTGCTGGCCGTAGCGCGGCTGCTGCACATCGGTGAGATGGCCCCGTCCGCCATAGGCGATGCGCGCCTGCGCGATCTTGGTGGAATCGATGGTGTTGTCGGCATCAATGTCTTCCGGTCGTACCACGCCGGCGACGATGAGTTCGCGGACCTCGAAATTCACCCGGATCTCCTGCTTGCCCTCGATCACGAGATTGCCGTTGGGCAGAAGCTGCGTTACCACGGCGGCGACATTGGTGGTGAGCTGCTCCGAACGCCGGGTCGAACCCTCGCCGCGGCTGCTGGAATCGGAATCGACGCCGACCAGAGCATCGGCGCGGACATCGTCGGGAAGGACGCGATCGAGCCGGGTCTCGAATCCCATCAGGCTTTCTGCGCCCAGATTCTCGCCGTTCTGGCGTGAGCGCTCGGTCTGGTTCCTGAATTGCGCCTGATCGGTGACCCGCACCCGCACGGTGAGGATGTCGCCGACCCGGGCGGCGCGCTGGTCCTTGAAGAAGGCGCGCGAACCGTGGCGCCAGAGCGAGTTGGAGGCGAAAGCCGCCGGCTCGGCATCCGGCATGGGCATGCGCACCGGCTTGTAGCCGGCCTGGCTGGTCGGATCCTCGATCGCCGAGAGCGCAGGCGCGCGCCCGACATTGGCGAGGCGATCGGCGGCGCCGCAGGCGGCGAGGCCGAGCACCAGGGAGAGAACGCCGATGCGGCGCAGGAAGCGGGGGGTGAACATGGCTGAAATCCCTGCTCGCATTACTGGATGATGCGCTGCGTCGCGGCGACGGGCCCGAGCGAGGGCGCCTCCACCGTAACCCGTCCCTGACCGCTGACGGTCGCCTGCAGGACGCGTCTGGATTCGGGATTGGTCACTGCGATGACCTCGCCACGCGCGCCGGATTCCTTGGCCGCGCCGCGCATGGTCAGGGTGAGGTTGCGGCTGCGATAGATGATCATCACGTTCTGTCCGCGCTCGACCAGGACCTCACGCGCGAGGTCACCGCTGCGCAGGGCGCGCCCCGCAGCGAGGTTGCGCCGGGCCACGCGCTCTTCGAGATCGAGCTGCGCGTACCAGGCATCGCGCGGGATGTTGGCGGCAGGGCGGCGTTCGATGCGAAGATCGGCCGGGTTGATCCGTTCGCCACGCGATACCGGGCGTTCGAGCATGGCGATCTCGACGGTGGTGACGGCGCGCCCCGCCACCATTGCCTGGCCGAGCCGTCGCGAGGCGCTCTCGCCGACATAGACCAGCGCGGCGAGGCGCCCGCTGCCGTGATCGTAGCGCAGATCGGTCACCGCCACCGGGTCGGCGGCGTGAGGCGGAACGCGCATATGCGGTGCCCGGCCCTCGAAGCGGATCTCGATCGCCTCGGCCGGCTCACCCCGCTGTGCGGCGATGGCCTCGGCCAGAGCCGCAGCGATCTCGTTTTCGTCGATCTCGCGCGCAGCGCGGGTGACGTGGACCTCATTGCGACCGAAAGTCTGGGGCGGTCGCAAGCCGAGTTGCTCGGCAGCGGCAAGGATGCGCATCGTGGCGATGGTGCCGTTCTCGCCCAGATCCGGTGCGCGGAAAGCAGCGATTTCCGCGACGTCGTCGGGAATGCCGGCGAGGAGATCGCCGATCGTGACGACATCGGCATCGACCGTGACGTCGCCGCGCAGCCGCGGCGCGTCATCGGCATCATCGCCGGTCGCGAGGGCGGGCACCGTCAGGACAACGACGAGGGTGATCGCGAGAATGAAGCCGGCGACACGGGCGATCAGCCCGGGACCGAGACGCGCGCAGCGCTGTGCGCCGAGGGGATGGATGCGACGATCAAGGCTCATGACCTGTTACCCCCTGAACATCTGGTTGGCGGCGGTCAGCATCTGATCGGCGGCGCTGACCACCTTGGAATTCATCTCGTAGGCGCGCTGTGCCGCGATCAGCGCGGAGATCTCGGTCACCGCATTGACATTGGCTTCTTCGAGGAAGCCCTGTTGCAGATTGCCGAACCCTTCCTCTCCGGGCTGGCCCTCGATGGCCGGGCCGGATGCGGCGGTCTGCAGGAAGAGGTTGTCGCCGATCGCCTGCAGCCCCGCCTTGTTCACGAAACGCGACATGGCGATCTGACCGACGTCCTGTGGCTCGTTGGCGCCCCCGAGCAGCACCTGGACCTGGCCCTGCGCCGAGATCGAGACGCTGCGCGCATCCTGCGGCACCTGGATGCCCGGTGCGACGCGATAGCCGTCCTTCGTAACGAGTTCGCCTTCCGCATTCAGTTCGAAACCACCGTCTCGGGTATAGGCGGTGCGACCGTCGGGCATCTCGATCTGGAAGAAGCCCTCGCCGCGTATGGCGACATCGTAATCCTTCTCGGTGGGCGAGATGTTGCCCTGCGACATGGCGCGGGCGGTGGAAACCGACTTCACACCCGTGCCGATCTCGATTCCCGCCGGTACACGGGTATCCTGCTCGGAGGTCACGGTGCCGGATCGGCGCATGTCCTGATAGAGCAGATCCTGGAAATGCGCCTGCTGGCGTTTGTAGCCGGTCGTGCGCATGTTGGCGATGTTGTTGGAGATGACCTGAACGTTGAGTTCCTGGGCGGTCATCCCGGTCGCGGCTGTGTGCAGGGCACGCATGATGACTTACTCCTCGTTCAGGCGATTTCGCCAAGGCGCTGCACCGCAGTGCGCTGTGTCTCGGCCATGCGCTGGATCATGCCGGAAATGCTGGTATAGGCGCGGCTGACATCCATCATCCGGGTCATTTCCAGCACCGCATTGACGTTCGAGCGCTCGATCATGCCGCTGCGCAGGGCGGCGGTGTCCATGGCCGGCATCGGTTCCTCGTCGGTGACGAAGAGATTCGCGCCGGCATTGCTCAGGCCCTGCGGATTGTCGAAACGCACCAGGCGCAGCTGACCGAACTGGCCTGCATCCGATGCGACCACGCCATCGGGCGAGATCGTCAGATCGGTGGCCTGCGGATCGACCGCGATCGGTCCGCCATCGCCCAGAACCAGAAAGCCGTCGCTGTTGACGAGGCGGCCCTGCGCGTCGAGCTGCATGGCGCCGTTGCGCGTGAAGCGCTCGCCCTGCGGGGTATCGACCACCAGAAAACCATCGCCCTGGATGGCGACATCGAGCGGATTGCCCGTCTGCTCCGTCGCGCCCTGGCTGAGATCGAGCGGCGTATCCGCGTCGATCACATAGGCGAACTCCCGGTCTGCGCGCGGGAACTCCTCCGCGCGGGCATTGGGCATGAGATACTCTTCAAAGACCGACGAACGCGCCTTGAAGCCGTTCGTCGAGACATTGGCCACATTGTTGGCGATGACGTTGATTTCACGCGCCAGCGCCACCTGTCGAGACAGGCCGATGAGAAGCGAATTCTCCATGCGAGCCGCTCCCTTTCCCGTTTTTCCCCGCCGAATCCCCGGCGCTCCCCAGCGCGGTTTCGGCCCGCTTCCCGTCGCAGGGGGCGTGCCAGTTTCCGATTTTCAGAAAAAGCGTTTTATTCTAACGACTTGGTTAATTCACGATTCACCATCACAGCCGGAGGGTTTCGCCGGGGGGCAAAAACAGCCCGGCAGGATTTGCCGCCTTAACGACGCGTTAACCGTATCCGGCGATTGTCGGGATGCGGGTTTGTCCGTGCGCACGCACAGGCACGCCGCGCTGCCGGAGAGTATCGGGGATCACCATGGCCGAGGACACGGATAAGGAGGATGGCGCGGAAGGCGAAGGTGTCGAAAAGCCTTCCAGCCGCAAGCGTCTGATCATCTTCGCCGCTGCCGGCCTCATCGCCCTGGCGCTGGCGGGCGGTGGTGCCTTCTTCTTCCTGGGCGGTGGGGATTCCGCCGACGAGGCGGAAGTCGAACGCCCGGCCATCTTCGTTGACGTGCGCGAGATGACGGTCAATCTCGCCTCGGAGCCGAATCAGGAGCGGCCGCGCTTCCTGCGCTTCTCCGTGGCGCTGGAGGTGGATGATCCCGAACTGGCGAGCGCGCTCGAACCGTTGATGCCGCGCATCGAGGACACGTTCCAGGTCTTCGTCCGGGAACTGCGCCCCAGCGAGATCGAGGGTTCGGCGGGTATCTACCGCCTGCGCGAGGAATTGCTGCGGCGTGTGAACATCGCCGTGCATCCCGCGAAGGTGGACGGGGTGCTGTTCAAGGAAGTCGTCGTGCAATGAGGAGCAAGCGGCATGGCTGACGACGACGATCTCCCCGGCGGCGACGACGACGCGATGGATGACGACTGGGCCGCAGCCCTCGCCGAACAGGGCGCCGGCAGTGGCAGTGAGGATCCTGCGCTCGCCGATGAATGGGGTGCGGCGCTGGCCGAGCAGGGCTCTGCTGCGGCGGCGAGCGACATGGCGGCCGAATGGGCCACCATGATCGACGAGAGCACGGATGACGACAGCCCCGACATGGCTGGCGCCGACCGTATTCTCAACCAGGACGAGATCGACCAGCTGCTCGGCTTCTCGTTGCACGAACTCTCTGCATCAGGTGCCGGCGGCATCCGCGCCATCGTCGATTCGGGCGTCGTTTCCTACGAACGCCTGCCGATGCTGGAGATCATCTTCGACCGGATGGTGCGCCTCCTGTCGACCAGCCTGCGCAACTTCTTCCAGGACAATGTCGAGGTCACCCTCGACAACATCCGCTCCGTGCGCTTCGGCGATTATCTCAATTCGATCCCGCTGCCGGTGCAGCTCGCGGTGTTCCGCGCCGAGGCCTGGGAGAATTCCGGGCTCGTGACGATCGAATCGAACCTGGCCTATTCGACGCTGGACCTGCTGCTCGGCGGCAAGCGCGGCAGCCAGGATACCCGCCTCGACGGGCGCCCCTTCACGACCATCGAGATGCAGCTGGTCAAGCGCATGGTCGAGATCGTGCTGGGCGATCTGCAGGTCTCCTTCGCGCCGATCGCCAATGTCGAATTCGACGTCGACCGGATCGAGACCAATCCGCGCTTTGCCACCATCACCCGCCCGGCCAATGCCGCCATCCTGATCGATCTGAAGCTCGACATGGAAGGCCGTGGCGGGCTTTTGCAGATCCTTTTCCCCTACGCCACGATCGAGCCGATCCGCGATCTTCTGCTGCAGAGCTTCATGGGCGAAAAGCTCGGGCGCGACGCGGTCTGGGAGAGCCATCTTGCCACCGAGATCTGGCAATCGGATTTCGAGGTGAAGGCGGTTCTGCATGAAATGCGTCTTCCGCTCCGTCAGGTGATGAAGCTGGAGGTTGGTGACACGCTCATGTTCGATGCCAGGCCCTCTGATCTGGTCACCCTGCAATGCGGTGACTGGCGCCTCACCCAGGGCCGGGTGGGGCGTTACGAGGACAAGATCGCAGTCCAGATCGCAAGGCCGATGCGGCGTGCGCGAACCACGCTCGCCGCATTCGAGGCGAGTGCGAAGAATCAGAGTGAGGCGTGACGTCCATGGGCTCGATCCTGATGCTCTTTGCGGAAATTCTCGTCGCGGTGTTGCTGGTTGCCACGGTGGCGACCTCGGTGCGGCTGTCGAAGCGCATCGCGAAGCTGCAGGCGGATGAGCAATCGATGCGCAAGACCATCGTCGAGCTGATGAGTGCCACCGAGACCGCCGAGCGCGCCATTATCGGCCTGCGCAATACGCTCGGCGATTGCGAGAAGACTCTGGCCGATCGCCTGCGCACCGCCGAACGCTACGCCTCCGATCTCGCCGAGCAGGTCGAGGCGGGCGAGCAGGTGATGACCCGGATGATGACCATCGTCGATAACGGGCGCGGCCTGCGCGTCCCGCAGGGCGATGCGGTCGGCGAGGCGGCCCAAATCGCCCCGCTGCAGCGGCCGGCCCCGGTTCAGGTTTCCCGTCCGGAACCGCAGCCCGCCCCCTCTCCGATGCCGCCATATCATGCGCCGCCGGCAGCCGCCCCCGCCCCCGTCCCCGCGCCGCCGGTATCGCATCCGCGCCGGATTCCCGATCGGATCAGCGATGCGGCGGAACTCCTCGCCAGGCGCGCCATGGACCGGCTCGAGAATCGGGGTGATGCCGCATGATCAAGCGTCTGCGCCTGATCGATGCAGTTGCGATCGCCGCCGTGGCGCTGCTGGCGCTGAAGGGGCTTGATTACCTGCGTCGTGACGGTGCCGATGCGGGACTGCCGGCCTCCGCGCCGTCCCTGCAGGCGGCTGGCGAGACGGGTGGGATATCCGGTTTCGCGCGCGTGCTTGCCCACGCGCGCAGCGGCTATACGCCCGGGCGGGATACGACCCTGCCGGAAGTCACCGAGACGGGATCCACCGGGGAAGATGACGACGCCGCGCCCGTCGATGCGCTCGCATCACGCGAGCAATCATCCTCTCCCGCCGAGGCGGCAATCCGCGAGCGGCTGGAGCAGCGCCGGCAGAATCTCGAGCATCGCGATGCGGATATCGAATTGCGTGAGGAAATGATTCGCCAGGCCGAGGAACGCCTCGAGGAACGTCTGAGCAAGCTGCGCGAAGCCGAGGATGGCGGGCGCTCCGCCGAGGCCGATGAACGGCGCGAGCAGGAAATGGCCAATCTCGTCGCCATGTATCAGGCAATGCGCCCCAAGGAAGCTGCTCGCATCTTCGACAGGCTCGATCTCGATGTTCTGGTGCCGGTGGTGCTGGAGATGAATCCACGCACCATGGCCGAGATCATGGCCTCCATGTCGGCGGAATCGGCCGAGCGTCTGACCGTTGCGCTCGCCCGGCGCGCCCAGGGCGACGCGCTGCAGACACGCAATGCCGCGGCGCAATCCATGCCGGCGGGCGGGCGGGAATTGCCGGCACTGGACCTGCCGCAGCGCAACTGATCAGCCGCGCGGGTCAGGCATCGGCCTGGGCTTCCTCGTCGAACAGATAAGCCTCGAGCCGTGCGCGCACGTCGGCGGGCATCTGTGCCGATGCGCGGGTCTTCGGATCGAAGAAGACCTCGACGAGATCATAGGTGGCATGCACCGCATCCGTATCGGCATTGAGCATCCGCAAGTGGAAGCTGCAGCTCTTGCCGCCGATCCGGCTGACCACGCCGTCGACCACGATCAGATCACCCGCCGACAATTCCCGCTCGAAGCGCGTCGTCGCCTGCGCGGTGACAGTGTGCACGCCATGGCGCGGGATCATCGTGGCATAGGGCAGTCCGAGCCGTGTCCACATGTGATAGACGGCATCGTCGAAGAAGGGGGCGTAGTGGCGCACATTCATGTGGCCGAAATGGTCGTGATGCCAGGGATGCACCACACCGCGCAGCAATTCGAGGCGCGCGCTCATCGTCGATCTCCCGCTTTGTCGAATCTCTCGTGCGCCGCAACCTGCAGCACCGCTTTTGCAGAGCATCGCGTATCGGGGCATCACAGACAAGCATGATCGGAATGCGCGGCTGTCGCGCGTCATGGGTATCTGCGCGTTCCGGTCTGGGAAACCCTGCCCGTGCCCCGGGCGGGTTGTGGATAGCCGACCAATTGACGATTTTGCACAATAGGGCGACCCTCAAGGGTAATCTGATGAGTGATGACCCGGTGATGGAGCATATGACGACGTACCCGGCTGCAATCTGCAAGGGCCGACCCGTCGGGCAGGGGGAAGGGGGCACGCTCTTGTGCAGCCCGCGCCATTCTCATGCCCGCATGCGCGGTGCGTTTTCGGAGGGTGCAATGGTCAAAAGCCGTCCCGCCGGCCCGCAGCGCATGTGCGCCGCATGAGCGCGGGGAGGGCCGAGGGCGCGCCACTGCGCTTTGCCGATTTCACGCCCGGCGCGTATCTCGGTGAGGCACGTGTGGTGCTGGATCGGGAGCGATTCGCGCGCTGGCGCGCATTGTTTCCGACGGCGGCGCAGGTGCAGGAGGCCCCGCCGGGGCTTTTGGTGGCCCTGTTCATGAACGGCTTCGCGGAGGCCTTCGCGCCTCATCCCGACGGCAATATCCATGCGGGCCAGACACTCGCCTTCACCGGGCGCTCCCTGCGCGCAGGCGAGGGGGCGCGTGTCAGCGTGGTGTGCCGCGAAGCGGAGATAAAGCGCGGGCGCAACCGGGTGCGATTCGAAGCGCGGATGTGCGACGATGCGGGGGGCGAGATCATGTCCGGCGAGATGCTGGTGATCTGGGCTGTGTGAGCCATGTCGGACGATCCGGGGGAGGGCGCCATGCAATGGCCCGCGAATTTGATCGAAGCGCAGCTGCGGGCGAGCCCGGAGGCGATCCGGCTTTATGCGGAGATCACCCGCGATTTCAATCCGCTGCATCTCGATGCCGATTTCGCCGCGCAGACTCCGTTCGGGCGCCCCATCGCCCATGGCACGCTCTCCCTCGCCGTGCTCTGGGAAGCGATCGCGGCGACGTTCGGCCCCGATGCCCGCCCGGCCGCGGCGGAAATGCGCTTTCTGGCCCCCATCGCGGAAGGCGCGCTGATCAGCGCGACGGGCAGCCGCGCAGGCGCGGATGATCCGCTTGCCGCGACCATGCGCTATGATTTCACCGTGAGCGACGCAGCCGGGACGCAGGCGCTCGCGGGGTTTGTGGACATCGCGCGCCATGGCGCCGATGCCGCGTCCTGATACCCACGCAGCCTTGCCGAAAAAACAAGGGCGCGGGCCCTCCCGCGCGGGTTAGCATCATTATCAGATCATTCACGACGCGCGAACCGGGAGCCCTCCATGTCCGATCAAGCCCGACCTGACGCCACCCCGCTCTGGCAGGAAAGCGCCTCGGCGCTTGCACAGCGCATCCGTGCCGGCGAAATCTCCGCGCGCGAGGCGGTGCGTGCGGCGGTGGAGCGGATGCGGGCGGTCAATCCGCAGCTGAACGCGGTGGTCGAGGATCTCGGCGAAGTCGCGATCCAGCGCGCCGACGCGCTCGATTCCGCCCGGGCTGCCGGCGCCACGCCCGGTCCGCTGCACGGGGTGCCGGTCACCATCAAGATCAATGTCGACCAGCGCGGCCACGCCACCAGCAACGGGCTGCCTGTGCTCAAGGATGCGATCGCTGCGGATGACGCGCCGATCGTGCGCAATCTGCTCGATGCGGGCGCGGTGGTGATCGGACGCACCAACACGCCGGAATTCTCGTTTCGCGCCGAGACCGACAACCCGCTCTTCGGGCGCACGCGCAACCCCTGGGGCGATCACGTCTCCGCCGGCGGCTCCTCCGGCGGTGCCGGCTCCGCCGTGATGGCGGGGATCGGTGCGCTGGGCCATGGCAACGATATCGGCGGCAGCCTGCGCTTCCCCGCAGCCGCGAACGGCGCGGTCACGGTCAAGCCGGGAATGGGGCGCGTGCCGGCCTGGAATCCGAGCCAGAAGGCGGAGCGCGGCATGCTCGCCCAGGCGATGTCGGTCCAGGGCGTGGTCACGCGCAACGCCGCCGACCAGGCGCTGGCCCTGCCGGTTCTGTTTCGCGCCGATCCGCGCGACCCGTTCCACGTGCCGCTGCCCTATGCCGGCGAGACGCTCGATGGCCCGATTCGCGTGGCCCATGTCACCGAGACCTATGATTTTCCGATGCATCCCGATGTGGCGCGCGCGCTCGATGCGGCGCGCGCGGCCCTCACTGATGCAGGCTATATCGTCGAGGAGGCCGAGCCGCCGCTCCTGCGCGAGGCCGCCGTGACCGGTTATCGCGCCCTCATGGGCGAAGTCGCGGCGCTGATGGGGCCCGATATCGAAGCGCATGGCTCGCCGACCCTCAAGGCGATCTTCGCCGAGTATTTCGAGCAGTTCCCGCCCTTTGAGGGTGCCGAGCAACTCAAGGCCATGGCTGATCGCACCCGTTTCGCGCGGGCCTGGTCGGTCTTCCTGGAGCAGTATCCGCTGGTTCTGACGCCTTTCCTGCCGCATCCCTTCTTCCGCCCCAACCGCGATGCGGAAGGCCCCGAGGGTGTGCGCGAGGCGCTCGGTGCAGGTTATTACTCCTTCGCCATGAATTTCATGGGGCTGCCCGCCGGCAACATGCCCACGCGACTCGCGACGCTGCCGCAGGGCCCGCAGCCCATCGGCGTGCAGATCGTGGGGCGGCGCTGGCGCGAGGATCTCATCGTCGCGGCGATGCAGGCGATCGAGACGCGGATCGGCACGATGGACCGGCTGCTGTGGAAGCGCATGGCAGGCGTGTGACGTCTCAGCCGCTGTTCTCTCGCAAACGTCCGAGATCCTCCAGATACGAGGCCTCTTCCCGCGCGGTCCTGATCGCCCTGCGGTCGAGCTGCGCGACGAGCATTTCCGGCGCCTCCCCCGCCACGGCCAGCATGCCGCCATCCGGACCGCAGATGCAGGATTTGCCCACGAATGCGCGTTCGTGCTCGCGCCCGGTGCGGTTGGCATAGGCGACGAAGATCTGGTTTTCGAGGGCGCGCGCGGCGGGCAGCAACTCGGCAATGCGTCCATGTGGCGCCATCAGCGCGGTGGGCGTCACCACGAGATCAGTCCGTGCTTCGGCTTCCGCACGGATCAGTTCGGGAAATTCGAGATCATAGCAGATGGCGAGCCCGACGCGAAAGCCGCCGCAATCGAAGCGCAGAGGCAGCGTTCCGGGCTCGAAAGTCGCCCGCTCCCAGGCACCGAACAGGGCGCGCTTGTGATAGGCCCCGACCTGCCGCCCGCGCGTATCGAAGACGATGGCCGCATTGACCAGCGCCCGCTCCCACACGCGATGCGTCCCCATCACCACCATGATCCCGGCATCGGCGATGACGCGCCCCAGCCGATCGAGCGCCGCATCGACCCCGGCGAGATCGGCGGCGCGCAGGCCGGGGCGGTAATAGCCCGTGAGATAACCTTCTGGAAAGACGAGGAGATCCGCGCCCGCCTTGGCGGCATCAGCGATGATCACGGCGATATCGGAGAGTTCGTCGAGACCCGCATCGGCGTGGCGTGCGCCCTGCCAGAGCGCGAGGGTGAGCGTCTTGCGCAGCATTTCTAGCGTTCTCCCGAACGGTCGGAGCCCATCAGGCGCGGCAGGTCGCCATAGCGTCCGATCAGGCCGAAGACGATGATTGCGAGTGCCACGAACAGAACCGCGACCACCCCCATGATCGGCGTATAGCCGTAGCGCAGGCTGTTGAAGATCTTGATCGGCAGGGTCTCGACGGTGAAACCCGCCACCATGTAGGCGACGATATACTCGTTCAGCGAGAGCACGAAGGCGAAGGCGAAGCCGGAGATGATATAGGGTGTGATCAGCGGCAAAATGACGCCGCGCAGGATCTGTCCGCGCGTGGCCCCCATGGTGCGCGCGGCTTCCACCAGCGCCATGTCGATGCTGCGCAGCCCGAGCGATATCGTCACCACCGGCAGCGTGACCAGAAAGATCGCATGGGAGATGATCGTGGCGAGCATCTGCCCGTACATCCCCACCGACACCCAGAAGACGAGGAATCCCAGAGCCGTGATCACCGGCGGCAGCATGAAGGGGGCGACGCCCAATGTGTGCAGCGCTCGCCCGAGCCAGTTGCCGCGCGACCAGACGTACAGAGCCAGCGGCAGTGCGATCGCCACAGAGAGCGCGGCGGCGCAGGAGGCGATGATCAGCGAATGCCGCAGCGGCTCCAGCCAGTCACCCTCCCGGAACAGGGCCCCGTACCAGCGCAGCGAGAGCCCTTCGGGCGGAAAGCGCAGGCTGCGGCCCTCGTTCAGCGAGATCCCCGTCACCACGATGATCGGCAGGGCGAGCAGGAAGAGAATGAAGCAGACATAGAACAGCCTGAGTCCGTGCGTCATCGCCGCCCCCCGTTCTCACGCCCCAGAAGCAACGTCAGCCCCACAAGCAGAAGCGCGACCAGCAGGAGCACGATCGCCATTGCCGCCGCGAAGGGCAGGTTCGACTGGAAGATCGCCTGGTCGGTGATGTGGACCGACAAGGTCCAGTGGTTCGGACGTCCGAGCACCTGCGGCAGCAGATAGGCACCCAGGGTAAAGACGAAGACGAGGATCGCCGCGCCGAGCACGGGCGCGCGCATCAGCGGCACCGTCACCGTGAAGAAGATGCGCAAGGGGCCCGCCCCCATCATCCGCGCCGCATCGCGCAATTCAGGATCGAGCCGCGAAACCGGCGGGTAGAGCACCAGCACCGCATAGGGAAAGGCGAGGTAGCAAAGCCCCGTCATCAGCGCGAACAGCCCCGGCGTATAGGAGCGCGGCCCGTCGATCAGCCCGAGCGCGGCGAAGAGATTGCCGATCCCGGCCGTGCGCGACAGGAGCGTCGAGATCGAGAAGCCGATGATCACTTCCGAGAGCGACAGCACGGCGAGCAACGCCACCAGCACCAGCGTCTGCACCCGGTGGCGCATGCCCGCGAGAAAGACCGTGAAGGGAAAGGCGAGCACGATGCAGATGACGGCCGCGCCGGCGGAGAGCGCCACCGAGGTATAGAGGATGCGCCCGAAGAACGGGGAGAGCAGCCGCTCATAGCTCGTCCATTCGAATCCCGGCTCGAAGAACCCGCCCGGCACCCGGTGCGCCACGCTCACCGAAAGCATGATGGCGAAGGGAATGAGGAAGAGAACGCCGAGCGTGATCGCGGGAACAAGGCCGAACCAGCCCGGCACGGCCTTCTCGGAAACGCTGCTCGCGGGCACTTCATGAACCGCGTTCCCGCTCATGATGCCGGCGCCTCCGGCGGCGCAAGAACGACGATACCGCCCGGCGCCGGTGCGAGGCGCAGAGCATCGCCGATCGCGACGGCGGGACGTTCGCGGGGAGCGAAGACCGCCTGCAGCCGCGTCTCGCCGAAATCCAGCGCGATCTGCACGCTCTCGCCGAGATCGCGGATGAAGGCGACGCGTGCCGTGATCGGCCCCTGCGGATCAGGCCGCAGATCCTCCGGGCGGATCGAGAGCATGGCCGGGCCGGGTCTGGTCTTGACGCGGTCCTGCGGATCGAGCGCGAGCCGCGTGCCGCCGAGATCGACGCTGCCGTCCGATTCCAGCGTACAGGGCAGCAGGTTCGACTGGCCGATGAAGCCGGCGACGAAGGCGTTGGCCGGGTCGCGATAGATCTCCATCGGCGCGCCGGCCTGCTGCACCTTCCCCTCATTCATCACGATCACCAGATCCGCCATGGTCAGGGCTTCCTTCTGATCATGGGTGACGACGAGGGTGGTGACGCCGAGGCGCTGTTGCAGCTGGCGCAGTTCCACCTGCATGTGCTCGCGCAGATTGGCATCGAGGGCCGAGAGCGGCTCATCGAGCAGGAAGACCTTCGGATCGATGGCGAGGCCACGCGCGATGGCCACACGCTGGCGCTGTCCCCCGGACAATTGATGGATGCGCCGCGCACCGAGCCCCGGCAATTGCACGAGTTCGAGCAACGCCGCCACCCGGTCCATCCGCGCGCGCCGTCCATGCCCCCTGATCGCCAGCGGATAGGCGATGTTGTCGGCGACATCGAGATGCGGGAAGAGCGCGAGCGACTGGAAGACCATGCCGAAATCGCGGCGGTTCGAGGCCAGTGTCGTGATCTCGCGCCCGCCCGCATGCAGGCTCCCGCCGCTCGGCTCCTCGAGCCCGGCGATCAGCCGCAACAGGGTCGTCTTGCCGCAGCCGGACGGGCCGAGCAGGCAGACGAAACAGCCGGCGGGGATTTCGATTGAGACGTCGTCGACAGCGGCGAGGCTGCCGAAACGCTTGCTCATGCCCCGAAGTGACAAAGCCGTCATGCGCTTTTCCGGAAACGGGGCCGGCCCGGAAGCCGGCCCCCCTGACAGAGATCGGGCGGTCATGCGGATGCGATGACGCGGCTCAGCCCGTGATCATCTCCGACCATTGCTGATTCACCCAGTCCGCGCGCTCCACGTAGAGATCGTAATAGGGCAGGATCGGCGTGCGATCGGAGGCGACGGCGTTGAATTCCTCATCCGTCAGATCGGTCAGTTCCCGTGCCACGGTCGGCGCGGTGCCGACGAAGCGCGCGAGCTTGGCCTGGATCTCCGGTCGGGCCATGTAATCGATGAAGATCTGGGCGCGATCAATCGCGTCGGATGCGCTGGAAACCACCCAGGAGCCGGAATCGAGCACGGCACCTTCCTCCGGGAAGGTCGAACGCACGGGCTGGCCGTCGGCGGCGGCGAGGCCGGTCACGTCATGGTAGTACTGCCCCATGGGAATCTCGCCGGATTCCAGCGCCTGCTGGAACTGGCCTTCATCGCGATACCACAGGCGCACATTGTCGCGCACTTCCGAGAGCTTCTCGAGCACCTGCATGACGCCGTCCTCGTCGGCGAGGATCTCCGTGCCGCCGAAATGGGTCGTCGCGGTAATCTCCAGAAGGAAGGAGTTGGAGGCAAGCGCCAGCAGGCCGAGGCGGTCGCGATTGGCGGGATCCCACAGGGCCTGCCAGGAGGTCGGAGGCTCGGGATAGATATCGGTATTGGTCACCAGCGTGATGTACCAGCTCACCGCGCCGGTGCCGTAGAAGCGCCCGTCATCATAGGCATGGACAAAATGCTCGGGCAGGTTGGCGCGGTTGGGCACCGCATCCGGGTCGAGTTCGGCCCACAAACCGGCGCTCTGGCCGCGAATGCGCGCCACCTGCGCCATCATCGAGACATCCGCCGGCGCCTGGCCCGCGCGGGCGGCCTGTTGCAGCTGCACCAGCCAGGCCTCGCCCGTCGGCTGGCCGATCGATTCAACCTCGATCCCGGTCTCCGCCGTGAAATCGGGGAAGATATGGGCGTCGAAACTGTCCTGGAAGTAGCCGCCATAGGTGCCGATCTTGAGCGGTGCCGATTGCGCCCGCAGGATCGCCGGTGCGGCCATCAGGCTGATGCCGGTGGCCGCGCCGCCGATCAGAAAACTGCGTCTTCTCATGGTAATGCTCCCTGTCCGTGCACGGATTTCCCGACCTCGCCGGCTTTTTTTCTCCGCGCCGCCCCTCATGGATTGATACCGCCGCCGGATTGCCCCGCGGCACCTTGCGTGATTGAACACGCCGAGGGCAGGCTTAGCAAGATGCAGGCCGCTTCGCATGGGTGCGTCATCACGCAGGTGCGATATGCGGCTTCGCAATGCGGCGAGCGGGAGAGGGGCAATGCGCGAACTGATCATCGACGACGTCGACAGCGGGACCAGCCGCCTCGGCAGGGCCTGGCGGCTGGTCGGCGATACGGTCATGGGCGGTGTCTCGCGCGGCACGCTGACGCAGGAGACCGTGGCCGGGCGCGCAGCACGGCGCATGCGCGGCAGCGTGAGCCTCGAAAACAACGGCGGCTTCCTGCAGATGGCCCTCGATCTCGCACCCGATGGCGAGGTTTTCGACGCGTCCGGCATGGCGGGTCTTGGTCTGACGGTTTGCGGCAATGGCGAGGACTACAATGTCCACCTGCGCACCCGCGATCTCGACCGGCCATGGCAATCCTTCCGCGCGCGCTTTCATGCAGGCCCTGAATGGCGGCAGGTCACCTTGCCGTTTTCCGCTTTTACCGCCCATCGCACCGAGGCGCCGTTGCGGCTGGAGCGGCTGCACAGGATCGGACTCGTCGCCATCGGGCGCGCCTTCGAGGCTGATCTCGCCATCGCCCGGCTGGTCTTCTTCTGTGCTGATGATGCCGCATGAGGGTGCGATTGCGCGCCTTCCCCCTTGCCCTCGCGCGGCCGCCCGGCCAAGATCGGATGTCGAAGCTGTTGCGGCGTGCGGGTAAGACATGTCGATACTGCCGCAGCCGGAGGCGATGTCGACTGGGGCGAAGACGGGGGACGTATTTTGGATTGGGACAAGGTCCGCATCTTCTTCACGGTGGCGGAGGCCGGCTCGTTCACGCGCGCCGGTGAGGATCTCGGCCTGAGTCAATCCGCCGTGAGCCGCCAGATCAGCGCGCTGGAGCGGGAATTGCACGCGCCGCTGTTCCACCGGCATGCGCGCGGCCTGCTCCTGACAGAGCAGGGTGACCTTCTGTTTCGCGCTGCCCGTGACATGAAAATGCGGCTGGAGAGCACCCGGGCGCGGCTCTCCGAGACCAGCGAGCGCCCCTCCGGCACGCTGAAGGTGACCACGACGGTGGGGCTTGGCTCGCTCTGGCTGACCCAGCGCATCCCTGAATTCATGGATCTCTACCCGGATATCAGCGTCGAGATGCTGCTCTCCAACGAAGAGCTCGATCTCGCCATGCGCGAGGCGGATGTAGCGATCCGGCTGCGTCAGCCGACACAGCCGGACCTGATCCAGCGCCGGCTCTTCACGGTGCATTTCCACGTCTACGCCTCGCCCGACTATATCAAGCGCTTCGGTGAGCCAAAGGCGCTGGAGGAGCTCGACGATCACCGCCTGCTCGCCTTCGGCGGCGATCAGCCCTCCTATCTGCTGGGTGTGCACTGGCTCGCCACGGCAGGGCGCGATCTGCGCAATCCGCGTCCCTATCGCTGCGTGATCAACAATATCAGCGGCCTGAAGACGGCGGTGGAGAACGGGGCGGGAATCGCCGTCCTGCCCGATTACGTCACCGATCAGAACAACCAGCTGGTCCAGGTTCTGCGTGATATCGAGATGCCGGCATTGGAATCCTACCTCGTCTACGCCGAGGAGATGCGTTCCGTGGCCCGTGTTCAGGTTTTTCGCGACTTCCTCGTCTCGAAGGCGCAGCGCTGGACCTATTGAGCGGGGACGCTGCGACATCGGCCGGATTGTGTACGATTTTCCTGCAAAGCGCCGTTGCACGAACGCAAGAGCGCATCGGCAGCTTGCATGATCATTGCGTAGGATCCGAAAAAGTCGCAAGATCATTTCTTCGTCCCGCAATGCCGGCATGTCGCAGCAGCTCATGGCGTAAATGTGACCAAGACATGCGCAGCGTGCATATCTGTTGCGCGACCCGGTGCATTGCAAAAAGGCAGGCTGCGCGTCATATCACCCGTGGCTGAAGGCAACGGAGCCGCCATTCCTCCCGGCGGTTTTCCGTTTCGGCCGTTCCCCTCTGGAAGGTTTCCGACACTCCCAGTCGAAACCGGACCAACTTTTCAGGCCAGTTCCCCGCGTGGAACTGGCCTTTTTTCTTGAAGGGTCGTGATCGGTTCGCAGGCCGGCTCAGCGCCCCGTAAAGACCGGCTTGCGCTTTTCCCTGAAGGCGGTGACACCCTCCTCGAAATCGTCACTGCGGCCCAGTTTCGCCTGCAGCCGCGCTTCGAGATTGAGTTGGCTCGCCAGATCGTTGTCGAGGCTCTCGCGCACGGCCTGTTTCATCGCCTGCTGCGCAAGCGGCGCGCCGGCGGCGAGGCTCTGCGCGAAGGCGCGCGCATCGGCTGGAAAGCTCTCATCGGGAAAGACCTTGGCCACGAGCCCCATGCGCAGCGCCTCCCCGGCGGAAACCGGCTCGGCGGTGAGCATCAGGGCGAGCGCGCGTCTGGGCCCCACGAGCCGCGGCAGGATCCAGGTCCCGCCCGCATCGGGCAGGAGTGCGATCTTCGCGAAGGCCTGCTGCAAATTCGCCGACTGTGCCGCGATCGCGATGTCGCAGGCGAGCGCGATATTCGCCGCCGCCCCCGCCGCCGGGCCGTTCAGCGCGGCGATGGTGAGTTTGGGATAATCGGCGAGCGTCAGGACGAGGGGATTGTATTCGCGCAGGAGCGTCTCTTCCAGATCGGCGCGCCCGTCCGGGCCGAGCGGCAATTCGGCAGTGAGATCCTGGCCGGCGCAGAAGGCGCGGCCCGCGCCCGTGAGCATGACGACGCGCACCTGCTCGTCCGCAGCGTGTTCGGCAAGCGCTGCGCGCAGCTCTGCGTGCATCTGCGAGGTGAGGGCGTTGAGACGCGCCGGGCGGTTCAGGGTGATGATCGCGACGGCATCCTCGCGGGTGCTGGTGATCACGGGTTCGCTCATCGGTTTTCCTCCGCGCGCGCGGCGTCAGTCATCAGCGCCGCGACATCTTCACGCAGGATGGGCAAAAGTTCGGCTGCGAACCACGGGTTTTTGCGCAGCCAGGCATTGTTGCGCCAGGACGGATGCGGCAGCGGCAGGATACGCGGTTCGCGGGCGCCGGGATAGTAGTCGCGCCAGTTCCGCACGGTTTCGGTCAGGCTCGCGCCCATCGACTTGCCGAGATGGTAGCGCTGGGCATGGATGCCGATGGTCAGGACCAGGGCGATCCGGGGCAGCCGGCTCAGCACCGTCTCACGCCAGGCGGGCGCGCATTCGCGGCGCGGCGGCAGATCCCCGCCCTTGGCATCGTAGCCGGGAAAGCAATGGCCCATCGGCACGATGGCGATGCGGGCGGGATCGTAGAACTGCGCCTCGTCGAGGCCGAGCCAGTCACGCAGCCGCACGCCGGACGGGTCATGGAAGGGCAGGCCGCTGAGATGGGCGCGGTTGCCCGGCGCCTGGCTCGCGATCAGGATGCGTGCGCGCGCATCCGCCTGTATGATCGGGCGCGGATCATGCGGCAGGGGAGGGCCGAACCGGGGCGCATCCCGGCAGATGCGACAGGCGCGCAACTGCCCGATCACCATATCGAGATCGCCGGATTCCGGCATCGGCGCCTTCGCCATGGAGCGATCCCGTTCAGGCGGCGGCACTCGGGCGCGCCTTCAGGGCGCCGTGCCAGCGCCTGACATGGGTGAATTCCTCCGGAATGGTCAGCTTTGCCGGTTTCATGAAATCGAGCGCCACGAGGCCGGTAATGTCGGCGATGCTGAAATCGCCTGCGAGGAATTCGGTCCTGGCAAGCCGCTCATCCAGAAGGGCCAGGAATTTCTGCACTTTCAGCTTGTTGGCCTCCCCCCATTCCGGCACTTGCGGCACCTCCATCTCGGCCATGGCGGGATGCAGGTGGCGGAATACGGCCGCAACCGTGTCGAGCAGACCGAATTCCACCCGCCTTTGCCACATCTCCACCTGCGCGCGCTCAAGGGCGCCGGTGCCGAAGAGCGACGGCTTGGGGAAGAGTTCCTCGAAATAGCGGCAGATGGCGATCGATTCGGCGATCACGGCGCCATCGTCGAGGACGAGCACGGGCGTGCGCTGCATCGGATTGAGCGCCGTGAATTCCGGCGAGCGCTGCGCCAGCGCCCCGATATCGACGGGCTGCGTCGCCACCTCGATACACTTTTCCGCCAGATAGATGCGCACCCGTCTGGGATTGGGCGCACGACCGCCATCATAGAGCTTCATCATTGACCCCCGTTTGAAAGAAGGGGAGCACAGCGCCGGCATGGGGTCAATTGCGGGGCATGTCGGGACAAAAACCCGGTCATGCCCGACGTATAAAAAAAGGCCCGGACATGCCGGGCCTATAGTGGAAGAAGGGTCTCGGTACAACCCTCGAAGGGGTCCTCGGAACCGCCGTGAATTCCGGCACGCCGTGCCCGGCATCGTTGCGGTAACAAGCCTGTAACGCGGCTGCCGGCGTGTCAGTTCCGCTGCGGCAATAGGCAGGGCGGAGTCAATTCAGCCGGGCACGGATCATGCTCTCCTCGAATCGCCCCGACCACATGCCGCGCTTCTCGGCCCGGGCTTCCATCTCCTCGTTGCGATAGGTCTCCCCCGCCAGCGCATGGCCGGCGAGCACCATCGCGCCGGCCAGGTCGCGCCCGTCGACGAAACAGCGCGCCACGGTGATGCCGCTGCGCCGGGTATCGCCGGGCACGCAGCGCACCGGATCTTCGTCGATCAGGGCGGCGAGGGCATCGCGGGCCGCCGCGCCGCAACGGTAATCGAGATCGTCGCGGCGGCAGAACATTTCCGGTGGCGGCGCGGCGATTCCCGCCAGCCGGTAGCTGGTCCCCGCGACCGCGATGACATCGCCGCGCAGGGCGGTGGCATGGCCGAGCACGGCCTCGCTGCCACGATCGACGGCGAGCAGATAGATCACCATGGCGCCGATCACGAGCGCCATCAGCGCGAGCAGCCGCCGCGATCCCGGACGCCCGCGCGCCGAGAGATTGCGCATCATGCGCCGGCGCGCGCGCCGGCCGGCCCGCCGCCGCAGGGCATGGGCGCGTTCGGATTTTTTTTGCTGCGGGTCGATGATCATGAGGCCAACATTAACGAATTCTGCGCATTCTGGCGAATGTCATAACGCGAATCGCTGCGTAAACCGTTAACGGTACTGGTTTTTTGCATGAGCAGAGAGACGGTGACGGCAACACCGCCGGAAACCGCACCCTTTGATGGCGACGCACAGCGGCGTCGCAAGGCCGCGCACAACATGCGTGCGGCACGCGAGCGGCTGACCTCCGCCGTCGGTCTGGAACGCTCGTTCGAGCTCGAATTCCTGCGGCTTTTCGCACAATACCGCACCGGTGCGGCCATCCCGCTCTTCGTTCTCGCCGCAGCCGGCGGGGCCGTCGCTTCCTTCTGGCTGCCGCTCGAAACGGCGGGATTGCTCTTCGGCGTCATCGCCCTGACCATCGGGCTGATGGTGATGCTCTCGCGCCGGCTCCTGCGCCAGGGGGAGGACGATACCCGGCTGGGCTACTGGCATCGCGTCTTCGTCATCGGCGAAGCGTTGCAGGGCGCCTCCTGGGCACTGCTGGTTCAGGCGCTGGCGAATGCGCCGGCACCGGGCTCCGACAGTTTCGTCCTGTTCGTCACGCTGATGGCCTCTGCCGTGACGGCCATGCTCTCGGCGACGCTGCCGGCAGCGGTCTATGCCGGCCTGCTGCCGCTTTCCGTCGTGGTCCTCGCGCACGCCATGAGCGTGCGCAATGTCGATGCCGCGATGATGGCGGCCATGACGATCAGCGCGCAGATCTTCTTCGTCTTCCTCGCCCGTCGGCTCTATTCGAGCGCGCTCGCGACGCTGCGTTCGCGGGCGGAAAAGGACAAGCTGTTCTTCGAGCTGGAGGAGGCCAAGGCCAATTCCGACGAGGCGCGCCGGCGTGCGGAGGAGGCCAACCTGGCCAAATCCCGCTTCCTCGCCACGATGAGCCACGAATTGCGCACGCCCCTCAACGCCATTCTCGGCTTCTCGGAGGTGATGAAGGACGAGGTCTTCGGCGAGCACAGCAACAGGACCTACAAGGATTATTCCGCCGATATCCATTCCAGCGGGCAGCATCTGCTCAACCTGATCAACGAGATCCTCGACCTGTCGCGCATCGAGGCGGGGCGCTACGAACTCAACGAGGAAGCGCTGCTGCTGTCCTACATGATCGATGATTGCCGCCACATGATGAACCTGCGCTCCCGCGCCAAGGAGCAGACCATCAAGGCGATGATCGACCCGACGCTGCCACGCATCTGGGCGGATGAGCGCGCGATGCGCCAGATCATTCTCAACATTCTCTCCAATGCGGTGAAATTCACCCCGCCGGGCGGCGAGATCGTGATCAAGGCGGGCTGGACCTCCTCGGGCGGGCAATACGTCTCGATCCGCGACAACGGCCCCGGCATTCCGGCGGAAGAGATCCCGATCATCATGTCCTCCTTCGGGCGCGGCACCTGGGCGCTCAAGACCGCCGAGCAGGGCTCGGGACTCGGCCTGCCGATCGTGAAGGGCCTTGTGGAGATGCATGGCGGTCATTTCCAGCTGACCTCGGCGCCGCGCGAAGGCACCGAGGTGATCATGACGCTGCCGGCCTCGCGCGTCATGAACGCGCTGCCCGCGATGGACGTTGCGGAAAGCGAGGATGCAGACGGCGCGGCGCACAACAGCCGCACCCGGCGCTCCGGCGGCGCGCATGCCGCAGCCTGAATTGCCATGACGAAGCGTCCCGGCATCGGGTGTGCCCGGGCCGAGGTGCAAGCCGCGTCCGGTTCCGCATTCGTGGCGCATGACCGGCGGGTTGCGCCGATGGTGATCAGCCGCCAGCCGGGGGCGCAAGTGCTTGCCGGCGGTTCAGGCTGGCAAGCGCATGATCGACGCTCGCGGCGTGACGCACCAGCGGCTTTTTCAGGCCGTGCATCAGCAATTCCCGGCGCATGGGCCGGCTGGTGCCGGTGAGCCAGAGTTCGACCTTGCGGCTTCGCGCCTTGCGGGCGAGCCCTTCGATCATGTGCGCGCCGGTCGAATCGAGAAACGGGACGGCAGAAAAATCCACGATCAGTGCCTTGTGACGGTCCTCGATGCGGTCGAGCACCGAACCGATCGAGGCCGTGGCCCCGAAGAACAGCGCACCGGTAATGCGGTAGACGACGATATCGGGATCGGCCGTGACCGTCTCGTCATGGGCGTCCCGCGATCGCGCCGTATCCGCCTCGTCTCGCCCGACCAGCGGGATATCCCGGTAGATTGCCGTCGTGCGGCTCATTCTCTGGATGAACAGCACCGAGCCCAGCGCGACGCCGACGATGATCGCCTCGGTCAGATCCCGGAAGATCGTGAGGAAGAACGTCGCGGCCAGCACGAGCGCCTCGCCCCGGCCCGAGCGCAGCAGCACTGCAATGGCCGGTCGCTCGATCATGTTCCAGGCCACGATGACGAGCACCCCGGCCAGGGCCGCGAGCGGAATATAGGCCGCGACGGGGGCGGCAATCAGCATGAATGCCAGCAGAAAGAGCGCGTGCAGCATGCCGGCCACCGGCCCATGCGCGCCCGAGCGCACATTCGTGGCGGTTCTCGCGATCGTGCCGGTGACGCAGAACCCGCCGAACAGGGACGAGCCGAGATTCGCCACGCCCTGTGCCACCAATTCGCAATTCGATCTGTGGCGGCGCCCGGTCATGCCGTCCGCGACGACGGCGGAGAGCAGCGATTCGATCGCCCCGAGCAGGGTGAAGGCGATCGCCGCAGGCAGCACCGCCACGATCCGGGCGAGCGAGATCTCGGGCAGGGCGGGAAGCGGCAGGGACGAGGGAATACCGCCGAACCGGGTGCCGATGGTTTCGACCGGCAGGTCGATCAGGGTGCTCGCCACGGCCACGACGCCGATCGCGATCAGCATGCCTGGCCATTTCGGGCGCCACGTGCGGATGCCGAGGATGAGGGCGATGGTCACGAGCGACAAGCCGATGGCAGCCGGGGTGACGTCGGCGCGCGCATCCCACAGGGCGCCGAGCTTCGCCACCAGTTCGCCCGGTTCGTCATCCGGCGACAAGCCGAGGAGCGGGCTGATCTGGCTGGCGAGAATGATGACCGCGATCCCGGCGGTGAAACCGACCGTGACCGGAAACGGGATGAACTTGATGAAGGTCCCGAGCCGCAGCAAGCCCGTGCCGGCCAGCATCAGCCCGGACAGGAAGGTCGCCAGGATCAGCCCGTCCATGCCGTGTTCGGCGACGGTCCCCGCCACGAGAATGATGAAGGCGCCGGCCGGGCCCCCGATCTGGAACCGGGAGCCGCCGAGGAGCGACACCAGAAAGCCCCCGATGATGGCCGTATAGAGCCCCTGAGCCGGGCTCGCCCCGGACGCGATGGCGATGGCCATCGACAGCGGCAGCGCCACGATGGCGACGGTCAGGCCGGCAACGGCATCCGCGCGAAGATGCCGCGCGTCATAGCCTTCGCGCAGCACCGTCCAGAGCTTCGGGGTGAACATCTCGGCGAAGCTGGGCGCATCGCGCGTTGCCGTCGTCGTCCTGGTCATGATGGGCCGCACCTTGCAAGGGCATGCGGCGGGATCGTCGGCTGTCTGTCGGCGGTCGCCGTCGCGATTCATTCTCCGGGAGGATTGGAAGGGCGCCGCAGCCGCACGCCGCGCCCGCCCGCCGCACTGGTCGCGCCTTCTGCGATCAATTCGATCCCCGCATGTTCGAGGGCCCGCACGACCCTCGTCAGGCTGTCCACCACGCCCCGCACGTCACCGCCGCCCGATTCCATGCGCTGGATCGTCGGCACGGACAGCCCGGCCATTTCGGCCAGGGTCTTCTGGTCGATGCCGAGCAGCGCCCGGGCGGCACGCATTTGAGCCGAAGTGATCATTGTATCCTTCTCAATCGAGTGAATTGCATGTTAAGCCGGCAACTCTGATATTTCAACTATCAATCCAAATGTTCCGGATATCATCTCTGCGGGCTGTGACCAGCATGGCCCCGCTCTGGCGCAATGTGCAGTTTACGTAACGGCAATACGAATGTGTTTCAACAGATGCAGCGAAGGAGAGGATCCGATGGTGCGCTCGAAATTCTGCATGGCGACCGGCGGCAATGTCGGGATGTTGTTTGCCTTGTCCCTGCCGGTGGTCTTTGCCTTCGTCGGTGCTGCGGTGGACGGGGCCTATATGCTCAACGTCAAGACGCAGCTGCAGAAATCCGTCGATGTGGCCGCGCTGCTGGCCGCGCGCGACGTCGAGACGGACATGGAGCGCGAGGCGGTCTTCAGGCAATATCTGGAGAACAACCTTGCCGGCGGGAATTTCACGGTCACGGAAATCGATGTCGATGTCGAGAGCGGTCTGAATTTCGTTCGGATCGACGGTCGCGTCGAAGCGGATGTGCGGCTGTTCTTCATGCATCATCTGGGCATCGAGCAACTGAGCGCGTCATCTTCGGCCTTCAGGGCGAAGGAGGCTCTCGAAATCGCCGTCGTGCTCGACAATACCGGGTCGATGGGGTCGCGCGGCATCAATGCGCTCAAGCGCGCCTCGCATGCGCTCGTCGATGCCGTCGAAGGCGGGCGCGGTGAGGAACAGGATATCCGCATCAGCCTCGTGCCCTTTGTCACTGCGGTCAATATCAAGGGCGAAGGCTTCGATCCCGCCTGGATCGATATGGACGGGCAGGCGCTCTATAACGGCTGGAACTTCATCGACGATCCGCTGCGCGAGCGGCGGCGCAACGGCGAGCGGCCCGAAGAACTTCCCGAGGGTTTCGGCAGCAACGCCACCGGCAACGGCGCCGGCGGCGGGCAGGCCTGCAAGAATCAGGGCAAGGGCGCCCCGGCCATCGCCAAGCGCGAGCGCTGCCGCGCCGCCGACCGGTATCCGCATCACATGTATCTGTTCGAACAATCGGGGACCGAATGGAAGGGCTGCGTCGAAGCACGGCCCGCGCCTTACAATCTGACGCCGGTGCCGCCTGATCCGGCCAATCCCGATACGCTGTTCGTGCCCTATTTCGCCCCGGACGAGCCGGGTGACCGCATGAACCGGGGCGGCAACAGCCCCACGCGGTTCAACAATTCCTGGCTCGACGACGCGGTCACGGGAACCGACGAGGAGCGTCTGCGCGCGACCTTGAAATACATCGACCCCGCACAGATGAGCGTCGATGACGGCGGCCCGCTCACCATCGGCCCCAACCGTGCCTGTCCCACGCCCATCGTGCCGCTGAGCGCGGATTTTGCGACGGTGCGCACGGGCATCGATGCGATGAATTTCTGGAACGGCTCCGGGACCAATATCGCCGAGGGCCTCGCCTGGGGCTGGCGCGTGCTCTCGCCGGAAGCGCCCTACACGCAGGCCGCGCCTTTCGGGGAGCGCGGGCAGCAGAAATTCCTCGTCCTGATGACCGACGGCCGCAACGTCTCCTATGGTGCACGCAACGAATTCACGCGCTCGGATTACGGCTCCTACAACTTCCTCGCAAACGGGCGGATCGACGGGGCGACCAGCCAGGGGGCGGCGGAGCGCAGGCTCAACGACTGGACGGGACAAATGTGTACGCAGATGAAGCAACAGGGGATCGAGATCTTCACGGTCGTCTACAACGAGAGCAATGCCTCCGTCCTCGACATGTTCCGCCGCTGCGCCTCGAGCCCGTCGAATTTCTTCATGGCGCGCAACACCGCAGCCCTGGAAAACGCCTTCATGAATATCGGCCAGCAGGTCTCCCGGCTGCGCATCACGGAGTGATGGCGGGAGGGGTGAGGGGTTCCGTTTCGTCACCCAGCGGGCTCCCGGAGGAGCCCGCGCTTGCGCGATTGCACTCCCGCCCCACACCCGCAAATTCGAAATTCCGGTTGCGCCGGGGCGCCATGGCGCTATGGTCCCGCCCTTGCGGCAGGCATGTGCTGTCGCGCCGGCGAAACCGAGTTGCAGATCGTTCATGCAGGATTCCACCGCGACAAACGCCCGTGACGCGGGCAGGGCAGCGCAGCGCGCGGCCGAAGCCAGGCCCGTGCGAATCGCCATCGACGCGATGGGCGGCGATCACGGGCCCGAGGTCGTGATTCCCGGTGCCGCCATGGCGCTGCAGCGTCACCCGCAGATGCGTTTCGTCATCTATGGCGATGCGGCGCAGGTGGAACCCCTGCTCGATGGGCATCCCGCCCTGAAGGCGGCGAGTGCGTTCACGCATACCGACGTTTCCATCAAGATGGACGAGAAGCCGAGCCAGGCGCTGCGTCTGGGGCGTTACAAATCCTCGATGTGGCGGGCCATCCAGGCCGTGCGCGACGATGAGGCCGATGCCTGCCTCTCCGCCGGCAATACCGGCGCGCTGATGGCCATGTCGATGTTTTGCCTCAAGACCATGCCGCAGGTGGAGAGCCCCGCCATCGCGGCGATCTGGCCGACCGTGCGCGGCGAGAGCATCGTGCTCGATGTCGGTGCCAGCATCGGTGCGGATGCGAGCCATTACGTCAATCTCGCGGTGCTGGGCGCGGCCATGGCGCGCATCGTCTTCGACATGGAGCGCCCCGGCGTCGGCCTGCTCAATGTCGGGCGCGAGGAGATCAAGGGGATCGAGGCGGTCAAGGAAGCCGGGCGCACCCTGCGCGAGGCCAATCTGCCCAATCTCGATTACCGCGGCTTCGTCGAGGGCGACGATATCGGCAAGGGCACCGTCGACGTGGTGGTGACGGAAGGCTTCACCGGCAATATCGCGCTCAAGACCGCCGAGGGCACCGCCAAGCAGATCGGCGAATATCTGCGCTCGGCGATGGGCCGCACCTGGCGGGCCAAGCTGGGCTATCTCCTGGCCAGACCCGCCTTCGATGCTCTTCGGGCGAAGATGGATCCAAGCCGCGCGAATGGTGGTGTTTTCCTCGGGCTGGAGGGCGTCGTGATCAAGAGCCATGGCGGGGCCGATGTGAAGGGCGTCGCCGCCGCCATCGACATCGCCTATGACATGGCGCATTACCAATTGATGCGGACGATCCGGGACATGCTCGACGAGACCCCGATCGCCACCGCGTCCTGAGGATGTGAGACAGTGACATTCAAACGTTCCGTCGTCGTCGGCTGTGGTTCCGCGCTCCCGCGCAAGGCCGTGACCAATGCCGAGCTTGAAGCCGTCGTCGAGACCTCCGATGCCTGGATCGCCCAGCGCACCGGCATCCGCCAGCGCCATATCGCGGCGGAAGACGAGACCACCTCGGTGCTCGGCATCAAGGCTGCGCAGGCCGCCCTCGCCGATGCAGGGCTTGGTGTCGATGATATCGACCTGATCATCTGTGCCACATCGACACCGGACAACACCTTCCCCTCCACCGCGACGCAGATCCAGGCCGGGCTCGGCATGCATCATGGCGCCGCCTTCGATCTGCAGGCGGTCTGCACCGGTTTCGTCTATGCCATCGCCACGGCGGATAATTTCCTCAAGGCGGGTGCGCACAGGCGTGCGCTGGTGATCGGCGCGGAGACCTTCTCGCGCATCCTCGACTGGTCCGACCGCACCACCTGCGTGCTGTTCGGCGACGGGGCCGGGGCGGTGGTGCTGGAGGCGCAGGACGGCGCCGGCGCCAGCAGCGATCGCGGCGTTCTGACCACGCAATTGCGCTCCGACGGGCGCTATCGCGACAAGCTCTATGTCGATGGCGGGCCGGGCTCGACCAAGACCACGGGCTGCCTGCGCATGGAGGGACGCGAGGTCTTCCGCTTCGCCGTCGGCATGGTGACCGACGTGGTCGAGGCCGCCTTCGCGCTCACGGGGACCAGCGCCGAAGAGCTCAACTGGTTCGTGCCGCATCAGGCCAACAAGCGCATCATCGACGCCTCAGCCGACAAGCTCGGCATCGCCCGCGAGAAGGTGGTGATCACCGTCGATCGCCACGGCAACACCTCCGCCGCCTCGATCCCCCTGGCGCTCGACGTGGCGGTGAAGGACGGGCGCATCAAGCGCGGCGATCTCGTCATGCTGGAGGCGATCGGCGGCGGCTTCACCTGGGGCAGTGCGCTGATTCGCTGGTGAGGGCAGGGCGCCGGGAGCGTCGGCTGTGCATATTCGCATTCGCCCGCCCTTGACTTCATTGCCTCGCCTGCTTTGATCGCTCCAAGCAGATCTTGCGCGGATTGATCCGCGCCGGTCCCTATCGAGCAAACGACCAAAAGGGAATGGAAGGCATCATGGCAAGCCAGGATATCGTCATCGTCTCCGCCGCACGCACGGCGGTGGGCTCGTTCAACGGCGCATTCGCGAGCGTCCCGGCGCATGAGCTCGGTGCGGGCGCCATCAGCGCGGCGCTGGAGCGCGCGAAGGTCGAAGGTGCAGAGGTCAACGAGGTGATCCTCGGTCAGATCCTCGCCGCCGGCCAGGGCCAGAACCCGGCGCGCCAGGCCGCGATGAAGGCGGGCATCCCGCAGGAGGCGACATCCTGGGGGCTCAACCAGCTCTGCGGTTCGGGCCTGCGCGCCGTGGCGCTGGGCATGCAGCAGATCGCCAACGGCGATGCCGACATCATCGTCGCGGGCGGGCAGGAATCGATGTCCCAGGCCCCGCATGTCGCCTATCTGCGCTCCGGCCAGAAGATGGGCGATCTGAAGATGATGGATTCGATGCTCAAGGACGGTCTGATCGACGCCTTCCACGGCTATCACATGGGCAACACCGCCGAGAACGTCGCCGCGCGCTGGCAGTTGACCCGCGAGGAGCAGGACGCCTTCGCCGTCGCCTCGCAGAACAAGGCGGAGGCCGCGCAGAAGGCCGGCAGGTTCAGCGACGAGATCGCCCCCTTCACTGTCTCCACCCGCAAGGGGGACACCGTGGTCGATCAGGACGAATACATTCGCGCCGGCGCCACGCTCGAAGGCATGCAGAAGCTGCGTCCCGCCTTCTCGAAGGAGGGCAGCGTCACCGCCGGCAATGCGTCTGGCATCAATGACGGCGCTGCGGCCGTCGTGCTGATGACGGCGGCGGAAGCCGAAAAGCGTGGCCTGTCGCCGCTGGCGCGCATCGCCTCCTGGTCCACCTGCGGTGTCGATCCCGCGATCATGGGCACCGGCCCGATTCCGGCCTCGCGCAAGGCGCTCGAGAAAGCCGGCTGGAAGGTCGGCGATCTCGATCTCGTCGAGGCCAACGAGGCCTTCGCCGCCCAGGCGCTCGCCGTCAACAAGGATATGGGCTGGGATCCCGAGATCGTGAACGTCAATGGCGGTGCCATCGCCATCGGCCATCCGATCGGCGCCTCGGGCGCCCGCGTCCTCGTCACGCTCCTGCATGAAATGGGCAAGCGCGATGCGAAGAAGGGTCTCGCGACGCTCTGCATCGGCGGCGGCATGGGCGTCGCCATGTGCCTCGAGCGCTGACAAACAGCGCCGGCAAGCTGCTGGCCGGGGTCATGCCGCCCCGGCTTGACACGATGTTCCGGGCATGTTGGGAGCATGCCCGGGTTTCTCAATCTCGAGTTTCTGTTTCTGGGAGGAAATGATCATGGGGCGTGTTGCATTGGTGACGGGCGGGACCCGCGGTATCGGCGAGGCGATCTCGAAGGGTCTGAAGGAAGCGGGCTACAGCGTTGCGGCGAATTATGCCGGCAATGACGAAGCGGCCGCCAAGTTCAAGGAGGCGACCGGCATTCCGGTCTACAAGTTCGACGTCTCCGATGCGCAGGCCTGCGAGGATGCGATCAAGCAGATCGAAAGCGATCTCGGCCCGATCGACATCGTCGTCAACAATGCCGGCATCACGCGCGACAAGATGTTTCACCGCATGTCCTACGAGCAATGGACACAGGTGATGCGCACCAATCTCGATTCGATGTTCACGGTGACCCGCCCGGTGATCGAGGGCATGCAGTCGCGCGGCTTCGGCCGAATCATCGCGATTTCCTCGGTCAACGGCCAGAAGGGCCAGATGGGCCAGAGCAATTACTCTGCTGCGAAAGCCGGCGTGATCGGCTTCGCCAAGGCGCTTGCGCAGGAAAATGCCGCCAAGGGCATCACCGTCAACGTGATTGCGCCGGGCTATATCGGTACCGAGATGGTCAAGGCCGTGCCGGCGGATGTGCTCAATTCCAAGATCATCCCGCAGATCCCGGTCGGGCGTCTTGGTGAGGCGGAAGAAATTGCCCGCGGCGTCGTCTTCCTCGCCTCCGACGAGGCCGGCTTCATCACCGGCTCGACCCTGTCGATCAATGGCGGCCAGTACATGGCCTGAGGCCGGGGTGAGCGTGGGACCGGCCTCCTCGGGACAGGGGCGGCCATCGTGGCCTCTGCCGTGGGGCGAGACCGCCCGCCATGCAGGCCGGTCCCCTGCCTCTCCTCTGTGCACTGAAGGAGCGAAGCACGCCCCGCACCGATGCCGAGCGTCTCAACGTAACGCCTCGGCGCAACACGCGCTCGTTCTCAAAGCCGGACTCCCTCCATGGCGACGGAGGGGATTGCGTGAATGAAGGCAGCGATGGTTATCGTTACGCCGTGTGCCTCGACCAAACGCGCCCGGCACCAATGGCCCGCGCATCAAGGGCCGTCGACCGCGTCATCCCGCGATCACGGAAGACCGCGCCGCCTGATCGCCGCGAATCAGCCGACTCGACTGCCGAATCCGTTGTACCGCATGCGTTACACGGATCGATGAATCGCGCGGTCAATGCTTGCTGATTCTCGGATCAGGCCCCCGGCGCCGTGCAAAACCGCGCCATTCCTTACCCAGACCCTAATTTCACCCCCTCCGGAGTGGCGCTTATGCAACACCGGTTCCGGAAGGCACACAGGTGGCGGCATGGTGGCGGAAATGGGCTTGATCTGCGGGCCGCCGTCTCGCAATAGTCAAAACCGCGACGGGGGGTCCCCGGTCGTGACGCGCCATCGCCGTATCCGCGAGTTCGGAACCGGTGGCGGGTCAAGCGGGGAAAAGGGAAAGCTTTCGGGTCTCGACGAGGTTCAAGGCGCAATACCCGGCCCCCCAGGGTCTCGAAACTTTGGAGGTCAGATATGAAGCTCGTCAAGAGCCTTCTCCTCGGATCCGCCGCCGGCATTGTCGCGGTTGGTTCTGCAGTTGCCGCCGACTTGCCCGTGCGCAAGGCGGCTCCGGTCGATTACGTGCAGGTTTGCTCGGCATTCGGCACCGGTTACTTCTACATCCCCGGCACGGATACCTGCCTGCGCGTTGGCGGTTTCGTGCGTTACGAAAGCCGCTGGACTGATGCTGGCTGGAGCGTTGATGGGAACACCTACGACAACACTGTTCCCGCTGATGCTGACACATTGAGCACCCGCATCAACCGCGACGGCGGTCGTGATACGAGTCAGTTCAACCAGTTTGCTCGTGGTTCGATCCAGCTGGACGCGCGCACGGCGACTGAATTCGGCACGCTTCGTAGCTATGCCGAGATCTTCGTTGACACGGGCAGCACTTCGCTCGACTCGGGCTTCATCGAGTTTGCGGGCCTGACGCTCGGTAAGCGCGGCACGTACTTCCGCGGCTTCGGGTCTCCGATCATCGCCGGTGGTCAGTGGATGGCGATCAACAGTGGGCCGCTTGCCGCGTACACTGCGGATCTCGGTCCGGTGAGCCTGACAATCAGTGCCGAATCTGATCGGGACATTTTTGAGGATCATGACGGCGTCACCATCGACGGCGATGTTGTGGGTTATGGCTTCGACAACGCGTCCAGTGGCATGCCTGACTTCGTTGCAGCGATGCGTTACAGCGATGGTGGCTTCACGGCACACCTTGCCGGTGCTTTGACTGAAATCCGCAGTGGCTTCGCGCCGGCCGGTGCCGTTGCTGCCGGTGGCGGCTCGATCCCGGGCACCACCTATGGCTATGCGTTGACGGCTGGTGTGAGCTTTGAGGCTCTGCCGACGACGACCTTTACCCTTCAGGGCGCCTACTCGGTTGGTGCACACAGCTATCTCGGCCTCGGACAGGCGGATCGCCGCTTCGAACTGCCGGTCAGCGATGCCTATCTGACCGATACCGGTTCGGTCAAGAAGACTGAGGGCTGGGTGCTTAACGCCAGTGTTAACCACGCCTGGACTCCGCAGATTGCCCAGATCCTCTATGGGTCTTATGGTGAATACAAGGCTCCGGCTGCGCTGCGGAACGGTCTGATTGATCCTGCTGATATTGGTGGCGGGCTCAATGGAGCAGCTGCGCAGTATAACAACATGCCGAACAGCTTCTCGACCTGGTCGCTCGGTACGCGCGTGGACTGGACCCCTGTGGCCGGTCTCACCGTTTCTGGTGACGTCAACTACGTCGAAACGGCTGCGAAGAACCGCGTTTTCACTAACGTTGTTGGTGACACGGTTGCCTCGACGAAGAAGGACGACCGTTGGACCGCCACGCTCCGCGTGCAGCGCTCCTTCTGATCCTTTCCCAAGGATTGGTACCGGAAAGCCCCGCCTCGTGCGGGGCTTTCTTTTTTGGTCCGGTCAGACGCAGAGCACACGCCCTAGCCTCCCTTGTAACTTGAATCGCGCCGTTTCTGGTACAGTGCCGGAGGCGGTGGCGAGT
>OFEU01000190.1_pt1 | contig 64095 bp, 60 predicted proteins | sample 1521221 | NCBI WGS metagenome assembly OFEU01 (sample SAMN03766357, study PRJEB24113) | microbial mat metagenome | isolation source: enrichment culture HLUCC-O from microbial mat sample contains cyanobacterium... | reverse complement strand
TAAAGGAGTGGGTGGAAAGCGGCGTGATCAATATGGGCGTCACAACCGATGTCACCCAGTTGAACCCAACCTATTGGCGTGAGCACTTTGATTGGCAGCTATTAAAGAAGGACGAGATTGTTGCCGTGCTGCCCGCAAGCCATCCACTCAGCAAACAAGCCAGCGTGACGGTGGCGGAACTGTCGGAGCACCCGCTTGTTATGTCGTCAGGCGGTTGTGAGGCGCTGATCCAGCAGATATTTGCTCACTCGTTGGAGGAGGTCGATACCTTCCAGGTGGATTTCTGGGTACGCGATACGCGAACGTTATTGCAGATGGTCGCTGGAGATGTGGGCGTGAGCCTGGTGCCCACATTGGCGTTAAATAATAAGCCGACGGCCAACGTGGTGACGTTGCCGTTATCCCCCCGACGTTACCGGAACCTGATTGCCTTCTGGCCTAAAAAGCAGCCGTTGAATCAGGTAGGCCGACATGTGCTGAGTGAGATGACTCAGCATACCGATACTCGGCTCATGATTTGATTTGATTTGATTTGATTTGATTTGTTTGATTTGGCTAGCGGTAGCAGTAGGCCTACCCAACTGGCTCAGCAAGCTGCCACTAAATGCGCCCACCAAGCCCCGATCTTCTTGCTTGCATGGGCGGTGCTGAGATCAAGGTCGAAACCTCGCCGGTTACACACGGCATCTTGCACGATCCTGAAACGCTTACCGTCTTCGAAGCCGTTGAAGATGAGTTCGGCTATGCAGACATGCAGATCGTCTCTTTCGAAGACCTGTTCGGCGGCAAGTTGCACACAGCCGTGGATCGCCAGCATCCGCGCGATCTTTGTCTGTGGTGGAGCGTCTAGGTGATATGGGTAGAGCAGACGAATTCCACACCCAATGTCGAAGCGCTTAATAAATGCATAAAGCGTCATTGTATTTAAATAATTATAATTAGGCTACAAAGGATAGTAGCGACAAAGTATTATTGGGGAGGGCGTGGTCGAGGTTTTAAAGTTTGGAAAATTTTTTAAACTCGGTTTAACGACTGTTGGTCACTATCAGTTTTGCTGTTCAACAACTGTACGCCCACCTCTAATGTCACTGTAATTCCAAGGGAATGATATGTTTCACATCTTGAAAGAACTTTACTGGTTCCGCTCTATAAACGAGCCGCGCCTGGACCGGCACCGCTACTGGCTGGCTGCCTACCTGTTATTGAGCATACAGGTAGGTAATGCTCTTCTTTGGCGTCAAGAATATTTCTTATGGGACATGACGCCACGCTACTTTTCTGACGTTGATTTTTGGACTAGCTATTTCACCCCGTACGTATCCATTGATCTCGCGTTGATCGTTCTGCACATCATCGTGGGTATCAATGCCTTCGGCCGAGGCTGGGGTAGTCTCGCCGGGATCGGCACCTACTCATTGGGGGCTATTGCCAAAATGATCCATTGGGTGGCAACGAATGGTATGGAGGAGCAGTTGGGGTATCCGCTACTATCGATAGTGGTGTTGGCAACAATAGGCATCGTGGCACTGTTCATGGGGTTCACGTTACGTTCTCTTCGCGATGATGAACCGTCACATGCGCTCATGCGCCAGCGGCCGGACATGCCTGCGGAGAAGCAACTGGACTGCCTGGCTTTCTTGCGCCGTTACCTGTTAGCCCACTTGGTGATCGGCGTGATGGGCGTCGCAATTAGCGGCATCACGGTTTGGCGTCTCAATAACCTATATGGTACGTACTACTACGGGGCAGGCAATTCAATATTACAGATCGGTGGCTTTTGTCTGCTGCTACTGGGTGTCCTGGGAGGCATCTGGATCCTCACGCTAGTCGCCAAGCGATTGAACAGTTTTACCGATGCTACGGCGGCAATTTTATGCTGGGGTATAGGCCTGATAGTCGTCATCGAAGGCGGTACGCTCTGGCTGGCAATAAACGAGTTTTATGATAATAAGTGGCTGTTTCTACTGGCCAAAACAATCGGGCTCAGCCTATTGCCTATCAGCATTGGCGCTCAGATTTATTTGTTAACCAAGCCTTCGAAACAGCTTTCCTCCGCAGAGGTGGCAATGGCAGAGCCGTCAACGCAGGCACCCGTCACTTCACCGCAGTTCGATACCTAACGCCATAATCAAGCAACCAAGCCCAGCTTAACAAACGCATCGAGCATGGCTGCTGATCATCAGAATGGCCGTTAGCCAATGAAAGGGCAGTCCAAGTGACTGCCCTTTTTGCGTCTATGTGCAGAGGATGGCAGACATTCCTTTGAATTCCGTGGGTAAGCAACTCTTGAGTGAGTGTTGAAAACGCCCCTTTTTACGCAGGCGTAATATCGTGGGTTCAGGATATAGCTAATAGGCTCACCTATAGTGATCAAACAGTCCTTTAGGTAAACCTTGCGTTCACAGGACAGAGTTTTTTAAAGCCGCATTATGTTCACTATGAGTGAGCAAAATCATCAAAATTAAACCACTTGCTAGCCAGCCTAGGAGACTCTGATTTAGTCTCCAGCCGCTGGCTGCAGGCGCATGGCTATTCGAGAAGCCTTGTGGCGCGCTATGTCGCCAGCGGTTGGCTGGTATCTCCGGCTCGGTGGAGCTGCCACGGTAACGATTTACGGGTCTACTCGACCGCCTGGTTGGCTTGGTCAGTTGTCTATGTCTGGTCGATTTGAGTTCTGCGGCAAGCCCCCGTTTGACTGGCCGGTACCTGATTTCACTGCGGATACGCTTATGCAGAGTTTGGCAACACTGGGCCCAAGGCGCGTGACGGCGCTGCTGCGCCATTGCAGCAGCATCAAGGCTAAGCGACTGTTTCTCGACTTGGCGAATCGGCACCAGCATGCATGGCTAAATCGAATCTCGTTAGATGGGGTGCTCGGCAGCGGTAAACGCGTTCTGGTGCCCGGTGGTCGTCTACACCCGACTTATCAGATCACGTTACCGAGGGACTTGGATGAGCACTTGGGATAAACGCTATACCGCAAGCGTTTCGAGGATAAGCGTCGGGCAGAGTAGGCTGCAATTAGAGCAAGTGTAGACGCGGCTTTGCTCGGATTAGTTAGAATGAGAGAGTCTTTATTTTAATAGAGTAGGTAGGCGATCCCAGTCATTAATACACTCCATTGAGCTGTCAGCATCTGGTATTGCAAAAGTATTACCCGCTTGCCTTCTGACCTAAGCGGCAGCCCTTGAACCTGCACAATCTTCCCGATCCCGGTCATATCGCTCCACGGCAGGGAAGGGTGGCAACCAATGTTCACGTCGAATATTCCGAAGCTCATAAGGCATGGGTGTCTCCGGAGCCTTTCGCTAGAAGCTATAAGTATTAATTGAAAACCTAATGGCTATAGGATATCCTGCACGCCGGTTGATTCAGGAGACGGTGTTATGGCCGGTCGCGCAGGTTTAACAGCATTCAAGTTGACTCAGGCCGGTGCCGAAATGGCCGATGATCTGGGTTTTGAGCAGGTCACACTGTCGGCGCTCGCCCGTCGGTTTGACGTCAAAGTCGCCAGTCTTTATTCCCACCTAAAAAACTCTGAAGACCTGAAAGTCCGCTTGGCGCTATTGGCGCTTGATGAGCTAGCCGACCGCGCTAGCGAAGCCATTGCCGGCCGCTCCGGTAAAAATGCGTTGATCGCGCTCGCCAACGCTTATCGCGATTATGCTCAGGCGCATCCGGGACGTTTTGTCGCCGCTCGTTATCCACTGAGCGATGCCGTGGCCGCCAGCAGTTCTGGGGTTAAGTTGTCGCGCATGCTGGGTGCCGTGTTACAAGCCTATGGTCTGAGCGATAACGAACAGACTCACGCCATCCGCTTTCTGGGCAGTGTTTTCCTGGGTTACACCACACTCGAATCGGCCGGTGGTTTTGCACACACCGCAGTCGAGGCGCAGATCTCCTGGGAACGCACTCTGGACGCGCTCGACCAAGCGTTACGACATTGGCCGGTCTGATTTCATGTTCCAGTTTCGCTTTGGAGCCAAGATGACAACGTCTTCTGCCGATTGGGTTACCCCCATGCAATCCGCCTTTATCAAAGGCGCCGCCGATATTGAATATCGCGGTGAGGCTTTGGTGCCGCATCGCTTGCCGAACTGGGCGCGTGATTATTATTCAGACCCGGGCCTTGCCATGGCCGAGTCCATGCCAGCCGGTGTGCGTCTTACCCTGCGCACCCGAGCCAGGTGGATAGAGCTGAATACCCGGGTCACCCGTTTTGGTTATGTCGGCATGCCGCGCCGACCCGAGGGGCAGTTTGAGCTGTGCGTCGACGGTCAATGCTATTCTCTGGCGACACCGAAGAGCGCCACGGAAATCAGTTTTGATCTAAGCAGCGGCAAGACTCACCAGCAAAGCGGCGACATCAACAGTTTGCGTTTTGATGGTTTGCCCGAGGGCGACAAAAAGGTCGACATCTGGCTGCCGTACAACGAAACCGTTGAACTGTTCGACCTGCGCAGCGATGCTGAATTGCTGACCGATGCCGAATCGGACCAACCCATCTGGTTACATTACGGCAGCTCTATCAGCCAGGGTTCCAATGCCGCCAGTGCCGCGGGCATCTGGCCGGCGCAGGTGGCGATGCAGACGGGGCTCGATTTGGTCAATCTCGGTTTCAGCGGCAGTGCATTACTGGATCCCTTTATCGCTCGGGTAATTGCCCAGAGCGAAGCCGACCTGATCAGTTTGAAGCTGGGTATCAACTTGGTGAACAGCGATGTGATGCGGGCGCGTGCCTTTGGACCGGCGGTGCTGGGATTCCTCGATGTGATCCGTGACCGGCAACCGTATACGCCGCTGTTGGTGATATCACCGCTGTATTGCCCGATTCACGAAACCACACCGGGGCCGGGCGCATTCGACGCCCAGGCGTTGGCGCAGGGCCAGATTCGCTTTCAGGCGACAGGTAACGATGAGGATAGCGCGACCGGCAAGCTGACCTTGCAATCGATCCGTACTCAGTTGGCTGGGTTGATCCACCGACGGATGAGCACCGACAAACAGCTGTTTTATCTTGACGGTTGCGAGCTTTATGGTCCGGATGATCATCAGCGCTGGCCGCTGCCGGATGCGTTGCACCCTGGCCCGGAAGCGCACCAGTTGATAGGGCAGCGTTTTGTCGAGCGAGCACCGGAGACCGGTTGGGCGCGATCGACGCTCGGTTCGCTCTGGCCAAGCCAGGCAAACAGCAGGCAAACAGGACATGCACGATAAGACGCTATCAAGCTTACTGGAACAATAGCGGTTAGCTATTTTTTAGGGTGGGTGTCCACCGAGCCTCCATTAACACCGGCAGGCTCGCTTCGCGGCTGAGCAGTTCACCCTGTTCCAGTTGATCGCGGCACCACTGGAAGACGTTGTAGACTACCGGTTTTTGGTTCGTGCCCTTACGACGAAACACCGGGTGCTCGTATTTGAGCACTACGTAGCTTGAGGCCCGCTGGGCCAGCCGGTAGGTGGTCTTGGTACCGATGATGTCGTACTGATCGGCGTCCGGCCCGGTCAGCTCCGGCGGTAACTGTGTGGTTCGCCTTCGATAACGACAGCTTGCTTGGGGTAATCCGCCGCCGCATAGAAAAGCGCCCCGTGATGCTTGCGACAATCCATACAGTGGCAAATACCTACCCGGAGCGGCTCTCCATTGGCCACGATTCGGATCTTACCGCAGAGACAGCCACCTGTTAGTTGTTCCATTGCCAGTCTCCAGAAGATTCATATATTCAAAGTAGGCGGCGCTTCCGGTTTTGACTTGCTGCCGTCTCGTTCGTATTTGATATCCGCAAACTGACATAAATCGAGCTATTGCAGGAGGCGGGTTTGCCCTGCGCTCCCGGAGTTCGGTCATATCTAGGGTACAAGCGGGCGCTGATTTTAACGGCGGTTAAGCTGGCGACCCACCTTGCCGCGGTTCTTTAATAAATAAGTTATTTGTGAACTAAAAGTACACAAAATATGATGATAACAAAGAGGTGTTGTGGCGGTTTCTTTAGTTAAATGCTAATTTGTGAACCATGAGTACACATAAAGAAGCAATACTAAAGCGAATGCTTGAAGCCATACCGTCAGGGTACATGGTCGATACTGCATGGCTTGAACGCCACGGTGTCAGCCGTTTCCTTGCTCGCAAATACGTTGATAACGGCTGGCTGGAGCGTGTTAACCGCGGCGTCTTCCGACGCCCCGCGCCGAACACAACAACGTCGGCCCCAATTGATTGGAAAACCTGCCTGCTATCCATGCAGCATATAATGGGTTACGACAGCTATGTCGGTGGCACAACAGCACTTGCCCAACAGGGCTACGATCACTATCTGCGGTTGGGCAGCAGTGCGCCTGTCTGGGTATATGGCGACGCCACACCCAACTGGCTCAGCAAGCTGCTAAACGCACCCATCGTGACCCGCAGCACCTCACTGTTCGCTGACCCGTTAGTAGGGCTTGCTAAAAATAACATCAACGATGAAGACGCGTTGCCATGGGACTGGACGCTCAAGATGTCGGCACCTGAACGGGCGGTCATGGAAGTCATGGACGAATTACCCAATCATGAAAGTTTTCATAACCTTGATATGGTGTTCGAGAGCTTGACGACACTGCGGCCGAAAGTACTGTCGGCGTTGCTGCACAGTTGCAAGAAAATCAAGGTCAAGCGGCTGTTCTTTGTCTTTGCGGATCGTCACGACCATCCTTGGCGCAAGCGCCTCGATCCTGCAGAGTTCAACCTTGGCAGTGGCGATCGCGCACTGGTGAAAGGGGGCAAGATACATCCGCGCTATCGCATCATGGTGCCTGAAGCGTTTGTAACGGCGGAGGCCAGAGATGGCGCATGAAACCTATCAAGCACAGGTCGAACTACTTGTGCGCATTCTCCCGCATGTTGCAAAGGAGGATGTGTTCCCCAGATTTTGATGCCATTGATCGCCCTCAGGCGGCGGACCTGCCAGCCGTGCGCTGGAAGCTCATCAATCTGGAAAAGCTTAAGAACGAAAACGTTGCTAAGCATGCGGCTCAACGACGCGAACTTGAGACACTGCTCAGTTAGCCAGAACCAAATTTAATACTCCATATCTGCTTTCTGTGGTGGATCATCTAGTTGATACGGGAATTCCACACCCAACGTCGAAGAGCCTGAAAATGTGCTTGTAAAGTATGAACGATGAACTACCTGGACATTCCGGAGAGTTCACCGCTGATGGTTCGCCTGTTTGAGCATCGTTTAGGTATGCCGTTGGCGCAACACCATTAAACCGCTCATTAAGATCATGCCCATACCCAGCCAAGTCATGGCATCGGGCACTTCACTGAATAGCAGGTAGCCCCAAAGGCTGGCAAAGATGAGGTAGGCGTAATCAAAGGTGCCAATCAACGCCGAAGGGGCAATTTGATAAGCCCTGGCGACACCGGTATTCACAGTAATCAGCAGTAGGGCGTATGCGCCGATGATCGCAAGCGTTGTGGCATCAAGCGGTTGCCAACCGGTAAACAGGAAGGGCGCGCGTTCAGCGAGCGATGCGGTGCTGTTGATGGCGACCAGCACACTGAAAACACTGCCTGCCGTAAGAAAGGCTAGATTTAGTCCCAAGGTGAGTATGAAAGGATGCTCTGTTTGGCAGTGGTGGCGTGTCACCAGCATAGCCAGCGCATAAAAGATGGCGGCGAGCATCGGTAGAAGGGTGGCAGGGGTGAAGGTGTCGTCGCCGGGGCGTAATACCACCACCACACCCAGAAAACCGCAGAAGATGCCTAACCATGCCAACCGCGAGAGATACTCGCCCGCCCCAAAAGCAGCCAGCACGGCAATAAACAGCGGCGTGGTGTAAATGGCGACCGCCGCCACCGAGAGGGGAATCAGCGGTAGAGCTGTGTAGTAGGCTATCCACATCAGCAATAGAAGCAAGCTTCTGATTGCCACCCAACGTGGCGATTTTACATTGGGACGGGCTCCGGAATGACCAATAAGCAACCCAAGTAGTATCGGTAGCGATAGTGTTGAGGCGATGACATAGAGTTGCCATAACGACATACTGGCACTCAGATACTTAACCAGGGCGTCGGTCAACGCCAGCAGAAAGACAGCCCCCACGATAAGGCTTATGCCCTGTAGGATATTATCTTCGTGTTCAGGGGTGGCCTTCATTGGCGCATTCCAGTGATGAATTCCGCTCTAGAATGCCGCTGCCTCTCGCAGTGCTTCAAACGACTTATACGTTACGATGCATGAGCTCAGATTATGGATAATTTCATCAAGTCTCTTCCACCACTGGCGACGCTGCGCCCCTTCGAGGCAGCGGCCAGGCTTGAGAGTTTTTCACGCGCGGCGGATGAGCTCCACCTGACCCAGGCGGCTATCAGCCGACAGATCCGTGCGCTGGAGGAAGACCTTGGTGTGACGCTTTTCGAGCGCCGTAATCGCGGGGTGTTTCTTACCCGTGAGGGGCGTGAGTTTGGCCGTACGGTCTCCCAGGCGCTGGAAAGTATCGCCACGGGCGCTCAGGAATTACGTGGCGACCCCGACGATAAGCGCGTCGTATTGTTCTGCCAGTTATGCGAAGCGTTCTATTGGCTGATGCCTCAGTTGGCTGACTTTAATCGTCGCTACCCTGAAATTGAGATACAGCTGGCGACGTCGACAAGGCCGATTACCGAATTTAGTGGCAACTTCGACATTGCACTGCAAACCAACGGACGACCCAGCGGCAGCCATCGATTGGTGTTTAGCGCCGAGGACGAGATCTTTCCGGTCTGCAGCCCCGCTTACCTGAACGGGGCCTCCCCGCCGCTGAGTCTCAATGCGTTACTCAACCATCGATTGCTGCACCACCACGCTGAACCGCCGGATTGGCTGGAGTGGGATGACTGGTTTCGTGCCATGGGGTACTTTGAACCCTCATCAGCAGAGGGTGCCGTTTTCGACAGTTACCCGCTGCTGCTTCAAGCGGCTGTTGCTGGTCACGGTATTGCCTTGGGATGGCGGCGGACGACGCAGCGTATGATTGAAAGTGGTGAGCTGATCCGCCCGGTGGCGGAGAGCTTGCCTCAGCATGATGCCATCGCCCTATACACTCGGCAGGGTGCACCTCAACGCGCAGGCAGCGAAGCGTTACTTGGTTGGCTGCGTGAGGTGTTGGGTGAGAGGTGATGCTAGGGTTTGGTCTGATATCTAGGCTAATAGCTAGGCTGTTTGCTATTCCTACGGTTGTGGTTGTTTAACCACTTCCCGCCACAATCAGTACTGTCGCCAAAGCTGTTCATCTGCGCTCTGTTCGGTTGCCCGCCAGTGTGTCCCAGTATCAAAATGATTGGCTCTGATCAATCAGGCAGAAAATAAGAGACGATATCCATCTCTTTATGAGGAATGCCGATTATCTCAATGCCCCCTTGGCCAATCAGGTAAAAGATAACGTGCTGGCCCTGGGGGTAGCTGTAATAACTCTCGCTGATATCCGAGCGATATTTTCCTAATAGTGGATTTTCTGCGAGCCAGTGAAATCGTTTTTCAAAATCTTTTAGATAGATATTACGTTGGCTCCTGCCCCATTGCCGCTCCGTATAGCGGCCAATATTCTTTAAATCGTCCCTCGCTCTAGGTGTGATATGAAACGTGGGCATTACGTTTCACTATCCAAATCGTTGATTAGTGAATCCATCGAGAAATCACCCACGAATTCACCAGCCCTTGCTTGCTCGGCACCTTGGGCTAGATGAGTACGTAGCGCTTCAAGTTTGCTTTTGCGTTCCTCCATGGCACGCAACGCGTCACGCACAACCTCACTTGCGGAGCCGTAGCGACCGCTGGAGACCTCGTTTCTGATGAAGACTTCCCAGTGCTCTCCGAGGCTAAGGCTTGTCGTCGCCATGAGTGCTTCCTTTATTCAAAAGTAACAAATTTGAATATAGAGGGGGCGGGCAAGAAAGGCAAGAGAGCCAGCTAACGAGGGCCGATGCGTATGTATACTACTGAAACTAATCCTAATCATGAGCCGAATATTAACCATAATCGGCTCACGATATGATCTGAATAATTGACACAGCAGTGGGGCATTTGAACAGGGCATCAATGCGCGTAAATACCAATCGCTAGCCAAGGTAAGTAAGGCCACCGCAACACGTGATTTGGCTGATCTGGTAGAAAAGGGCTGCCTTTAGAAGCTACCCGGCGGTGGGCGCAGCACGCGTTATTCGGTGCTGCTTGGGTGAGCCAAATGCCTAATTCTTTTGCCACGGTCGTGGGTGTGTTCTCGATAAGGATTACCTCGAGAGCATCGTTATGCTAACCACTCATAACCTTCAAAGCTTATGGTTAAGGAAAACACCATGACGAGGATGCTGCCCCACCGCATGCTGCTTGCTGCTGAAATGCTCTTATTGGCACTGCCAATTACGCTACTTTGCGGGTTGCTTGGTGTGGGGGTAGTGCTTGCCAACGCATTTCCCTGGTGGGAGCAGATAGTGGTTATCCACTTTGTGTTGTTGGGCTTGGTGGGTATGGCGGGCCTTTGGCGAGTGGCGTTGGCCACGACATGGCCGCGTCAGCAGCGGCCGGTTTACAGTGCATGGTGGTGGCGCGCGGCCTGTTTGGGGGCTGGGCTTTTGGGTGTTCCGTTGCTGCTTTATGGTTTGATTTTGTTGGGCTGGGAGCCTGCCGAGTGGGTCGTCGTCATGGCGGCAGGCGTGTACACCATGCCGCTGTTGGTGTCATTTCTGCATGTTGCCTACTGTCGGCGCGTGTTGATGTCGGCTAATTAAGGGATTGCGTTAGCGATGTGTTGGCCGCAATAAAATGGAGGCGGCAGTCGATGAATGACCAGCAAATACAGATATTCACCAGCGAAGATGGACAAGCACACCTGGAGGTGGCGCTAGAGCAAGAGACCGTTTGGTTAAGCCAAGCGCAGATTGCCGAGCAACTGAGCTAAACATCAAACAGCCCGTTATGCACTCGCTGGAGTTGGAAGAAGCCTTGAGAGCCATTGGTGAGTTAAAGAAAACCTTAATCGCCAAAGGCGAGGCAACCGAACTGTTTGGGCAACGGCTCGGTAGTCGGCACCTTGGAAGCGTTCCCAGGTCTGTTGAGGCAGTTATTCCTTTTGGCGGCTAGCCGCCCGGACGAAGGCCGTTGGGGATTGGCCAAGTACCTTGCGAAACATGCTGGAGAAAGCGGCTGGGCTGTCGTAGCCCAGTTCCAGCGCGGTTCGGGTAACGGAACTGCCGGACAGTAGCCTGGGAATAGCCGCCATCAGGCAGGCCTGTTGGCGCCATACGGCAAAGGAGAGCCCGGTCTGCTGACGGAACAGGCGATTGAAGGTGCGCTGACTGCAATGTAACTGCCGCGCCCACTCCTCCGGAAGGGTGTGAATGCTCGGTTGGCCAAGAAACTCTTTGCACAGGCGGGCGAGGGGAAGGTCTTGGGGCAGGGGTGCAAATAGAGGCAGGGCCTGAGCCTGTTCCAGTTCGTATAGGAGTAGTTGAGCCAGGGCGCCGTCGCGGCCGTTTTCGTCATAGAGCGCGGGGATGTGGGCGGAAGCCAGCAGCAAGTGATGTAAGAGAGGTGTTACGACTAGCACCTCGCAGTTGAGCGAAGTACGTGGCGCGACGTGAGGCTCGATATACAGGCTTCGGGTACTCACCCCATTCATGTGCACTTGGTGCCGCTTGCCCGCCGGCAGCCAGACGCCGCTGAACGGGGGCACCATCCAGGTGCCATCATCCGTATTGACTTCCATCACGCCGGTCATGCCATAGAGAAACTGGGCGCGGCGATGGGTATGAAAGTCGAGCAGTGTGCCGGGGCGGTAGCCAGTGCCGATAGCTACCAGGGGCCTTGCTACCTGGTCTACGTCTGACAGTGGAGTATTGAGCATTATCGTCAACTTGGCCGAAACACACTGATTATTGTCCAAATGGCTAATGTCGGCCAGCCCTTGCCGGAATATCGTTCCTCCTGTTGGATTAATTAGGAGAGTGCCGGTGTATAGCATATTGCTTCTTTGTGGCGGGTTGGCGGGAGTCACCACTGTGCTGTTTGGTTTCGGTGGTGGGTTTGTGGTGGTTCCTTTGCTGTATACCTTACTGATTTCTGTGCATGGGCCGGATAGTGGTATCGGTCAGGCGGCCATGCATATCGCGGTGGCCACCTCGACGGCGTTGATGGTGTTTGCTGCCTCATTAGCGACTTGGCGTCACCATCGGCGACAGACCGTGCAATGGCATCTGGTGCGTCCGCTGGTCGGCTATATCGCCATGGGCGCTGTGCTAGGCGCGGCAGCCGCGGTGTCGTTAAGTGGGGATTGGGTGCGCTGGGTGTTCATTGGCTATTTGGGTATTACGATTGCGGATGCCGTTCTGCGGCCTGGTTGTCTGCATCAGGCGGGGAGTAATGTGCGTCCTATGGGGCCTGGGGTAACGGCGATGACGGGGACATTGATTGGTGCGGTGGCCGCTTTGTTGGGTGTTGGTGGCAGCGTGATGACTGTACCGCTCATGTGTCGGAGAGGCGCGAGTATGACAGCGGCCACCGCTATGGCCAATCCGTTGTCGTTGCCGATGGCGGTAAGTGGCACCGCGACGTATGTGTTGTTGTCGGCAAGTGATACCGCTTTGGGCGATTGGTATGCGGGCTATGTGGATCTCCGCGCCTTGCTGGTACTCGCAGTTGGCTCATGGCTCGGTATCCGCCTGGCGTCGACCTGGATCGGACGCATCCCTGACCGCATCCATGCCGGGGTGTACTTGCTATTGCTGACCATGGTGCTTGTGGTGATGGTTTTGGTACGTTGAGTGTTGCTTGCTTGGGAGATGTGGGGCGCTTGATATGCAGGTCGTCTCGCAGTCGAGTGAACTTCATTTCTTTTGTCAGTAGTTTCTTATGAGACCTTGTTGACATGGTTGCCAAAAGCAATTAATTATGTGCTTATGGCAACTAATTGGAGGTCTCTACATGGCCGCAGAACAACGCTTGCATGAGCGAGCCGGAATGGTGCGAAGCTTCAACCGTTTCTACACGCGTCAGATCGGTGTGCTGCACGAGCATCTGCTGGAAAGCTCATTCTCGCTAACGGAGGTTCGCATTCTGTATGAGCTGGCGCATCGGCCGATGCTTACCAGCTCGGATATTTGCCGGGAGCTGGGGCTCAATGCCGGTTACGTGAGCCGGGTGCTGAAAGGCTTCGAGAAGAAGGGGCTCATCACCAGGATCCCCTTGCCCTCCGATCGCCGGGCGGCGCAACTGCAATTGACTGATCATGGGCGGGAAACTTACCTGCCGTTGAGTGATGCGTCGCAGCGCGAAGTTGTTGCCATGCTCAAGCGGCTTTCGGAGCCTGAGCAAAACCAGTTGATCGAGGCGATGCATCAAATCGAGAGCCTGCTTGGCGATACGGATGCGAATTATATGCTGCGCGATCCGCAGCCGGGCGATATGGGATGGATCGTCCATCGGCAGGCGGTTCTGTATGCCCAGGAGTACGGCTGGAACAGTGAATATGAAGCACTGACAGCAGACATCGTCGCCAAGTATCTGCGTGATTATGACCCGCAATGGGAACGGTGCTGGGTCGTCGAGAAGCAAGGAAGTGTCGTTGGCTCCGTGTTCGTCGTTAGGGAAGACGAAGCGACCGCAAAGCTGCGATTACTCTATGTCGATCCCTGCGCCCGAGGTCTTGGAATAGGCGGTCGTCTCGTCGATGAATGCCTAAGGTTCGCCCGCCAAGCTGGCTATAAAAAAATCATCTTGTGGACAAACAGTGTTCTTGTCGGTGCGCGAAAGATCTATGAAAGGGCGGGTTTCGAACTGGTTGAGGAAACGCCCCATCACAGCTTCGGTAAGGATCTTGTCGGTCAGGTGTGGAGCCGTGAGCTGTAGTACCACGTTGCGAAGCATCGCTCTGCCTAGGCAACGGCCGTGTACCGGACAGCAGAGGGGGCGATAAGTGAGGGTTCAGTGGGTACTTGTCTGCAGGGCCTTGTATTCTAAATAGCTTTCCCCCACAACTCTGCTAGAGACCCACCTACCGGATAATCCTCGGGTAAGCCAACGGCAGCCACCCGGTCTTTTGCTGCCGCAAGCTGTGCGGGGTCGCCGCGCTCTATTTCCGGCTTTTGGCCTGGTGGATAGGTGCCAACCATTCAGCAATCACGCGCTATGTCATCACGCCCTATGTGATGGAGTAGGCCAGCGCAATTCGAAACAAGATCCCCCCTCATCAGAGGGATAACATCTGGCCTCGCCACGGTGGGCGCTTGCAATAGCCGCCACCACCGCCAATCCGAGCCCACTTCCTCGCGTGTCGCTTGGCATGCCACTGCCAGTCTCCCGTGCGTGCCGGAATGCCGTGAAAATATGAGAGGCATATTCCTGAGGAATCCCCGGGCCAGAATCCACAACACGCAACACATACCCCCCGTCATCCTGGCGCGTTTGGATGATAAGCGACCCTGGTGATGCATGCTGGCGAGCGTTTTCCAGCAGTGCAAGCAATGCCTGACGAATACGGACAGGATCGCAGTACACAGCGCTAGATTGCAGATCAAGAATTGGATAATGATTTGATGCGTTTAGGGCATGTCTACAAAATTCTACGACTGATTCAATGTCAGTCGAAAGATCACATTTCTTGACCTCAAGGTTTAGATGGCCGCTTTCGGCCAAGCTTACGGCGCGAAGGTCTTCAATCAGTTGTGCCATGCCGTCGATTTGGGTAAGAAGGCTCAGAAACTGGGGTTTTTCGGGAGGGAATACACCTTCTGCCAAGCCCTGTAGGCGTCCGCGTAAAATAGTAACGGGCGTACGCAGCTCATGAGCAATGGCCGCATTCCAGAATGTCATTTCCTTGGACATTCGCTGTAATTGGTCTGCCAAGGCATTGAAGTCGTTGGCTAACACGGCGGCTTCGCCTAACGAGCGATCACCCGTCGTGGCGCGTACGTCCAGGTTGCCTTGCGCGACGCGGCGCATGCTTTCTGTTACGGAGTTTAGGGGAACCAGAATGCGACGTGCCAAGTGCATGCCCACTATCACGGCGAACGCCAGCCCAACCAGCGTAGTGCTAACGAGCCAAGCCCACTCTAGCCCCGACGGGAACATGTTGGGTTCGTTAATCGACCCCTGCCAAAAACGGAAGGTAATGAAATAGAAAACATAAGAGGTCACCACGACTAACAGCGTTATGCCAAAAGCCATCGCTGCCATTGTCAACGCGATTGTGCGGCTCAATCCAATGAGTTTCATTCCGCACTCCACAGGCGGTACCCGACACCGCGTATGCCGACGGGAATACCTTTCAATCCGAGTTCTTCCAGTTTTTTACGCAGCTTGCTTATATGGCTATCTACCGTGCGCTCGAGCGCATCGCCTTCGGGCAGACAGGCAGCCAATAGCTCGGCGCGGGTGCACACTTTCTTGGGTGAACGCGCAAGATGTGTCAATAATCTGAATTCGGTGAGCGTCAGTGGGAGGCTGTGCAACTCGTCCGCCACCTGTACGCAGGCTTCATGCTGGTCCAGGTCGATTTCGAAGGGGGCGACTCTCAGGATACTAGGCTGGTGACCATCATCACCCATGGTGCGCCTTAATACTGCCTGAGTGCGGGCGACGACTTCGGCTGGATTGAATGGCTTGACGACATAGTCATCGGCACCGCAACGCAGGCCCATCAGTTTGTCGATATCCTGATCCATCGCGGTCAACATGATGACAGGGGTTCCTCCACGATGGCGAATCTCCGACAGCACCTGCCAGCCATCCAGTTTCGGCATTTTCACATCAAGCAGCACGATATCCGGTTTCATGGATAAGTGCATCTGCAATGCCTTACGTCCATCTTCGGCGCAAAGGGTCCGCAGCCCCGCACGTCTCAGGTAGGCCTGTAGAATATCGGCGATCTCAGGCTCGTCTTCGGCGATGAGAACCAGGGCTTGGGAGTCGGACGAGGCAGAGGATAGCTGATTCGTGGTGGTCATGGAGAGCCCGATAAAAGATTTATTATTATCTCCATCGTATCTACACACAATATCGACGTAAACGCCATTCCTCATGGATATAGTTCCCTTCATGCCATTTGCAGGCAGAAAGTCTGCCCGTGCCTGAAGGAGATAAATCCATGAAAATCCGACATTTATGCCGGAATTTTGTCTTCTGTGCCATGTTGCTGGCCGTTTTGGTCGGTTGCGGGCCTGCTGGGCAGGAAGTCGATTCACCTCCTCCCCGCGTCTCCATCGTCACGATAGCGCCTGTCAGCCTGGAGCTGACCGAGGACTTGCCGGCCCGGGTGGCACCCTTTCGCCTGGCGGAAATTCGCCCTCAGGTCAGCGGGATCGTTCAGCGCCGACTTTTTGAACAGGGGGAAGGCGTACGAGCCGGTCAGCCATTGTTCGAAATCAACCCGGCGCCGTTCCGTGCCGAGGTGGAAACCGCGGAAGCGGCCTTGCAGAAAGCCGAGGCCGAGCTGGCGAGTGCACGTAAGCACGCTGCCCGACTGGAGCCCCTTGTCAGGGCAGAGGCGATCAGCCGTCAGGTCTATGACGATGCCGTATCCAAACGTCAGACGGCAGCCGCTGACGTTGCCGAGGCGCGCGCCACGCTGTCGCGCCGCCGTCTCGACCTGGAATTCTCCACGGTGAAATCGCCCATTGCCGGGCGCATCGACCAGGAACTGGTCACGGAGGGTGCGCTTGTCGCCAGCAGCGATAGTAAGCCAATGGCCCGTGTACAGCAGATCGATAAGGTGTATGTCGATATTCAGCGCCCGGCTTCCTCGCTCGAAACGCTACAAGACACGCTAGCGACGCACGCCTCCCTCGAAAAAGGGCTACCGGTCAACATCTTGCGTAGCAATGGCACGCCCTACGATGTCACCGGACGCGTTCTCTTTTCGAGTATCAACGTGGATGCCAGTACGGGAGGTGTCTTGCTGCGTGTGATTGTGGACAACCCGCAGCATCGTCTTCTCCCCGGTATGTTCGTGCGCGCCCGGGTGCCCTCTGCAAGCTATGCCAATGCGTTGACGGTGCCGCAACAGTCCGTGGTGCGGATCGGGGGGAAGCCCTACGTTTGGGTGGTCGATGCCGGCGATACGGTGAAAATGGTGGCGGTGCAACTTGGGGAGTTGACGAATGGGAGCTATCGGGTTCGGTCGGGACTGAAAGAAGGGCAAAACGTCGTGGTCGAGGGGACGGCGCGTCTTTCCGACGGCATCCGTGTCAACGCCCGCGACGTGAAGATGTCCGTGTCACCGAGTGCCTCGGCGGCATCCTCTTTCTGAGTTTTCGGAGTACTCGAAATGCCGCAGTTTTTTATCCAGCGTCCGGTCTTTGCATGGGTGGTCGCGCTGTTCATCGTTTTGCTGGGCGTGATGGCCATTCCGAAGTTGCCGGTCTCTCACTACCCCTCGGTCGCGCCTCCTTCGGTGACCATCACCGCGACTTATCCTGGTGCCACGCCGAAGACCATGAACGATGCCGTGCTCGGTCTCATCGAACGTGAACTGTCCAGCGTCAAGAAGCTGCTGTACTTCGAGTCGTCGGCGGATTCTTCCGGCTCGGCGTCTGTTACCGCCACCTTCAAGCCAGGCACCGACCCGGAGCTGGCGCAAGTGGATGTGCAGAACAAGCTCAAGGCGATCGAGCCTCGGTTACCGCAAGCGGTTCGACAGGATGGGCTGAGCGTCGAATCGGCGTCATCCAGTTTTCTGATGATCGTGGGGCTGAATTCCGATGATGGCCGTTTTGATGAGCTCGCTCTCAACGATTATATGGCACGCAATATCGTCGAGGAGTTGCGACGCATCGACGGAGTCGGTCGTGTGCAGCTGTTCGGTGCCGAGCAGGCGATGCGGATTTGGATAGACCCGGACAAGCTGATTGCTTATGACTTGTCGGTCAACGATCTCTCCGATGCGATCAAGGAGCAGAACGCACAGATCGTGCCGGGCAGTATGGGGACGTCTCCGGCCGTGCCAGGACAAAAAGTCACCACGCTGTTGACCGCGCAAGGGCAATTGAAGACGCCGGAAGCGTTCGCCGCCATCGTCCTTCGCGCGAATGTCGACGGTTCCAAAGTGGTCTTGGGTGATGTGGCTCGCATTGAGTTGGGCGCCCAATCCTACGGTTTTTCCAATCGCGAGGATGGCCAGCCGGCCACGGCAGCGGCTGTACAGCTGGCACCCGGCGCCAATGCGGTCCGTACCGCCGAAGGTGTACAGGCTCGGCTCGCCGAGTTAAGTCAAAGCTTGCCGGCGGGCATGAACTATTCGATTCCCTTCAATACGGCTCCGTTCGTCAAGGTTTCCATCGAGAAGGTCATCCATACCCTCGTCGAGGCGATGGTGCTGGTCTTTCTGGTGATGTTGCTGTTCCTGCAGAAGATCCGTTACACGCTGATCCCTGCGCTGGTGGCGCCGATCGCGTTGCTGGGGACGTTCACGGTAATGCTGCTGGCGGGTTTCTCGATCAACGTCCTGACGATGTTCGGCATGGTGTTGGCGATTGGCATCATCGTCGATGACGCGATCGTGGTGGTCGAGAACGTCGAGCGCATCATGGCCAAGGAAAGGTTGTCGCCAAAGGACGCCACCATCAAGGCGATGAAGGAAATCACTGGCGCGGTGGTGGGCATCACGCTGGTACTGACGGTGGTGTTCATTCCCATGGCCTTTTCGAGTGGCTCGGTGGGCGCGATCTACAAGCAATTCGCGCTGGCGATGGGGGTCTCGATTCTGTTCTCGGCGTTTCTGGCCCTGACGTTGACGCCGGCACTGTGCGCGAGCCTTCTCAAGCCCATTGAGCCGGGGCACCACGACAAAGGCGGTTTCTTCGGCTGGTTCAACCAGGCGCTTGATCGTATGACCGGCCGTTACGAATCGCGTGTGGGGAGGCTGGTCGCCCGCAGCGGTCGGGTCATGCTGGTGTTTGTGGTCATCGCGGGCGTGCTGGTGTTCGCCTTCCGTCAGTTGCCTTCGGCTTTTCTGCCGGAAGAGGATCAAGGCTATTTCATGACCAGCATCCAGTTGCCCGCCAATGCCACAAGCGAGCGTACCCTGGACGTGGTCAAGGCGTATGAGTCGTACGTGATGTCGCGCCCTGCGGTGGACGGGAATATGTCGATTCTGGGCTTCGGGTTCTCGGGGTCCGGCGCGAATACGGCGTTGGCGTTCACCACCCTAAAGGACTGGGGACAGCGCGACGGCGCCACGGCGGCGGGCGAAGCGGAACTGGCGCAACAAGCCATGGGTGAACTGAACGAAGGGACGGTGATGAGCATGTTGCCGCCGGCCATCGATGAACTGGGCACCAAATCCGGTTTCACGATGTTCCTGCAGGACCGGCGCAACCAGGGGCCGGCGGCCCTCAAGGCTGCCGAGACGAAGCTTCTTGAACTGGCGGCGCACAGCAAGGCAGTCAGCGACGTCTATTCCGACGGGCTTCCCGAGGGAGCGAGCATTCGTCTTGATATCGATCGCCAGAAGGCCGAAGCGCTCGGCGTCTCGTTCGCGAACATCAGTGAAATTCTGTCGACCGCGATGGGGTCGTCCTACATCAACGATTTTCCGAATGAGGGCCGGATGCAGCAGGTGATTATGCAAGCGGATGCGGCCGCACGCATGCAGGTCGACGACGTGCTCAAGCTGCAGGTACGAAACAGCAGGGGAGACATGGTGCCCTTGTCAGAGATGGTCATGCCAGTGTGGGACGAAACGCCGCTGCAAATGGTGCGCTACCTGGGCTATCCCGCCGCCAGCATTTCCGGCAGTGCGGCGGCGGGCACCTCCACAGGGGAAGCGATGGCTGAAATGGAGCGTCTGGCCCAGCAACTGCCGCCCGGTTTCGCCGTGGCCTGGACGGGGCAGTCTCTTCAGGAACGGCAGTCCGCTGCCCAGGCGCCGATGCTGGTTGCGCTGTCGATCCTGGCGGTATTTCTGGTGTTGGCCGCTCTTTATGAGAGCTGGTCCATTCCGCTGTCGGTCATCCTGGTGGTGCCGCTGGGTCTGCTGGGGGCGGTGGTTGCCATGTTGCTGCGCGACCTGCCCAACGATGTCTTTTTCAAGGTCGGGATGGTCACCGTGATCGGCTTGTCCACCAAGAACGCGATCCTGATCGTGGAGTTCGCGAAACAGCTGCGTGAGCAAGGTAGTGGATTGATGGAAGCGGCGGTAGAGGCCGCCAGACTGCGCCTGCGCCCGATTCTCATGACCTCCCTCGCTTTCGGTCTTGGGGTGGTGCCGTTGATGGTTGCGTTTGGCGCCAGCGCCAAAACCCAACATGCAATAGGCACGGGCGTGTTCGGCGGCATGGTCAGCGGAACGCTGCTGGTGATCCTCTTTGTTCCGGTGTTCTTCGTGTTCGTGATGGGCCTTCAGGAACGCTTCAATGAGTGGCGTTCTTCCCGTCGCACCGGATCATTGCAACCCCATAATGACAAGGAACGTTGATGCCATGCGGCGCTTGATTCTTCCCATCGTGCTGGCTCTGTCGGGATGCTCACTGACACCGGAATTGATCGAACCGGCGCCACCCGTGCCGGACGCCTTTCCAGTGGCATCATCTGAAAACGCGTCCGTGCAAGCGAGCGATATCGGGTGGCGCACGATGTTCCGAGATCCGCGCTTGCAGCGCCTGATCGAGCTGGCATTGCACAATAACCGGGATTTGCGCCTGGCGACGCTGAACGTCGAGTCCGTACAGGCCCGGTACCGTATTCAGCACGCTGCCGTTTTGCCCAGCATTGAGGCTACCGGCAGCGGCACGCGCCAGCGTACTGCGGCCAATGGAGAAACGACGCCGGCTCAGTCATCCATTGTGACTGAACAGGTAGGCGTGAATGTCGGCTTGAGCGTATTCGAAGTCGACCTGTTCGGCCGGGTGCGGGCCCTGTCGCAAGCTGCCCTGGCGCGCTATCTAGCCAGCGAGGAGGGGCGTCGCGCGGCCCGTATTTCGCTGGTCGCGGCCGTCGCTGACGCCTATCTCACTGAACGACTGGCCCTGGAACAGCGCGACCTTGCCGAACGGACGCTGGCGGATTGGCGGCAATCGCTGGAACTGGCCCGCTTGCTCAGGCAGGCCCGGCAGACCGGTGAACTGGAAGTGGTGCAGGCGGAAGGCCAGGTAGCCACGGCGGAGGCGGATCTGGAAGCCCGAAATCGCGCGGTGAGGCAGGCTCGAAACGCCCTCCGGTTACTGGTCGGCGCGGAACTGCCGGCCGACCTGCCTGAAGCCATGCCACTGGAAGGCCAGCCGGTGATGACGCAGCTGCCCGCAGGACTGCCATCGGATCTGCTGACTCGCCGACCCGATATTCGGCAGGCGGAGCAACTGATGGTCGCAGCCAATGCCGACATCGGCGCGGCCCGCGCGGCGTTCTTCCCCCGTATATCGCTGACCGCATCGCTCGGCTATGCCAGCCCGGCCATGAGCGGTCTGTTCGATGGCCAGCATCGTGTCTGGAGTTTCTCGCCGCAGATCACTCAACCCTTGTTCCAGAATGGGCGGTTGCGTGCCGAGCTGCGAGTCTCCGAAGTGCGCAAGTCGAGTGCGGTTGTCGAGTATGAACGTGCCATCCAGATCGCATTCCGGGAAGTCGCCGACGGGCTGGCGGGACGAGAGACCTTTGCCCGTCAAATCGATGCACAAGCGCGAGTTGTCGGAAGCGCCGAACGGCGAGCTGAGCTATCCAATCTGCGTTACCGGTCAGGTGTCGAAAGTCGGCTCGAATGGCTGGATGCCCAACGCCAGCTATACGCGTCACGGCAGACACTGCTGGATTTGCGCCGCAACGAATTCAGCAATGCGGTGGCGTTATACAAGGCGCTTGGCGGCGGCCTGAGCGATGAACAGAGTGCGACGTCAGGCGCATCAGATGGGAGACGTCGATAGTGGCCCCCACCATCATCAAGGAACCATCCGTCTAATGCTTTTTGCTATCCCAAGACGTTGGCTGGTCCTGTTTGCCGTAATGCTGGCTTTTTTGCCCGTTGTCATCGACATGACGATCCTGCACATCGCCATGCCCTCGCTGACGCCGGCGCTCGGTGCCACGGGCACCGAGGTGCTGTGGATCATCGACATCTACCCGTTGCTGATGGCGGGCCTGCTGGTGCCGATGGGCACGTTGGCCGATCGCGTCGGCACGCGCCGTGTGCTGCTGACCGGTCTCGTTGTGTTCGGGGTGGCGTCGCTACTGGCGGCATTCTCGACGACACCCAGCATGTTGATCGGTGCTCGAGTGCTGCTTGCCATGGGAGGATCGATGATCATGCCCTGTGTTCTGGGCGTCATCCGCAAGACCTTCGAGGACGAGCGCGAACGCGCGATGGCGCTTGGCCTATGGGGAACGGTCGGTGCCGCAGGTGCGGCAGTCGGCCCATTGATTGGCGGCGTCTTGCTGGAACATTACTGGTGGGGCTCGGTGTTCCTCATCAATGTGCCCATCATGCTAGTGGTGGCACCGGTCGCCTATGCACTGCTGCCACGCCTCGAGGATACGACACCAGGAAAATGGGCGTTAGGTCAGGCCCTGATCCTGCTTGTTGGTATCATCGCGGTGGTCTATGGCATCAAGTCTGGGGTGGGGGCGGGGCAGCCGCTGTGGCGCGTAGGGTTGGTGCTCTCCTTGGGTTTGGCGATGCTGGCCTGGTTTACACGTATCCAGTTGCGTTCGGCGATGCCGATGCTGGATTTGTCGCTATTTCGTCATCCGGCCATCGTCGCCGGCATGGTGATGGCGCTAGTAGCGTCCGGCGCCTTGGCAGGTGTCGAGCTGACGCTGGCGCAAGAGCTGCAGTATGTACTGGACAAGACGCCGTTGCAGGCGGGCGTTTTCATGGTACCGATCATGGCGGCCGCTGCGGTCGGTGGTCCCGTTGCGGGCGATCTGTCCAACCGGTTTGGCTTACGGCTGGTCGCCAGCATGTCGATGGCGCTCGCGGCAGCCTCTCTGGCCTATCTGGCGCATGCCGACCTCCATGCGCCTGGCTGGCCAGTACCGTCAGCGCTGGCCGTGCTGGGGCTGACCCTCAGCATCGGTCTGACGGCATCCTCGATCGCGATCATGGGAGCCGTGGATGCCAGTAAGGGCGGGTCGGCGGGGGCTTTGGAAGCCACCGGCTATGAATTGGGCAGTGGGCTTGGCATTACCTTGTTCGGGGTTTTCATGACCAGCGTGTACACCAGAACCATTGTGCTGCCTCCACACTTGGAGTCTGCCCTCGGTGCACAGGCTACGCGCTCGATCAGCGACAGCATCGTCGTGGCGCAACGGCTCGACGCAGCCCGGGCTGACGCGCTCATCACGGCCGCGAAGGCGGCATTCTCTACCACGCATTCGATTCTGTTGACGGCCGCTGCAATGCTCATCGCCCTGCTTTCTGTGGCAGTGTTTCTGATACTTGGTAGCCACCCAGACAAGATAGGTGCTCATGGGTGATGTTGGTCGGGCACTGGCACATCCATGCGGTTTTAGCCTCGGCGAAGGTTACCCGCCGAGAGCGGTTCCTGGCCCAGATGAATGCTCTGGTGCCATGGCAACACCTGATCGACGCACTGTCGCCGTCCTACTTTCCGAATTCGGCAGGCAAGCGGGGCCGGCCGCCAACCGGCCTGGAGTGCATGCTGCGGATTTACTTCCTGCAACAGTGGTATGCCCTTGCCGACGAGGCCCTCGAAGATGCCATCTACGATAGTTGCCCATCACCTTCGTGGCGGTGAAGCTAATGCTGCCTGCCACGGCGCTGCCGATCAGCGGGACGAACTTAGTCACGCCCTTTGCGGCGACCTTGATGCCCATCTTGTTGAGCACCGTCACGATAAGCTTTTTAGTAATGTATTTCCCGGCAAGCTTGCTGCCGGTGTTGGAGATGGCGGTCATCACAAAGAGCTTGGATTCGGTATCCAGGCTTTCGATTTGTTCAGGCGATAAGCCAAATTTTTCATTAATTCGGGGAATCAACCGCATCAAGATGGCCACGTCTGAGCCAAGATCCACCCCGGGGATGGGAATGATCGCCGCCCCGGCAGAGAGGCCTGAACTCCTTGTGACCAACGAATGGCACGCCTGCTTGATGGCGTCGAGGTCTTCACGTGACTCGATCATGATGCGGTCCTCCTTTAATGGGCGATGGGGGCTTCTAGACGCCCTTGATGCCATCCACGATAAACACCCGATAGTCTGCCCCCTGAAAACGGTGCTGGCGGGCTTCCTGGTAGGCGGGGCTTTCATACCAGGCGCGGGCGGCGGCCATATCGGGAAAGCGTAGAATGACGGCCCCTTCCATGGCGCTACCTTCGAGCACTTTAAAATCGCCGTAGAACGCGAGCGGTTCCGGGTCGTGGCCTTCGCGGGCGGCTTTGGCCTTTTCGCTGTAGCGCTCCATTTCGTCACTGTCGTGGGTGTGCTCTTTGATCATTACCACATAAGCGGTCATATGAGGCTCCTGGTCGGTTTGAAATGTGGGTCTCTGGGCATCATACCGTCTATGGGGAGGGGTCTGCCCGTTTTAAGCGTCTTGCCTCCAAAGCGATGTGAGTGAGCCTCCTACCGGGTCGCTTTCTGGCATCGCCACGTTTGCCACCCGTTTCAGCGCGGCTTCAAGCTGTTCCGGGTCGCCGCGCTCTATTTCCGGCTTTTGGCCTGGTGGGTAGGCGCCTACCATACAGAAGTCATCGTCCGCCTCCAGGCTGGCATGCCCAACGCCTGCGGGCAGCACCAGTACATCCCCTTCACAAAGCATCAGTTCGCGGCCGTTGGGGCCGCCCAGCCGAGCACGGGCCTGCCCCCGAAAAATGCCCAATACCTCATGGGCGGTGGAGTGGAAGTGGTCAAAGTCATACAGATGGTAGCGCCAGGACGGCGGCCAGCCGTGGCGCTTGAACATGGCTTCGAACGTGGCGGCGCGTGCCTCTGGATCAGGTGTGTCGATAACGTCTCGGTAGATCAGTACCGGCAGTGGGGAGTTGGGGTAGCCGGTCGTTTCATCGCTGTCGCAATGGAATGTTTCGGGTTCTGGGTTAGTCATCAAGGCCTCCTGATGCTGCGTTGAACGTCGTTATTTAGCAAAGGCTAGCGCATAGGCCGGCGTTGCACTAATATAGAAATCCGATAAAACTAATGATTATGATTAGCATTACCGCTATTGATACGTGGTAGTCGCTCTGATGCTCCCCGCGTCTTTCAAACCAAAACCACAAGGCGAGCAGGGCAGTTTTATTCATTTCAAGGGATCTTTAACATGACTGATAGCAGTAGCCGCGTCCGATGCCATGCGAATCGCTTACGGTGGCAGCAGACCACTGCCGCCATTTTGTGCGGCACGACGCTGTTCACTCTTCCCATGATTGGGAGTGCCCAAGAGACAGCCGACGGCAGTGACAGTAACGAGGATTATCGTCTCTCCCCCATTATCGTTAACGCCCAGGCCTACGCGGATGATGATGCAAACTCGATAATGGCCCAAGAGCTGTGGGTGGGCGGCAAAGTCGCGACCAGTATTCTCGATACTCCCGCTTCTGTGTCGGTCATTACGGAAAAGGAGATTGAGCAGCGGGACGCTAATACCACCGAGGACGTTCTTCAATATACGCCAGGGGTTATCACCGAGTACTACGCAACTGATGACCGTAACGATTATTTCAAGATCCGCGGCTTCCAGGCGACTACTTACCGCGACGGGCTGACGCTGGGCTCCATGCGCGGTGTTCGCGAGGAACCCTACGCCTATGAGCGTGTTGAAGTGCTGCGTGGCGCCAACTCTACCTTGTTTGGCCCCGCCGATCCGGGCGGCTCGGTAAACTTCGTGAGCAAACGGCCAAAGTTTGAGCGTTTTGGAGAAGGCTATCTATCCTATGGCTCATTTGATCGTAAAGAGGCTGGGCTAGATGTAGGCGACACGTTGAATGATAGCGAGACGCTTGCCTATCGCTTCACCGGCAAAATCCAGGATAGTGATCGCGAATACGATCATTCCGAAGATGATAACGAGTTCCTGATGGGCGGCTTGACCTGGGAACCGACGGACTACACCACAGCGACAGTGATGCTGGATCATCTGAGCCGTGACAGTACCCCCAACAGTGGCGGTTATCCATTCGACCGGGAATACAGTCGCAGCGAATTCTTCGGTGAGCCGGACTACAACTTTCACGATGTTGAGCGAACCAGCATGACCGGCCAGCTCACCCATGATTTCGATAATGGGTTAACCCTGCGTGGCAACCTGCGCTATAGCGATCTAACCGACGACTATGGTTATGTTTATTTGACGGACAGTGTTGACCGTGTCGGCACAGTAGTAAACCGCGGCTATCTCGGTTCAGACAGCGAAGCCCAGGAACTGATCGGCAATGCCATCTTGCAATACGATGCCCGGTTCGGTGAGGTCGACAGTAGTACGCTGGCGGGTGTCGAGTATCGTGATGCATCAAGTGAAGGGACGTCCGTTTACGCACCGGGGAGCTCGATCGATATCTCGAACCCGGTTTACAGCGGTGCTCCAAGTAGCCTGACGGTTTACAACAGCGAGGAGCAGGACTACGAGACCCGTTCAGTGTTCGTCCAACAGAACCTGTCGTTCTTCGACCGCTTTATCGTCACGGGTGGGCTACGCAACGACGCTCTCGATCTTTCCAGCACCGATTTGCTCAGTGACACGACTTCTTCCGACGACTTCTCGGAAACCTCCGTTCGGGGGGCATTGACCTACCGTGTCACCGATGAAGTTTCTACCTATGTCAGCATGGTGGAATCGGTCGCGCCACCCGAGGTGGGTGTAACGCCCGAACGCGGCGAGCAGTATGAGGTTGGCGTGAAATATGCGCCGTTTGGCATGAATGCGTTGTTCTCAGCGTCGGTCTATGAGCTGAACAAGGACGATGTCACCATCGCGGTTGTGCAGGATAACGGCACTATCGAGCGCGAAAACATTGGCGAATCTCAGGTTCACGGCCTGGATTTGGAAGCCAAGGCCGAGCTAACCGATAACCTGAGCCTGACGGGTGGCTATTCCTATATGGAGTCTGAAGTGAAGCGCGGTACGCTCCAGGATGGCACTTCGCTCGAGGGCAATGAGTTCACTGAGGCACCGAAACATACGGCCTCAATCTGGACGCATTACGCGCTGCCAAATCAGGATATGAGTGTTGGCCTGGGTGCCCGCTATACGGATGCCTACTACTTTGATGCCGCCAATACGTCCAAGAGCGATGCGGCAACGCTGTTTGATGCGTCTTTCAGCTATCAGCTTAATCAAGACACCGATCTTACCGTCAACGTCAGCAACCTGCTTGACGAGCAGCACGTGGTGGGCTCCGGTACGGCTGACTTTTACAATCAGGGCCGTGAAGTCGTGGCCAAAGTCAGCTATCGCTGGTAAGGCACTATCAAGGCTCCTGGCAAAATTGAAAACCCCCGCTTTTTAGGCGGGGGTTGCTTTTTAGGCGTCTGTTAGGCCATCAACGATAAAGACGCGGTAGCCGGCACCTTGGCAACGGTGGTCAATAGAAGGGGCCAATACAGGCCGCTACTTGGCTTTCGTGGGTAAATTATCAGCAACGAGTGGCTCTGGCTCAAGCACAATGTCTTGCTCTAGCCGCTCATTTTCCAGAGCCGCCAGGGCAATTTGATAACAATCTTCGATATGACGGTTGCCCATCATCTTCATGGCAGTGAAGCTAATACTGCCTGCCACAGCGCTACCGATAAAAGGAACGAACTTTGTCACGCCTTTAGCGGCTACCTTGACGCCCATCTTCTGTAGCAGCGCCACGATCAGCTTCTTGGTGATGTATTTGCCCGCCAGTTTGCTGCCGGTATTGGAAATGGCGGTCATGACAAAGAGCTTGGATTCGGTATCCAGGCTTTCGATTTGCTCAGGGGTTAAGCCGAATTTTTGATTAATGTTGGGAATTAACCGGGTCAATATAGCCACGTCCGAACCGAGGTCCACGCCTGGAATGGGAATGATCGCCGCCCCGGCTGAAAGGCCTGAGCTCTTCGTGACCATCGACTGGCATGACGCTTTGATGGCGTCGAGTTCTTCCCTGGTCTCGATCATGTGCAGCTCCTTTGGCAAGTGATGTGAGATAACCGTAGTCGATAGTTGCCTGAAATTCGATAAGGTGGTGTTGCCGTTTCTCAGTTGGCTAAAAATCGGCTTTATTTTTCTACGCAGGCTTGAGCGTAGCGGTACCAGCCCTCGCCAATCCGGCGGTAAAGGCAAGGCACGCAAACACCAACACGGCGACGTCGGGTGTCAGCCACCCCAGTAAAAAGCCGAAAATGGGGGCACCAGCGGTCTGGCCGATGGCGATGGTCAAAAATCCGACCATCAAGCCTGTGGCAGGACGGTCGGGTAGTGCCGTAACGCCCCATACCAGATAAACGCCTGTCAGCATGATATACGCCGCGCCAAAAAGCATGCCGCCGCCGAGCGTTAATAGGGGAGTCGTGGCGCTGTTGCCGACCAGCACAATGCCTATCGCCAATGCGGCAAGGAACAGCCAATGCACGCGGTCGATCCCGAACCGCGCTACCAATGTTCCTGCGCCTGCTCCCGCAATACCCGCTGCCCCGATGGCGATCCAGAGCAGCCCAGCGCCGGTGTTGCCCCAGCCTAACTGCAGCGCGGCAAGTTTGCCGCCGAACGACCAAATAGCGGTGCTGGACGCCCCCATCAGAAAAGAGGCTGTAATCAAGCGGACAATTGCGCGGTCAAAGGGAGGCAAACCGCCTGCGGTCTGAGTCGCTTTGGTGCCGCTGGGTACGCTTAGCGCGGTGGCCACCGCCATCACAAAAGCGGCCGCTGCAAAACACGCGAAGGCTAATCGCCATTGGCCTCCCATGAGTAACGCGACGGGCCCGGAAAGCACCACGCCAGCACTGGTGCCCGCATTAATGATGGTATTGGTGGTACTTTGTTGATCAGGCCGGACAGCGGTAGCCACCGCTGCCGCCATGGGCGGTGAGGCAAGCCCGGTGCTTGAGCCTGCCAGCATCACCGCGCTGGCGAGCAGCAGTGGCGAGGGCGCCATGGCGATGCCTGCCATGCCCCCTGCTGCGACCAGGGCCGCCCCAACAGCGACGGCGCGGGCACCGATGCGTTCGGTCAGGTAGGCCGATAGAATGATGGCAATGCAGTAGCCCAGAAAAGACCCACCCGATATGAAGCCACTTAACGTAGGCGATAGCGCAAGGTCGGTATCGATCTGGGGTAGGAAGAGCCCAAAGGCAAAGCGGGCAAAGCCGTAGCATACCGCAATCAGGCCAAACCCCGCCGCACCAAGATATAAGCTCGGATTCATGAGCGTGCCTGCTTGATAAGTGATAATGCGGCTTTGCGAGCCGAGGTTATCGCCTGCGGGCCACGGTAAATCGCGGCTGCGGTGGCGCCTTCGTAGAGGATAAGAAGCTGTTCAGCGAGTTCCGGCGTCTCCTTGCCACCGGTCTCCAGCGCGACAATGTGCTGGATTTTTTCATAGAGCTTCGCTTTGTGAACCAAAACGGCCTCGGTGATTTCCGGCGTGTCACCCCCGGTTTCACCGTAAGCGCGTAGGAAAAGGCATCCTCTCGCACTCTCGATCCGTATCCATTCCTCCAGCGCGTCAAACAACGCGTCGACGCTATCCACGTCCATGAGCTGGTGGAAGCGCCGGTGGCGCTCGTTGAGCACGTTCGTGATTAGCGATGTTTTACTGCCCGCATGTTTGTAGAGCGTTCGGCTCGACATGCTGGCTGCCTTAGTGAGCTTGTCCATCCCAGTGGCGGTAAAGCCGTGCCGGTCGAAAAGCTGCTCTGCTGCTGAAATAAGCTTTGTCTTGGTATCCATGCTTAGTAGTGTAAAACGATCATTTTACATCATCAATGATCATTCTCTGCGAGGCGATAAACCAGCTGTTGCGACAGGTGGCCTTAAACCTCCTTCCTGTCGGCAGATAGCGCTACCTCCTTGTACGTTTCAAGCGACTCAAGCCGCGCTTTTAGCGCATGGCGAATGGAGTCATAGGCCGTGCTGCCTAACGTAATTCGCAGCGGTGGGTTCGGCATGTCGGTTATATTAATCATGGCATCAACGGTGTTGCCTGCATCGCCCTTAATGGCTAAGTCACCTGACGCCAGTGCCCTACGCAGCTCGCCTGCGGGGGTATCTTCATAGATTGGCGTCGTGAGTGTGCGATCCAGCCCTTCAGCAAAGTGGGTGGCAGTGGGACCCGGCTCGGCGATAACGAAATCAATACCAAAAGGCGCGACCTCCTTCGCCACGGATTCGACGAACCCCTCGATGCCCCACTTCGTGGCGTGATATAGGCTGAAGCTTGGATAGGCGATCTGGCCGCCCTCTGACGATACCTGAACGATGCGGCCACCCCCTTGTTCGCGTAAATGGGGCAGTACAGCGCGAATGAACTGTATGGAGCCTGTGAGGTTAGTCGCGATTTGCCGCTCAATCTGTTCATCGCTGGCTTCCTCGGCAGCGCCAAAGAGTCCATACCCCGCATTGCTGACGACCACATCGATTCGACCGAACGTCGTGAACGCTTGCGAAACGGCATCTCTCATCGTCTGTGTATCCGTCACGTCGAAGGTTAGTATCTGCAAACGATCACCGTGCAAGGCGAGCAAGTCGTCCAGCGCCCCCTTACGGCGTAGCGTTGCTATAACGTGGTCGCCGCGTTCTAGCAGCCGTTCAGTGAGCAGGCGGCCAAGGCCGGTGGAAGTGCCTGTGATAAGCCAGGTTTTAGCCATGAGATTAACTCCTAAGTCATTCATCAAGTGTTGCAAGACAAAGGCTAGGGCAGTAATACTGGTAAGAGAATACTCATCAATTGGCACGAAGAGGTGAAAGTAATTCACCAATGGGCAAGTCAACGCTAACCGACCTCAAGGCGTTTCAGGCCGTGGCGGAACACCGCAGCTTTCGCCGCGCAGCCGACCTGATGGGCGTCAGCCGCTCTTCACTCAGCCATACCCTGCGCACGCTTGAACAACGGTTGGGCACCCGGCTACTGCACCGAACCACACGCAGCGTCTCGCTGACCGAGAGCGGCGAGCGCCTGCTCCAGCGGCTGAGCCCGCTATTGAGCGACTTGGAGTCGATTCTGGAGGATGCGTCCAGCGCCGAGGGGAAAATTACGGGTCGGCTGCGTATCAACGGCAGCGAAGGGGCCATTCGGCTGTTACTGCAAACCGTGGTGCCGCGTTTTCTCGCCCTTCATGAGGGCGTCGAGCTTGATCTCGTGGCCGAGGGGCGGCTGGTGGATATTGTCGAGCAGGGGTTTGATGCGGGTGTCAGGCTGAGAGAGGCGGTTCCTCAGGATATGATCGCCATCCCTGTGGGTAATGAGCTGCGTTTTCTTGCCGTTGCCTCCCCTGACTATCTACGTGGCCGGGCGGCACCAAAGAGCCCGGACGACCTGGCCACTCACCAGTGCATAAGGCAACGGCTGCCGAGCGGTAAACTCTACCGCTGGGAGTTTCAGCAAAACGGCCAGGACGTGGCGGTAGACGTGCCTGGCGCGTTGACCTTGGACAGTAGCCAACTGATGGTGGAGGCTGCGGCGGATGGGTTGGGGATTGCCTACGTGCCAGAGTCCTATGCACATGCCTATTTGCGCGATGGGAGGCTGATGACCGTGCTGGAAGCGTGGTGCCCGCCCATTCCAGGGCTGTGTCTTTACTACCCGAATAACCGGCATGTTCCACCGAGCCTGCGGGCTTTTATTGATCTATTGCGAGAGCTGCGGGGCTAGTGTGCGTTTGCGCATGGTCGTGACGTGATAAGCGCTTAGCCATTCTCGGTGAATGCTGGCAGTACCGCCTCGGCCTCGAAGGCAACCAGCCATTCCGGCTCGGCAAGGCCGTACACAATCAGCCAAGTAGCCGCCGGCGGCGCGACGGGGAAGCGGTGCTTCAACGCTTCCATCACCACGTGCTGGTCGTAACGCGCGGATTCGGCCAGGTAAATTCTCAACATTACCACTCGCGAAAGATCGCCACCGAGGCCTGTTAGCAACTGTTCAACATTGTCCAGCGCCGCATCGGTCTGCTCGGCAAGCTCGGGACCCGCCAGCTCGCCCGACGAATCCACCCCCACTTGGCTGGACATCAGCACCCAGTTGCCTCCCTGTACCAACACGGCTTGGCTATGGCCTTCGGCCAGGGTATCGGGCAGATTAGACGGGTTTAGGGGCTTACGTCTTAAAATTTGCATGACCACCTCGTTGGTAAACGTTTGGTTATGACGATCCCTTGATCAATTGCGTGCGATGCCCTGCTTACCGCTTTCACTGGTCCCGTATTCTCTGTTTAGCGCCATAATCAACCCAGGGTGGGCGTTGTGGGCCGAGAGCTCCCAACCGTGCGCCATGGCAATCTCCTGGCAGATCGCCAGCCCCAAACCGGCGCCGTGGTCGCGTCGATGCGCACCTCGCCAGAAACGAGAGAACAGCAGAGGCAGCTGTTCTGGCGCGACGCCAGGCCCCCGGTCTCGCACGGTTATACTGTTTTCCTGGATCTCAATGCTGACGAGGCTCTGCTTGGGAGCATGCTGGATAGCGTTCTCCAGCAAGTTTTTGAGCAAGGTGAAGCATGCCCCACGATCAGCCTTCCATGTCACCCCATCATTAGCGGCGAGAACGGTTAAATGCACGTCGGTGGACTCCGCCATACGTTGCAAGTAGGTGGAAGTTTCGTGGGCGATGTCCTGCATCCGAACAACGCTAAACTGGTAGTTGTGCGCCTCGCTCGCTTCGGCCAGCAGTAGCAGTTGTTGCACCTGCCGCGTCATGTACTCGACATCGCTCAATAGCGCCTCGCGATCATTCTTACCATCCGCGATCAATTCAATCTGTGCACGAATCAAGGCCAGTGGTGTTTTTAACTCGTGCGCTGCATGGGCGAGAAACTCCTGCTGGAGACGATAACCCCGCTCAAGGCGCGCCAGGGCGTGATTGAAACTATCCACCAGGGGCGCAATTTCCACAGGTACCGCTTCCGTATCGAGCCGGGCATCGATAGAGTGCGGCGAGATAGCCGCCGCCGATTTGGAAACATCGCGCAGCGGCTTGAGGGTTAAGCGCAAGGTAATGTAGGCGCATAGACCGAAGGCAACGAACATGACAAAGCCAAACACCAGTACGCCCGCTACCACCAGTGGAAAGGCTACGAGATAGAGAACATCAACGAATCTTGAACTGGCGACGAACTGCAGATACCACGTTCTTCCACCATGCTCAAAGGGCTCCGTGGCACCGTAGAAAGTTCTGTCATCATACTCAAAGGAAAAGGTGCCACGCGCCAAACGTAGAACCTCGCCGTCGGCTGGCCAGAAAGCTTCTCCGGCACTCGAGGCCACCGCTACGTTCCCGGCATCATCCAGAATTCGGTACGCCGTCTCGCGTTGTGGGCCTTCGTATAGCCAAGCGCGGTCGTTCATGCTGGCGTCGAAACCGACGGGCCGGCCACGACTGTCGAACTCGATATTGTTCGCCATCCCCTCGGCCGCGTCGGCCAGATCCATACGAGGCAGTAGATCACTCTGAAGCATCACAGCTGCGGCAATTACCAGCAGTGTGATACTCAGCACCATACCCGCCAAATAGGCCAGCAGCACTTTCAGCCTCAGGCTATTTAGCGTCATCCGCTTGACGAAGCGCATACCCCATCCCTCTGACGTTGGCGATTCGCTGGCGCGAACCGATGGCAAGCAGCTTGCGGCGTAAGCGGTGCAGCGCCACATCCAGGGCATTCGGCGTCACTGCCTCGCTTAACCCCCAGGCCGCCGCTTCCAGCGCACTGCGCCGGACCACCTCATCGTGCTTGTATAACAACAACTGCATAATGTGCAGCTCCGCCGAGGCAAGGGTAATACTCTCGTTACCGCTGAACAGAACGCCGCTTTCCGTATGCAGTCTCAGGTCGCCATGACTGGTATCGATGGGGTGGAACTCCACCGGGCGGCGTAGCAAGGCCTTAACCCGTGCCACCATCTCGTCCATGGCAAATGGCTTGGGCAGGTAGTCATCGGCACCGGATTCAAGACCTTCTAGCCGGTCATGCAGCGCATCGCGGGCCGTCAACACCAGGCAGGGAACGCTGAGCCCCGCGTTGCGCAGCTTCTTCAGCAATAGCAGTCCGTCCCCATCTGGCAAGCCACGATCAAGCACCAGCGCCTGATAGGGCATCTGCTGGATAGCTACCCAAGCCGAATCGATGCGGTCGACCATATCAACGGCGATACCAGCGGCTACCAACCCATTGCACATTAAATGAGCCAGCCGGTCGTGGTCCTCGATCAGCAGTATGCGGCTCATCAGAATGTATAAAGATAGCCAGCTAATACGGCATTTTGGGTCGAACGATCCACCAGCGGACTATCTTTGATTTCGTCCGCCAGACTTGTGACCTCAACACCTATTAGCACAGAGTGATGCTCGTCAAACTGGTACACGCCGCGCACCCCCGCCTCGATATTGATAGCCGATTCCCCTGAATAGGCAGGGCGATCGAAGCGAACCTCATTATCGCGAACGCCGAAATAGTAATCGACGTTCTTGTCGTCCTGCCAGGACGCCCCCAAATGTGGGGTTAGCATTACATGTTCGCCGAATTCCCACGTTCTCTCCAGGCCAAGATCGAAGCGCTGCCCGTCGCTGTTGCCGGAGACGTCGGAGAGCCATTCAGCGCCGACATCAACGATATCGCTTTTCCACTCCACCTTTGCCCCCGCCCAGAAGCCGCCCTCGCGTTCACTCATGCCGTTGAGAATCGGGGCGTCGCCTTCTTCGTAGCCGCTTTCATCGTACTCGGCGACGATACCGAAATTGAGCTGTTGCGAGTCGCTGATTATGAGACTCGGCAGTTTGAATTCGATTTCCGGGCCGAAGAGACTAAAGTACCGGTTCTCGACCTGGAGTAGGGGAAGGGCGCTGTTATCCCGATCGATACCGGCATAGGGTTCCTGCTCGCTTATTGCGCCTACGCCCAATCCCCAGGTGGTTCCGTCTGAATTCTCTTCGTCAGCGAACGCCAACGGAGAGGCAATAACAAGACCACCGATAAATGCGGTTGTCGCCAATCTTATAGTGGTGAGGCGGCCGTTCAGCAATAGCGACTGATGAGAATTCATGGTTGCACTCCTAGCATTGTGTGTAAGTGAGAGCGTTATGGAAGTGCCATCATCAGGAGCGCTATCTTACGGGTTTCTTACTGATCCCAATTTTTTTAAAAAGTTACCTCAGTAAGAAATGAGAAAGGAAGACAGGCCGATAGTGGTTCAACAGAAATGCTTGATGTCGTTTTTCATCAACGAACTGAACCATTTGGAACAGGCCTGAATTATGTCACCTCCGACCAGAAAAATGTATCTCGGCATTATGCTTGTCGTGACCGCCAGCGTTGCCGCGCTGGCGTGTATACAGGCTGTCTCGTCAGAAAGCGATACAACTGACGAACCCACGGCGCAGCCCTCACTATCGGTCAATGTGACGACCTTAAAATCTCAGACGCTTCCGACGACGATTGAAGCCAATGGTGATATTGCCGCGTGGCAGGAGATCAGTGTCGGCAGCGAAATAAGCGGCCTGCGGCTGGTCGACGTCAAGGTAGACGTGGGTGATGAGGTCACAGAAGGGCAGGTGCTGGCCGTTTATAACGACAGGACGGTGCGCGCAGAGCTTGCAAGAAGCCGCGCCGCCGTGGCGGAAGCCGAAGCAACGCTTGCGGAAGCCACGGCAAACGCCCAGCGTGGCCGGGGTTTGAAAACCACCGGGTCGCTTTCAGAACAGCAGATCCAGCAATACGAAACCGCCGAACTGACCGCACGAGCGCGGCTAGAGGTTGCACAAGCAGAGAATGAAGCTCAAGCGATACGCTTGGCTCAGACGGAGGTGGTCGTCCCAGACGACGGTTTGATTACCTCCCGCACGGCCACTGTAGGCGCTGTTACCGGCGCCGATCAGGAATTGTTCCGATTGACGCGCAACGGTCGGCTGGAATGGCGGGCCGAAGTCGCCGCTTCTGATCTGAACAAGCTGCGGCCCGGTCAGACTGCCAGAGTCACCCTATCAGGTGGCTACGAACTCGACGGGCGTTTGCGCACAATTGCGCCGCTAGTCGATGCCGCTACCCGAAATGGCCTGGTCTACGTCGATCTTCCAGCAAGCGACGTCGCTCGGGCGGGAATGTTTGCGCGGGGAGAGTTTGAACTGGGCAGCCGCCAAGTAATGACGCTACCCCGAGCTGCGGTGCAACGACGCGATGGCTTTGGCTATGTCCATCGCGTCAGCGATGAAGGCCAGATAACGGAGCAGAAAGTTGCCCTTGGCCAGCAAACGGATGATCGCATCGAAATTCGCGACGGTCTTGAGCCCGATGCCAAGGTGGTCGCCTCGGGCGGTGCTTTTCTGGGCAATGGTGACCAGGTTCGGGTGATTGAAGGAGAGCCGGCTCATTCACCCCAAACGAACGATACCGACGTTGAGGAGGAGGGGGTATGACGCTTAATGCCTCATCCTGGGCGATTCGCAATCCTATTCCGGTGATCCTGCTCTTTATTCTATTGACCTTCTGGGGGCTCATCTCCTTCCGAGGCTTGTTTATTCAGGACTTGCCGGATGTACAGCTGCCCCTCGTGGAGGTCTCCGCCTCGTTGCCCGGTGCGGCCCCCGCCTTAATGGAGAACGAGGTTGCTCGCAAGATCGAGGACTCCATCGCTACCGTCTCCGGCGTCAAAAATATCTCTACAACGCTGACGGATGGTAATGCCGATATCGCTATCGAATTCCGGCTGGAAAAGTCCGTGCAAGAGGCTATTGATGATGTGCGCGACGCTGTTGCTCGCATCCGCTCGGATCTACCCGCCGACCTGCGTGATCCAGTGATTCAGAAGGGTGAGTTTTCCAGTGAGCCGATTGTACGCTACACGGTGACTTCCTCCGATCTAGACGATGAGGCCATCTCCTGGTTCGTCGATGACAAAATGACCAAGGCCGTCTTGGCGGTGCCCGGTGTTGGTTCGGTTCGGCGCATCGGTGGGGTCGATCGCGAAGTCCGCGTGGCATTGGATCCGGATCGCCTGCTGGCGTTAAACACGACAGCGCTGGATATCTCCCGCCAGCTGCGCCAAGCGCAGTTGGAGGCGCCCGGTGGCCGTGTGGATGTCGGCGGCGCCGAACAGGCCGTGCGCATCATCGCCAATGCTGAATCCGCCGCCGAGCTTGCGACGATGGAGCTGGCGCTCAGTGACGGTCGGCGCATTCGACTTGATGAAGTGGCGACGGTTACCGATACCGTGGCCGAGCGGCGTTCGATTGCATTGATGGATGGGGCGCCCGTGGTCGGCTTCGAGATGACCCGTGCCGAGGGATACGGCGAGGTGGATGTGGCCGAGGGCGTGCAGTCTGCGCTCGCGGAATTGCAGGCGCAATATCCCCATATAGAGATCGAAGAAGCCTTCAATTTCGTTGGGGAGGTGGTGGAGAACTACCAGGGCTCCATGCAGATGTTATTCGAGGGCATGGCGCTGGCGGTGGTGGTGGTGTTCTGCTTCCTGCGCAATTGGCGTGCCACACTGATTGCGGCGGTTACGCTTCCGCTGTCGATCATCCCCACCTTCGCTTTCATGCAGCTGATGGGCTTCTCACTCAATGTGGTGACGTTGCTGGCGCTCTCGCTGGTGATCGGGGTGCTGGTGGACGATGCCATCGTCGAGATTGAGAATATCGAGCGGCATCTGCTAATGGGCAAGCCCCCGCGCCGGGCCGCCATGGATGCGGCGGCAGAAATCGGCTTGGCCGTGGTTGCCACGACCTTCACGTTGATTGCCGTTTTTCTGCCCACGGCCTTCATGAGCGGCACCGTCGGGAAATTCTTCGTTCAGTTCGGTTGGACGGCCTCGGTAGCGGTGCTGTTTTCGCTGTTGGTGGCGCGCCTGCTGACGCCCATGCTGGCTGCGTATCTTCTACGTAAACCCCAGCATCCCCCGCGCGATCCAGCGTGGATTAGCTACTACTTGATTGTTGCTAACGGGTGCCTGCACCACCGTAAGACAACGATTATCGCGGCGACGGCCTGCTTTGCAGGAGGTATCTGGCTGGCCTCGACCCTGCCGGGTACCTTCATACCCCCGGATGATAATTCCCAAACGCAGGCAACGCTCACCTTGCCGCCCGGCAGTACCTTGTCTGAAGCGGAGGCGCTTGCCGAGCAGGCACGCTCACGACTGGTGACGCAACGCCATGTCGTCAGCGTCTTCGCGGCCGTCGGTGAGGACTCCGGCAGCAGTGACAGCGGTGTGACCTCGGTTGAGCTGACCGTTGGTTTGGCGGATCGCGCAACCCGCTCGGGCGTTACGCAGCAAGACATAGAGCAGCAGTTGCGCGCTGCACTCGCCACGCTTCCCGGCGTGCGAACTCGCGTAGGCGACGAGGGGGATGGCTATGAGTTAGTCCTCGCCGGTGAGGATAGCCGGGTACTTGAACAGCATGCCCGCCAAGTCGAGCGGGAGATGCGTTCCATTCCCGGCATCGGCGCGGTGAGTTCGACGGCCAGCCTTGTTAGGCCTGAACTTATTGTACGCCCTGATTTTGCTCGCGCCGCCGACCTTGGGGTCTCTGCACAAGCTATTGCCGATACGCTGCGCATCGCGACCGTGGGAGATGACGACGAGGATCTGCCTAAGCTGAACCTAAGCTCACGCCAAGTGCCAGTGATGATCCGACTGGCGGATGCGGCTCGGGAGGATATGGCGACCCTTAAACGACTGCCTGTCCCGGGTGCTAATGGGATGGTGCCACTCGAGAGCGTGGCCTCTTTTGAGTGGAGCAGTGGCCCTTCGGAAATCACCCGGCATAATCGTCTGCGCAACGTCAATTTCGAGGTAAGCCTGCAAGGGCAGCCTTTGGGAGAAATCGAACAGGCCGTGCAGGCACTGCCCAGTTTACGTCAGTTGCCGCGCGGCGTGTTTCAGGCAGCAGAAGGCGATGCAGAGGAAATGGAGGAGCTTGCCTCAAGCTTCGGGATTGCCATGCTGACCGGCGTGTTGTGTATCTATATGGTGCTGGTGCTGCTGCTCAAGGATTTCATGCAGCCGATCACCATTCTGGTGGCACTGGTACTCTCCATCCCCGGGGCTTTCCTGGCGTTGTTCCTCACGCAGACGCCCGTGTCGCTGCCTGCCATGATCGGATTGATTATGCTGATGGGGATTGCCACCAAGAACTCGATCCTGCTGGTGGACTACATCATCATCGCCCGTCGGGCGCATGGGTTAGAACGCTTGGACGCTACTCTTGATGCCTGCAAGAAGCGTGTCCGGCCCATCGTGATGACGACGATCGCCATGGGGGCGGGCATGATGCCGATCGCCTTGGGGTGGGCGGGCGATCCCAGCTTCCGGGCCCCCATGGCCTTTGTGGTCATTGGCGGGTTGATCACCTCGACGCTTTTAAGCCTGCTGGTGATTCCGGTTGTCTACAGTAGCGTCGATGATATTGTGAGCGGGCTGCGACGCTTGACGCCGAACCGGAGCGAGACAAAAACGGCTGGGCTTGAATAACCTGGGGTTCTGTCAAGGAAGGCAACTAATGCGATCAGAAAAAGACAAGATGCTGGCAGGAGAGCTCTACAATCCTGCTGATCCGGTATTGCGAAAAGAGCATGAAGAAACAAGACGCAAAGTGAGGCAATACAATCAAGTGCTGGAAACCGACGCTCAGCGCTTGAAAGCGTTAAAAGATTTATTTGGCTCTACGGGGAAGTGTCTTTATGTAGAGCCAAATATTCGCCTGGACTATGGATATAATATTCATGTCGGTGAAAACTTCTTTGCCAACTTCGACTGCACGCTGCTGGATGTTTGTGAAATCCGCTTTGGCGATAACTGTATGCTGGGGCCCAATGTGCAGATTTATACGGCCACCCATCCCCTTGATCCGCATGAGCGTAATACGGGTAAAGAGTACGCAAAGCCGATTAGGTTTGGAAATAACGTCTGGATTGGCGGCGGTGCCATCATTAACCCAGGCGTTAGCGTAGGCAATAACGTGGTTATAGCGTCGGGGGCCGTCGTTATTAAGGATGTGCCTGATAATGTTGTAGTAGGCGGTAATCCCGCCAAGGTTATTAAAACGATCGACGTTTAAGGGCCGCGGTTATGGCGGATATAGTCGAGAAAGGCCCGCATGGCCGCGCTGGTATGCCGCCTGTTCGGATAATACAGATACCAACTCGGCAGCGTCTTCTTCCAGTCACTGAGCAATTCAATCACGTTGCCCTGTTCGAGATCGGCGCGGACATAATCCTCAAACAGATGCGCGATGCCCGAGCCCGCCATCGCTGCCTGGCGTTCTTGGTGTGCTGAACTCAGCGTCAACCGGCCTTGCGGCGTGATCTCGACTTCGTCACCGTCCTTCTCGAAGGTCCACGTCACCATGGTGCCGCCTGGGAAACGGCGGCGAATACAGTCATGCTGCAAGAGATCGCGCGGTGCGTCGGGGCGGCCATGCTCGCGAAGATAATCGGGCGAAGCCACGATCGCATAGCGCAAGGAGGGGCCCAAGGGCAGGGCGATCATGTCCTGAGCGAGCTGCTTACCAAAGCGAACACCCGCATCGAAGCCCTGTTCCACAATATCGACGATCGCCGCGTCGCTTACGATCTCAACGTTGATATCGGGATACATTTTCATGAATTCAAAGGCCAGCGGGCACAGCACGTGGTCGGCCGCCGGCCCTGGGGCATTGATCCGCACGCTGCCAGATGGGCGTTCTCGCAGTTGATTGAGGTCGTCGATCGCTGTCCTGATATCGTGAAGAGCGGGCCTGAGCCTTTCAAGCAGCTGCTCGCCTGCTTCAGTGGGCGCGACGCTGCGTGTCGTTCGGTTTAAAAGCCGGATGTTCAGCGCTTCCTCAAGTGCGCTGATCGACTGGCTAATAGCGGACGATGACACACCCCTGCCAAGTGCGGCGGCTCTAAAGCCACCGCAGCGCACCACATCTTCAAATATCTCTAAGCTATCAAGGCGTAGTTGGCGCATTGCAAAGCCCTGCTTAATAAGCTGATCCGTTTTGGTTAGCTTATCTGCAAGCCCGTTCTGGGTCATCCTTTAAAAGCGCGTCGCAAGGACTCGGTTTTAGCTATCCCTGGTCTTGCATGGCGCTGAAACCAAGTACGACTCCTGCAACCAGAGACTCGAACGGGGTGAACAACATGAGCGGAATCACAGTGAATCGTCGGCAGGTGATATTGACAGCGGCGTCGGTAACGGCGGGCATGATCTTGCCGACCGGCAGCATCGCCTTTGCACAGTCGGCTTCCACGGCCCAGAGTATCAATGCGGATGGCAATGTCGGCTATTATCGTTTTCGCGTTGGCGACATCTCTGCCACGGTGTTGAGCGACGGGCTGATAGGCGGCCCACCGCAGGTTTACGCCAGCGATGCGCCTGAGGCAGAACTGGAGGAGGTGCTGAGGCAAGCCTTCCTGCCGACCGACCACATGACGCTGTATCTCAACACACTTCTTATTGAAACGAATGGCCGGCGAATTCTTCTCGAAGCCGGCGCCGGGCAGACCATGGGGCCGCTGGGCGGGCGCATTTTCGATAATCTGGCCGCTATTGGTTTACGGCCCGAGGATATCGACACTGTGGTTATCTCGCACACGCACCCGGATCATGTCGGCAACCTGCGAACGGCCGATGGGGGCAAGGCATTTCCGCGGGCAACCGTGTTTGCGCCTCGTGCCGATTGGGACTTTTTCATCGCTAACGATCCAGACCTTTCCTACATGCCGGTACCCGAGGATTTTCGTCGCAATTTCGCCGCCGCGATCCGCCAGAGCCTTGAGCCGGTCGCTAACGATATCGAATTGTACGAAGCCGGCACAGAAATCGTTCCCGGCTTGACCACGCTTCCGGCATTGGGCCACACCCCCGGCATGGCGAACTTCCTTGTCCACTCTGGAAATGATCAGCTATTGCTGACCGCCGACCTGGCCTATCATCCCATCGTCAATATTGATCACTCATGGGTGCCCGGGCCGGACCGTGACAAGGAAGAGGCGTTGGCCTCCCGCCGCCGGATCTTCGATATGGCCGCGGCAGACCGGCTACCCGTACTCGGCTTCCACTTTCCCTTCCCGGGGCTTGGCCGAATGCTCAAGACCGACACCGGCTATGCCTGGGTTCCAGCCAATTGGCAGTTTTGATCCGGCGGAGCCCGTCAGTCGGTATGAAGCCGTGCCGTTCACATCTTGCTGAGCATCTCGACCGCTTCATCAAAGTGGCCGTCACGCTCCGCCCAGCGAAGGAAGTTGACGTTTTCCACCAGAATTTCCTTGGGCGTGGGCTTTTCTTGGAACAACGTCATGACCTCGTCGATATAGTCGTTGAGCGGCATATAACCTTCGCGAGTCGACTGGCCAGGTGTCAGCTCCGTCTGCACCGCGGGAGGCGCCAGTTCGATAAGCTCGACCTTGCCCTTGAGCTGCTGGCGGAGCGAAATCGTATAGGAGTGAATGGCTGCCTTGGTGGCGTTGTAGGTAGGCGTGCCGCTTAACGGCACAAACGCCAAGCCAGACGAAACGTTCACGATGGCGGCGTCTGGTTGATTGACCAGGTGGTTGGTCAGGGCGTTGGTCAGCCGGATCGGGCCGAGCAGATTGGTGACGACTGTTTGTTCGGCATCAGCTAGGTCACGGGTGCTGGTCAAGTCCTCGCGGCGCATGATGCCTGCGTTGTTGATCAGCACGTTGAGGTCGGGGTGTTCGGCGACGACGCGCTCGGCAAAGGCAGTAATGGCTTTTGGGTCCTCGACATCGACGACCATCGCGTGCATATTTTGCTTACTGGCAATGGTTTCCTCCAGCGTTTCCATGTGCCGGCCTGCGACGATCACCGTGTTACCCAGTGCGTTGAAGCGTTGTGCAAGTTCACGACCAATGCCGGAACCACCGCCGGTGATGAGCATGGTATTGCCTGATGTGTTCACTTTTAAACCCTCCATCTAACGGAATAATTCGGTAGGACTCAGTGCCATTGAGGCGTCTGCGACCATGGCTGAGTCATCCTAGTGTTAACTATCCGGTGAGGGCGGGTCTTGCCAAGCCTTGCGCAAAACTTGCCTGATCCTGCAGGCGTCGAGAAACCCTCTCTCAGCCATGCTAACGTTGAGATGAGATGCTTGAGGAATGCCTATGAACTCACTCAAACAGGCGGTTCAAACCTATGCCAAGCACCACGCCACTCACGATGGCTTGGTGTTATCCCCAGTGCCGGGGCTTAGCATGATGTGCGTCGAAACCCCCGCCGGTGATTTGCAATCGGTCTACAAGCCGATGGTTTGCCTGGTGTTACAGGGGGCAAAGCGGATGACGGTCGGGCACCAGACCCGCGTGGTCGCTGGAGGGGAGTCGGCGATTGTGAGCGCGGATATGCCGGTCGTCGGGCGGATTGTCCAAGCCAGCCAGAGTGAGCCCTATCTGGCCGTTGCGATTGACCTGGATAGACGAATCTTGCGCGAGCTTACCGCGCACATGGGCAGTGCCCCCGCCCAGCGCGCATCGAAAATGCAGACGCTGTTCGCCGTAGACACCGACGCCGAGGTGATTGACTGCGCATCGCGGCTAATGAAACTGCTGGATCGTCCCGAGTCCGAACCGCTTCTACGCCCCGGTATCATGCAGGAGCTGCATTATTGGCTGCTCTCGGGACCTCATGGCACTGCCTTGCGCGAGATCGCTGATCCGGATAGCTACGCAAGCCGCCTTGCGGCTGCTATCGAGATGCTCAGGGCTAACTACACGTCACGCGTGCCGGTGGAGAAGTTGGCCGCAGAAGCAGGCATGAGCCTTAGCTCGTTTCATAAGCACTTCAAGTACATGACGTCCCTAACACCGGGCCAATACCAGCAGCGGCTGCGTTTGATCGAAGCGCGCCGACTAATGCTGGATGAAGGGGTTACCGCAAGCAATGCTGCCTTCGAGGTGGGGTACGAGAGCGTCTCCCAGTTCACCCGCGAATACGGTCGCCTTTTCAAGGCGCCGCCGAAACGCGACGCGCTGCGCTTGCAGAAAACTGTCAAGGTTGCCAACAGAAGCGCCGCAACGTCGCAACGTATTGGCGCTTGAGAGGTGTGGCGTGATTACTTGGGAAGTTTAGCGATCACCTTGATTTCAAAGTCAAACCCCGCCAGCCAGGTAACGCCGACCGCTGTCCAGTTCGGGTAGGGTTTTTCTGGAAACGCGCGCGCCTTGGCTTCCAGCCAGATAGGGAATTGGGCTTCCGGGTCGGTATGAAAACTCGTCACATCGACGATATCATCGAAGCTTGCCCCCGCTGCTGCCAGGACACGCTCTAGATTGTCGAAGGCAAGCTGCACTTGAGCGGCGAAGTCCGGCTCGGGTGAGCCGTCCTCACGGCTGCCGACCTGGCCCGACACAAACAAAAAGTCACCCGAGCGGATGGCAGCGGAATAGGTGTTCTGGTCATAGAGCGCCTGGCGGCCCGAGGGGAAAACGACGTCACGCTTAGCCATATGAATCTCCATCAGTAGGTCGAAGCCGACCTTTGTTTACGATGGATTCACTGTAAGCCTGCATTGGTGGTGGATAAACGGCGGATTCTGTTCAACATTGTTTGTAGTTTGCAAACAATCACGAGGTGTTTGGCGCAACCATGGATCGTTTTAACGCAATGCAGGCCTTTGCCCGGGTCGTGGAGACGGGCAGCTTTACCAAGGCCGCCGAAACACTTCACATGAGCAAGACAAGCGTGACGCAACTCGTGCAACAGCTAGAGGCCCGGCTACGTGTCAAACTGCTCAACCGCACCACGCGCAAGGTGAACGTCACGGCGGACGGTGCGGCCTACTACGAGCGCGTCATCAAGCTTCTGGCCGATATGGATGATGCCGAAACCAGCCTGTCCAACGCCTCAATATTGCCCCGCGGGCGGCTCCGGGTGGACGTCCCCAGCCCGTTTGCACGCATGATCCTGATTCCGGCCCTGCCCGCGTTCCACGCTCAGTATCCCGATATTCAACTCGACTTGGGCGTGAGTGATCGCAGGGTGGATCTCATCAATGAAGGCGTGGACTGTGTGATCCGCGGTGGAGAGCTTACCGATTTATCCTTGGTGGCGCGTCGCGTGGGCGATCTGACGCTTGGGGTTTTCGCCGCGCCCAGCTATCTGGAAAAGGCCGGCGTTCCTTCGCATCCGCAGGCGCTGTCACTCCCACCGCACGCCATTGTCGGTTTCAGATGGGCGCGCGCGGGCTTGGCCTTTCCTTACGCCCTGCACCGCAACGAAGAGCGTGTCACCGTGCAGGGGCGCAGTATGATCTCGGTCGATGACGGGAATGCGGGGCTTGCAGCGGCCCTGACGGGGCTCGGCGTCATTTGGCTGCCGGATTACATGGCCAGGGAGCACGTAGCCAGCGGCGAGCTGGTACGACTATTTGATGATTGGCAGTTGGAACCCATGCCGATGTACGTCGCTTTTCCACCCAATCGCCACGTCAGCGCCAAGCTGCGTGTGTTCATTGACTGGGTCGTCGAGTTGATGGCTCAGAATATGCCTGTCGATGATCGGATTGGCTATAAACGCTGAAATTTACGTCTTCCAGGGGCAGCGGTTGATATGTTGCCGCAGTGAAGTCGCTTGATTACGTATGCTTGGTTTCAAGCTCGCCGGGAGTGGTCTTCATTGATCTTAATGGCGTAAAGACGATCCCTTGAAGAGAGCCCCTTGGCCTGTGCGAACGGGATTAGTGCATAGTGCGCATGATGATGAGCTGAACTGCCGCACCTACAGTGGCGATAGCTCCGGCAACCACCGCTAATGCCGAAACGGGCAGTTGGAGAGCAAGCATAATCCCTCCGCCCCCCGCACCTAGCGCACTACCTAAATAGAGCGCCGATTCATTGAGCGCGACCGCCAAGTTGCCGTCGCCATGGGCTTGTCTCGTACGAACGAGCTCGTTGTTTTGTGGCACTTGCAGCGCCCAGCCCACGGCGCCCCAAAGCGCAATCGGCAGTAACGTTAGCAGTGGATGAATCGACACAGCAAAGGGCAGCGAGATGAGGGCTATAGAAAGCAGCAGCATAATCGCCAAGGTAATAACGGGCCCGATAAATTTGTCGACCAATGGGCCAACCAAAAAGCTACCCAGCACGCCACCAATCCCCCATACCCATAAATAACCGGTAATCGACTGAACAGCGCCTGACTCGCTGCCCGCCATAAAGGGGGCGATAAAGGTGTACATGCCCAGGCTGGCAATGGCCGCCAATAAGGAAACTGTCAGAATGGCCATGGCATGAGGGTTTTTCAAAATAGCCAGTTTGCGAACAAGTGAAAGCACCGGTGTGGCTGGCAGTGCAGGCAGTTTGGTGTGAAGTCCGGCGTAGGCGATGCAGCCAAGACCTGCGATAAGCCACATGGCTGACGCCCAGCCTAAACGCTCTGCCAGCAACAGGCTGATAGGCACCCCCAGTACCGTGCCGCTCGCCATGCCGCCCATGATGATCGCAATCGCTTTACCGCGCTGGGCCTCTGGCGTGATGGCGGCTGCGGCGGCAATGCCCATGGCAAGATAAACCCCAGCGCCCACGCCTGCGACCGCTCGCCATATAGCGAGGGCGATAAAGCTAGTGGCCAGTGCGCTAGCGATATTGGCCACAATAAAAACGGCCAACGCCACTAGTAAGCCCAAGCGTTGATGCTGGCCGGGCAGTAGTGCTACGACGACGGGCGAGCCTAAGCCATAGGCTAAGGTGAATGCCGTGACTAATTGAGCCGCCGTAGCAGCCGTGACACTAAAAGCATCGCCAATAAGAGGAATAAGCCCCGCAGTGACATAAGAAGCCATCCCCAGTGCAAATGCCCCCAGGGCGATTAAATAAACCGATAAACGAGACTGATCAGCCATTACGTGCTCCAGAAATAAGCATTAGAAAGGATTTAAATCGCCGGTAGTTCTGCCAGCGAGAGGCTATTCTGGAGGGGCTTTTAAAGGGGTACAATTTAACTGTTTATGCTATTACTAAAAGTGATAAGTGATTAAAGGTAATAAAATGACTGCTGCCCGGACGCTAACTCGAACGCGGGAAGACTTGGCTGCGTTTCTACGCAAGCATCGCGAGAAAATTGCCCCGGAAGAGATGGGGCTGCCACGTGGCCGTCGAAGGCGAACGCCAGGATTAAGACGCGAAGAGGTCGCCGCTTTAGCGGGCGTGGGGCTGACTTGGTATACCTGGTTGGAGCAGGGCCGCGATATTAGCGTATCGGCGACGTTTCTGGATAACTTATCCAAAGTGCTCAAGCTGGATGCGGCCGAGCGCCGCCATCTGTTCTTACTTGCCCATCAGCGGCTACCCTCTGAGCTAGGCAAAACCTGGTGCAGCGTGCCGTCGCTGGTGCAAACCTTGATGGACGACCTGCCCACACGGCCTGCCTATATCCTTAATTTACGCTGGGATGTGCTGGCCTGGAACGCTGCGGCCGATAAGCTGTTCAACTTCTCTGCCCATGCACCCGAGCGCCGCAATATGCTCTGGTTGTTATTTACCGATCCTGCCATGCGCCAGCGGTTATCACCCTGGGAGGAGCAGGTTTGCCAAATGCTATCCAGCTTCCGACGCGACTTTGCCCGCGCGACCGAAGATCCCTCTATCGATGGGTTGGTTGAAGAGTTAACCAAAGTGGCGCCCGAGTTTAAGGCATGGTGGAAAAATCAGGAGGTCAACGCCCCTTGCCAGGGCGTGCGCCATCTTAATCTGGATGGGATTGGCGCTATCGCGTTTGAACACACCACGCTCACCGTTGATGAGGAGCGTCACCTACGGTTGGTTTATTATGCCCATCAGGGGAGCGACACCGAGAAGAATGCTTTTAATGAGTGGGTGGTGGGTTAATTCTTTAAGTTAAATTTTTTTGAGAGGTTTGAATGGATAGAATGAATCTGAAAATTATTCGTGCATTGCGCCAGGATGGCCGTATCTCAGTTACAAAGCTGTCCCAGCAAGTAGGCCTTTCAATACCGGCGGTGACAGAGCGAATGAGAAAGTTGGAGGAAAGTGGCGTTATAAAAGGTTACACAGCGGTAGTGGATCTGGAAAAAATTGGGCTGGCTGTCTCCGCTGTAATTGGTATTACGGCGTTTAAACCACAAAAAGAGAAACTTCTAGCCAAGCTCGATTCTCTGCCCGAAGTAGCGGAATGTCTGCATGTAACCGGCGAAGACTCCTATTTGATTCGAATATATGTTCCCACTAATCGGGATGTCGAAGAGTTTGTTGCAAAGGTAAATACTTTTGGTGAAACTAAAACAAGGATTGTTCTCTCGGAGCCTATTTCAATGGATAGCCGTCATGATGTGTTGAATAGGTTTTTGAGTAATAGGCATCCTTCATAGCACTTTTATAATAGTAGTGACAACTGTATGGCAGCCAAATAATGCTATTGAGACGCCTGCCAGGCAACTAACAGTTTTGATTTTAGACTCATTTATTTTGGCTGCCAAGAAATACACAGCAGAAGTCAAAAAGACCCACCAAGCCATTGAGCCAAGAAAAACCCCTAAGCAAATGATACTCAACTTCACTAGTCCAATGTCTGTGGGGCTGTTGCCATTTGGGACAATAGCTGAAAATATGGCAATAAATGCAAAGATTGTCATTGGGTTCGATAATGTAAGAAAAAATGTAGTTAAGTAGGCTTTTAATGGTGAATGCGGATTTTTATTTTTTGCAGAATGATTTGTTTTATTTTTGGCTGCAGAAACTCCCAGATAAATCAGTATTACCCCACCCGCAATAGATAACCATAGTAGCGATGTTGATAAAAGCGAAATGATGGCGGCAAAACCGAGAGCACCCAGGATGCCATATAGCAAGTCGGCTGAAGCCGCGCCTAGCCCTGTTATAAACCCAAGTTTCCAGCCGTCTGCTAACGTTCTCTGCATGCAGAGTAATCCTATTGGACCAACAGGTGCTGCTATCATAAACCCAATGGCTATGCTTTGTGTTAGATAATGCATGTTTGTCTTCTCTGTTTTGGTTTTTTATATTTTGTTTTTTTGGTTGCTTTTTCTCCATGCTGTTTTTAATTTTTTGGTCGTAGTTGATTGGTTTTTTTAATTTTTTACGGGATATTTATTTTTATTTAAGCAAACGTGGCCACAATATCGTCTATGAAATGACGTAGCTTCGGCGTCATGCGTTGATCAGCGGCGTAGAGTAGGTGCATGGGTCTCGAAGGCCCCTCAAATTCTGGCAAGATGCGCACCAGCCGCCCGGCGGATAACGCCTCAGTCAGTGCGGCTTCATAGCCCAATGTAATGCCGAACCTCTCCAGTGCTGCGCGAAGCAGCCCTTTCCAGTCGTTGATTTGCAGCCGCCCGCGCACGGGGGCGTCATATAGGCAGCTGTCGCGACTGAAGCGCCACGTTCTGCCCAAAGTGCCGAACCAATAGGCAAAGCCCAGGCACTCATGCGCCAGCAGATCCGCTGGTGTCTCAGGCTCACCATGCTCAGCTAAATAGGCTGGCGAGGCACAGGCGATAAGCCGATAGGGGGCAAGTGGGCGTGCCACCAGTGTCGTACTTTCGCTGATTGGCCCGAGGCGAATGACGGCTTCCTAACCCTCCTCGATAGGATCGACCAAGCGATCTGACAAGGTGAGGTCGACCTCCACCTCGGGGTACTGACGAAGGTAGCGGATAACCAGTGGAACCAGGCTTTGACTGCCAAAGGTGACGGGCGCATTGATTCTTAGGCGACCCCGTGGCGTAGCCCTGGCCTGGTCCGTCAGCGCTTCGGCCGCCTCGACTTCCGCGATCTGCAGGAAGGATCATGGCGTCGATGATAAAGTAAACCGAGAGACTGCTGCCTATAAGTAAAGGAACTCAGCAACCGTGCTAGTCGATATCAGTACCGAACTGCCTGGCGCACACCGTTTTACTTTATTTAACGACTTAATCGATAACGCAGTTTAGGCAACGTGCGCGAGACGGGTGGAAGACGGGTAGCCATGAGGAGCGCCCCAATAACCGCATACATAGCCCATTCGCTCATATCGGCACGTACGACCCAGAAGAAGTGCAGTAGCACCAACCCCAAGATGACGTAGGAAAATTTGTGTAGCGATTTCCAGCGCTTGCCCAAGCGGCGCATAGACCACTTGTTGGACGTCGCGCCCAGTACGGCCAGGCCGATCAGCGCAATCATGCCGACGATAATGTAGGGCCGTTTGACGATTTCGCTGCCCAGCAGTGCCCAGTTAAGCCCCAGGATAAACAGCGCGTAGCTGAGCAGGTGCAGGGTGGCGTAGGCGAGCGTCCAGAGACCCAACTGGCGCCGGATCAGCGCGAAGCCTTTCCAGCGGGTGAGCTTGGTCAACGGCGTCAGGCTGAGGGTGAGCAGCAGCATCCACAGCCCGCCAATACCAATGTTTAGCAACAGATAGCGCCCTGGTTCTGGGCCAGCGGCGTTGTTGGCCACCTGCCAGCCCCAGAAGACCAGCGGCGAAAGCGCCGCCAGAAAGACCGCCACGCGCCAAGCGAGCCATTTGTGCTGTGTCGCCATCAGTAGTGCTTCCTTAGATCCATTCCTGCATATAGCTCGGCGACTTCATCCTCGTAGCCGTTGAACATGCGGGTATCGATGGTATTGGAATTGAACAGGGTATTAGGCAGGCGGCGCTCGGTCGCCTGGCTCCAGCGGGGATGGTCCACCTCCGGGTTCACGTTGGCAAAAAAGCCGTATTCGTCGGAGGCGATTTCCTGCCAGGAGTTGACCGGCTGCTCTTCGACCAGCGAGATGCGCACAATCGACTTGATGCTTTTGAAGCCGTATTTCCAGGGCACTACCAGCCGCAGGGGCGCGCCGTTCTGATTGGGCAATTCGCGGCCGTACATGCCCATGGCCATGATAGTCAGCGGGTGCATGGCTTCATCCAGGCGCAGACCTTCCACGTAAGGCCAGTCGATGACGGAGAACGACGAGCGCTGACCGCGCATCTGATCCGGGTCTCTTAAGGTTTCAAAGCGTACGTACTTGGCTTTGCTTGTCGGGTCGGCGCGCTTGATGATCTCGGCCAGTGGAATGCCCAGCCAGGGAATCACCATCGACCACGCCTCGACGCAGCGCAGCCGGTAAATGCGTTCTTCAAATTGAGCGGGTTTGACCAGGTCTTCAAGTGCAAAACGCCCGCCGTTGTTTACCTCACCGTCGACCACCACGCTCCAGGGCTGGGTTTCCAGACTGCCTGCATGGCGGGCGGGGTCGCCTTTGTCGGTACCGAATTCGTAAAAGTTGTTATAGCCACTAGCGTCATCGAAGGGGGCGATCTTGTCCTGCTCGGGGTCGCTTGGAGTAATGGCGTCCCACTTGGCGTCGCTGATTTTATCTTTCAGCCAATCGGGCGCGTCGCCTTCGGGGACGTCCGAATAGTCGTCTGCGGCTGCCTGAGTATGGCCGGAAAGTGCAAGCCCTGCCCCAATGCCTGCCATGCCGCCCATAAAACGCCGCCGGGAGAGGTAGATAGATTCCGGGGTGACGTCGGATTCGTGCAAATCACTTGGTTTGGCAATCTTTATCAGCATTTGTTGGCTCCTATGGGGTTAAGCCGTCGACAGCGTAGGGTGGAGTCGCTATAACATCTACATCATTTTTAAGACATATGAGTCCGACGTCGGAAGGAATAAAAGGTTCTACACAACTTGTATGCTATGTCTTTAAAAACAAGTCACGAATGACCTTTTTTCTAGTCGAGCGAATATATCTAGGTGGCTGGTTTACTCATCCTGCTGTAGACAGTCTTCAAGGCCTTATTGCTCTGGCCTGTTTATAAGGAAAACCATGGCTTCAAAACGCCGCGAACTGGTGTCGTTAATTGACCAAGGCGCAATACCGCCTGCGCAGATGGCGCGTGCCGTGAAGGTTGCCGGGCTGCACCCTTCGCCCCGTGCATGGGGCGTGTTTGTGGATCGGCTTTTGCTATGGCTAGGCAGCTTGGTGCTTGCCTTCGCGGTGCTGTTTTTCGTGGCGTACAACTGGGCCGATATGGGCCGCTGGCCGCGCTTTGGGTTGGTGCAGGGGGCACTAGCACTGGCGGTGGCGATTGCCGTATGGGGCAAAGCCAGCCGGTGGGTGGCGCGTGCTGCGTTGACGGCTGCGTCGTTGCTGGTGGGGGTGCTGTTGGCGCTGTTCGGCCAGGTGTATCAAACCGGCGCCGACCCTTGGCAGTTGTTTTTTATCTGGGCCGTTTTGATATTGCCCTGGGTGCTTATCCTTCGTTTTGCTCTGCTTTGGATACTATGGCTGGGGCTACTTAATCTGGCGGTGTGGCTTTATTTTCGTACCTGGGGCGGTGTGTTGGATGTGTGGTTTATCAGTAGCGATGCCGTTTTCTGGTGGCTCTTTGCGCTCAATACCACCGCTCTTGCCGTGTGGGAGTGGGGAATAAAGCGCTGGGGTTGGTGTTCCAACCGTTGGCCGCTTCGCATCTTGGCGTTGGGGAGCGGTTTGCCGATCACGCTGTTAATAATGATCTGGATCGTCGATGCCATGACGTATTTGGCACCAGCCCTTGTAGCGTACCCGCTGTGGTTGGCTGCGCTATATGGCGTTTATCGTTGCTGGCGGCCTGATTTGTTGGTGGTGGCAGTGGGCTGCGTGTCGGTCATTAGTGTCGTGACGCTACTGCTGGCCAGGTTCTTAATATGGCAAGGCGAGTGGCAGGCGGGCAGTATGCTGATGCTCGCCCTCGTGGTATTCGCGATGGGCGCTGGGGCTGTGGTGTGGTTGAAACGGCTACATGCGGAGGAACTCCAGTGATGCGTAAGACATCTTCTTTAAGCGCCCGGTTGTATCAAGCAGGTATTGAGGTCAACGAGCGTCCACACCTAACACCGGAAACGCCCTGGTTTGTACGAGCGCTGCAGGCGTTTTCTGGCTGGCTGGCGGCGTTGTTCTTGCTCGGCTTTCTCGCCATTGGCGCGGTATCTGTAATGGAAAGTGCGCTTGGGTCGTTGAGTTTAGGGTTCATTATGTTGGCAGGCGCTTTTGCGCTATTCCGCGTGAGCCGCAGCGATGTTGCCGAACACTTGGCGCTGGCCATCAGTCTTGCAGGACAGCTGTTGGTGGCCTGGGCATTGGTCGACGTTTGGCTAGAGAGTGCTTACGTGTGGTACGCGCTCGTTGGCCTGCAGTGCTTGCTGGCGTTGGTGATGCCGAGTCAGGTGCATCGTAGCTTTTCTGCCTTTACCGCCGGCGTGGCGCTGTATATGGCGTTGGAATCAATCGGCATGGCATCGGTGGCCAGCGGTGTGGTGTTGCTGGCACTGACCGTACTTTGGGTCAATGAATTCCGTTGGCCAACGCGTATTAAACACGTGCAGGCGTGGGGGTATGGCCTGTTGCTGAGCCTCCTGGTCAATCAGGGCTTCGCCCATAGCGGTCAAGCGTTATCGTTTGTTGATGACAACCCGGTGAGCGCCCTGGTGTGGCTGATGCCCTGGCTAAATGCTGCACTGGTCGCGCTGGCGCTGCTGTTACTTTTCCGTACGCGGTTTCAATCTTTGTCATTCAGGGCGCGCTGGGCGGCCTATGCTGGCGCGGGCGCGTTGCTCATCGTGTCCTACCATGTGCCGAGTGTGGGCCAGGGCGTTGTGGTGGTGCTATTGGGCTTTGCCATTGGCCACCGTGTGCTGGTTGGGCTTGGTGTGCTGTCGCTACTGCTGGGTATCGGCAGTTATTATTACTGGCTTGATGCCACGCTGCTGATTAAGGCGCTAACGCTGCTGGTGGTCGGGGTGCTGTTACTGGGGCTGCGGTGGGCGTTGCGCCAATGGCTGAGTTCACCGATTGATAAATCAGGCAACGGGAGCGTTGACCATGATGCGTAGCGCAAAGTGGAGCCGCGTTGCCATTGTGGCGGCCACGCTGCTGATTTTGGCGGTGGTGAACGGGGCGATCTGGCAGAAGGAGCGTCACCTGGCTGAAGGCGAAGTTGTTTATCTGGCGCTAGCCCCGGTGGACCCGCGCTCGCTGATGCAGGGCGACTATATGGCGCTAAACTTTGCACTGAGTAACGATATTCAGCGCGCGCTTAATCGGCGCCATAAAGGGAACACCCCAGAGGCAAGGGATGGTCACGTCATTGTGCGCCTGGATAAGCGGCGTATTGGCCACTTTCAGCGCCTGGATGATGATACCTCACTGAGTGACGACGAACGGCGGCTGCACTACCGCTTACGCAATGGCCAAGTACGCTTTGCTACCAATGCGTTCTTTTTCCAGGAAGGCCACGACGAACGCTACGAGCCTGCCCGTTTCGGTCGATTCCGGGTTAACCAGCAAGGCGAACCCTTGCTAGTGTCTCTGCACGATGAAGGTCTCGAGGACCTCACCCCCTAGCAGGCTTGCCGCCTCAGGCGAAACCGCGCATGAGAACGGCCAGGCCAGGTGGGGGCGAAGGATGTGGCAGTTTTGAGATGCCGGTACACAACGGCTTGCTTCATAAAGCAAGGTAGGCTGTACTTTGTTCCACCACCGACATGGAAAGCCTGTCTTTGATGACTGGCAGTTGGTGGTAGATACTTTGTCCTGGCTCAACCAATAAGGCGTGTATGAAAGCAAATAACTCGTGGCCCGCGTGGCTAATGTTGGTAGTGGCGCTAACATTTTCCAGCCTGTGCGCGGCGCAAACTCAAGGTGGAGAGAGCGAGGATAGCCGATGGTTCACCGTTGATTCGATTAATACCGGCCTTGGCGAGGCACCTGAAGATGCCAACCGGGTCACCCCTAGGGAGTCGGTTAGAAGCTTTCTCGACCTCACCGAAAAGGAGGAATACGAGAAGGCTGCGCACATGCTCAACTTGTTGGAATTTAGCGACGATGAGCAGCGCGAGAAGGGCCACGATCTGGCTCGGCAACTGGCGGAAATTATCCAGCGGGGCGAGCGTATCAGCGTCGATAATCTGTCGGGGCGGGAAGACGCCGTGATTGAAGACCCGTCCGGGCAAAACCCCCGCGTCGGCGAAACACGCCGTAATATAGAGCTGGCATCGCTTCAGGTCAGGGGCGAAACCTATGATATTCGTCTGGGCCGCTACCGCGTGGGTGACGACGACCCCGTGTGGCTGATCATGCCCATTAGCGTGTCGTATATTCCAACGCTGTATGAACAATACGGGCCCTCGATGCTGGAGCAATATATTCCAGAACGCCTTCAGTCGTCGTTTGGCATGTTGAGGATTTGGGAGTGGGTCGCCATTCCTATCTTTTTGCTGTTCGTTGGCTTGGTGGGTTGGGGGGTCCACCGCTTGTTTGATTTGATGTCGAAATGGCTGCCCACCGGTGCCTTTCGTCTTTTTGCTGGGCAGATCGGCATGCCAGCGGCGTTGATCGTGATGTCGCTGTTTACCCAAATGGTGCTGAATTATGTAGTGTCGTTTTCGGCGGTCGCGACGACGACTTTCCGTGTTCTGCTTATCGGTATTCTCGCCTGGGGGGCTGGCACCATAGCGCTTCGCTTCGTGGATACCCTGATGCTGCGTATGACGCGTAGGCTGGTGGGTGAAATCGACGACACCAAGCCCAAGGACGAGCGTAAGCTGCTGACCTCGCTCTATGCACTGCGCCGCATCATTATCCTGGTGGCGGTTACCGGTGTGTCGGTTTACATCCTGGGGCAGGTCCAACTTTTCGAAACCCTGGGCTTATCCATCCTAGCCTCGGCCAGCGTGTTGGCGGTACTGGTAGGTGTCGCTGGCCAGGCGGTGTTGGGCAACATCCTGTCTTCCTTTCAGTTGTCGTTTGCCAAGCCCATCCGTATTGGCGATTTGGTCATTTTTGAAAATCAGTGGTGTTACGTAGAAGGCATCTTTTATACCTATATCCGTTTGAGAACCTGGGACGAGCGGCGTTTGATCGTGCCCGTTACCTACTTTACGTCTAAGCCTTTCCAGAATCTTTCGGTCAAGAGCATCAAGATGTATCGGTACTTGGAGCTGACGCTGCACCTGAGCGCCGATGTTGGGTTACTAAGAGACAAGTTTTTGGAGTTTGCCAAACAGGAAGACAACGTTATTGAGCACCATAAACTGCTTTGTTATGTGACGGCGCAAACGGCAACGGCGCAAATCGTGACCTGCTATTTAATGACCTCTGATCCTATGGCTGGGTGGACAGCGGAAATGAACGTAAGAGAAAAGCTTATGGCGTTTATCCGTGACCAGCATCCAGAGTGGTGGCCACGAGAGGTAATGGTTATCAGCCATCAGGATGTCGCCCGCGGCAAAAGGCAGAGCCAGCGCTCGGAGGGTGCGGATAACGCTGAGGGGGAGCCGTCGGAATAGAATGCTGCTACGCAGCACTAGGCGCCTTATGGCACTGAGGCTATCTCTAACGGGATGTCCACGCCGAACTGCTGCAACATACGTCGGAATGTCTCAATATTATAGGTCTCACTTTCTGTTACCAGCCCTTGGATCTGACCTGTACCCGGTGTTCCTTCGCCTAGCCCCGTGACAATCGATTCAGCGGGGTCGAGGAAGCGGCAACCGGGTCGTGCTGTTTCGAAGAAGGGACGCAGCCATGGTAAATGCGTGCTCGAAAGTGTCAGCGTGTCGATATCAGGATGCTGCTGGAAGACGTCATCGCTAAAAGCCGTGACCGCTTTCTGCGTGGCGTTCGGGTCGAATAGAAAGGCGCCATTCTCGACAAGTTCCACTATGGAAGAAGCATTGATCAGGCTGACATTATCCGGGTTGGGTGCATAGCGAGCGATGAACTGCTTCAGCGGCGAGCTTTCGATGAGTGAATGCACCCCCATGATGCCAATCTTGCCGCTCGCTGACATGGCGAGTGCTTCTTCGATGGGCGGGTAGACGCCGGACAATGGCACCAAGGTGTTCTGGCGAATGTCATCCAGCACCATGATAGAAGGTGCGTTCGAGGCGATGACGATGGCCGAGGGGGCGTAGCCTTCGAGAAAGCGCAGCGTGCGTTGCATGACAGCGAGTAGCTCTTCTTGCCCTTTGCTGCCATAAGGAAAGCTCGCCCGGTCAGCGAAATACACAATATCCTGTTTAGGAAGACGCTTGTGTATCTCGGCCACAATGGCATAGCTACCAATGCCAGCGTCGAAAACAGCAATCGGCTGATGCATAGTATATCCTTGGTTTCAGTAATGTCTAATTATTAATAAGATTTCCATGCTATGGAAGCAATATTTTCAACTGTTAAGCCAGTTAAACTTTATACAACGCTGATGCATGGCACCGTATGAATCCAAAAAGAATGAATAACATGGGGAAGGTGGAGAAACTTATGGCGAAGGAGTGGTTGTCTAAATGCCATTAAATATCATGCAGCGCGTTCTTCCCGGTTGGGGCGTTACTTATGGCCCTCCAGGCGAGGGCCCTTTTCCAGCTGTCATGTTGCTGCATGGTTCTGAAGGCGCATGGGCAGGGTGGAGCCACCGGGATGCAATGCTACTCGCCGCCCATGGTTTCTTGGCCTTTCCCTATGGCTACTCAAGCGGCGGTAATGCCTGGAATGCGGGGCATATTGTTGATTACCCGCTGGATCGCAGCGTGGAGGCGTTTAAAGCCCTACGAGAATTTCAGGTCGTTGATGAGTTAGTAGGGCTTTATGGTATTTCACGTGGCGCCGAACATGCGTTATTACTCGCCTCTCTCATGGCTAAAGACAAGCTGGAAGGCATGCCTGACGCGATCGCCGCCCATAGCCCACCCGATGTTGTTTGCGGTGCCTTTGATGCACGTGGCTTTCGCGATGTGGGTGATCCTGGCTGGCAAGCCTGGGATGTCAGTAAGCGTGCTTGGACGTGGCGCGATAGCTACGAAGGTTTACTGCCGACCACACCTATCGAAATCGAACGCTATCCTGGCCCGCTATTGCTTTCTCATGGCACCAAAGATCGAATGTGGTCGGTCAACATGACCAAGCGTCTTGAAGAAAGGTTGCGCAAGCATGGTCGTAACCCTGATGTGCACTATTATGAAGGTGAGGATCATATGCCTAGCAGCTCGGGGCAGAACGCCCACTACCAGTTGCTGGTGGAATTTTTTGAAAAGCACCTTTAGCCCCTCATTTCATCTTTTTAGGTAAAAACTATCTCGCCATCTAAGCGGCTTACCCTGTGACAGTCGCCGCTAACTGTATCGCGCCCTAGACCGGACAGCGGGCGTGGGAAAAAACTATAGACTCAAGCGCGTTTGGCTCTCACTTAAGTCGTGGCGTTCGGATTCCTGCAACATTCAATGGCTCTTCAAGGCGTTTCTGCAGCGCAAATACCAAGGCGAGCACGAGCTTTATGACTTCGATGAGTCAGACTTGTCGGTCTCAATCTTCGTCTGAGACATACGCGTGGAATCCTAGATGTATGGTTCTCATGCATAGGTATTGCACTTGATTGCTGGGTTCGCTGTTATACTAAAGTTGTAAGATAAATCGTGTGATATTCTCAGAAATTTCTTACATATCTACTATGTCTATGCATGCTAGATTTTGGCCATCGCTTTAGTTACTAAATATGCGATGTGTGGCTTTTATGCTAGCTTTGCGCTTCAGTTATGAAATTCTTGGAGATGTTAAACCTCAGTAATAATTGGCGAAACTGTGGTTGTGGTATATTCGCAAAGTTATCCAGCTAGAATTGGCGGTGCATTGCTAACATGTAAGGGTGTGGAAGATAAGTATATAAATGTATGGGTGATTTAAGAAAGTCGAATGTGTCTGCTTTTGATCTGAAGAATTTTATAGGTCGGTTTTTTATGCTTTTGTTCTCTATAAGGTTTTGTTTTATTTCGATTCTGCTATACGTTTTTGACAATTGCTCTCTTGGGCTGGCTGGATTCAGTTATCGGTTTGTGGGGTCTTTGTTATTCGCTTCTATTTTTTTAGTCGGTGATTTTTTAATCACGCGGTGTTTGGGTGGTGAATATTAAATTATTCGAGTTGTTTGCCTTCTTTGAAAGAGGGTTAATTAAAGTGTAAGAGACTCTTTCTATGTTTATGGTTGGGGTGATTCTATGTCATGGGGGATGCATGTTAAAAGTCAGTAAGCAAGGCATAAAAACGTCAGTTGTGATTACATTACTAATAAGCATTTTTGACTATTCTGATGGTGAAGAGGTTGGTTTTTCTTCTGTTCTTGTTAAATTTTTTGCTTTGTTGGTGGTTTATGAAGGTATTGGTTTTATAGAAAAACTTTTAAAGAGTAGGTTTGGTAAATGATAATTAATAGGGTGGTTACATAGGTGTCTTTTCGTGACGCTTATGCGTAGGTGATCAAGCAGAAGCTACGCTAGATCCAGAAAGCCTCGATACCCTGAGCGTCTTGATGACGCATCACGAATTACCTCAAGGTCATGCAGGCGGCGGTTTCTGAAAAGCCACTACTGAAGCCGATGGGCAAGGCCCTAGCGATGCTTGAGCTACACGCCGACGCGGTAGTCAGACGCTGCACTCGGGACTGACGAACCAGGACTGGAAGGGATGAACGGCCTGTTTCAGGCGGCTCGGTCACAGGCACGTGGCTACCGGAACGAGGCCAACTTCATCGCCATGATTTACCTGATTGGTAGCCTGTTCAATCAGGCCAAATTCACATGAAGTGACGAAGAACCATTTCATATTTCTGTGGACGTTTAAGCTAATCCGAGAACCTCCTGTGTCATCGAATGAAATCCTTGGGCCTGTCGCCTGAATGAAAAGAGCAGCGATGCCTGGAATGTTGATAAGCAACTTTTTTGCTATGATTGATGAAAATCCATCTTGCTGAGGTGTGTCATGCCAGCCCTTGCTCAACCATCGCCGACCCCTGAAGGGGTATTAGCAAAAGCGGTCTTGCGCGCTGCCGAACAGCTGGGTTTGTCGCAGTCTGATCTGGCCGCAGTGTTGGGCGTACACCGCACGACCATTACGCAACTCAAGAAAAGCCTCACCCTTGACCCGAACTCTAAACAGGGCGAGTTAGCCTTGCTGCTCATTCGGCTCGCCCGGGCGTTGTTCACGCTTACTGGCGGCGATCAGGTCTGGATCCAGCATTTCATGCGCACGCCCAACCGCGTCACGGGTGGGATACCGGCTGAACAGGTAACGCGTCTGGAGGGATTGTTTGCGGTGCTGAGATTCGTGGATGGCATGCGGGGTAAGGTGTGAGTGTGTGGGAGGCCTGCGGCGGCACGCGAAACATCGAACCCATCTCGGGCACGCTGTACCGGCTGGTAGAAAGTCAGGAGCAGGTCGCCACGCTCAGATATGTCGACACGTTAGAAGAGCAAGAGGTACTTGAAGCCCTGCTTGAAGGCGCTAAACCGCCTTACCCCGAGCAGGAGCAAGACCTGCACTATCTGCTAAAAACACCTTTTCGGTATCCGCCTCTCAAATGGGGGTCACGTTTTGGCCGAGTGTTTGAGCCAAGCATTTTCTATGGCGGTAAACGTATCGCCACCACCCTTGCTGAATCTGCCTACTACCGACTGGTTTTCTGGTACTCCATGGATGGGGAGCCTGTAACTGAATCGCTTCGCTCAGAGCACACGCTTTTTTCGGCGGACTATGCCGCTAACCGGGGAGTGAAGTTAAACACAGGCCCCTTTGTAGAGTACCTCGATGTGTTGAGGCATCCGGTGAATTACGCCTCATGTCAGCAGTTGGGTAGTGCAATGCGCGGTTCGGAGGTGGAAGCATTTGAGTACACCTCCGCTAGAGATATTCAGGGCGGGTCTTGCGTGGGTTTGTTCACGCCTGAAGCGCTCTCTCAGCACGAGCCAACCGATATGCGCCCATGGCTTTGCGTCACAAGTGCTCATCAAGTGTCATTCAAGCCCAAAAATGCACCAGGAGTGACGACTTACAACCTGGATGAGTTTCTGCATAACGGTGTGTTGCCCTTTCCTGCGTAACGAGCAACTCATAATGCCATTAAATATCGGGGTCGTCGCAAAACCCATCCAGAAAGACTCTCTTGGCAGCCATGAGGGACTGGCTGACTAAAGCTGTCGCATTTCTGCAGTTTTACGTTTTTCCTAACTGCGCTTGAGCCAAACGTTTCGCCCCGGCAAAATCCGCTTTTCCAGAGCCAAGGTGGGGAATGGTTTCCACCGTCAACCAGCGGCTGGGGATCATCATGGCGGGTGTGCCGTTGGCGAGCATGGCGGCCTTAACGGTGTTGGCGTCTAACGCGGTTTCTGATAGCAGCGCAATGCGCTCGCCTTTGCGGTTATCGGGAATATTCACCGCCATTAGCGCGTTGTCTGGCTCCTCCAGAGCCGCTTTAACCGCCGCTTCAACGGCGCTGAGGCTGATCATTTCACCGCCAATCTTGGCGAAGCGGGCATAGCGGTCTATCAGAGTCAGGAAGCCGTCTTCATCGATAAAGCCTTTATCGCCGGTTACGTACCAGTATTGGCCATCAAGCTCCCTTAGTGCTTGAGCGGTACGTTGGGCGTCATGGAGGTAGCCCTGCATGATCTGCGGGCCGCTGATCAATATCATGCCGGCCTCGCCGGTAGGTAGCTCCTCGAAGCTGTCTGGGTCGACGATTTTGAAGCTGGTGCCAGGCAGCGGCATACCGACGGTGCCAGCTTTACTTCCCCGCTGAACCTGCTGGTAGTGAATGCCCATGGCATCGGGAAGATTCACTGACGCAACGGGGGCGATTTCAGTGGCGCCGTAGCCTTCGTAAATAGGCTTGTGGAATTTCAGCGCAAAGTCGTTTCGTACATTTTCGTCGAGCTTCTCTGCCCCGGCGACCACGATCCTCAAGCTCTCCAGCATCAGCGGATGCACCTTTGTGCTGCGTACAAACAACCTTAAAAAGCTGGAGGTGCCGAACATAATCGTGGCTTTGTGCTTGGCAATCGCGCCCGCAATGCCAGGAGCATCGGTGGGGTCGGGGTGGCATACCAGCGGCAGCCCTTCAATCAGTGGTAGCAACTGGGTCACTGTGAGGCCAAAGGCATGGAACAGCGGCAGTGAGCCCATTACCACATCGTTGCTCTGGGTGTTGAGCACATCCGAGGTCTGTTTGATATTGGCCATCAGGTTGCGGTGGCTGAGCATCACGCCCTTGGGTTCGCCTTCACTGCCGCTGGAGAACAGGATAGCGGCGGTGGCATCGGCATCGTGGCCGTGGCAGAAGCAGCGCTGTAGTAGCCAAGTCGGCAGTATTCTCACCGCAAGCCAGGTGCTCAAACGCTCGGCACGGCCAATCGAGGTTTGCAGGTCTTCTAAAAGGACCACCTGCTGCTCGCTAAGCAATTGGCTAACGTTGAGCCCGCGCTGCTCAAGCTTCTTCACAAAGCGCTGTGAGGTGAACACGGTGGTGATCTCCGCCTGGGCAAGGGCCGAGGAAAGTGCTCCTTGGTCGGCGGTATAATTCAGGTTCACCAGTGTTTTACCGGCCAGCAGCGTGGCCATATTGGCAATGACCCCGGCACTGCTGGTGGGCAGCAGCAGGCCAACGTTCTGTCCTGGGTTGAGTTTGCGAATCCGTTTTGCCATCAGCAGGCTGGCGGTAAGCGCTTGACTTGCGTTGAGTGGGCGGCCCAGCGTGTCGGCCAGGGCAAGCTCGCTTGGGCGGCGTTTAACGCTTTGAATCCAGGCGTTGGGTAGGCTGGAAAGCTCCCCCATGGCCTGCTGCCAGGAGCGGGTCGCCTGCTCAAAGATGCGCCGTTTTAGCACATCGGCGGGCGTATCCTTGGGAAGCGGTTTGCCAAAGGCGACTACCACCGAGCGGTGCAGAGGCGCGTTGCGCAGCTCCTTTAACTTGCTGGACGAGCGGGAGAACTGGCTGCCCCACAGGCCGCGCAGATAGAAAGGCACAATTTTGACGTCTGGATTCGCCCTTTCACAGGCGCGCTCGTAGCCGCGGCGGAATTCCCCCAGTTGGCCGGTGCGGCTAATTGCCCCTTCGGGAAACAGGCACACCACTTCACCGTCGTTGAGCTGTTCGGCGACATCGGCCAGTGCCTGTTCGGCACCTTTGCCGCGCTCAATGGGGATACATCCCAGGGCCTTGAAGAACCAGCGTAAGTACCAACGTTGGTAAACGGTTTTCAGCATTACAAAGCGCACCGGGCGAGGGCTCGCGATCTGGACCATGGCCCAATCCACCCAACTGATGTGGTTGCCCAATAACAGAACGCCGCCCTGGGAAGGCAGGTTCTCAAGGCCTTGTACAGCCACGCGATAGCGGCGGGTCAGCAAAAAACTCAGCAGAAAGCGCACCAGACTCTGGGGCAGTTTAACGATGGTGTATCCACCGCCTACCATCGCCACGGTCGCAATCAGCAATAACAGATAATGACTATCCACTCCGGCCAGGGCGAACAACACTGTGAGCAGTAAAAAGCCCAGCATGGCAATGTTCTGAATCCAGTTATTGGCGGCCAGTACGGTGCCTAGCTCGTTGTCGGCGGCGTGAAACTGGATCAGTGCGTTAAGCGGCACAATAAATAGCCCGCCCATCATGCCGATAAATATAAAGTTAAGCGCTTGGCTCCCTGGAGTGGTTAACAGCGGCAGGCACCATAAACCAACAGCCACTCCAACAGCCCCTACGGGGATTAAACCGGTTTCGATACGGTTGTGTGAGAGCTTGCTTGCCAACATGGAGCCCAGCGCAATGCCGATACCGCTGGCGGCGAGAATGCCCTGAAGTACCAGGGTGTTATCGATGCTTAGCGCCGCTTTGGCATACGCCGGAAAGGCGGCCAGCAATACTTGGCCTACCGACCAAAACGTGGCCAGGCCGATAATCGACAGCCTAAGGACAGGCTGGCGCGCGACGATGCGTAGATTGTCTTTTAGGGCGTGGCCCTTAATGTAGCGCTGCCAGGTCAGCGGTGACTCTGGCCGAGTGGTGGTATCCACAGGCAGGCGGTAGAGCGACACCACCTGGAGGGCGCTATTGAGTACCAGTAGCCAGCCTAGCGGGGCAACTTGGCGAAGCAGTTGCGTTGGCGTTTGTTCGGCGGGGGTCGTCCAGGTTTCAAACAGCGCGGTAAACGCCACCGTACCCGCTAGTATGGCGCCAATGGTCACGGCCTGAATCAGCCCGTTGGCCTCCGCCAAGCGCGGCT
>OFEU01000187.1_pt1 | contig 64988 bp, 60 predicted proteins | sample 1521221 | NCBI WGS metagenome assembly OFEU01 (sample SAMN03766357, study PRJEB24113) | microbial mat metagenome | isolation source: enrichment culture HLUCC-O from microbial mat sample contains cyanobacterium... | reverse complement strand
CCAACTGCTCATACCATCCAGCTATCATGCTGGATTCATGCAGTGAATCCCTTAGCCGATTTGTGCAACAAAGCCCCATATAACCTCCGGATACCAAAATCGCGCTGCTGCAAATATGTCTGTCAGACACTGCAAGAATCCGTGGCGAGCTACAGTCACCTAACTGGGGCACTTTTGGGGGGCATTTTCCCGCCACCGGGTGCTCCGGGTGCTTGCTACTTTGATCCAGAGAGCGCTGGCTGGGGTGGTAGGATTCGAACCTACGGTACACGGTACCAAAAACCGCTGCCTTACCACTTGGCTACACCCCAATGTGGCGTGGTAATTACGCAAGGATCAGCGTGCTTGCAAGAGCCGTGGTCAATATTTTTCATTCTCCACCAGCCCGGTCTTTTGCTGCCGTGTCTGCTGGTGCGGGATAACGCTCAATCGTCGGTCTCGTCGGAGGTGACCCCCCACAAGGCGCTCTTGCGGGCCCAGCCCTTGTGGCCGCCTGCGGTAACGTGGCACCAAGCGTTCTTGCATTCCCCAAGCCTTGCGATCACGCCCATTTCGAAATGGGCGCCCACGGGGGCCTCGGGGTCGGGTGTCAGGAAAACTTCGAGCATGTCTTCCTCAACGATCACGGTGCGGATGCCGGACAGAAGTGAGTAGTGCACCCATCCACCCGCGCCGTCCCGGTCGCGGACGCGCCGCCAGTGGCCATGTTCGGCGGTGATTTCGACCGGCATGCCCCTGCGCTGGAACACCCAGTCGATGCGATGGGTGAGCGAGGGGCCGCGCCGGACATTGGTTTCCTCGGTCTTGGTCGACACGAAGCGGGGAATGGGAAGATTGGTGACGTCGCCGCGCGTCTCGCTCGCCATGAGGCCAGCCGAGGATAGAAAGAGCACCAAAAGAGAGAGAATGGCCCTGCGCATCGGACTGCCTGATATTCCTCGTGAAATCGCCAAGAGGTTCTTGTGCCTCGGCTGACTATCCGTCACTTTGCCAGTAACGCGCGCCCAAGGAAAGCGAAGGGAGGACCCATATGCCAACTGGACGTCTGAGTGTTGTCGTAACGCGACGTTTGCCCGAAGTGGTTGAGACGCGGATGAAGGAACTCTTCGATGTGCGGCTGCGCGACGATGACACTCCGATGACGCGGGCGGAGTTGACGGAAGCGGTGGAGAGCGCCGATATCCTGGTGCCGACGATCACCGACGAGATCGATGCGAACCTGCTGGCACGCGCAGGCAACCAACTGAAACTTATTGCGAATTATGGCTCGGGGGTGGATCATATCGACGTGGCTTCGGCCCGGCAGCGCGGTATCCTGGTGTCCAATACGCCCGGCGTTTCGGCGGATGATACGGCGGATATGACGATGGCGTTGATGCTGGCGGTGAAGCGGCGGATTCCGGAGGGGCTGGCGCGGATGAAGGAGGGCGCCTGGGCGGGTTGGGCGCCGACCGCGCTCCTGGGGCAGCGGGTGCATGGCAAGCGGCTGGGCATCCTCGGGATGGGGCGGATCGGGCAGGCGGTCGCGCAGCGGGCGCGGGCCTTTGGCATGCAGATCCATTACCACAATCGCCGCCGGCTGCGCGAGGAAATCGAGGCGCAGTACGAGGCCACCTACTGGGAGAGCCTCGACCAGATGGCGGCGCGGATGGACGTGATCAGCATCAACTGCCCGCACACCCCGAGCACCTTTCACCTGATGAATGCCAGACGATTGAAATTGCTCAAGAAAGATGCGGTCCTCATCAACACGTCGCGGGGCGAGGTGATCGACGAGAACGCCCTTGTCCGACGGCTGGAGGCGGGCGAGATCGGCGGTGCGGGGCTGGACGTTTTCGAGCATGGCCACGAGGTCAACCCCAAGCTGCGCGAACTGCCCAACGTGGTGCTGAGCCCGCACATGGCGAGCGCCACGCAGGAGGGGCGGCTGGAGATGGGCGAGAAGGTCATCATCAATATCAAGACCTTCGACGACGGTCACCGCCCGCCCGACCTGGTGGTGCCCTCGATGCTGTGAGGCGAAAGGTTAACGCCGCAACGGGCGCCAAATAAGGGGGGTGACTCCCGGCTGCTGTCCGGCTGCCAAGCGTATGACAGTCGCCACGGTACGGAGATCGGTCGCAACCAATTAACGCAGCGTGCGCCGGCGACCAGGCGCCGCGACCGGGACAGTGGGCGGGGATTGGTGGATTGCCAAAGTGGCGTTTTTTTGCGCAGTCTGCAGTGGGGATGACAAGCGCACGAGGAAGGGCACGATGAAGGCGAGCGAGCAGGGCCGGGGCAGCGCCCTTTGGGCGGGTGTCCTTGCGATGACGGTCTGGGCCGGCGCGGCGGCTCTGCCGGCGTGGGCGCAGGATGCGGCCGATGCGTTTGCCCCGGAGGCCGCGACCGAGACGGGCCGGGCCGCGATCAGCGAGTTGAGCGCCGGGGCGCAGGCTGCCAAGGATGCGGGAACGCCGGTCACCGGACGCGACTGGATGGTATCGGTGGCCAACCCCTATGCCGCAGAGGCGGGCGCGCAGGTTCTGGCGGCAGGGGGGACAGCGGCGGATGCGATGGTCGCGGTGCAGGCGGTGCTGGGGCTGGTCGAGCCGCAAAGCTCGGGGCTGGGGGGTGGTGCGTTCCTCGTCTGGCACGATGGCGAGAGCGGTGAGACCACCACGCTCGACGGGCGCGAAAAGGCGCCCCTCGCTGCCGGGCCGACACTGTTTCTCGATCAGGACGGTGCGCCGCTGGACTTCTTTGAGGCGGTTTTGGGGGGGCGTTCGGTGGGTGTGCCGGGCACGCCCGCGCTGATGCAGGACGCCCATGCGCGCTGGGGACAGCTGGATTGGGCGGGGCTCTTTTCCGATGCGATCCGCCTCGCCGAGGAGGGGTTCATCGTGTCGCCGCGGCTTTCCGCGCTGGTGGCTGCGGATGCAACGCGGCTGGCGCGCGATCCGATGGCGCAGTCCTATTTCCTTCCCGGTGGGTTGCCGCTGGTCGAAGGGCAATTGCTGCGCAATCACGAATATGCCGCCACGCTGAGGGCCATCGCGGGGCAGGGGGCGCGACAGGTCTATGTTGGCAAGATCGCCAAGGCGATCGTTGAAAAGGTGCAGGGCGCCGAAGGCAATCCGGGCCGCTTGAGCGAGATCGACATGAGCCTCTACGAGGTGATCGAACGCCCGCCCGTTTGCGTGCCTTACCGCGGGCACGAGGTCTGTGGCATGGGTCCGCCCAGTTCCGGCGGGTTGACCGTAGGGCAAACCCTTGGGATTCTGGCCGATTTCGACCTTGCGGCGATGGGGCCGGAAAGCGCCGAGGCATGGGGGCTTATCGGCGATGCCAGCCGTCTCGCCTTTGCCGACCGGGGCCGCTACATGGCCGACAGCGATTTCGTGCCGGTACCGGTCAAGGGGCTGGTGGAGGCCGATTACATGGCGGGCCGGGCCGCGCTCTTGCGCGGTGACACGGCATTGCGCGAGGTCGAACCCGGTGAGCCGGAATTCGACCATGCGCTCGACTGGGCCGATGATGACGCGGTCGAGCGGCCCTCGACCTCGCATATCTCGATCGTCGATTCCCATGGCAACGCGCTGTCGATGACGACGAGCATCGAGAACGCGTTCGGATCGCGGCTGATGGTGGCGGGGTTCCTGCTCAACAACCAGTTGACCGATTTCTCGTTTCGCAGCCATCGCGACGGAGTGCCGGTGGCCAACCGGGTGGAGCCGGGCAAGCGGCCGCGGTCCTCCATGGCGCCGACCATCGTGCTCAAGGATGGTGCGCCGGTGCTTGTTGTGGGCAGCCCCGGGGGCAGCCGGATCATCGGCTACGTGGCCAAGACGATCATTGCGCATATCGACTGGGGCATGGATGTGCAGCAGGCCGTGGCCCTGCCGCATCTGGTCAACCGGTTCGGCACATATGATGTCGAGCGCGGAAGCGCGGCAGAGGCGCTTGAGGCGCCGTTGCGGGAGATGGGGTTCGATGTCGAAACGCCGCCGCTCAATTCCGGGCTGCACGCGATCGCGCGGGGCGCCGACGGGCTGAGCGGCGGGGCCGATCCGCGCCGCGAGGGGATCGCGATCGGGGAGTGAGGCGCTGCGCCGCTTCGAAGGGCACTTGACCCGCCGGGAACCGGGGCAGGTCGTTTTTATGTGATCAGCGGTCGGATGAATGATGCGCGGGCGCCGTGGTTTCGGCCATACGGGGGATGAATGCATTCCCGGGGAGTCGAAGATCATGAAAACCCAAGTCAAAGCCCTTGTCGTCGGCGGCGGAGCCGTCGGCACGTCGATCGCCTATCACCTCGCCCGGGCCGGCTGGTCCGACGTGATGCTGATCGAGCGGGACGAGTTGACCAGCGGCTCGACCTGGCACGCGGCGGGGTTGTTGCCGCTGTTCAACATGTCCTATGCGACCACCCATATCCACCAGTATTCGGTCGAGTTCTACAAGACGCTGGAAGAGGAAACCGGCCTCAACCCCGGATTCTTCATCGTCGGCAACCTGCGCATGGCCCAGACGCAGGAGCGGATGGATGAATACATGCTCTATGCCGCGACCGCCGAGACCTGTGGCGTGCCCTATGAGTGGATGACGCCGGACGAGATCAGGGATCGCTGGCCACTGGTGCGCACCGAGGATCTGAAGGGTGCGATCTATCACCCCACCGATGGCTATATCAACCCGGCCGACCTGACCATGGCGATGGCCAAGGGCGCGCGGCAGCGCGGGGTGAGCATCGAGCGCAAGTGGCAGGCCGATGCGTTCGAGTGGAAGGGCGATCACTGGGACGTGACGCTGACGAAAATGGTCGAGCGGGGAGGCAACCTTGTGCCCGGAGAGGAGCAGGTGGTGGTGAGCGCCGAGCACGTGGTGACCGCGAGCGGCAACCACGCCCAGCGCACCGCCCGGATGCTGGGGATCAAGATGCCCGCGATCCCGGTCGAGCATCAGTTCATCGTGACCGAGCCGGATGCCGAACTGGTCAAATGGCGCGAGGCGGGCAACCCGCAGCATCCGGTGCTGCGCGACGCGGATGCGAAATGGTATGTGCGCGAAGAGCGCGGCGGCTGGATTCTCGGCCCCTATGAGCGGGGCGCCCCCGCGCGCTTCGAATATGGCGTGCCCGACACGTTCCGTGCCGATCTCTTCCCGCTCGATCTCGAGCGGATCGAAGAGGAATACATGAGCATGATCCACCGGATTCCCAGCACGGAAGAGGTGGGGCTCAAGGACGACTATAACGGGCCGATCTGCTACACGCCCGACGGCAACCCGCTTGTCGGGCCCGCGCCGGGGCTGCGCAACATGTGGCTGGCCGAGGGGTTCAGTTTCGGCATCACCGCGGCGGGCGGCACCGGGCATTACCTTGCGCAGCTCATGGTCGGGGTCGAGGCCGAGATCGACATGGCGAGCCTCGATCCCAAGCGGTTCTCGTCGAACTGGATGACCACCGAGTTCGCCGCGCGCAAGAACGAGGAAGCCTATGACCACGTCTATATCCTCCACCACCCGGATGAAGAACGCCCGGCCTGCCGCCCGCTGCGCACCGCCCCGGCCTATGACCGGCAAAAGGCACTGGGCGCGCAATTCGGCTGGGTGAACGGCTGGGAGCGGCCCAACTATTACGGCCCGCTCGATGCGCCCGAGAGTTTCGACCACGACGCGCGCAGCTTTCGCCGCGGCGGATGGTGGCAATACGCGGTGGACGAGGCCCGCGCGATCCGCGAGGGGGTGGGGATCATCGACGCCACCGCCTTTACCAAGCACGTGGTCAAGGGGCCGGGGGCGACCGCGTTCCTCGACTGGTTCACCTGCAACAAGCTGCCCAAGGTCGGACGCATCAACCTGACCTATGCGCTCACCGATCATGGCACGACGCGCACGGAATACACCATCGTGCGGATGAAGGAGCATGAGTATTACTGCGTGTCCTCGGGCGGCTGGACCGAGTATGACGGCGACTACCTGCGCAAGGCGGCGGCGGACAAGGCCGATGAATTCGGCTATATCGAGATCCAGGACGTGACCACGCAATGGGGCGTCTTTGCCATCGCCGGGCCGAAAACGCGGGACGTGCTGAAAGAGGTGATCCGCGACGCCGATCCCGACACGGTGCTGTCGAACAAGCGGTTCCCGTGGCTTTCGGCCCGCCCGATCGAATTGGGCATGTGCCCGGTCAACGCGATCCGCGTGGCCTATACCGGCGAGTTGGGCTGGGAGCTGCATCACCCCATCGAGATGCAGAATTACCTCTGGGATCTTCTGTTGGCCGCGGGTGAGAAGCATGGGCTGAAACTCGTCGGCGCGCGGGCGCAGAACTGGCTGCGCCAGGAGAAGAGCTATCGCGCCTTCGGCAACGAGCTGGGCCGTGATGCGACGCCGCTCGAGGCCGATTTGCCGCGTTTCGTGGACCTTTCGAAAGAGTTCCACGGCAAGGCGGCGATGGAGGCGACGGGGATCCGCTCGAAATGCGTGACGCTCCTGATCGACGGGCCGGACGACGCCGACCCCTGGGGGCGCGAGGCGCTTTATGACGGGGAGACCCGGGTGGGTCGTCTCACATCGGGGGGCTATTCGGTGGCCTTCGGCAAGAGCATCGGCATGGGCTATGTGAAGCCGGAGCAGGCCAAGGTGGGACAGAAGCTCATGGTCAGGATGCAGGACAAGCTCTGGCCCGCCGAGGTGGTCGAGGACAGCCCCTATGACCCGACCAACGCCAATATCCGCGTGGATGGGTGAGGGGCGGAGCCTTGACAGATGTTGCAAGGGCCGGGGGGTAGCTCTCGGCCCTTGGCGGTTGGGGCGGTACGCCTAGATAGGCAAATGAGCCCATTGCGGGCCATTTGACATGAGGGCAGCGACCGACTGCGGGGGGCGCTTCCACCGTTCTTTGGCAAGCACTTTATCGTTCCATATCTTTCAACGTCTATTGACAGTCGAGCTTTGCGAAAGCGCCCGCCCGGGGGGCGGTTGGGCGCTGCCCGGGCGGCTTCGCCGCTGTTCCGGGCAAGGGCTTCTTCGCCTGTTCTGTGACCGCCCGTCTCACACCCGCCGTGATGCCAGCCAGGCCTGCCACTCCGCCGCCGAGCCGTTGAACGTGTTGAGATCGGTGGCGCCCTCGATCCCCGGGACGATGCCGGTGGCGGTGTATTGCCAGAAGCGCCAGGGCTGGCCGGGGTAGACCCGGTTCACGTTCTCGGCGGTGGCGCGGAGCCAGAATTCCTCGCCCAGGCGGCCGAGGTCGGTCTGCCGGTAGAATTCCGGCGTGGTATAGACGATCGGGCGCTGGCCGTAGTGACGTTCCAGTGCCGCGAGGAAGATCCGCGCCTGCCTGCGCACCTCGGCCCCTGGCGGGCGCAGGATGCATGTGGGTGAGAACGGGTTCCATTCCATGTCGAGCACCGGGGGCAGCATCCCGCGCGTGCGCGGCACGTTGCGGATGAACCAGCGCGCCTGCACCTCGGGCGGGGTGCAGAAATAATAGAAGTGATAGGCCCCGCGCGGCACCCCGGCGCGCCCCGCGCCGCGCCAGTGGTCGGCGAACATCGGGTCGCGCAGGTCGCCGCCCTCGGTCGCCTTGATGAAGGCGAAACCGACCCCCGCCGCGCGCGCCGCGGGCCAATCGACCGCGCCCTGGAACCGGGCCACGTCGATGCCGTGGACCGCGAAACCGTCGGGGGCCGGGTCGATGAAACTCACGGGTTTGCTGTCGCCGAAACTTGGCCGGTCGAGGACGGGCGCGCGCATCGTGCCGGAGGTTGCCGGCACCGGCTGGCCCGTGCCGCAGCCCGCAAGCGCCAGCATCGGCAGGCCGAGCGCGACGCCGCGGCGGGTGAGTCTGCTCATGCGGGCCTCCGGGGATGACATGCTGTGCGGGTTCTACCCGATGGGAGCCTATCGGGCGCGGCTTGGCAAGCCCCTTGTGCGCCCGTGCCGCGAATGGGCGGAAACCCGGCCCCGGCGGTCTGCCAGGTGTCAGGCGGCGGACAGCTCGTCATAGATCGCCAGTGCCTCGGCCGAGACCATCAGCCCCGGTCCCCCGGCCATCTGGATGCACATGGCCAGAACGTCGGCCACCTCGTCACGGGTGGCGCCGGCCTTGACCAGCGCCTCGACGTGAAAGGCGATGCAGGGCATGCAATGGGTGGCCACGGCGATGCCCAGTGCCACGTATTCCTTTTCCTTGAAACTCAGCGCCCCGTTTTCCTTGACCGCCTTCGACAGCCCGGCAAAGCCCTTGGTCGCCTCGGGAATGGTCTTGCCCAGTTCGCGCAGGTTGTTGCGGGTTTCGGCGATCGTGTCTGTCCAGGACATATTCTGCTCCTTGCATGTTGGTAAGATGCAAAGAGCATGGCGCAGGTCGCGCGGCCTTGATCCGTGTCAAGTGGCGTGGTTTCCGTAACGGAAGGCGGCGGGGCCGCTCAGCCCGGCTTGCGCGCGGCCAGCAGCAGGTTGTTGGCGGGCATCTCGACCACGTGCGCCATGTCGAGCCACGCGCCCTGGAGCCAGTCGATCACGTCCCAGTCGTCCTTGTAGCCGATTTCCGGATCCTGGGCGGTGAGCGAGGCGTGAAACCGCGCGTCGCCTTCGGAGGTGGCCGCGCCGTCGCGCAGGAAGGGGCCATAGATCGCGAGCATTCCGCCGGGCGCCAGCGCCTGTGCGGCCTCGGTGATCAGGACCCGCGCCTCGGGTTCGGAGATGAGATGCAAGAGGTTCACCACGACGACCAGGTCCTGACCGGCCTGCGCCGCGCCCCAGCCGGGGGCGGTGGCGTCGAGCGCGATGGCGGGGGCGAGGTTGGGCAACCCGGCCTCGCCCACATAGGCGTCGATGCTGGCGCGGCGGGCCGCGTCGATCTCGGAAGGTTGCCAGTCAAGCCCCGGCAATGCCTGCGCCAGCGCCACGGCATGTTGCCCTGTGCCACTTGCGAGTTCGAGCGCGCGGCCCGCCGAGGGGCCAATATCGGCGATCACGGCGCAGATCGCATCGGCATTGCGCGCGGCCGAGGGCGCCACCAGTTTGCCCCCGTCGGTGGCATTGGCGATGGCGGCGCTGTCGGGCAGGTTCAGGCGGCGAGGCATGGGCGCATTTGTCTCTTTCTTGGGAAAAATACTCGAAAACCCGTCGCTTGCCTCACGCGAAACGCCGTGGAGACAGCGCGGCGACGAGATCGGGGGCGAGCGCGGGTGTGTGCCCGAGCACGAGGTCGGCGACAAGCTGGCTCACCGCGGGGGCGGTCTGGAACCCGTAACCCCCCTGGCCCGCGGACCAGAAGAAGGCGGGGTGCTCGGGCGACTGGCCCAGCACCATCTTGCGGTCGGGGGAAAAGGTGCGAAGCCCGGCCCAGTTCGCGGTGACGCGGGTGACGGGTTCGCTCACCATTTCCTCGTAGCGCGCCAGCCCCTCGGCCAGCACCATGTCGTCGGCCCAGGCGTCATGCGGTGTGCTCGGCTCTTCCTCGGAGGGCGAGACGATGAGCTGGCCCGCGTCGGGCTTGGCATACCAGCGTTCCCCGGTGCCAAAGAACATCGGCCAGGTCGACACGTCATGTCCGCCCGGGGCGGGGATGCGGGCCATCGAACGGCGGCAGGGGGTGAAGCCGATGGGCGAGAGCCCGGCCATCTCGGCGATCTGCCCGGCCCACGGCCCGGCGGCGTTGAGCAGGAGCGGCGCCTGGTGGGTCTCGCCGCTTTCGGTCGTGACCTGCCAGGTTTCGCCGTGACGGGTGATGCGGCTCACGCGTGATCTGAGGTGGATCGCGCCGCCATTGGTCCTGATCTCGCGGGCGCAGTCCTGGATGAGCAGGTCGGTGTCGATGTCATGCGCCCGGTCGGCATGGGCGGCAAAGGCGACCATATCGGGGTTGACGATGGGCACCAGCGCGCGGGCCTCGTCGACGGTGATCTCTTCGAGGTCCATCACCGCGCAATCCTTTTCGAACGCCGCGCGCTCATCGGCACGGGCGAGAAAGAGCACGCCGCGCGGACGGCAATAGCGCATGTCGCCGCCGATGTAGAAATCGGAGCTGGCAAGGCTGAGCTGCACGGTGGTCGGCGGGCCGTAATGCGGCTCGAAGAGGGCGGCGGAACGGCCCGAGGCGTGATAGGCTAGCGCCTCCTCGGCCTCGATCACGGTGACATTCATATGCGGGGCAAGGCGGGCACCGGCGGAAAGGCCCGCAATTCCGCCGCCGATGATGAGAATGTCGGTCATGTTTCCTCGTTCCGGTCGGTTGCGGGGGGTGGCGCGGGCGTGAGCGCCGAGAGCCGCGCATAAAGCGCGTCATCCATCTCGAACGTGATGGCAGCGAGCGAGGGGGCAAGCTGCTCGGACGAGCGGGCCGAGAGGATCGGCATGGGCGCGGCCGGGTGGCGCGCCACCCATGCGGCGGCAAGCGTGGCGGGATGGGTGCCGATCTCTTCGGCGATCTCCTTGAGCCCGCGCGCGGCGGCGTGCATGAAATCGGGCGCGTAGCGCGCGGCATAGCGCCGGTCCTCGGTCAGGCGGCCCTTGATCCTGTCAGCGTCATCGCCGGAGTATTTCCCGGTCAGCAGCCCGCCGCCCAGCGGTGAATAGGGTGCGCAGGCGATGCCTTGTGCGGCGCACATCGGCAGGATCTCGACCTCGGCCTGGCGCTTGACGAGGTTGTACATCGGCTGGACGATATCGACCCCGTGGCCCATGTCGCGCAGGATCGCGTCGGCCTTCATCACCTGCCATGCGGCGAAATTCGACAGGCCGACATAGCGGATCTTCCCCTCCTCCCTGAGCCGGGCCAGCACCTCGAGCTGATCCTTGAGCGGGGTTTCCGCGTCATGGCGGTGCAGGTAGAGAATATCGACCATCTCCATCCCGAGCCGTTCCAGCGACACCTCGAAATTGGCACGCAGTTTCGCGGCTGAGGTGCCGTCGGCATAGCCCACCTTGGTCGCGATCACGAGACCCTCGCGCTCCATCTTGACGAGGGGGGCGAGGATCTTTTCGGAATTGCCGTTGGTATAGACATGCGCGGTATCGAAATGCGTGATCCCGGCGCCCCGGGCGGCGCGGAACATGGCGGCCGAGTTGCGTTCGTCGGCCGCGCCGCCGAATTGCATTGTGCCGAAGGCAAAACGGGAAATCGGCGTCCCGTCGGGTGAGGTGAGCGTCGTCATGGGCTCAACCTGCCACGAAAATCGGCGCTGAGAAAGAGGCGAAAGGGAAAGGGGCCGGTCTGGCCGGCCCCTTTCGTTCGGTTCGGGCTGCCCGGTCGGGCAGGTTACTGGAACTTCCTGATCTCGCCCGATTTCAGGCGGCCGAGATAGCTGTCGAGTTCGCGCTTGACGATCGGCATCAGGAAATAGAGACCGATGATGTTGACCACCGCCATGGCAAAGATCGCCGCGTCCGAGAAGTCGATCACCGGACCAAGCTGTGCCGCCGCCCCGATCACCACGAAGATGCAGAAGATCACCTTGAAAACCAGCTCCTTGGTCTCGCCCTCGCCGAAGAGGAAGGTCCAGGCCTTGAGGCCGTAATAGGACCAGGTGATCATCGTGGAGAAGGCAAACAGCACCACGGCCAGCGCCAGCACATAGGGGAACCAGCTGATCGTACTGCCGAAGGCGGCCGAGGTCAGGCCGACGCCCGAGGTGTTGCCGACGGTCTGAACGGCTGTGCCCGCCTCGTTGAGCAGGTAGAGCCCGGTATCCGGGTCGGTCACCAGTTGCTGCGTGATGATGATCACCAGCGCGGTCATGGTGCAGACGACGACCGTGTCGATGAACGGCTCAAGCAGCGACACGAACCCTTCGGTGATCGGCTCGTTGGTCTTGACCGCCGAGTGGGCGATCGCCGCCGAGCCGACGCCGGCCTCGTTGGAAAACGCGGCCCGCTTGAAGCCCTGGATCAGCGCGCCGACCATGCCGCCCGCGACCCCGAGCCCGGTGAAAGCCCCGGCGAAGATCTGGCCAAGCGCCCAGCCGATCAGGTGATAGTTCATCGCGATGATGATCAGCGCGGTGCCGACATAGAGGATGCCCATGAACGGCACGATCTTTTCGGTGACCTTGGCGATCGACTTGATCCCGCCGATGATCACCGCATAGACAACGCCCGCGAAGATGATGCCGGTGATCCAGCCGGGATACTGGCCCACGACGCCGGTGATCTGCTGATGCGCCTGGTTGGCCTGGAACATGTTGCCGCCACCGAACGCGCCAAGGATACAGAAGATCGAGAACAGCACGGCGAGGACCTTGCCCCCCGGCAGCCCGCGTTCGGCAAACCCCTTGGTCAGGTAATACATCGGGCCGCCCGAAACGCGCCCGTCGGGATATTCGTTACGGTATTTCACACCGAGCGTGCATTCGGTGAATTTCGATGCCATGCCCATCAGACCCGCAAGGATCATCCAGAACGTGGCCCCCGGCCCGCCGATGCCGATGGCCACTGCCACACCGGCGATATTGCCGAGCCCGACCGTGCCCGAAAGCGCCGTCGCCAGCGCCTGGAAATGGCTCACTTCGCCGGCATTGTTGGGGTCGGAATAGTCGCCCTTGACCAGGGCGATGGCATGGCGGGCCACGCGAAACTGAATAAAGCCGAAATAGAGCGTGAAGACCGTGGCGCCGATCACCAGCCAACCCACGATCCAGGGAAAGGACGTGCCAGGAAAATTGGAGAAGATGAGACTGACGAACCAGCCGGTGGAATCGGCAAAGATCCGGTTGACCGTCTCGTCGATGGATTGCGCCGCGGCGGGCGCGGCGAGGCCGGTAAGGGCCAAGGCACCGAAAACGGCGCGGGTGAGATTGGTTATCATGGTTTTTTTGTCCCTGTTGAACTTGGTTATGGCACGATGGTGCAGGGCACCGGCGCGATCTGGGTCAGGGTGCCGGCAACCGACCCGAAGACCCGCCGGGCCAGCCCGCCTTCGCCATGGCGCCCGACGATGATCTGCTCGGCCTTTTCCTCGCGTGCGATGTCACAGATGGTGTCGGCGATCTGGCCATAGCGCATCGCGCCCCTGGCCTTGAGGCCGCTGCTTTCCAGCTTTTCCAGCACCGGCGCGAGGATCGCGGTTTCGGCACGCTCAAGCTCTTGCTGGCGGCGCTTGTGCCGCTCTTCCAGTTCGGTTGGCGTCAGAAAGGAATAGGGTGACCATTCCAGTACATGCGCAACGACGATCTCGCCGTCCTGTGCCTTGGCACGGGATACCGCGAAATCGAGCGCCCGGCGCGCCGCGTCGCTGTCGTCGTAGCCGACGACGAAGATATTGCTCATCTTTTCCTCCTTTGAGGGTTCCTTGGGGTTGCTTGCGCCGTTTTGACGCAGGTTCAGAATAGGCAGATCGTTGAAAGAAAAAATCCCAAGCTTGCATCAGAGTCGAAAAATTTTGCAAAATAATCGAAGAAAATCAGGAAAACTGGGAATATTTACAATGGATCGGATTGATACTAAGATACTTTCCATCTTGCAGCGTGAGGGGCAGATCTCGATGGCGCGCCTCTCCGAGCGGGTCGGATTGTCGCTTTCGGCCTGTCACAGGCGGGTCAAGAACCTTGAGAGCGACGGCAAGATCTCGCACTACGCTGCCCGGCTCAACCGGCGCGCGGTGGGGCTCGAATTCCAGGTCTTCATCGAGATCAAGCTCGAATCCCAGCGCAAGGAGAATATCCGCACCTTCGAGGCGGCGATCCGCGAGATGGACGAGGTACTCGAATGTCACCTGATCTCGGGCGAGTTCGATTACCTGATCCGTGTCGCCGCGCGCTCGACCGAGGATTATGAGAAGCTCTATCGTGACCGGCTGTCGGAACTCCCCTCGGTCACGCAGATGAAAACGCTGCTGAGCCTGTCGACAGTGAAGGAGTTCCAGGGGTTCTATCTGGGAAGGTAGGCGGGCAAGCCAGGGGGCGATGCTCGGGCGAGGCGTGCCCGAACATGCGCGGGAGCCTCAGGGCCGCGGGTTCGGACCGGGCTGGCCCTCGGCGGTTTCGGCGGCCCCTTCGCGCAATGAAAAAGGCCCTGCGCGAGGGCAGGGCCTTTTCCCGTGTCGTCGCGGAAAGGTCGATCAATCCGGGATTTCGCTACTCAGACCCTCGACATAGAAATCCATGCCCAGGAGCGTCTCGTCATCGGCCACTTCGCCCTCGGCAAGCCACGGCGTGCCGTCCTGCTTGTTAAGCGGGCCGGTGAAGGGGTGGTATTCGCCGCTGGCGATTGCCTCTTTCATGGCCAGTGCCTCTTCCTTCACATCTTCCGGAACCGCGTCGGTGATCTCGCCGATGCCGACCATGCCCGGGCCGATGCCGTCCCATGTGTCCTTGGTTTCCCATGTGCCGTCCATCACCGCCTGAACCCGGTCGATGTAGTAGGGGGCCCAGTCGTCGATGATCGAAGAGACGCGCGGGCTGGGCTTGTATTCGGCCATGTCGGATGCCTGTCCGAAGCCGATCACGTTGCCCGCTTTCTCCGCGGCGGCGAGCGGGGCGGTCGAATCGGTGTGTTGCAGGATCACGTCGGCGCCCTGTTCGATCAGGACCTTGGCGGCGTCGGCCTCTTTCGCCGGGTCGAACCACGTATAGGCCCAGATGATCTTGAACTCGACATCGGGGTTAGCCTTGCGGGCGTGAATGAAGGCCGAGTTGATGCCGCGGATGACCTCTGGGATCGGGAAGGAGGCGATATAACCGACGGTGTTCGACTCTGTCATCTTGCCGGCGATGTGGCCCTGGATGGCGCGGCCCTCGTAGAAGCGCGCGGAATAGACCGAGAGGTTCTCGGCGGTCTTGTAGCCGGTGGCGTGTTCGAATTTCACGTCCGGGAATTTTTTGGCCACGTCGACGGTGGCATCCATGAAGCCGAACGAGGTGGTAAAGATCAGGTCCGCCCCCTGAAGCGCCATCTGGCTGATCGCGCGTTCGGCGTCGGCGCCCTCGGGCACGCTTTCCTGATAGACGGTTTCGACCTTGTCGCCGAAATGCTCGACCACGGCCTTGCGGGCCTGGTCGTGTTCATAGGTCCAGCCGCCGTCGCCGACGGGCCCGACATAGATGAAGCCGACCTTGGTCTTGTCCTGTGCCACCGCCGCGGTGGCAAGGCCAAGCGCCATGGCGGCACTGGCAAGGATATGGGTGAGTTTCATGATTGGTGACTCCCTGTTGGTTCGAGTTGGCAGCATCCCCGGGCCGGTTAGCCCGAGGCGTGGAATATACGGCCAAGAGACGCGGGGGCGCGGCTCTTGTCCGCTGACATGATGACCAGCACGAGGATGGTGATCAGATAGGGTGACATGGACAGATATTCGACCGGAATGGCAAGCCCCGCGGCCTGCAAATTGAGTTGCAGAACGGTCACGCCGCCGAAAAGCCAGGCACCGAGCAGCACCCGGCCCGGTTTCCAGCTTGCAAAGACAACGAGCGCCAGCGCGATCCAGCCCGCGCCCGAGGTCATGCCTTCGGTCCATTGGGGCACGCGTATGAGGCTGATATAGGCACCGCCCAGCCCGGCACAGGCGCCCCCGAACAGGATCGCGAGGATACGGATGCGCACCACCTTGTAGCCCAGCGCATGGGCGGCATGGTGGTTTTCGCCCACCGCGCGCAGGATCAGACCGGCGCGCGTGTACTTGAGCATGAACCAGACCGCGGCCACCAGTCCGAGACCGAAATAGACCATCAGGTCATGCGAAAAGAACACACGCCCGATAAACGGAATATCCGACAGGAGCGGGATCTTGAAGGCCGGGGGCTGGACGGGTTTCAGCCCTACGTAATCCTGGCCCAGGAGTGATGACAGCCCCAGCCCGAAAAGCGTGAGCGCAAGGCCCGAGGCCACCTGGTTGGCCAGCGCGAGCTGGGTGAGCGCGGCAAAGAGCAACGCCAGCCCCGCGCCCCCCGCCGCCGCGGCGGCAAAGCCGAGCATCGGCGAGCCGCTTTCGATGGTGACCGCGAACCCGAAGATCGCGCCGGTGATCATCATCCCCTCGACCCCGAGATTGAGAACGCCGGCGCGTTCGACGACCAGCTCGCCTATGCCGGCCAGCAGGATCGGCGTGGCCGCCACCATGAGCGAGGCCAGCAGCAGGGCCGGCGTGATCGAATCCATGTCCATCATGTGGCCTCCCGTTTGACGAGGCTGATACGGTAATTGGTCAACATGTCCACCGCCAGCAGGAAGAAGAGCAGCATCCCCTGGAAAAGCTGGATCGCCGCCGAGGGCAGGCCGAGGTTCCCCTGCGCGATCTCGCCACCGATATAGGTGAGCGCCATCAGCAGACCGGCCAGAAGGATACCCACCGGATGCAGCCGCCCGAGAAAGGCCACGATGATCGCGGTAAAGCCATAGCCCACGTTGAAGTCGATGCTGATCTGGCCCGACGGGCCCGAGACCTCGAACATGCCTGCAAGGCCCGCCATCAGCCCGGAAATCCCGAGGCAGAAGAGCACGATCCGCGCCGGGTTGACGCCCGAGAAGCGCGCGGCGCGCGGCGCCTCGCCACTCAGGCGGATCGAGAAGCCCAGCATGTGCCGGCTGAGCAGCACATAGGCGAAGATCACCGCCAGGAAGGCGGTGAGCACGCCCCAGTGCATGCCCGTGCCGACGAACACCTCGTCATTGAAGGCCGAGGGATATTCCTTGAGGTTGCGCGAACCGGGAAAGCCCCGGCCCTCGGGGTTCTTCATCCGCCCCAGCGCCATCGCCGCGAGCAGGTTCTCGGCCACATAGACCAGCATCAGCGAGACCAGGATCTCGTTGGTGCCGAATTTCACCTTGAGAAGCGCCGGGATCATGCCCCAGACCAACCCGCCCAATGCCCCCGCGAGCACCATCAGCGGGAAGATATACCACGCCTCGAGCGGGTAGAAGGCGAGCGCCACCGCCGCGCCGCAAAGCGCGCCCACGATGTATTGCCCCTCCGCGCCGATGTTCCAGATCCCGGCGCGAAAGCCCAGCGACAGCCCGATCGCGATGAGGATGAGCGGGCCACCCTTGACCAGCAGTTGCGGGCGATAATAGGCGGCGAAATCGCCAAAGAGCGGATCCCAGAAGATGGTGCGGATCGCCTCGACCGGGTTCTTGCCCAGCGCGGCAAACAGCAGCCCCCCCGCGAACATGGTGGCGATGACGGCCAGGACCGGCGTGAGATAGGCGAACACCCGGCTGGGTTGCGGGCGTTTCTCAAGCTTCAACATGCGCCACCTCCATCCCGTCATGGGCGCCGCCCATCATCAGGCCGATTTCCTCGATCGTCAGATCCGCGGTGCGCCGTGTCTCGGTCAGCCGCCCCTCGTTCAGCGCGGCGAAATGGTCGGCCACTTCCATGAGTTCGTCGAGATCCTGGCTGATCACCAGAACGGCGGTGCCATCGCCCGCCAGATCGAGCAGTGCCTGGCGGATCGCGGCGGCGGCCGAGGCGTCGACGCCCCAGGTTGGCTGGTTCACCACCAGGACCTCGGGGCGCTGGAGCACCTCGCGGCCGATGACGAATTTCTGCAGGTTACCCCCCGAGAGCGACCGCGCAACGCTGTCTGGTCCTGGGGTGCGGACATCGAATGTCTCGATGATCCTTTCGGCGAACTTGCGTGCCTTGCCCCACCTGAGAAAGCCGTTCGTCGCGAGACCTTCGCGCACCGCGCCGGTGAGAAGCGCGTTCTCGGTCAGGCTCATGTCGGGGGCGGCGGCATGGCCGAGGCGCTCCTCGGGGGCGGCGAGCAGGCCGCGGCGGCGCCGCGCAGTGGGGCCGAGATGGCCGATATCCTGCCCCTTGAGGCGGATCGCGTCGCGGGCGGCGCGCATCTCGCCCGAAAGCGCGGCCAGCAGCTCGTCCTGGCCGTTTCCCGCGACCCCGCCGATGCCCAGAACCTCGCCGGTGTGCAGCCGCAGGTGCACGTTCTTGAGCGCGGTCCCGAACTTGGTGGGCGCAGGCAGCGTGAGCCCTGACACATCGAGCACCGCCTCGCCGGGTGTCGCTCCGGCCCCTTTCGGGGTCTGCAATTCGCTGCCGACCATCATCTCGGCCATTTGGCGCGCGCTCTTCTCGCGCGGGTCGCAGGTGCCCACGTTCTTGCCCAGCCGCAGGATCGTGGCGGTATCGCAAAGGGCGCGGATCTCTTCGAGCTTGTGGCTGATATAGAGGATCGAGGTGCCTTCCTGGCGCAGCTTGTTGAGGGTTTCGAACAGGATCTCGACCTCTTGCGGGGTCAGGACGCTGGTCGGTTCGTCCATGATCAGGAGCTTGGGGTCCTGCAGCAGGCAGCGGATGATTTCGACCCGCTGGCGTTCCCCGGCCGAAAGGCCGCCGACGGTGCGGTAAGGGTCGAGCGGCAGGCCGTATTCCTCGGAGACGGTGCGGATGCGCGCGGCCAGGTCGCGCAGCGGCGGCGGGTTCTCCATGCCGAGCGCGATGTTCTCGGACACGTCAAGCGCGTCGAAGAGCGAGAAATGCTGGAACACCATGGCGACACCCGCAAGGCGCGCCGAGCGCGGTTCCGGCGGGGCATAGGGCGCACCGCGCATTTCCATCGTGCCGCTGTCGGGTTTGACAAGGCCGTAGATCATCTTGACGAGGGTGGATTTCCCCGCACCGTTCTCGCCCAGCAGCGCATGAATCTCGCCGGTGCCTATGTCGAACGAGACCGAATCGTTGGCCACGACACCGGGATAGGCCTTGGTCAGACCTTGAATCGAAAGCAACGTCCCTGTCACGCGGTTTCCCCTTGGCGCGCCGCCGGGGCGGCCGCTGGCTGCGTCTGTTTCATTCTTCGGGCCTGCGCCCCCTGATTATGACAATAAGAAAACGGGTTTGTCCGGATTCGTGCAAGCAGGGATTCGCCGTGGCACCCATAAACTCTTTCAATGATGCGTAGATAATCAAGGTGATATTTTCGATGGGCGGCGATAAACATATGCAAATTGACAGGGTGCACGGGAAAGAGGCAGCCTTGCCGTTTCCTCGGTTGGGGGGCGTGACATGATGGTGGTGGTGACAGGTGTTCTTGGCGGGCTGGCGGTGCTGGGCGGTTTGCAGATGTGGGCCGCGTGGCGGTTTCGCAAGCAGGCTGCGGCATTGGCCGGACAGGTCATGGCGGGGCCTGCACCGGACGGGATGCGCGACGATCTTCCGGATGCGGTTGCCGCGCTTGGCCTGCGAGGCACGGGCGGGCAAGAGCCGGCGGCGCGCGCGGTGCGGCTGACGCAAGAGGCGGAGATGGCATTGGCCCCGGGCAAGGGGTGGCAGCTGATTGCAGCGCGACAGGTGATCGGCGTTGCGGCCCCCGGTTTCGTCTGGGAGGCGTGGCAGGCGCGCGGTCCTTTCGTGACCCTGCGGGTGATCGACAGCTACGTGGAGGGGCGCGGCCTGCTTGCGGCGCGGCTCTTGGGGTCGGTGCCGGTGGCGCGTGCGGAGGGCGGCGAGATGGATCGGGGCGAGGCGATGCGCTATCTTGCCGAATTGCCATGGGCGCCGGACGCCGTTCTGGCAAACCGTGCGGTCCAGTGGCGGGTGTTGGAAGATGGCCGGATCGAGGCGTGGCTGGCCATGACACCACGCGACGCGGTGGTGTGTTTCACGTTGGATGCTGGCGGCGACATCGTCGAGATGAATGCACGCGACCGCCCGGCGACCGGGCCGGACGGGCGCAGCGTCTTGCGCGACTGGCACGGGCGGTTCCACGACTATGACATGATCGGCGGACGGCGTGTGCCCCTGCGCGCCGAGGTCGGTTATGTCGGGGACGAGGGCTTCGCCCCCTATTGGCGGGGGCGGATCACCGGATTGGTCGCAGAGCCGGCTGGGTGAGGTGGATCGCCCCGGGGCGTTTTCTGCCGGGTTGGTGCTTTCGCATGCGCCGTGCTGCGGGTAGTCTCGGGGCATGAGCAGTGATCCCCGATTCATCCATCTTCGCGTGCATTCCGAATATTCGCTTCTGGAAGGGGCGGTGCGGCTCAAGTCGTTGCCGGGGCTGTGCGACAGGATGCAGATGCCCGCGGTCGCGCTGACCGACACCAACAACATGTTCGCGGCGCTGGAGTTTTCCGTGACGCTGAGCGGGGCGGGGGTGCAGCCGATCATCGGGTGCCAGGTCGATCTGGCCTATGTCGACTCCGCGCCGGGGGAAAAGCCGCGGATGCCCGCGCCGGTGGTTCTGCTGGCGCAGAACGAGGGCGGGTACGGGAACCTGATGAAGCTCAATTCCTGCCTTTACGTGGACAAGCACGGCGGGTTGGCGCAGGTCACGATGGACGAGCTCGAGCGGTATTCCGGCGGGCTGATCTGCCTGACCGGGGGCCCCGACGGGCCGGTCGGACGGCTGTTGCAGGGCGGACAGAATCCGGCGGCGCGGGCGTTGATGGAGCGCCTTGCGGCGATGTTCGGCGACCGGCTTTATGTCGAGTTGCAGCGCCACCCGGGCGAAAACGGCCTTCCACAGGCCGAGCGGGCGACCGAGCGCGGCCTGGTCGAGATGGCCTATGACATGGATCTGCCACTGGTCGCGACGAATGACGCCTATTTCCCGCAAAGCGAGATGTACGAGGCGCATGATGCGCTGATCTGTATCGCGGAGGGCGCCTATGTCGACCAGTCCGAGCCGCGCCGCCGCCTGACCCCGCAGCATTATTTCAAGAGCCCGCAGGAAATGGTGACCTTGTTCGCCGATCTGCCCGAGGCGGTCGAGAACACGGTGGAAATCGCGCGGCGCTGCGCGTTCATGGCCTATCGGCGCGACCCGATCCTGCCGCGTTTCGCCGAGGACGAGGTCGAGGAACTGCGCCGTCAGGCCAAGGAGGGGCTGGCCGCGCGGCTGGCGGTCATTCCCCATGCGGCGCCGGTGGAAGACTACGAAAAGCGGCTCGAATTCGAGCTGGGCATCATCGAGGGGATGGGCTTTCCCGGCTATTTCCTGATCGTGGCCGATTTCATCAAATGGGCCAAGGAACATGACATCCCGGTCGGGCCGGGGCGCGGCTCTGGTGCGGGGAGCCTCGTGGCTTATGCGCTGACCATCACCGACCTCGACCCGTTGCGATATAGCCTTCTGTTCGAGCGGTTCCTCAACCCCGAGCGGGTCAGCATGCCCGATTTCGACATCGACTTCTGCATGGATCGCCGCGAAGAGGTGATCCGCTATGTGCAGGAGACCTATGGCCGCGACAAGGTGGGGCAGATCATCAGCTTTGGCGCGCTCTTGTCCAAGGCCGCGGTGCGCGACGTGGGCCGGGTGTTGCAGATGCCCTATGGCCAGGTTGACCGGCTTTCGAAGATGATCCCGGTCGAAGGCGTCAAGCCGGTGTCGATCGAGCAGGCGCTGGCGCAGGAGGACCGGCTGCGCGAGGCGGCGCGCGCCGAGGAAGTCGTGGACCGGCTTCTGAATTACGGGATGAAGCTCGAAGGGCTCTTGCGAAACGCCTCGACCCATGCGGCGGGGGTGGTGATCGGGGATCGTCCGCTCGACGAGCTGGTGCCGCTTTACCAGGACCCGCGCTCGGACATGCCGGCGACGCAGTTCAACATGAAATGGGTTGAGCAGGCGGGGCTGGTGAAGTTCGACTTCCTGGGGCTGAAAACCCTGACCGTGATCCAGAACGCGGTGGACCTGATCCACGGTGAGGGGCGCAGCCTGCATGTCGCGGCGGATGGCAGCACCATCTACGCGCCCTTCCCGGGGGCCGAGAACGATATCGGGCAGATCCCGCTCGATGACGCCAAGACCTATGACCTCTATGCCCGCGCCCGCACCGTGGCGGTGTTCCAGGTGGAAAGCTCGGGTATGATGGACGCGCTCAAGCGGATGAAGCCCGACTGCATCGAGGACATCATCGCGCTGGTGGCGCTCTATCGCCCCGGTCCGATGGAAAACATCCCGAAATTCTGCGAGGTCAAGAACGGCTTGTCCGAGCGCGATACGCTGCATCCCAGCATCGATCATATCCTGGATGAAACCCAGGGCATCATCGTTTACCAGGAACAGGTGATGCAGATCGCGCAGGAGATGGCGGGTTATAGCCTTGGTGGTGCCGACCTGCTGCGCCGGGCGATGGGCAAGAAGATCCAGGCGGCGATGGACGCCGAGCGGCCCAAGTTCATCGCGGGCGCCAAGGAGAACGGCATTGACGAGGCCAAGGCCGTCGAGGTGTGGAACCTCTTGGACAAGTTCGCCAACTACGGCTTCAACAAGTCCCACGCGGCGGCCTATGCGGTGGTCAGTTACCAGACCGCGTGGCTCAAGGCCAATCACCCGGTGGAGTTCATGGCCGGGGTGATGAATTGCGATATTCACCTCACCGACAAGCTGGGCGTCTATTTCGAAGAGGTGAAAAAGGGGCTGCGGCTGGACTGGTTGCCGCCCTGCGTGAACCGCTCCGAGGCGATGTTCACCGTGCGCGGGCAGGTGCTGCATTACGCGCTGGGCGCGCTCAAGAATGTGGGGGTCGAGGCGATGCGGCTCATCACCGACGCGCGGCGCGTGGACGGGCAGGACAAGCCCTTTGCCACCCTGTTCGATTTCGCCCGGCGGGTCGATCTCAAGCGGGTGGGCAAGCGGTCGCTTGAAATGCTGGCACGGGCCGGGGCGTTCGACGAGTTGGACCAGAACCGCCGCCGGGTGTTCGAGTCGCTTGAGGCGCTGATGGGGTATTCGGCCGCGGTGCACGAGCAAAAGAGCTCGAACCAGGTGTCGCTGTTCGGGGATGCGGGCGACGATTTGCCCGAACCGCGCCTTTCGCCGGTGGGCGACTGGCTGCCCGCCGAGCGATTGGGCGAGGAGTTCCGCGCGGTGGGTTTCTACCTTTCGGGGCATCCGCTTGACGATTACGCCGCGGTGCTCAAGCGCAAGGGGGTGATGAGCCTCGACGAGGTCAGCGCCAAGGCAGAGGCCGGGCCGCATCTGGCCAAGCTGGCCGGGGTGGTCGCGGGACGGCAGGAGCGCAAGTCGGCGCGCGGCAACCGCTTTGCCTTCGTTCAGCTTTCGGACGTGAGCGGCGCCTACGAGGTGACGCTGTTTTCGGAAACGCTCGAGAAATCGCGCGATTTCCTGGAAACCGGCGAGAAGGTGGTGATCACCGCCGAGGCGACGATGGAGGCCGACCAGCTCAAGCTGCTGGGCCGCTCCGTGGCGCCGATCGACGCGGTGGTGGCCGATGCGGGGGCGGTGGGCCTGAGGATTTTCGTCGAGGATCAGGCCGCGATCCGTGCGGTGGCCGATGTTCTCTCGGACGCGCAGGACAAGATCCGCAACGCCGGGCGCGGGCCGATCCGGTTCTGCCTGATGAATCCCGAACTGCCCGGCGAGGTCGAGGTCGATACAGGGCGCGAGTTCCCGGTGAACCCACAGATCAAGGGCGCGATCCGCAGCCTTCCGGGGGTGGTGGAGGTGCAGGAGGTCTGAGCCTGTCGGCAGACGCCGGTTTCGGGGGCGGCGGGATCAACCGGGGCTTTGCGACAGTGCAAAGCGCGCCGGGTCCCAGTCTTCGAGAACGCGGGAATTGTCGTCGCTGTCATATTCATGCAGCACCCGTTCGCGCACGCCCGGCACCTCGCGGATCTGCTCGGCGAGCTTGACTGGCAACATGGTCTGGCGGATCCCTTCGAGCCCGGGCAACTGGCGCAGGATCGCGCTCGTCGAATGGGCACAATAGGCGTTGGGCACGGCGCCATAACCCTGCGCCAGCGCAAACGCCCGTTCGGCCGCCTCTGGCGTGACATCTAGTTCCTGGATGATCACATGCCATGTCTTGCGGGCATGGTAGCGCGTGTAGACATCGGCCACCGCCGGGGTGATGCCGTATAGCAGGTCGTTACGCTCGGGGATCGTGTCGTGATGGAAGCTGCCCGACGGATCCCAGATGACCCGCTGCGAGGCATTGATCATCAGCGAGGAATGCCCGCCCGCCCCGGTTTCGTTGCTGACCATGGTGAACAGGGTCACGCGTGGCGGACCCGGATGGCGGTATTGCGCCGCCTGCACGGCCTCTTCGGGTGCCCAGACCGGGTCGGCGGCGCAGCCCGCCAGAAGGACAAGCCCGATCAGGGCCGCAAGTACCTTGCGCATACCAGGCGATGCCCCTTTCGGAGATCAGAACCAGAACCCGAAATCAGGCATTCACCAGAGCGATGAAAAGCAAAAGGAGAATGATCGCGACAGCGGACCAGGTCATGAACTTCACGAACCCTTCAAAGGTCTTTTCCTGAACCGTGATGTCCATTTCACCGTGCTTGTGTTCGCTCATTTTTCGCTCCGATACTGATGTTGCGGATGTGAATAGACGATTTGCGCGGGCCTGTCACCCTTGCTCGTCACCGGATTTGGCGGTTTCGTTTTCCTTGTCGAGATCTTGTGCCAGGCGAAACCCGATGCGGCGCGGCACGGCGCGATCGACCTGCCGGGGCAGGGCGCGCAGCATCACGTTCAGCTGGCTGACATGCTGGATCAACTGGGTGCGCGTGCCGGTGGCGTCCGACCCATAGAAGGTCACGATATCGGGGTCGAAAAATCCCATCCCCTCGATCCGGATCACGCCCGTGTCGCCGCCGGTAAAGCCCATCGCGACCTCGTGCTCGTTGTCGAGCTGTTCCTCGAAATTCTGTATATAGAGGATCAGCCGCTCATAGGCCCATTCGGCGGGGCTTTTGTGCTTGAGCGGCTTTTGCCTGACCGCATCGGGCACGTCGTTGCACGCTTCGGTTTCGGGGTCGGCATGGACCTCGTGGCGGCGCGGAATCGCGCTGTCTTCATAGGCTTCGGCCGATGTCCTGATCTCGTCCTGCATCGTCGTTCCCCCCTTGCTGCCAGAGCCACGCCCCATCGGCGCGGCGGGTGCGCGTCACGCGCCCCTCGTGCAGAAGATGATTGAGATGCGCGACCGTTTCCACAAGGGCCATACCATAGATTCCTTCGTCGATCCTGCGCTTGAAGAGCGGGGCAAAGCACTCCGAGGCCAGCCGGGGCTGGCCCAGATGCGCCTCGAGCCGGGCGAGCGCGCCATGGTGATTGTCGAGCAACTGGCGCAGTCGCAGCGGCAGACCGGTAAAGGGCAGCTTGTGCCCCGACAGCACCAGTTGGTCGGCGCGCGCATATTGCGCCAGGCGCTCGCAGGCTTCCATCCACTCGCCCAGCGGCTCGGCCTCGGGTTCGGTCGGATAGACGCCGATATTGGGGCTGATCGAACTGATGACCTGATCGCCCGCGATCACCAGGTTGTCGTCGCGGCTCCAGAGGGTGACATGCTCCGGCGCGTGGCCATTGCCCATGTGCACATCCCAGTCGCGCCCGCCCATGCGGATCACCTCGCCCTGCTGCACGCGGGTGTAGCCGACCGGAAGGTCATGGCACATATCGGCGAAGTTGAATGGCCGCTCGCGCATCCGCTTGTCGAGCATGGCCGCATCCATGCCCGCGCCGCGCCAGAATGCCTCGGCCTGCGCGGTCGGATGCTCCTCGACGTCGAGGATCAGCATCCGCGCCATGAGATAGGCCGTGCGCGAGGTCCAGAGTTCGGCCCCGCGCGCGACGAACCAGCCCGCCATGCCGACGTGATCGGGATGGTGATGGGTCAGCATCACCCGGCCCACCGGCTTGCCCGCGAGCGGCCCGTCGAGCAACCGCTCCCAAAGCGCCTCGGTGCGGCCGGTTTTCATCCCGGCGTCGATGATTGTCCAGTGGTCGCCCTCGTCCAGGGCATAGATATTGACGTGATCGAGCGCCATCGGCAGCGGCAGGCGCAGCCATAATACACCGGGGGCCACCTCGACCGCCTCGCCTTCGGCGGGCGGGGTCTCCCACGGATAGGTCAGATGCCCGGCGCTGCCATCCATCATGCCGCCCCCAGATCGTCGTCGGTGAGCGCATAGAGATCGCCTGCGCCCTGCGTCGCGTGGGCCAGTTGCGCGGCGTATTCGGGCAGAAGCCGCTGGATATAAAAGCGCGCCAGCCGCGTGCGCGGGCCATCGCCCTCTTCGGCGCAGGCCGCGCGCAGGTGGTAATGCGCTCCCAGGACCCGCGCCCAGCCCATGAGGAACGGCACCGCCCCGGCAAATCGTTCGGTGACGTCGCCCTGCGACACCATCCATTCGGTCGCCTCGCGCAGGGCCTCGACCGCGTCCCAGACGGCACCGGCCATGCGCGGCTGTTTCGGTCGCGCGGCCTCGGCCTGTTTGGCGATCTCCTCGATCAGCGCATAGCCCGCCTCGCCCCCGTCCATGAGCTTGCGGCCGGCAAGGTCCATTGCCTGGATGCCGTTGGTGCCCTCGTAGATCGCCGTGACCCGCACGTCGCGGCTGAACTGGGCGGCGCCGGTTTCCTCGATGAACCCCATGCCGCCATGCACCTGCACGCCCAGCTCGGCCACGCGCATGCCGGTTTCCGAGCCGAACGCCTTGGCGATGGGAGTGAGGAAGGCCCCGCGTGCCTGCCATTCCTTGTCGCCCGTGGCATTGCCCATGTCGATCGCCACCGCACAGGCCAGCCCGATGGCGCGCGCGGCAAAGATGTCGGCCTTCATCGTGGCCAGCATCCGGCGCACATCGGCATGTTCGATGATCGTGCCCTTGCCGTCCTTGACCGGGGTGCGGCCCTGCTTGCGGTCCTGCGCATAGGCCAGCGCGTGCTGATAGGCGGCCTCGGCCACGCCGATCCCCTGGACACCGACGCCAAGGCGGGCATTGTTCATCATCGTGAACATCGCCGCCATGCCGCCATGTTCGGGGCCCACCATCCAGCCGGTCGCGCCGTCATATTGCATCACGCAGGTCGGGCTGCCATGCACCCCCAGCTTGTGTTCGAGGCTGACCACCTTGAGTGCGTTGGCCTTGCCCGGCTTGCCATCCGCATCCGGGATATACTTGGGCACCAGGAAAAGGCTGATTCCCTTCGGCCCCGGCACCCCGTCGGGCAGCCGCGCGAGCACCAGGTGACAGACGTTTTCCATGAAATCGCCGTCGCCCCAGGTGATATAGATCTTCTGCCCGGTGATCGCGTATGTGCCGTCGCCGTTGGCCTCGGCACGGGTGCTGAGCGCGCCCACGTCCGAGCCGGCCTGCGGCTCGGTCAGGTTCATGGTGCCGTTCCACTCGCCGCTGATCAGCTTGGGCAGGTACAGCGCCTTGATCTCGTCGCTGGCATGATGTTCCAGCGCCTCGATCTGGCCCTGGGTCAGAAGCGGGTTGAGTTGAAGCGCCATGCAGGCGCCGCTCATCATTTCGTTCACGGCGCTCATCATCGCCATCGGAAGGCCCATCCCGCCATATTCGGGATCTGCCGAGATCCCCAGCCAGCCGCCCTCGCGGATCGCGGCATATCCTTCGGCAAAGCCTGGCGGGGTGCGCACCACGCCGTTTTCGAGATAGGCACCGTTCAGGTCGCCCTCGCGCTGCAGCGGGGCGAGCTTGTCCTCGCACATGCGCCCGGCCTCACCGAGGATCGCGGTCACCATGTCGGGGCTGGCCTCGGAAAACCGTTCGGTTTCAGCAACTTGCGAAAACCCGACGACATGGTCGAAGATATAGGCATAATCGGCGATCGGCGCGCTATAGGGCATCACTCAACTCCTTGACTGGCGGCTTGGCTTCGGATGCGGGCGCTTGTATGCAGACCCACAGCCCAGCGTAAAGCAAGACTTGCGCCTTCACATATCAAAACGCGGCGTCAATGCCATGACCGAACTTGCCACCCTTCGCCTCGATGCCGATGATCGCGGGCTTGACCGCGCTGCCGCCATCCTGGGTGCGGGCGGGCTCGTCGCCTTTCCCACCGAAACGGTTTACGGGCTGGGGGCGAATGCGTGCAATGGCCGGGCGGTGGCGCGGATCTTCGCCGCAAAGGGGCGGCCGCGCTTCAACCCGCTGATCGTGCACCTGGCCGAGGCGCAGGCCGCGCGGGCGTTCGTCGCGTGGTCCGACAAAGCCGAGACACTCGCCACCCGGTTCTGGCCCGGCCCGCTGACCCTCGTGCTGCCGCTTTTACCCGGGAGTCCGATCTCGCCGCTCGTCACCGCCGACCTGCCCAGCCTTGCGCTGCGCGTGCCCGCCCATCCGCTGGCGCGGGCGCTCCTGCGGCGCTTCGGCGGCCCGGTGGCCGCGCCCTCGGCCAACCCCTCGGGCCGGATCAGCCCGACCAATGCCGATCATGTCGCCGCCGGCCTCTCGGGCCGGATCGAGGCCATTCTCGATGGCGGCCCCTGCCCGGTGGGGGTGGAAAGCACCATCGTCGGCCTGACCGACGACACCCCGCGCCTGCTGCGCCCCGGCGGGCTTGCCAGCGAGGAAATCGAGGCGGCGCTGGGCTGCCCGCTGGCCACGTCGGGGCCGGAGGTCACCGCCCCGGGCCAGTTGGCTTCACACTACGCGCCAACGGCGCCGGTGCGCCTCAACGCGACCGGGAAACGTCCCGGCGAGCGTCTGCTCGGCTTCGGCGCCGTGGCCGAGGCCGATCTCAACCTCTCGCCCTCGGGTGATCTGACCGAGGCCGCGGCCAATCTTTTCGCCATGCTGCACCGGATCGACGACGGAACCGTGCCCATCGCCGTGTCACCCATTCCCGAAACCGGCCTTGGCCGCGCGATCAACGACCGGCTGCGCCGTGCAGCGGCCCCGCGAGACTGAACCCGCTGTTCTTTCTTGGGAAAAATACTCAAGTTCCGGCACGGGCCACGGGGCCGGCCCGCCGAGAGATGCGTCACCTCTCCACATGCTGGAAACAATTTGCGCGGAAGCGCACATTTGGATCAGGCCCGACCCGCCGCCGCCGAGAGGCTCAGCGGGTCCACGCCCAGCGTGCGCAGCGCGGCGCTCCACTTGCGGGCGTCTGCGGTGTCGAACACCAGGTCGGCCCCGGCTTCGGCAGTGAGCCATCCATTGGCCAGGATCTCGCTTTCGAGTTGCCCCGGCCCCCAGCCGGCATAGCCCAGCGCCATGATCGCCCGCATCGGCCCCCGCCCGGCGGCCAGCTCCTCGAGAATGTCGAGCGTCGCAGTCAGGGCGAAATCGTCATTCACCCGCAGCGTCGAGATCGGCGAGGTGTAATCGCCCGAATGCAGCACGAATCCCCGACCGTGTTCCACCGGTCCGCCGAAATACACCGGCAGGTCGCGCGCACATCCGCCATCGCCCAGTTCAAGCTGCTCGACCAGGGCCGAAAGCCGCAGGTCGTCTGTGGGCTTGTTCACGATCAGACCCATTGCCCCTTCGTCGGAGTGGGCGCAAACGAATACCACGGATTTGTCGAACCGTGGATCACCCATCCCCGGCATCGCGATCAGGAGCGTGCCGGTCAGGTCCATATCGAGGTCGTCAGCGCCCGGCATTCTGCCTGCCATCGGTCTGACCCTGGCTTGCCATGTTCATGGACCATACATGCGCTTCCGCGGGCTGATGTTCAAGCGCGGGATTTGCGCCACATTCGCCGATTCTCGCCGGAAAGTGAGTTGTTCTTTACCGCGCCCCCGCGCATCACTGCGCTCATGATCAGACTGACCGCCCTGCTTTGTGCCCTTTGTCTCGCCGCGCTGCCGTTGCGCGCCAATCCCTACGCCGACATGGTCTCCATGCGTCTTGTCCCCGGCTGGCAGATGTCGGATGGCACGCTCATGGCCGGGCTTGAATTCCGGCTTGCCACGGGTTGGAAAACCTATTGGCGCGCACCCGGCGACGCTGGCATTCCGCCCGTGTTCGACTGGTCGGGTTCGCGCAATCTCGGGGCGCTCGATATCGAATGGCCCCGGCCGGAGGTGTTCGACCAGAACGGCATGCGCAGCATCGGCTATGAGGGTGACGTGATCCTGCCGCTCGTGATCACGCCCGACCGCGCCGGGCGGCCCGTGCAACTGGCCGGCCATATCGAAATCGGCATCTGCCAGGATGTCTGCGTTCCGGTCCAGCTCGACCTCGACGCCGTCACGCTGGAGGCGCGCGCCGATGCGCCCCCGGTGCCCGCCATCGCGGCCGCGCTGGCCGATCGGCCCGTGCGCGGAGACGAGGCGGGACTTTCCCATCACGAGTGTGCCATCGCGCCCGGCGATGACGGGTTGATCCTGACCGCGCGGTTCACCCTGCCGCCCATAGGCGAGACGGAAACCGCCGCGCTGGAAACCGCCGACCCGATGATCTGGGTCTCCGAGCCGGAGATGGAGCGCGCGGGCGACACGCTCACCGCGCGGTTCGAGTTGATGAGTGACACGGGCCAACCCTTCGCGCTCGACCGGTCGGGCCTTCGCTTCACGCTGCTGGGCGAATCGCGCGCCGTCGACATTCGTGGTTGCGGTGGATGATGCGATCGCCACAGGCGCCGCGCTGCTGCTCTTACGCTGACAGGGTGCGCTGCGTTCCGGCTTGTGCCCGTCGCAGGCGTTGGCGGAACGCTTCAGCCGGCGATGTAAAGCCCGGCATAGAGCGTCAGCGCGCCCAGAAGGATCGCGGCCAGCACGTTTTTCGTGGCCAGCCCGATCCCGAGGGTCATGAACGCCGCGGCCATGCGTGGCGCATCGAACTGTTCGCCCGTGGCCGCGGGCCAGAGCACCATTGGCGCGACCAGCGCCGGGATGACCGCCACTGCCGTATAGCGCAGGTGCCGCAGGATCCAGGCGGGCAGCGGCCGGTTGCCGATTACCCCGAGGAAGACGAAGCGCAGGAAGAAGCTGCCGATGCCGAGCCCGGCAATCACGATCCAGATGGTGACATGGTCCATCAGCGCACCTCACCGGATTTCAGGTTCTTCAGCCGCCGCTCCAGCATCACTTCGACCTGCGCGCCGGTCATCATGCCGCCCAGCCCGCCCACGAGCAGCCCCAGGTTGAAGGGCAGCCAGGCGAAGCTCAGCGCGAGGATCACCGCGACGAAGGCCGCAGCGACATGGGCGAGGGTGCGCAGCATCGGTGCGATGATCGCCAGGAAGGTGATCGGCACCGCGAAATCCAGCGCGAAGGCGGGCGGGATCGCCTGCCCGATCAGTGCGCCGGCCAGCGAGGCGAGGATCCATAGCGGCAGGACCGGCGCGCAGGTGCCGAAAAAGAAGATCAGCTTGGTACGCAGGTCCCAGTCGGGGTTGCGCTCATACGCGGCGACCGAGCAGGCATAGCTTTGATCGACGGTGAGATAGGCCACGAAAACCCTTGTCCAGAAGGGCGCCGCGCCCAGGTGCGGGGTCAACGCGGCGGAATACATCGCCAGGCGAAGGTTGACCGCCAGCGCCGAGATCAGGACGATCAGGGTGGGCGCCTGCTCCTGCATGAGTTGCAGCGCGGTGAACTGCGCGGCCCCGGCCACGACCGTGGTGGAAAAGATGAATGTTTCCACAACGCTAAGCCCCGCCTCGGTGGCCACGACGCCAAACAGCATGGCAAAGGGCACGACAACGAGGATGAAGGGCGCCGCGCCGCGCACGCCCATCCAGAAGGCGGATTTATCGGTGGCAGGCAGCATCGCTTGACCCTAGGTTGATTGCCAACCGCCTAACCTGTCGGAGCCGGGGATGCAAACCAGTTGCCTTGTGAAGGAAACCACGTGATCCGCCCGTCCGCAGCAATTCCCGGTGTGATCCTTGCCGGTGGACTGGCCACGCGGCTGGGGGGCGGCGACAAGACGCTTTTGCCTCTGGGGGAGGGCCGGATTCTCGATCACGTGCTCGCGCGGCTCAGGTCGCAGGTGGCGGATGTCGCGCTCAACGCCAATGGCGATGCGGCGCGGTTCGCGGCCTACGACCTTCCGGTGATACCCGACAGCGTGGCCGGTTTTCCCGGCCCGCTCGCCGGTATCCTTGCGGCGATGGACTGGGCCGCGGGACGCGATGCGCACTCGGTGGTCACGGTTGCGGGGGACACGCCGTTCTTTCCGCCCGACCTGGTGGCGCGGCTCGGCGAGGCGGGGCAGGGCAAATCCGCCTGCCCGGTGATCGCGGCCACGGCAGAGGGGTGGCATCCGATCTTCGGCCTGTGGCCGGTGGGCTTGCGCGACGATCTGCGCGCGGCGCTGACGGGCGGCGCACGCCGGGTGATGCGCTGGGCCAACGAGCGCGGCGCGCGCGTGGCGATGTTCGAGGCGCATCCGTTCGATCCCTTCTTCAACATCAATACGCCCGATGATCTTGCCTCGGCGCGGGCAATGCTCGGGACGGAGCAAAGAAGCCGGTGATGGATGGGGCCGATTGCGCATGATCCTCGTCATCGGGTGGCCAAGCGAGGGGATCACCCCCACTCTCTGGGAGTTCCAGGTCGGATGAAGCAAGGGGCCGGTGCCGCCCGACCATGCCCCCGCGCGCGGGGTCAGTCGAAGGTACCGGCCACCCGACCCAGCAGCATGAAGGCCCGTGCCGTGCGGGTGTTGGCCAGATCCGAGATTTCCGTGTCGCTGGCCTCTTGTGCGAAACCGGCGAACATCTGGTCGAACTTGCGCAGGAAATGATGCGCCGCATCGCGGAAAATGGGATCCTGTCGCATCCGTCCGGCTGTCAGTGCCAGCGACGACCGGTCGCGCACCCCGCCAAGGGCAGCCACCGCGCGGCCGCGTTCCCCGGCGGCGAACCTGCGCCAGATCTCGGGGCGCGCCATGTCGGGGCGCAGATCGTCCATGTAGATCCCGTCCTGGCTGAGCAGGGTCAGCACGTCCTGGCTGGCCTGAATGAGCTCCTTGGCCTGCCGGTCCCTGAGCGCCTTGCGCAGGGCCGCGAAGCCTTCGGTGTCCTCGGCGGTCTCGGGAAAGTTCAGCGCCCGGATGAAATCGGCCCGCCCGAGCGGCGGCGCCATGTCCTCGGCCCGCGTGCCAAGCGGCAGCGCCGCCTGATTCGACTGCGCCGGTTCCGCTGCCCGTGCCGGCGCCGGGGCCGGGCGCTCGCGCGAGGAGTGAAATGTCGCAAGGGCGGTTTCGGTCTTTTTCTGGGCCGCCGCGATCTCGTCGAGTTTCTTCTGGACCGAGGCGTCGCTCGTCCCGCCACCGCCCCGGGATTGTGCGACATAGGCCTGACGGATCGCGTCGATCGCCGCCTGAAGCCGCTGGCTTTCTTCGCGCATGACCCGTGATGCGCGCGCCGCCGTGGCCGCAACCCAGATCATCGCCACCGGCATGAAGACGGCCAGCATGGTCATGACAAAGCGCAGCCCGTCCGTGCCGGTTTCCGGCTCCCGGGTCCGGGGTGCGGGCGTTTCCAGCACGAGAAAGAACGTGGCCGCCCCGATCAGCCAGAGCGCCGAAAGCACCAGCGCGATGATCTCGATCCCGGTTATGACGGGGCGTGTTGCGCGGTCATAGATGCCAAGTGGTGTTGTTGGTCGGCTTTCGTTCGGATCGGCCATCGCGGGGCCCTCTCAGGCGTGCTCAGACGTATTCGATGTTGAGCACTTCATAGCTGCGTTCACCGCCCGGCGTGCGCACTTCGACGCTGTCGCCTTCTTCCTTGCCGATCAGGGCGCGGGCGATAGGCGACTTGATGTTGAGCTTGCCGGCCTCGATATCGGCCTCGTATTCGCCGACGATCTGATAGGTCTTTTCCTCGTCGGTGTCCTCGTCGACAAGCGTGACGGTCGCGCCGAACTTGATCGCGCCGGAGAGTTTCTTGGGGTCGATCACGTCGGCAAGGCTGATCACGCCTTCAAGCTCCTTGATGCGGCCCTCGATGAAGCTCTGTTTCTCCTTGGCGGAATGATACTCGGCATTCTCGCTCAGGTCGCCATGCTCGCGCGCCTCGGCGATGGCGCGGATGATGGCAGGGCGGTCCTCGGACTTGAGCTTCTTCAGTTCGGTCTGCAGGGCATCGAACCCTGCGCGCGTCATCGGGATTTTTTCCATGATCGTCATTCCACATTAAAATGGGGGCGACGATGATCTCGCCTACCCCGTTCGTTCCCAATACACTGCCTTCAATGGCGCTTTGATTGCAATAGGTCACGTCGGTCTCGCGCGCAACCGGTCGGGCCGGCACGCCCGCACCACTTTCTCGGGGAGGTGACGTCCTGTCGCGATTGACGCGACTTGGCCCCCCCGTGTATCCAGCGCTGAAGTGTCTTTGCCACTCAGAAGAGGAGCCGCACATGGCCGATGTCGAACGCGAAGCGATGGAATACGACGTGGTGATCGTCGGCGCGGGGCCGGCGGGTCTGTCCGCGGCGATCCGGCTCAAGCAGCTTGATCCCGATCTGGATGTCGTCGTCCTCGAGAAGGGTTCGGAGGTCGGTGCGCATATCCTGTCGGGCGCGGTGCTCGACCCCTGCGGGCTCGATGCGCTGATACCCGACTGGAAGGAGAAGGGCGCGCCTCTCAACGTGCCGGTGAAGGAAGACAATTTCTACATGCTGGGTGAAGCCGGCGGAATCCGCATCCCCAACTGGCCGATGCCGCCGCTGATGAACAACCACGGCAATTACATCGTCTCGATGGGCAATGTCTGCCGCTGGATGGCCGAGCAGGCCGAGGAACTCGGCGTCGAGATATTCCCGGGCATGGCTTGTTCCGAACTGGTTTATGACGGCGACCGGATCAAGGGCGTGGTGGCCGGAGTGTTCGGTCTGGAACCCGATGGCAGCATCGGCCCGAATACCGAGCCGGGCATGGAACTGCATGGCAAATACGTGTTCCTGTCAGAGGGGGTGCGCGGAAGCCTCGCGAAAGAGGTGATGGCGAAATATGACCTCTCGAAAGGAAAGGAGCCGCAGAAATTCGGTCTCGGCATGAAAGAAATCTGGGAGATCGACCCGGCCAAGCACAAGGAAGGTTCCGTGACCCACACGATGGGTTGGCCGCTGGGCAGCAATGCGGGTGGGGGGTCTTTCATCTATCATCTTGATAACAATCAGGTTTACGTGGGTTTCGTGGTCCACCTGAACTATGCCAACCCGCATCTCTACCCCTACATGGAATTCCAGCGGTTCAAGCATCACCCGATGGTGGCCGAGCTTCTGGAAGGCGGCAAGCGCGTGGCCTATGGCGCGCGGGCCATTTCAGAGGGCGGATACCAGTCGATGCCCAAGATGGTGGTGCCCGGCCTTGCGCTGCTGGGCTGTTCGGTGGGCATGGTCAATGTTCCGCGGATCAAGGGCAATCACAACGCGATGCTCTCGGGCAAGGCGGCTGCCGAGGCCGCCCATGCCGCGATCCAGGCCGGCCGCGAGGGCGACGAGCTCACCGCGTACGAGCAGGAGGTTCGCGAAGGCGCCATCGGCAAGGACCTCAAGAAGGTGCGCAACGTCAAGCCGATGTGGTCGAACTGGGGCCTGCTGCCCAGTCTTGCGCTGGGCGGTTTCGACATGTGGTGCAACACCGCCGGTTTCTCGCTTTTCGGGACCATGAAACATGGCAAGACCGACGCGCAGGCGACCGAACCGGCCGACAAGCACAAGCCGATCGAATATCCCAAGCCCGATGGCAAACTGAGCTTCGACCGGCTGACCAATGTCAGCTTCTCGATGACCAACCACGAGGAAAGCCAGCCCTGCCACCTGCACCTCAAGGACCCGTCGGTGCCGATCTCGGTCAACGTGCCGAAATACGCCGAACCGGCCCGGCTGTACTGCCCGGCCGGGGTCTACGAAGTGGTCGAGAAAGACGGCAAGCAGGAATTCGTGATCAATTTCCAGAACTGCGTGCATTGCAAGACCTGCGACATCAAGGACCCCAGCCAGAACATCAACTGGGTCACGCCGCAGGGCGGTGACGGGCCGAATTATCCCAACATGTGACCCGCGTTACTGACGAACGGGGCCCGCGCGGCCCCGTTTCCATGCTGACGGCCTACCCCACCCGAAAGTTACCGCGGCTTTTGCCAAGGCGTGGATGCGCCGCATTGCGTTTGGCGCAAGGTCGGTTAGTCTGACGCTGCAATTCCACGGGCGAAAGGCTGGGCGATCAATGACCGTATCGAAATGGGCAGCAACTCTGGCGCTTGTCATGCAACTCGGGGCGGCACCCGCCGTGGCCGAGGGGTTGGTGGGGTCCTATCTTGCCGGGCGCCAGGCGCGGTACCTGGGCGATTTCGAGAATGCGGCGCTCTACTATACGCAGGCGCTCACGCGTGATCCGGGCAATCCGTCACTGATGGAGTCGGTCGTGCTTGCCAACCTGTCGCTGGGTCGGGTCGATCGTGCCCTGCCGGTGGCGCGCTCGATGGAAGAGCAGGAACTGCGCAGTCAGCTTGCACATATGGTGCTCCTGGCGGACGAGGCGTCGAACGACCGGTATGACGACATCCTCGAGCGGATCGCCGATGAGCGCGGCATCGGGCCGCTGGTCGACGGGTTGATCAAGGGTTGGGCGCATCTGGGCAAGGGGGCGATGGCCGATGCGGTCGTCGCCTTCGACGAGGTGGCCAAGGATCGCGGGCAGCGCAGTTTCGCACTTTATCACAAGGCGCTTGCGCTGGCGCTGGTGGGCGACCTGGAAAGCGCCGAGGAGATTCTTGGCCAGAGTGGCCCCGGATCGGCGATGCAGACCCGTCGCGGCGTGATGGCACGCGTGCAGGTGCTCAGCCAGCTTGACCGCAACGGCGATGCGATCGCCGTTCTCGACGAGGTTTTCGGTCAGGGTCTCGATCCCGAACTCTCCGCGATGCGCGATGCGCTCGAGGCGGGGGAAACCCTGCCTTTCGATATCGTGTCGAGCCCGCGCGACGGCATGTCCGAGGTGCTTCATGCCGTGGCCGAGGCGTTGCGGGGCGAGGCCCGTGACGACGACACGATCCTGTTCGCGCGCCTGTCCGAATACCTGCGCCCCGATCATGTCGATGCAATCCTGCTGACGGCGGAGATCCTGGAAAGCCTCGATCAGCATGAACTGGCCGCCGACAGTTACCGCAAGGTGCCGCGGGAACACAGCGCGTTTCACGCCGCCGAACTGGGCCGGGCCGACACGCTGCGCCGTGCGGGAAAACCCGACGCCGCGATCGAGGTTCTCACCCGCCTGTCCGAGACCCATGGCGATCTGCCGGCGGTTCACAGCGCGCTGGGCGACCTGATGCGCACGCTCGACCGCTATGAAGAGGCCGCGGCGGCCTATGATCGCGCGTTGGAGGGGTTTGCCCAGGAGGACGAGAGCCAGTGGTTCCTCTATTATGCGCGCGGCATCTGTCACGAACGGATCAAGGACTGGCCTGCGGCCGAGGCCGATTTCCGCAAGGCGCTCGAACTCAACCCGGGGCGGCCCGAGGTGCTCAACTACCTGGGCTACTCGCTGGTCGAACGCCGCGAGAATCTCGACGAGGCATTGGCCATGATCGAAGAGGCCGTCGCCGAGCGGCCCGACTCGGGCTATATCGTCGACAGCCTCGGCTGGGCGCTCTATCGGCTTGGCCGCTATGACGAGGCGGTGGGCCACATGGAGCGCGCGATCGAGTTGATGCCGGTCGATCCCATCGTGAACGACCACCTGGGCGATGTCTATTGGGCGGTCGGGCGTTTCCGCGAGGCAGAATTCCAGTGGCGGCGCGCGCTTTCCTTCATCGAATACGGCGATGCCACCGAAGATGCCGATCCCGACCGGATCCGCCGCAAGATCGAGGTCGGGCTGGATCAGGTCCTCGAGGAAGAAGGTGCCAAGCCGCTGCGCGTGGCCGATGGCGAGTGAGGCCAGCCGGAGCGTCGCCGAGGCGCTCGCGCCGGCAAAGATCAACCTCACCCTGCATGTGACCGGGCAGCGCGCGGATGGGTATCACCTGCTCGACAGCCTGGTGATGTTCGCCGATCTGGGCGACCGGCTCGGCGTGGCATTGGCCGATGCGCCCGTGTTGACCGTCACCGGGCCGATGACGGCGGGTGTGCCGCTGGACGGGGACAACCTCGCGCTCAGGGCGGCGGCGCATATGGGGGTGAACGCGGCGATCGCGCTGGAAAAACACCTTCCGGCCGCGGCGGGCATCGGGGGCGGATCGTCGGATGCCGCGGCCGCGTTGCGGGCCCTTGCCGCGCTGTCCGGGCAGGCTCTGCCCGATGACGCGGAGCGGCTGGGCGCGGATGTGCCGGCCTGCCTTTTCGGGCGCGCGGTGCGGATGCGCGGTGTGGGGGAGCGGCTCACCCCATATGACGGCGCTCCGGCGTTGCCGGCGCTTCTGGTCAATCCGGGTGTCGAATTGTCCACCGCTCGGGTCTTTGCCGGGCTTGAACACCACGACAACCCGCCCATGCCCGAGAGCCTGCCGCGCTTTGCGACCCCGCGCGCCATGGCCGGTTGGCTTGCGACCATGCGCAACGATCTCGAAGTCCCGGCGCGCGCGCTTTCGCCGCTTGTCGGCATCGCGCTCGACGCGCTGCGCGCCACGGCAGGGGCGCATCTGGTGCGCATGTCCGGCTCGGGCGCGACGGTGTTCGCGATCTACGACACCGGTGGCGAGGCGGGCGCCGCAGCAGAGGTGATTCGTGCGGCTCATCCCGGCTGGTGGGTGCAGCCGGTCACGCTCGGCTAGGGTTTCGTGAATGTCGGCTGCGTGATAGCCGCGTCATATTGGCCGTTTACTGCCGCGTGCGCCCATGGCCCTTGAAGATGTTCCAATATCGGCTACCTTTGACTGAAGAAAAGGAAAGGGGCATTTCATGCCGAAACTTATCCGGATGTATATCATCAACGTATTGATCGGCTTTGCCATCGCGGCGGGTTTCGTCGTGATGCTGCTTTATTTCAATATCGCCAACCTGTGGCACCTCGTGACTCATTCCGACATGGGCTGGCTCGCCGTGCTGATCCTGTGGATCTCCAACGGAGTCATCTTTGCCGGTGTTCAGTTCGGCATCGCGGTCATGCGGATGAAGGATGACGATGACGACGGTCCCGGTGGCGGCCTGCGCGAACGGGTCACGCCGCCCGAACGCGAGCCGGTGCTGGTGCGCGTGCCGGCGGGCAAGCCGCGCCGCAACTGACGAACCGGATCGTTCGACTTGCGAAAACGCACCCCTCGGGGTGCGTTTTTCGTTTGGGGGTGGGAAAAGCGGCGGAACCACCCGGACCGTGGGGTTATCTCATTCCCGAGGACCTGTTTGCACAGGTGGGCGCCAGGTAACGAGGCCAGGACCACGACAGAGCCAGCTCCCTCGGAAGTATTTAAGGCCACCGGAATGCAACCGTGTCACGAGAGGGGCAGAACCGCCAACTCCTACCTAGGTGCCACGGGGGCGCTCGGCAAGGGGCAAATCCCATCACCTGCCTGACCGGCAGTTCCTGACCGGGCTTGCTTCGTGTTCATCTTTTGTTCATAGTTTGCGCATGACCGATCCGTTGCTTACCGATCCGCTTCAGCCCGGCCAGCTTCTCGCGCGCGGCGTGTGCCGTCATCTCTGGAGCCACGATTTCGCGACGATCGAGGAATTCACGCCCGAGCGTGGCAAGCGCGTCGACGTGATGGCACTTGGCCCCAGGGGCGAGATCTGGGTGATCGAATGCAAGTCGAGCCGCGTCGATTTCACTTCGGACCGGAAATGGAACGGCTACCTGGAATGGTGCGACCGCTATTTCTGGGCGGTGGACGTGGATTTCCCGACCGAGCTCTTGCCCGATGACACCGGGCTGATCATCGCCGATGCCTACAGTGCCGAACTGATCCGCATGGGCCCCGAAGAGAAGCTGCCCCCCGCCCGGCGCAAGGCGCTCACCCTGCGATTCGCCAGACAGGCGGCACGCCGGTTGCAGGGATTGCGCGATCCGCGGGTGTGAGCCGCGCGCCGGCTCCTACTTCTTGCGTGCCCGGGCCGCGCGGGCGGCGGCCATGATTTCCTCGGCGATCTCCTCGGCTTCTTCGGGTTCGAAATCCATCGGGATCTCTGTGCTGCCCGCCTCGACGAAGAGCCGCACCATGCCCGTGTCGGTCGGGCCGATCTGCAGATTTGCCTCGATGTCGCGTTCGTCGTTGATGCCCATGGCGGTGCCCTCGTGATGTTGTCGCTTCGGGATGCGACGTTTGCAGCTAGCGAGTTTGCCCTTGCGATGCAAGACCCGCGGGCGCAATCTCGGCCCCCATGAACGACGTGATCCTGCGAGATTTCGAGACCGGCGACGCCGATTGGCTGGTCGAGCAGCACGGCGTGCTTTATGCGCGCGACGAGGGCTTTGACCGGACTTTCGCGGCGCTCGTGGCCGAGATCCTGGCCGATTTCATCCGCGGCCAGGATCCCGCCTGCGAACGTGGCTGGATCGCCGAAGAGGGTGGGCAAAGGCTGGGCTCGATCTTCTGTGTGCGGCAGGATGAAACGACCGCGAAACTGCGGCTTTTCCTTCTTTTGCCCGAGGCGCGGGGCAGGGGGCTCGGGCGCCATCTGCTCGACACCTGCATGGCTTATGCGCGCGACCGGGGCTATCGGCAGATGCGGCTCTGGACCCATGAAAGCCACCGCGCGGCCTGTGTCCTTTATGCCCGCACCGGCTGGCGCCGCGTTTCGTCGAAACCCGTGCGCGCCTTCGGTGTCGACCTGGTCGAGCAGGAATGGGAAATCGACCTCTAGGCGACATTCCGGGCTTGCCCCGGCACGGGCGGCCCCGCCCACCCACCCGCCGCCCGTGCCGGGGCAAGGGGCCGTACCGACCCCGTCATGCGATCCCGGAGGGTGGGAACATGAGTATTTTTGCCAAGAAAGAGACAAGGGTCGGGCAGGGTGATCCGATTCCGCGCAACGGGCCATAACCCCCTTGCATTTGGGCCCGCACAAAGCTAAATCGCCCCCCAGTGCCGCCTTAGCTCAGTTGGTTAGAGCGCTGGATTGTGGATCCAGAGGTCCCCTGTTCAAGCCAGGGAGGCGGTACCATCATTCCCCGGTCGTGATCTCGATCTCCTGAACCAGAGCACCGGTGTCGGGGCTGTAGATCAGGATGCGGTCATCCTCGGTCACCACGCCATACCATGTTTCGGACTGGGTAAAGGCCACTGCCTTCGCACCCTCGGGCAGGGTGATCCGTTCGGGCAGGGGCGGAGGGCTGGTCTGGAGCCTGATGACAAGGAGCGTGATGATGACTAGAACACCCACGATCATCGTCGCGGTCAGGACCGTGACCAGGACGCGCAGGAATTTCAGCGTCCGCGTATCCACCGCCTGGGGAGTGTCATCCATTGGCTGAAACCCGTCTCTGCTTTGCCATCGCGGCCGATCCGCCCAACCGCCTTGATAAGGCGCTTTCGCGCGATGTGCCAGAGGCGGCGTCGCTGTCACGCTCGCGCCTTGCGCGGCTGCTGGCCGGGGGGGCGGTGCGCGTCAACGGTGACGTGGCCGACAATCCCAAGGCACGCGTGGCCGAGGGCGACCGGGTCGAGATCACGCTGGAAGAGCCCGGCGAAAGCCATATCGGCCCCGAGGACATCCCGCTGAACTTGGTCCACGAGGATGCCGAACTGATCGTGATCGACAAGCCCGCCGGCATGGTCGTGCATCCCGCGCCCGGCACGCCGCAGGGCACGCTGGTGAATGCGCTCCTGCATCACTGCGGCGCGACGCTTTCGGGGGTGGGAGGCGTGGCCCGGCCCGGCATCGTGCACCGCATCGACAAGGACACCTCGGGCCTGCTGGTGGTGGCCAAGTCCGACCGCGCGCATCAGGGGCTGGCCGCGCAATTCGAGAAACACAGCGTCATCCGGCATTACCTCGCCATCGTCCACGGCGTCCCCGAGGCCAGCGATCCGCGCCTGCGCGGCACCCGCGGCGTGAGTTTCGAGACCGGCAACATCATGAAGGTCACCAGCGGCCTGGCCCGTCACAAGCATGACCGCCAGCGCCAGGCGGTGTTGTTCGACGGTGGCCGGCACGCCGTGACCCGCGCGCGCGTTCTGGAGAGCTTCGGCACGCCGCCGGCGCTGGCGCTGGTCGAATGCTGGCTGGAAACCGGCCGCACGCACCAGATCCGTGTGCACATGGCCCATGCCGGCCACGGCCTGGTGGGTGATCCGGTCTATGGCGGGCGGCGCAAGCTGCCCTTGCGCGCCTTGTCCCCTGCCGGGCTGGCTGCGGCGCGTGATTTCCCGCGCCAGGCGCTGCATGCGGCCACGTTGGGGTTCGTCCATCCCGTGACCGGCGACCAGATGCAATTCACCTCGCCCCTGCCGATGGACATGGCCCGGCTTATCGACGCGCTGCGCGGGGCCGTGCAGGCATCGAACGCACCCGGCAAAAACTGATCCAACCGTGCCGGTCGGCAGTATCTGGATCAGTGATGTGCACGACAGCGTGAGAAGTCTGACATATGGGATGCAACCGGCTGCCGAATACCCTAGTGTTTTCGTAACGCTTCCAGACCATGGTCTTGAATCATTCTAAATCAATACTTAACTCTATGTTAAGTCGATAAACATCGGAAGGGACAATCGAATCATGAGCAACTATGCAAATCTCCCGGTCCCCACCCCCGAAGGCGGGCTGAACCGCTACATGCAGGAAATCCGGAAGTTTCCGCTTCTGGAGCCGGAAGAGGAATACATGCTGGCCAAGCGCTGGGTCGAGGATCAGGATACCGAGGCCGCGCACAAGATGGTCACTTCGCATCTGCGCCTCGCGGCCAAGATCGCGATGGGTTATCGCGGATATGGCCTGCCCCAGGCCGAGGTGATCTCCGAGGCCAATGTCGGCCTCATGCAGGCGGTCAAACGCTTTGACCCAGAACGCGGCTTTCGCCTCGCAACCTATGCGATGTGGTGGATCCGCGCCTCGATCCAGGAATATATCCTGCGCTCCTGGAGCCTGGTGAAGCTGGGCACCACCAGCGCGCAGAAGAAGCTCTTTTTCAACCTGCGCAAGGCCAAGGCCCGGATCGGCGCGCTCGAAGACGGCGACATGCGCCCCGAGAACGTCAAGAAGATCGCCCATGATCTCGGCGTGACCGAGGACGAGGTGATCTCGATGAACCGGCGCCTGTCGGGCGGCGATGCCTCGCTCAACGCGACCGTGGGTCAGGAAGGCGAAGGCACGATGCAGTGGCAGGACTGGCTCGAGGATGAATCCGCCGACCAGGCCTCGGACTACGAGGCGCGCGACGAGCTTGAGGCGCGACGCGAATTGCTGGCGGTCGCGATGGACGTGCTCAATGAGCGCGAGCGCGACATCCTGACCCAACGCCGGCTGAGCGACGAAGCGGTCACGCTCGAAGACCTGTCGGGCCAGTACAATGTAAGCCGCGAACGTATCCGCCAGATCGAGGTGCGGGCATTCGAGAAACTGCAAGAACGGATGCGCGAACTGGCTGCCGAGCGGGGCATGGCGCCCGCCGCCTGATCCCTCGGGCCGTGGGCAGATTGCTGCCGTGCTCGGCAACGCGCTTTGCCGACTGACATATGACTGGTTTGACAGATCATATCCGGTCGCTCTAGGCCTTTGGATATCCGACGAAAGGACACACCGATGAAACCCGTCAAGACGCTCATACTTCTGGCCAGTGAATCCCGTTTGCGGCTTTGCGCCAATGCCGGCGTGGGCAAGGGGGTGGACGAAATCGCCGTGCGGACCATCGAGGAATTCGACGATATCTCGCGGCGCTATGCCGATGCGCCGGGCCAACAGCGGGCCGCGCCCGGGATGGCAGGACACGAATTCGAGCGTCCCACCTCGGAACGGCGCCAGAAACGCGAAGATTTCGCGACCCATGTCCTTGAGGTCACGACCGAGGCGTTCGAAGCGGGCGGGTATGACCGCTTGCTTATCGCGGCGCCGCCCGCGATGCTGGGTGCGCTGCGCGACGAGATGTCCGAGAAGCTCAAATCCGTGCTCCTTGCCGATCTCGACAAGGATCTCACCAAACTGCCGCTGGCCGATCTGCCCGGTCACCTGGAAGACATTATCGCGCTCTGACAGACGGTGGCGCGGGCCGTGCGGCCCGGTTTGGCGATGATCTTGGCCCGCGCTTGTGGTATATCTGTGCGCAGACCAGACCTCGTCAGCCGATGGAGCCGCACTTGGACGCCGAAGACAAACTCTCCGGTCGCCTGCATGGCGAACAGTTCGAGCCCGAACAACCGGATTCGATCCCGCTGCGCATTCTATATTCGATCCTGATCGCGATGATGCTCAGCGTCAGCCATACTGTGCTTGGCGTTCTGACCGTGATCCAGATCGTGATCATGTTGCTGAGCAAGGGCAAGCCGAATCCCAACATTGCCGAATTCGGCACCGGTCTCGGGGTCTGGATGGCCAAGGCCGCCCGCTACATGACGGGCTCCAACGTCAAGCCATGGCCCTGGACCGAACTCGACTGACGCTGCCGCACAACAGGCCCCGGCCCCTCACAACGCCCGCCAGCCGATATCGCGGCGGCAGAACCCTTGGGGCCAGTCGATCCTGTCGACCATCGCATAGGCCCGATCTCGCGCCTCCTGCAAGCTCGCGCCGCGCGCGGTGATGTTCAGAACCCGCCCGCCATTGGCCACGAACTGGCCTCGCTCTCGCGCCGTGCCCGCGTGAAACACCATCTGGAACGAATCCTCGGGACAATCCTCGAGCCCGCCGATCACGCTGCCCTTTTCATAAGCGCCGGGATAGCCTTCTGCCGCCATCACCACCGTCATCGCGTGATCGTCGGCCCAGTTGACCGAACAGTCCGAAAGGCGCCCCTCCGCGGCCGCCTGCATCAGGTCAAAGACCTGTGCGCCGAGGCGCATCATCAGAGCCTGGCACTCCGGGTCACCGAAGCGCACGTTGTATTCCACCAGTCGGGGCTGCCCGTCGCGGATCATCAACCCCACGTAAAGCACCCCCTGGTAGGGCGTGCCGCGCCGCGCCATTTCCTTCAGCGTCGGATAGACGATCTCGTCCATGGTCTTCTGCGCCACCGCGTCGGTCAGCACCGGGGCGGGGGAATAGGCGCCCATCCCGCCGGTATTGGGGCCGGTGTCGCCTTCGCCCACCCGCTTGTGGTCCTGCGCCGTGCCGATGGGCAGCGCGTCCTCGCCATCGCACAGGACGAAGAACGATGCCTCCTCGCCCTCCATGAATTCCTCGATCACCACCTCGGCCCCGGCCTCTCCGAATGCGCCGCCGAACATGTCGTCGAGCGCCTCCAGCGCCTGATCGACGGTTTCGGCCACGACAACGCCCTTGCCCGCGGCCAGCCCGTCGGCCTTGATCACGATCGGCGCCCCGTGCTCTTTGACATGGGCCCGCGCCGCCGCGTGATCGGTGAAATGGGCATAGCCCGCCGTCGGCGCGCCCGCAGCGTCGCAGATTTCCTTGGTAAAGCTCTTCGAGGCTTCCAGTCGTGCCGCCGCCGCCGAGGGGCCGAAGACCGAGATCCCCGCCGCGCGCAACCGGTCGGCCACCCCCGCGGCCAGTGGTGCCTCGGGGCCGACGATCACGAAATCAATGGCGTTCTGCTCGGCGAAGGTGGCGACGGCCCCCGGGTCCATGATGTCGAGCCGCGCGCATTCCGCGATCTGGGCGATGCCCGCATTGCCCGGCGCCACGATGAGCTTGTCGCATTTGGGGTTCTGCATCACCGCCCAGGCGAGCGCATGTTCCCGCCCGCCGCCGCCGAGAATGAGGATGTTCATGGGCTGCCCTTCCGCTTGGCCTTTGCTGGGCGGCGTTCTAAGGTCGGACGCGACAAGACACAAGCGAGGCCGAATGTCCGACCTGATCGACGACCCATCCCCGGGCAAGAACGAACCCGAGTTCACCGTCTCGGAGTTCTCGAACGCGATCAAGCGCGTGATCGAGGGCGAGTTCGGCCATGTCCGCATCCGTGGCGAGATCGGCCGCGTGTCGCGCCCGCGCTCGGGCCATGTCTATCTCGACCTCAAGGATGACCGATCGGTCCTGTCGGGCGTGATCTGGAAAGGGGTGGCCGCGCGCCTCTCGGTCCAGCCCGAGGAAGGCATGGAGATGGTGGCGACCGGCCGCATCACCACCTTCGGCGGGCAGTCGCGCTACCAGATCGTGATCGAGGATCTGAAACCGGCGGGGCTGGGCGCGCTCATGGCGATGCTGGAAAAGCGCAAGGCCGCGCTTGCCGCCGAGGGGCTCTTCGCGCCCGAGCGCAAACGCAAACTGCCTTACCTGCCCGAGGTGATCGGGGTCGTGACCTCGCCCTCGGGCGCGGTGATCCGCGACATCCTGCACCGGTTGCGCGACCGCTTTCCGCGCAAGGTGCTGATCTGGCCCGTGGCGGTGCAGGGCGAGAAATGCGCGCCCGAGGTGGCCAACGCGATCCGCGGCTTCAACGCGCTTGAGCCCGGTGGGCGCATCCCGCGGCCCGACCTTCTTATCGTGGCGCGCGGCGGGGGCAGCATCGAGGATCTCTGGGGCTTCAACGAGGAAGTGGTCGCCCGCGCCGCCGCCGCGTCGGACATCCCGCTCATTTCGGCGGTGGGCCACGAGACCGACACCACGTTGATCGACTTCGTTTCCGACAAGCGCGCGCCGACCCCCACCGCGGCGGCCGAGCTGGCCGTGCCGGTGCGGCTCGACCTTCTCGCCTGGGTCGAGGGGCAGGGCGCGCGCATGTCCCATGCGGCGGGACAGGGCATCGCCGCGCGCGGCCAGCGCCTGCGCGATCTGGCGCGCGCCCTGCCCCGGCCGCAAACCCTGACCGAAGGTGCCGCGCAACGGCTCGACCGCGCGGGTGAGCGGCTTCCGGCGGCGCTCATCACCGGGGTGCAACGCCGCAAGGTGCGTCTCTCCGAGGCGGCGGGCGGGCTGCGCCCGTCCACGCTGCGCCGCCAGATCGGGCAGGAACGGCGGCATCTGGCCGCGCTTGCTCCGCGCCTTCCCGCCGGGCTGCTTCAGACCATCCGCGCCCGACGCGATGCGCTGGGCCACCGCGCCGACCGGTTGACCCTCACGCCGATCACCCGCGACATCGCGCGCAAAAGCGAAGGGCTGCAATCGCTTGCCCGGCGGGTTGCCGAGGCGGGCCAGCGCCGCATCGCCGAGACGCGCCGCCGTCTCGACGCGCTGGACCGGCTGCACGAGACGCTGGGCTACAAGGCCACGCTCAAACGCGGCTATGCCGTGGTGCGCGGCGAGGCGGGGGTGCTCACCACGAAATCCGCCGCCGAAAGGGCCGGCGCGCTCGAAATCGAGTTCCAGGACGGACGGCTGAAAATCGGCGGTGGCACCACGTCGAAGGCGCGCAAGCCCGGCAAGCCACCCGAACAGGGCAGCCTGTTCTGACGTTTCGGGATAAATTGCACGACGCAGGCGCAAGGAGCACCCGACCGCGGCCCTGTGCTGCCCTCTCGCCAGGGGCTGGGCGAACCTGACTTGCTCCAAACCCATCAACACTTCAACCCGAGACCGCTGCGTCAAACACCCACTTCCGGCCCCTCGCATTGCAAGGGTTGGCGCGTCTGCTGCATCTCGAAAAGCTCGGTCGCCCCCGGTTGGCCCATGAACCGCGCGTTCAGCCCGCCGTCGTCCTGTTCGAACACCCAGCAATGCGGTTCGGGCGTATCCTCGTAGACGAAACAGATCATTCCATCGGCCTCGTACCAATGCCCCTCCATGCAACGACCATCCAGAAACGACCATCGCACCCGCCGACCGTCGAGGTATTCCTCGGCGCCATAGGGCTGCCCGTCCTCGCCATAGTAAAACGTCTTGCCCCGGGTCAGCGCGTCGAACGCGTCGGCATCCAGCGGCTCGCCAGCCCCGGCGATGCTGCCCCACAGCCCGAAGAACAGAATGAAAAGCCACCTCATGGGTCGCACCCTAACCGCTTTGCCCAATCCGTGAAAGTGCGCGCCGCATGACCCGGTGCCAGAGCGGCGGGACAAGCGCGATCACCGCCATCACCGGAAGCGCATGGGGCAGCATCGGCATGGTCTCGCGCAGGCGCAGCCCCGGATAGGGCCGGCTCGGGTGCAGATGGTGGTCGGAATGGCGCGGTGCGTTGACCATCAGGGCCGAGGAAAACCAGTGCGGCGTGTTCCAGCTATGCGCGTCGCTCACCGGCTCGGGCCGCCCGTCCGCCCCGTGTCTTCGCCGCAGCCCGTAATGCTGCACGTAATCCGCCAGCAGGATCTGCAACTGCGCGTAAAGCGCAAGGATCAGGAACGCCGCCAGCCCCCTGGCCCCGAAAATCAGCGCCGATGCGAGCACGAAACCCGCCGCACCGCCGACATACTGAACATAGGGGTGCCCGATCCACGGCTTGCCCACCCGCCTGCGGCGCGTGCTTTCGGCGCGCAAGCCGGCCATGAACGACCCCGCCCAGGCGCGCGGCGCAAAGCGCCAGAACCCCTGGCCCCGCCGCGCCGAATTTGGGTCGGCTTCGGTGCCGACATGGGCATGATGCACCAGGACATGGGCCGAGGCATGATGCCCAAAGAGCATCGAGACATAGACCCAGCGCCCCAACAGCCGGGGCATGCGGGCAGCGCGGTGAATGAGCTCATGCGCGTTCGGGTGGCTGACCTGCCCCAGCCAGAGCGCCGCCGCGATCACCGTGACCACCGCACTGGCCCAGCCATGATTGCCCCAGGCCACCGCCGCAGGCACGGCCCCCAGCACCGCGAAATGCGCAAGGCCCAGCCCCACCGACAGCCCCTTGCCCGCGGGAAACTCGGCCCCTTCCGCGCGCTCCGGCAAGAGCCGCGGGACGTAACGGTCAAGCGCCGCCGTCAACCCGGTCATGTAGACCAGCGTCACCCACCCCCAAACTCCACCAAGTCCCGCCGCCAGCAGGATCAGACCCACCGGCAACAGCGTGGCCAGGGCAAAAAGGCTCATCTGCATCGGGTTTCCCTCTCACCATGCGCCGCGCTCAGGGATAGAGGATAGAACCGCCCGCATCCACGCGCAATCGCCCCCGTTCGGCTGACCCCGGTCGGGTGATCGCGCGTGCCGAAGCGCCCTTCAACCGGGCAATTTCGGCCGGAACCGGACCCGTGCCCTGGCCCGCAGGTCGCAATGGCGCCTTTTCCTTCCGGTCAAGGCGTATTAACTGGGAGGAAAAGCCGGAGTCTCCCAATGTCGTTTTTCCGAAAACTCAAGGATCGCCTGTTCAAATCCTCTTCCAGGCTCGAAGAGGGTCTGGATGCGATCGTCGAGGACGGGGGCGTCGAGGAAGAGATCGAGGTCGAAACCCCCGACGAGCAACCGGACCCGGACAGGAAACCCGACCCGGAAACAAAGCCCGATGCCAAACCCGAACCGGAGCCCGCGCCAGAAGACGAACCCGAACCGGAGCCCGATCCCTTCCCCGAACCGGCCCCCGAGGAGCCGACCGAGCCCGAGCCGCAAGCCGAGCCCGAGCCCGAGCCGAGCCCCGACGATGAACCGGCCCCGCCCGAACAGCCACCGTTCGAAGACCCGGCACCATCCCCCGCGCCCGAGGAATTCCCCGCGCCGCCACAGGTCGAACCCGAGCCCCTGCCTGAACCCACGCCCGAACCCGAACCGGTCCCGGCACCGGACGAGCCCGGCCAGCCCGCCCCCGACGAAGAGCCCGAGGGCGACCCCGAACCCGGGCCGGAGGAAATTCCCCCGGGCGGGGACCCGCTCCCCGATCCCGCCCCCGAGGAGTCACCGAACGACAGCCCCGAGGAGTCTCCGCAACCCCTCGATCCCGCACCCGGACCGGCACCGCTCGAAATCCCCGAACCCGGCCCGGACGAGCTTTCCGGGTCCGTGACGACCGATCCGACCGAACGGCGGCCCGGCTTTCTCTCGCGTCTTCTGCGTCGTGAACGCAAAACCGTCACCCGGCGGGTGCTCGACGATGACATGCTCGAACAGATCGAGGAGCTTCTCATCGCCTCGGACATGGGCGTCGATACCGCGCTGCGCGTCACCGCCAACATGGCCGAGGGCCGCTTTGGCACGCGGGTCTCGACGCAGGAAATCAAGGAGCTTCTTGCCGCCGAGATCGCCCGCGTGATGGACGCGGTCGCCCGCCCGATGCCGCTCTATCCCGACACGCCGCAGGTGGTGCTGGTGGTTGGCGTGAACGGCTCGGGCAAGACCACAACCATCGGCAAGCTGGCCGCGCAGTTCAAGGCCGCGGGCAAGAGCGTGATCATCGCCGCGGGCGACACGTTCCGCGCCGCGGCGGTCGAACAGTTGCAGGTCTGGGGCGCGCGCGCCGGCGTGCCGGTGCTCACCGCGCCCGAAGGCTCCGACCCGGCAAGCCTTGCCTATGACGCGCTTTCCAGGGCGCGTGCCGACGGGGCCGATCTGCTGATGATCGACACCGCCGGGCGGCTCCAGAACCGCAAGGACCTGATGGAGGAACTGGCCAAGATCGTCCGCGTCCTGCGCAAGCTCGACCCGACCGCGCCGCACAACACGCTCCTGGTGCTCGACGCCACCACCGGCCAGAACGCCCTCAACCAGGTCGAGGTGTTCCGCCAGATCGCCGATGTGAGCGGCCTCGTGATGACCAAGCTCGACGGCACCGCCAAGGGCGGCGTGCTGGTCGCGCTGGCGGATAAGTTCGGCCTGCCGATCCATGCCATCGGGGTGGGCGAACAGATCGACGACCTCGCCCCCTTCGATCCCGAAGAGTTTGCCGCCGCCCTGACCGGGCTCGAACGCAAGGCATGATCTTCGTGCCCGACCTCTCGATCCTTCCTTCATCTCGTATGGGAATACGCGGCGCGGGTCGCGCATGAGCGACTGGCTCATCTCCCTGGAAGGCACCGCGGCGGGCAAGCAGCTTGCCACCTTCCTGGCACTGAGCGCGGCGCTCCTGCACGCGATCTTCGGCGCGCTGCAAAAGGGGCGCTATGATCCGTGGCTCTCGCGCGGGTCGATCGACGGTGCCTATGGCCTGATGGCAGCCCCCTTCGCGCTTTTCGTCGTGCCCTGGCCCGAGCCGCACATGTGGCCGATCTTCGCCGCCGCCTACGTGATCCACACCGTCTACAAGCTCCTGCAGGCCCAGGCCTATTCCAAGGGCGCCTACACGGTCGTTTACCCGGTGGTGCGCGGCACCGGCCCGCTTTTCACCGTGTTCGGCGCGTGGCTGCTCTTCGGCGAGGTCTTCAACGCGGTGCAATGGGCGGGGGTGGCGACGCTCCTTGCCGGTATCTACGGGCTTGCGCTTTATAACCTGCGCACGATCACGCTCGATCGCGACACCATGCCGTTGGCACTCGGACTGGCGGTGGTGACCGGGCTTTTCGTGGCCCTCTATACCACGTGGGATGCATACGGTATCCGCGCCACGGCCGACCCGTTCACCTTCCTTGCCTGGCTCTTCTTCATCGACGGGCTGACCTTTCCGGTGATTGCCGGGCTGCGCTACCGCGCGATGCTCTCGCCACCACCGCTGGCGCCTCTCTTGCGCATGGGCGTGCTGGGCGGGCTCATCGCCTTTGCCAGCTTCGGCTCGATCATGATGGCCACGCGACTCGACAAGGTCGGGCAGGCGGCGGTGCTGCGCGAAACCTCGACCGTTTTCGCCGCCCTCATCGCCTGGCTTATGCTGGGCGAAAGGACCGGCCCGCGTCGAATCGCCCTTATGGCCTTGATCGCCGCCGGAGCCGTGATAGTTGAGTTGGGTGGATAGGAGCGACACACCCATGGCAGAGCCGCGAGAAATCAACCCGATGCTGAAAATGGCCCTCGAACTGGGCCCGGTTCTGGCCTTTTTCGTCGCCTATCTCTGGCTCAAGGATCATGTTTTTACCATCGCGGGCACCGACTATTCCGGATTCATCCTGGTGACGGCGGGGTTCGTGCCGCTGATGATGTTGAGCACCGGAATCCTGTGGAAACTCACCGGCCATCTCAGCCGGATGCAACTCTTCACGCTGGTGCTGGTGGTGATCTTCGGCGGGCTCACGGTCTGGCTCAACGATCCGCGCTTCATCAAGATGAAGCCGACGATCCTCTATCTCGTTTTTGGCGGCATCCTCGGTTTCGGTCTCCTGCGTGGCAAATCGCTCCTGCGGGTGGTGATGGACACGATGGTGCCCCTCACCCACGAGGGCTGGATCATCCTCACCCGCCGGTTGATGTTCTTCTTCTTCGGCCTCGCCATTGCCAACGAACTGGTCTGGCGCCTGATGTCCGAAGCCGCCTGGGTCAATTTCAAGACCTTCGGCCTCACCGCCGCGATCTTCATCTTCTTCATGACCCAGGGCGGCCTTTTCCGCGATCACGGCACCGGCGAGGGTGACGAGGATTCGCAAGCCTGAGTCGCAGGTCTGCCGCTCGATGGCGCTCTATCGCATGTTGCACCAGGTCGGATTCAACCGATGCCAAACGACAGGGCCGCACAGGGCCGCGGCCCGGTGCTCATACCATTGGCGTCGCGCACTTGATCCAGCAACGTCTTTCCCAGCTCGAAGCCATGCGCGCCTCATCCAAAGCACCGGGCCGTCGGGGCGGCCCTGTGCTGCCCGGGCGGCTTTGCCGCCGTTCCGGGCGGCGGTGACTTCGATCAAGGAAAGCACGCCCTTCTCCCCCTCATCCCTTCGGACCGAAGAGAACTCCGTGGCTCTCCTTGTTCTCCTGCGGGGTCTGGCGCAGCTCGGCGTGAAGCGCCCGGCCCGCCTTGACCCCCGGACGGCTGCCCACCGCCTCCAGCCAGCGGGCGAAATGCGGCTTGTCGTCCAATGTCTGCTGCTGCCCCTCCCAGAGCGACGCCCAGGGCCAGATCGCCATGTCGGCGATCGAATAGAAATCGCCCGCAACGTATTCGTTCTCCGCCAGCCGCGTATCGAGCACCTTGTAGAGCCGTGCCACTTCGCCGCGATAGCGGTCCTGCGCATAGGGAAGCACCTGCGGCGGGTCCATCACCGGCGCATATTTGAGGAAATGATGCGCTTGCCCCGCCATCGGCCCGACACCGCCCATCTGCCACATCAGCCATTCCTCGACCGCGATCCGCTCGCGCTCGGATGACCCGTAGAACCGCCCCGTCTTGCGCGCCAGGTACATCAGGATCGCGCCGGATTCGAACACCGAGACCGGCGCGCCCCCCGGCCCTTCGGGATCGACGATCGCCGGCATCCGGTTGTTGGGCGAAATCGCCAGGAATTCCGGCGCGAACTGCGCGCCCTTGCCGATATTGACCAGCTTCACCGCGTAAGGCAGCCCCATCTCCTCCAGCGCGATGGAGGCTTTCCACCCGTTCGGCGTGGGCCAGAAATAAAGCTCGACAGGTTCGGTCATGGCACAACTCCCTTATCGGGCGTCATGATGGCGCATTTCGCCCCATTGGCAAGAGCGCGAGCGACGGCCGCCACGTGACCGCCGCGCCCCGGGGCGGCTCGGGCGCGGCCACCCGCAGCGCGTCGAGCGGGATCGCGTCGGCCTGCCGCATCAGCGTCGCATAGAGCGGCAAGGCACCCCGGCGCAGATAGGGCGACCAGTGACAGACTGCCGGCCGCGTCTCTCCCAGCGGATGACCCAGCGCCGCCAGCCGCTCGACCACGTCCTGCTGGTCGAGGCGCAGCGTCACCCGTCTCGGCCCATCGAGCGGCACGCGCCCCAGCACCCGGTCACCGGGTTTCAAACGCCGCCGCTGCACCGGGCCGACCAGCCGTTCCAGCATCATGTCGAAACCGGCATTCTCGCGCCCCGTGACCGCGATGAGGTCGGCTCGCCGGCCCGCGCCCCGCGCCAGCGCCGCCTCGGCCGCGCTGCGAAACTCGGCCGGGTTGAGCAATATCGCCCGCCCGACCGTGCCCGGCTCAAGCTGCGCCATGGCCCGCATGACCACCCGCGCCCCAAGGCTGTGACCGATCGCATGCACCGTCCGTCCCGGCGCCGCCGCGCGGATCACCCGCAACGCGCGCGCCAGTGCCCGCCCGGCAAGCGCGGCCCGGCGATAGGCATCCCAGATCGTGCCGCGCGCCTCCCAGCCGAAGGCAAGGCCAAGCCCCTCATCCGCCGTGCCGCTGCCGAATCCCAGCCCCCGGGGCCAGCTTTTCGCCTTCCAGCTCGGGCCGTCCTCCATCGCCAGGATATGCGCATGCGGGCAATGTGCCCCGTATCCGGGCCGGAAACTGAATCCGTGCACCATCACGATCACCGGCCCGGTGCTGTCCCGCGCGGCCCGGGCCAGCGCGGCCTCTGCCGATCCCTCGGCGCGATGCAGCACCAGCCCCGCATCGGCAGAATTCACCCGGATCACAGGCATCCGACCTGCTCCCACAACATCTTGTGGGTCTGCTATCGCGCAGCCCCATGAAACCCGCGTGAAACATGGATTACAAATCCATGACGTTACCAGGGCGCCACGAATCGAATTGACGCGCGAGCGTCCCGCGATTAAACGCACCCCGTGGCGATTTGTTACCGGATTGCGGGCCACGTTAAACATGCCGCTAAAGAGGTCATCGCAGGGCTGCCCCCCGTCGCATGACCGCGACCGGGGGTTTTTTCATGGGGGTCCGCCCCCGAAAGGAGCGCGTGATGAGCGACAAATGGAATGCCCGAACCGCACTGGTGCATGGCGGCACCCGCCGCTCGCAATATGGCGAGGTGAGCGAGGCGATTTTCCTCACCCAGGGGTTCGTCTACGAGAGCGCCGAAGCCGCCGAGGCCCGCTTTGTCGAGGCCGGTGCCGACGAATTCATCTATGCCCGCTACGGCAACCCCACCGTGGCGATGTTCGAAGAGCGGATCGCCCGGCTCGAAGGGGCCGAGGATGCCTTTGCCACCGCCTCCGGCATGGCCGCCGTCAATGCCGCGCTCATGTCCTGCCTCAAGGCCGGCGATCACGTTGTTGCCGCCCGCGCGCTCTTCGGCTCCTGCCTTTACATCCTCGAAGACCTGTTGCCCCGTTTCGGGGTCGAGGTGACATTCGTCGACGGCACCGATCCGGGCCAGTGGCGCACCGCCATCCGCCCCGGCACCCGCGCCGTCTTTTTCGAGTCCACCGCCAACCCGACACTCGAAGTGATCGACATCCGCGCGGTGGCCGACATCGCGCACGAAAACGGCGCGCTGGTCATTGTCGACAACGTCTTTGCCACCCCGGTCTTTTCCCGCGCCATCGCGCTCGGCGCCGACGTGGTGGTCTATTCCGCGACCAAGCATATCGACGGGCAGGGCCGCGCGCTGGGCGGCGTGGTGCTCGGCACGCGCGATTTCATCCGCAAGACGGTCGAACCCTACATGAAACATACCGGCGGCGCGATGTCGCCCTTTACCGCCTGGATCATGCTCAAGGGGCTGGAAACCATCGACCTGCGGGTGCGCGCACAGGCCGCCAGCGCCCTGAAACTGGCCGAGGCGCTCGAAGGCCATGCCAAGCTGGCCCGCATCCTCTTTCCCGGCCTGGCCAGCCACCCGCAACACGACCTGGTCCGCGCCCAGACGGGACAGGGCGGCACCGTGGTCTCGCTCGACCTCAAGGGCGGGCAGGCGGCGGCCTTCCGTTTCCTCAACGCGCTTGAAATCGCGGTGATCTCGAACAACCTCGGTGACGCGAAATCCATCGCCACCCACCCGGCGACGACCACGCATCAGCGCCTCACCGATGATCAGCGCGCGGCGCTCGGCATCACGCCGGGCCTGATCCGGTTCTCCGTGGGGCTCGAAGACCCCGACGACCTCGTCGCCGACGTGATGGGCGCGCTCGACCGGGCCTGACACCGGGCCTGCCCGGTCCTTCATCTTGCCGGAAATACTCAAGGCTCCGCCGTTGCCGCGTCGCATTCCCTTGCGGCAGGGGCGCAAAAAACTGATCCATGCCCGCCCCCTCGCGTATACCCCGGCATAAGCATTGGCAATTTTGCCGTGTCGGCACTACATTGCAACTGGCAGCATCGGCCCATAGGGGGGCAGGCACATGAACAAGATCACGCCCGATATCGACAAGGCACCCACGCGCGACGAAGCCGAAACCGCGCTCGCCCGTCTGCGCCAATGGGCCGAACAGGCCAGCCCCGCGGAACGGGCCGAGCTCGATCCCGCGCTTGCCCGCCTGATCCCCGGCGCGGAATACCCCGAGTTTTCGCGCGACTATCCCGAAGGCTTCATCGTTTCGCCCGCCTACAAGGCGACGCTGCCCGATCTCCAGAATGGCCCGGCCAGCCTCATCCGCGGCGCCAGGCGCGTGATCCAGCATGTCGGCATCTCGAATTTCCGCCTGCCGATCCAGTTTCACACCCGTGACAACGGCGATCTGACGCTGGAAACCTCCGTGACCGGCAGCGTCAGCCTCGAAGCCGGCAAAAAAGGCATCAACATGAGCCGCATCATGCGCAGCTTCTATGTCCATGCCGACAAGACCTTCAGCTTCGAGGTGATCGAGGCCGCGCTCGACGATTACAAGTCCGATCTCGAAAGCTTCGACGCCCGCATCCAGATGCGCCTTTCCTTCCCGACGAAGGTGCAAAGCCTGCGCTCCGGCCTCACGGGCTATCAGTATTACGACATCGCGCTCGAACTCGTCGAGCAGGCGGGGGTGCGGCGCAAGATCATCCATCTCGACTATGTCTATTCCTCGACCTGCCCCTGTTCGCTCGAACTTTCCGAACATGCCCGCTCCGCGCGCGGGCAACTGGCCACGCCGCATTCGCAACGCTCGGTGGCGCGGCTCTCGGTCGAGGTGCGGGACACGGCGAAATGCCTGTGGTTCGAGGATCTCATCGACCTGGCCCGCGCTGCGGTGCCGACCGAAACGCAAGTGATGGTCAAACGCGAGGACGAGCAGGCCTTTGCCGAGCTCAATGCCGCCAATCCGATCTTCGTAGAGGATGCAGCCCGGCTCTTCGCCCAGCAACTGGAAAACGACCCGCGCATCGGTGATTTCCGCGTTGTCGCCAGCCACCAGGAATCGCTGCATTCCCACGATGCCGTCTCGATCCTGACCGAGGGCGAATTGTTCGAAAGCGCGAGCCTCGACCCGAAGCTCTTCACCACGCTCTTCCACGTCGGCTGAACACCCGGCGCGCAAGAGCGCGTGCCCGATCTTTCGGCGAAAACCGTCCTGGCGGTGCCCAAGGCTCATGCAGGGGGCGGGAGTCCGGGTTGCATATTTGTCAGTGGTGCTGACCCATTTATCCCCTATCTTGATGAGCAGGGAGGAAACCACGATCTGACCGACTTCAGGAAAGGTTTCCAAAATGGCTGATATCACATCTCAAATCTCGATCGCCGATAGCGTCCGCACAGGCGTGGGCCGCTGGCTGACATCCCTCATGGGCAGGCTTGAAGCCTATTCCCATGTTCGCTCGCGCCGCGACCGGATCGACGCGCTCGAAGCCCGCTCCGATGCCGAACTGGCGCAGATGGGCCTCAAACGCGAGGACATCGTGCGTCACGTCTTCCGCGATCTCTACTACGTCTGAGCCGCTCCGCGCCGCGCCGGTGAGGCGCTCCGATCCCGCTTGACAGCGCGCGCGGAAACTCCCAACGCTCTGCGCATGATCGACATGCGCCCCGTTGGATATGTGATCGGCCTCCTGGTGGCCACGCTCGGCCTGTTCATGGTCCCGCCGCTCCTGGTCGATCTGGCCGAAGGGCGCGGTCACTGGCCGGCCTTTGCCGAGGCTGCCGTGCTGACGATCCTCGTCGGTACGCTCGTGGCGCTCGCCTGCCGCAATGGCGTGCGCGAGGGGCTGACCACCCAGCAGACCTTCCTGCTCACCTCGGGGGTGTGGCTGGCCCTGCCGGTCTTTGGCGCGCTGCCGCTCATGCTGGGGGCGACGGGGCTGGGCTTTACCGATGCGTTCTTCGAGGCGATGTCGGGCCTGACCACCACGGGTTCGACGGTCATCTCGGGGCTTGACGACCTGCCCAAGGGCATCCTGCTCTGGCGCGGCATCCTGCAATGGCTGGGCGGGATCGGGATCATCGTCGTCGCCATGGTGTTCCTGCCCGAATTGCGGGTCGGCGGGATGCAGGTCTTCCGCTCCGAGGCGTTCGACACGATGGGCAAGATCCTGCCCCGTGCGACCGCCATCGCGCGGCAGATCTCGGTCATCTATGTCGGTCTTACCATGGCATGCATGCTGACCTACCTCCTGCTCGGGATGAATGCATTCGACGCCACGGTGCATGCGCTGACCACGCTTTCGACCGGCGGTTTCGCCAATTACGACGCCTCCTTCGGGGTCTTCTCCGGCCCGCATGAATATGCCGCGACGCTCTTCATGATCCTCGCGGCGCTGCCTTTCGTGCGCTACGTGCAGATGCTCAACGGCCATTCCACACCGCTGTTTCGCGATACCCAGGTGCGAACTTTCCTGTCGATCATTGCCGTGCTTGTGGGGGTCACGACGATCGTTCTCACAACGGTTTTCCCGCAACACCATGAACAGGCATTCCGCGAGGCGCTGTTCAACATCGTTTCGATCCTGTCTGGCACGGGATATGCCTCGGTCGACTACATGGCGTGGGGCGCCTTCCTCGTCACGCTCTTCTTCTTCGTCGGCCTGATCGGCGGCTGTTCCGCCTCGACCACCTGCTCGGTCAAGGTGTTCCGCTACCAGATCCTGTTTTCCTCGATCCGCGCCCAGCTCAGGCGCACGATATATCCCCATGGCGTGTTCGACCCGCATTTCGAGGGGCGCCGCGTCACCGATGATGTGCTCAATTCGGTGATGAGCTTTTTCGTCTTCTTCATCGTCACGCTGGGGCTTCTGGCGGTCGCGTTGTCGCTCACCGGTCTCGATTTCGTCACCTCGGTCTCCGGTGCGGCGACGGCCATCGCCAATATCGGCCCGGGTCTGGGCGACATCATCGGCCCCGCGGGAAATTTCGCGCCGCTGAATGATACTGCCAAGTGGATCCTGATCTTCGGCATGTTTCTCGGGCGGCTGGAACTCATGACCGTCTATGTCCTGTTGACTGTTCAATTCTGGAGAGCCTGATGACCGACCGCCCGCTTGGAGCCCAAATCTCGCATATGCTGAAATCCCGCGGGGTCGATACGATCTTCGGTATTCCCGGCGTCCATAACGTCGAGCTTTATCGCGGCATCGAAGAGGCCGGGATCACCCATGTCCTCGCCCGCCACGAACAGGGCGCGGGCTTCATGGCCGATGGCTATGCCCGGGCCACCGGCAAACCGGGCGTGGCCTATGTCATCACCGGGCCGGGGCTGACCAACATCATGACACCGATGGGGCAGGCATATTCCGACAGCGTGCCGATGCTGGTGATCTCCTCCTGCCTTGCCGAAACCGCCGCCTGTCGCGGCCAGCTTCACCAGATGCGCGACCAACGCGCCGCCGCCGCCACCGTTTGCGACTGGTCCGAAGAGGCGCGCAGCCCGCGCGCCGCCTATGACCTGATCGACCGCGCGCTGGCCGAGTTCACCGCCGCGCGCCCCCGGCCCAAGCACCTGCAACTGCCCATTCCCCTGCTCGAAGCGCCGGCCCCGCCCGCGCTGCCTGCCATGGCCGCCACACGCACCCCCGGCGTGACGCCCACGGGGCTGGCCAAAGCGCGGGATCTGCTCGACCACGCGCGCCGCCCGCTCTTCATTCTCGGTGGCGGGGCGCGGGGCGGTGCCGACAGCGCCCGCGCGGTGCTCAGGTCCCAGGGCGCCGCCAGCTTCTGCACCCAGGCCGGGCGCGGCATCGCCGCCGTGGATGATCCGCTCAATTTCGGCGCGACCCTGGCGCGGCCTGAAAGCGCCGCCGTGATCGCGTCGGCCGATGCGGTCATCGCCATCGGCACCGAACTGGCCGAGGTCGATCTCTGGCGCGAGAGCCTTGGCCATGACGCGCCGATGCTGCGCGTCGATCTCGACCCCGAAAGCCTCTCGGACGGGCAGCGCGCCGATTTGCATGTCGCCTGCGATGCGGCCGATTTCCTCGCCGCGCTGGCCGAGGCGCAAGAGGGCAGGGAGCCGCGCCAAAGCGACTGGACCGCCGAGGAGGTCGCCGCCGCCCGCGCCCGCTGGCGCGCCGAGGCCGATGCCGAGCGCCCCGGAATCGTGCCGCTCTGCGATGCGTTGCGCGCCGTGCTGCCCGCCGATGCGATGATCTATTCCGACATGACCCAGTTCGCCTATGTCGCACAGGAGGTCTGGGACATGTCGCGCCCCGGTCACTGGCATCACCCGTTCGGCTTTGGCACGCTGGGCTATGCGTTGCCCGCCGCGATCGGCGGGGCGGTGGCGCGCCCAAACCTGCCCACCCTCGCCATCGCCGGGGATTACGGCTTCCAATACACGTTGCAGGAACTCGGCACCGCGGTCGAACTGGGCCTGCCCCTGCCGATCCTGCTGTGGGACAACGGCAAGCTCAAGGAGATCGAGGACAGCATGACCGCCTCCCAGATCGCGCCCAACGCGGTGGTGGCGCGCAACCCCGATTTCCTCGCCCTGGCGCGTGCCTATGGCGCCCATGCCTGTGCCCCCGAAACCCCCGCCGACCTGCAACAGGCCGTGCTGGAGGCGCTCGCCGCTGACCGGCCCACGCTGATCCGCATGACGCTGTGAGGGCGGTGCCCGGGGCCGCAAGCGACCCGGGCGAAAGAGCTCGACCGCACGCACGCCGCGTTAACCCTTTCCAGCCCCGGTTTCGCTGCAACGCGGCGGTGCACGCATGTCAGCCGGGCGGCAGCCGGGAATCACCCCCCGGATTTCCGGCAGGCAAATGGCGTTAACCCAACCGTGCGCTGATCTCAGCGGTGCTTACCAGCAATTGACCAGAACCGTCATCCCGGCGGCGTGATCGGTCAGTGCCTCGGGCGTCAGGTCATCACCGCCACCGTCGGATTGTGCCGTGATTCCAAGGTCTTGAAGAATCCGGCGGATGGTGGCCGCATCGGCCGCGAAATGCACGTCCCCGGGCAGTTTGCGCGCATCCTCGGACGGTGGCAAAAGCATCCCGAAGACCGCCCCCTTGGTATCCATCACCGGCCCCCCCGAATCCCCCGGAAGCGCGCTCAGCGCCAGCCGCTTGAGCTCGGGTTCGTCTTGCAAGCCCTTGATATCGCTCAGCGTTCCAAATGTCAGCGTTGGCGCGCCCAGTCGCCCTTCGTAAGAGAATCCCGATACGGCCACCTCCGATTGCAGCCGCGGATCGCCCTCGCGCAGCGCCGCCACCCGCGCCGGGGCCAGCGATTCCCGGGCGCGCAGCACCGCGATGCCCCGTTCCTCGTCAAGACCAAGGAGCTCCGCCTCGTGGCGGTTGTCGAAGGTGATCTTCTCGCACCCCTCCACCGCTTGCACCGTGGTCACGACCGTCCCCCGCCCATCGACGAAAAAGCCTGAACGCGACAGGCTTGGCCGGCGGATCTCCAGCCCCGATACAAGGTCGATATTCTGTTCCGTTTCAACACCTTCTGCCGGACTCATCACGCCTTCCAAACGGCGGAAACTCTCGCGCATCTCATCCAGAAGCCGCGTTCGGCGCTCCTCGTCCCCGCGCGGCCAGACCAGGGTGAACCCCTTGATCTCGCCGCCCTGCAAGCGCGCTTCGGTATGGCTCGTGATGCGGTCATCCTGCCCGGTCAGGACAAAGCTGTCGCCGTCACGCTCGCGCGGTCCCGTCTCGGGCACGATTTCAAGCGTCTGCATGATGTCGTAAAGGCCGAACAGCGTGTTCTGGTCGCCCGGTTGAGAAATCATCAACACTTTTGCGTCAAGCTCGCCGGTGGCGTCGAAATGCACGAATGGCGGCCTGTAGGCGGTAAACGCCACCACGCCCGTCGGAATCGCCATTTCGATCCCCGCGGTGTCCTCGCGCACCAGCTCGAGGTCGAGACCGTCGAGAATGGCATTGTATTGCCGTTCGAGTTCGTCCCGCTGCATCGTGGTCAGGATGCCGGTCGGCTCATAGCCATTGTCGCGCTGCCATGCGGCCATCGCGCCACGCGTGCCGGGCCCGAACGCGCCGTCGATCGCCGCGGTGTAAACCCCGGCCCATTTCAGCATCTCCTGAAGCTCCATGCGCTCGTCCCGGCTCAATGCGGCCTCGCTCCGGCGCGCCTCGGCCGGGGTCTCGTCGATCGTCCGGAGCCGGGGTTCAGGCTCGGTCTCGGCGGCTTGCGCCTCGATCTCTTCCTCGGGTTCCGCGAGTTCGGGCAGGTTCAGAAAATTCGCGCCAACCGGCCAGAATTGTTGACGAAATCTCATGGTCCGGGTGATGAAACTGTCACGCGGAATCTCGCCTTCGGCACGGTAGACCCGCAGCACGCGTTCGGCGTCATCCTCGGTATAGGGGCCGAGTACGATGCCATACCAGCCACCCCCCAGCACAAACCCGTTCACGTCCGGCAGGCGCGCGTCATAGGCCCTGATGCGCTCTTGTACCTCGGCAAGGCTGCGCTTCGCCTCGATTTGAACCCATGCGACATCCTGTTGTGCCGCAAGCGGGCGGGCGAGAAGAAAAAGGATGATGAAAACCGCGTGAAACTGTCTGATCATGGTGGAAATAATGCCTTTGCCCCGTCCGCTCTCGCCTTGTTCCTTGGCGTGTTTTACCAAATCCCGCGCCCTGCGCATCCAAAATATGCGCGAGCCTGCAATTGACCCTTCCGCCCCCCCCGATTAAGCAGGGCGCGAACGCGATCCGAGGCGCGACGCAGGCGCATGAAAGAGGCATTTCAATGACGTCCCGACCGGTCAAACCCCGCAGTTTTCAGGAAATCATCCTGCGGCTTCAATCCTACTGGGCCGAACAGGGCTGCGCCATGATGCAACCCTATGACATGGAGGTGGGCGCCGGCACCTTTCACCCCGCGACCACGCTGCGCAGCCTTGGCACGCGCCCCTGGGCCGCGGCCTATGTCCAGCCCTCGCGCCGCCCCACCGACGGGCGCTATGGCGAGAACCCCAACCGGCTCCAGCATTATTACCAGTACCAGGTGCTGATCAAACCCAGCCCGCCGGACCTTCAGGATCTCTATCTCGGCTCTCTCGGGGCCATCGGCATCGACATGGCCCTGCACGACATCCGCTTTGTCGAGGACGATTGGGAATCTCCCACCCTCGGCGCATGGGGCCTCGGGTGGGAGGTCTGGTGCGACGGCATGGAAGTGTCGCAATTCACGTATTTTCAACAGGTTGGCGGCCATGACTGCCACCCCGTCTCGGGCGAACTGACCTATGGCCTCGAACGGCTGGCCATGTATGTGCTGGGCATCGACCATGTGATGGACATGCCCTTCAACGACCCAAACGCACGCATACCGCTCTCCTATGGCGACGTGTTCCGCCAGACCGAAGAGGAATATTCGCGCTGGAATTTCGACGTGGCCGATACCGATGTCCTCTTGCGCCATTTCCAGGAGGCCGAGGCCGAATGCGAGGCGATCCTGTCGCAGCCGCATGACGACCCCAAGACCGGCAAGCGCATCGTCATGGCCCACCCGGCCTATGACCAGTGCATCAAGGCGTCGCATATCTTCAATCTGCTCGACGCCCGCGGGGTCATTTCCGTCACCGAACGGCAGGCCTATATCGGCCGCGTGCGCGCGCTCGCCCGCAAATGCGCCGACGCCTTCGTGCAGACCGAGGCCGGGGGGTATCCCGCGCCATGAGCGGCAAGATCATCGCAGGATTCATCGTCATCATCTCGCTCATCGCGGGTGCGGCGATCTATTACCTCCAGGTTTACGCCTTCTACGAAGAGGTGACCCCCTCCGGCACCGATGACGTGATGCTCACGGCCTCGGCCACCGGGACGCCCGAACCCATCGCCTACGAGGACTTCCGCGCGATCAACGCCGACAGCTCGCCCATTCGCTACCGCGCCTGTTTCGCCACGACCCAGGATCTCGATGGCTTGCGCGCGAGCTATGAGACCTACGACAACCCCGAACCGCTCGTCGCCCCGCGCTGGTTCTCGTGCTTCGACGCGAGCGAAGTCGGCGCCGCGCTCGAAGCCGGCACGGCGCATGCCTTCATGGGCACCGCCAACATCGAATACGGCATCGACCGGGTCGTCGCCATCATGCCCGACGGGCGCGGCTTTGTCTGGCACCAGATCAACCATTGCGGCGAAGTGGTGTTCGACGGCCGCCCCGCCCCCCAAGACTGCCCCCCGAAACCGGAAGGCAACTGACATGCCCAACCTCCTGATCGAGCTTTTCTCCGAGGAGATCCCCGCGCGGATGCAGGCCCGCGCGGCGCAGGATCTGCAAAAGCGCATGACCGACGGCCTCGTCGAGGCGGGGCTGACCTATGGCGGGGCGCGCGCCTTTTCCACGCCGCGCCGCCTCACCCTCGCCATCGAGGATCTGCTCGCCGAAAGCCCCACGATCCGAGAGGAGCGCAAGGGCCCCCGCACCGACGCCCCCGACAAGGCGATCGAGGGCTTCCTGCGCGGCGCGGGCCTTACCCGGGATCAGCTTGAGACGCGCGACACCCCCAAGGGCGCGGTCTATTTCGCCAGTATCGAGAAGCCGGGCCGACCGGCTGCCGCCATCGTGGCCGAGGTGCTCGAAGACACGATCCGCAATTTCCCCTGGCCCAAGTCGATGCGCTGGGGCGCGGGCAGCCTGCGCTGGGTCCGCCCGCTGCATTCGATCCTGTGCATTCTCAGCACCGAGGAGGGCGCCGAGATCGTCCCCTTCGAGCTGGACGGCATCACCGCCGGCGACACCACGCGCGGCCATCGCTTCATGGGCGGCGAACCCTTCGCGGTAACGGGCTTCGACGACTACGCCGCGAAACTCAAGCGCGCCCATGTCATTCTCGACGCGGGCGAACGCGCCGACCACATCCTGCAGGACGCGCAAAACCGCGCCTTCGCCTCCGGGCTGGAACTGGTCGAGGATCGCGGCCTTCTGGCCGAGGTGGCGGGCCTCGTCGAATGGCCCGTCGTGCTGATGGGCGAGATCGGCGCCGATTTCCTCGACCTGCCGCCCGAGGTGCTGCAAACCTCGATGAAGGAACACCAGAAATTCTTCTCGGTGCGCAACCCCAAAACGGGCCGCATCGAACGCTTCATCACCGTCGCCAATATCGAGACGCCGGATCATGGCGCGACCATCCTCGCGGGCAACCAAAAGGTGCTGGCCGCGCGGCTCTCGGATGCGAAATTCTTCTGGGAAAACGACCTGCGCACCATCCGCGAAAAAGGTTTTGAGGGCATGGCCGCCGGGCTCTCGGACGTGACCTTCCACAACAAGCTGGGGAGCCAGGCCGACCGCATCAGGCGCATCGAGGCGCTGGCCCGCGAAATCGCCCCCATGGTCGGCGCCAAGCCCGACCTCGCCGCCGAGGCCGCGCGCGTCGCCAAGGCCGACCTGCAATCCGAAATGGTCGGCGAATTCCCCGAATTGCAGGG
>OFEU01000186.1_pt1 | contig 65271 bp, 53 predicted proteins | sample 1521221 | NCBI WGS metagenome assembly OFEU01 (sample SAMN03766357, study PRJEB24113) | microbial mat metagenome | isolation source: enrichment culture HLUCC-O from microbial mat sample contains cyanobacterium... | reverse complement strand
TGACCTTGCGCAGCGATACGCCCGATCTGACGCAGCGTCTCTACGCAGCCGGCGCGTGGCTGGTGCTGCCCGCCGGGCTGGAAGGGTGCATTCCTGGGGCCCCGTAGAGCGCGGCCATCTCTGCTGATCCAGCGCACCGGGCACTTTCAATGATTCCGCTCGCTCGTGTGCCCATGCATAAGCCGCCTGCTTGCGGCTGAGTGCCTTGTTCTCGCCGTGAATGATCTTGCCGTTGCGCTTGATGGTGATCTGCGCCATATGCGCGGTGGAGCCGTTGGAGCGTCTCCGGCTGGTGATTGAGGCCATTGGTACAACATCCTGCCTGCAGTACCACACGATGTGGTACCTTCTTCCAATAGGCGGGCCTTTGTGAGCAACGGCTTGAAGGACAAGAGTTCGAGATGCAGCGTTACCCCGCCTGTTACGGGTCGAAGTTCGCAGTCGCCCCCATGATGGACTGGACGGACCGGCATTGCCGCGCGTTCCACCGGGTGCTGTCGCGACGCGCCTTGCTCTATACCGAGATGGTGACGACCGGGGCGGTGATCCACGGGCCGCGCGAGCGGCTGCTTGGTTTCTCGCAGGCCGAGCAGCCCGTCGCCGTGCAGCTCGGCGGGTCGGATCCGGCGGAACTCGCGAAGGCCGCACGAATCTGCGCGGATTACGGCTATGATGCGGTCAATCTGAATGTGGGCTGCCCCTCTGATCGGGTGCAGGACGGGCGTTTCGGCGCCTGCCTGATGCGCGAGCCGGCGCTGGTGGGGGATTGTGTGGCGGCGATGAAGGCGGCGGTGTCGCTGCCCGTCACGGTCAAGTGCCGCATCGGCGTCGATGATCAGGATCCGGGCCAGGCGCTGGACGCGCTCACCCTTGCCTGCCGGCAAGCGGGCGTCGACGAGGTCGTCGTGCATGCCCGCAAGGCCTGGCTGCAGGGACTCTCGCCCAAGGAAAACCGCGATGTCCCGCCGCTCGATTACGACCGCGTCTTCGCGCTGAAGGCGGCCAATCCCGATCTGCCGGTCAGCATAAACGGCGGTATCCGCGATATCGACACGGCGCGTGCGCTGCTTGTCGCGCGTGACGGCGTGACGCTCGACGGCATCATGCTGGGCCGTGCCGCCTATCAGGATCCGGAGCTGCTGTTGCGCGTGGATACGGAGATCTTCGGTGAAGCCGAGCCGCCGGTCGCGGATGCGTTCGCGGCGATCGAAGCCTTCGAGGCCTATATCGCCCACCAGCGCGAAACCGGCGTGCGGCTCGCCTCGATCACGCGCCACATGCTCGGGCTTTTCGCCGGCAAGCCCGGCGCACGGCTCTATCGCCGCCATCTCTCCACCCATGCGGTCGCCCCCGATGCCGGGCTCGATACCCTGCGTGCGGCGGTCGCTCATGTGCGCGAGGCGATGGCGCGGCGCGAGCGGGAGGATGCGGCGTGAGCTTCGCCCCCGCCGATGCCGGTTTCGAGAGCCGCGTGCGTGTGAGCTTCGCCCGCCAGAGCATCATGACGACGCTCGGCGCTTCGCTGACGCGCATCGCGCCGGGCGAGGTCGGGATCACGCTGCCATTTGCCGATCATATTCTTCAGCAGCACGGTTTCGTGCATGCGGGCGTCGTCGCGACCATTGCCGATTCCGCCGCCGGCTATGCCGGACTGACGCTGATGCCGGCGGGTGCGGGGGTGCTCACCGCCGAGTTCAAGATCAACCTGCTCGCCCCCGCACGGGGCGAGCGCCTGATCGCGCAGGGTCGCGTGATCAAGGCGGGCCGCAGCCTGACCATCGCCGAGGCGGATGTGTTTTGCGAGGAAGGCGCCACCCGCACACACGCCGCCCGCCTCACCGCCACGCTGATGAGCATGCGCGACCGGCAGGGCGTGGCGGATTGAGGGGATCGGTATTCGTTTTTGAATCCAGGCATGTGCGGTTTGCGTCTGACGCAACTCACGTAACAAACAGGTGCTTTAGTTGTCGTTTCCAAGAAATTCGGGATAGCGTTTATCGCTCACGGGACCATCCCTGTTTTGAACCGCGAATAGTGTGCGCAGCATCAGATGTTCCAGATTGGGTGGCATCGGAGCTCGGGCTCGCTCGGTATGATGTGGCAGAAATGTATCCGGATAATTCAGGTAGCCTCTATCAGCAAGATGATGCGCAAATTGCTCTGCAAACGCCTCGTTACCATCTGTGCGAGCGTATCCTGATGTCGTCATTCCTGCTATATCAGTGACGTCGGCGGGTAAAGTTCGGTAAACATGCAGAGTTCCATCATAATATTCGGGGTCCACTATTGTTTCTCCTGCCTGTTCCAGGGCCATGCGCTCAACATCTTCTATCCGGACCTCGTATTCTTCGAAGAGTAGGCTGCGCCGTTCTGCTGGTGGCGCGTTCGGGAACAGTTTTTCCAGTGCCTCGTCCATCGACATGGCATCTTCACCTGCATTTGAGCTTGCTCCGCCGTAAATTTCGAGAACCGGGCTCAGATTGCGAGTGAAGTCTCGCGCTTCATCCGGCGCTTTGGCTTGAAAGGCGTGCCCGATTTCGTGAAAGAGTGTGAGCATGAATTTCGTTGCCCCATCGAAATCGCGCTCTGCGAAGCGCTGGAAGTAATCCAGCATTGTGGAAAGGAAGATTGTGCCCGATTCTGTATCTCCCATGCCCAGTAGCGGCCCCGTGTCTCCCGGGTATGCGGGAGGAGGGTTCGGGGCGTGAACAGAAATGGAGAGGCCGTTCAACGCGCCGGGAAACTTCTCCGCGATGAGACGGAGATAGGGGATTGCCGCATTGATGATTTCGCACATTTCCGCTTCGGAATGTTGCGCGAGGTTGAATTCCTCCGAGAGTTCGCTCGTATCAGCAAGATACATCCCGAAGCTACCCAAAACGGCTCTGATATCCGCCCATGAATGCACCATGTTTGCCGGTGGCAGGATATCCGCTGAGCGATCGATTTCAGGGATGGCATCACTCTCGGAAAGGCGCAAATCCTCCACCTCTTCCCCGCGATTCATCTTCATGATTCGATGAATGAGGACGATCGGGTGGAGGTGTGGGTTCAATGCGCTGAGCTCATAGAATTGCTCAAGCGTGAGCTTGCCTGCGGCGATCTGTTCGGAGACAAATGTCTCGGCATCGCGCGAGAGAGGGTTCAGTTCCGGCGGGAGTTCGCCCCCCGACGCGACGGCTTCGAGCATTTCGATGGCTCGCGCGATCACGGGGTCGTTCTTGTCGCCTTCGGAAAGCGAAGCGGCGAGGGCGATCCGATAAATTTGCGGCAAATTCGCCAGCCGGTCGCCAAGGGCGGCTACGAGACCTGCAGCCATCTTGGGGTGCAGTTTGCGCATTTCGTTGGCAATCGCCGTCGAGGGTGCGGAAAGGATCCCGTCCGGAAGGCTGGCGATCTCCTCCGGAGCCATCGCGGCAGCGAGAGCATGCAGCATGATCTGCGCTGAAATTCCGTGCTTCTCGATCACTTCCTCGATCGGATCAGTCCCATCGGTGAAACTCGAGTGACCAAGGCTGCGCCTGATTGCTTCCCTCAACTCTTCCTCGATACGATGGAAGTACCTTTCGAATCCACGCTGCGACGCGCCTCCGAGCAGCGGTGTCGAGCCTGGAATGTCGGAGGCGTGGGCTTCGTAGCGGTCAAGGAAGGCTTCGATGAGTGCGAGTGCCTTTTCATACGCGCCCTCAGCCTCGAACGCGGCGGCTCTCGCGAACATGGCTTCTGCGAGGGCCTCGATATGCTGCGGGTCTGTGAGGGGCCCGCCGATCAGGGAGTTGACACTGCCACCGCTGATCTCGCGCTCCAGACCGGTCATGATATTCCGGCTCTCCTGGCGCAAGCGGCCCTGTTCGGCGATCCTGCGCTGCGCAGCTTCCATTTGTGCGACTTCGTCACCGAGGCGATCGACCTGATCCTGGATATTCGCGAGGCGCTCCTTCAGCGCATGGCGCTGTGCATTGAGGTCATCGATTCTTTCTTGCGCCTCGGGCGACAGCACGTTCGGGTCGGTGACCGGAACCTCGTCCGGCAGGAATTGTGTCTCCGGTGCGGTCACATCATCCGGCGTTTCCGATTCCTCGATCTCGGTATTGGGGTCGATCGGCGGTATCCGCAGCGGTGGATCTCTCGGCGGCAGATCGCTCGGGCCGATCGGCGGAAACGGATTGAAGCCATCCGGGACCAGCGCGGGCTGTTCGACGGATCTCTGCGTTACGACCTCACCGGTCCCCTGGTCGATAAAGGCGACCAGATGGGGGAATTCGCTGTCGTCATTGCGATCATAGATGCCGAGGTTGCCATTGGGCAGTAAGCCGAAGGCGACTTCGCGCGGGTCGATCCCTGCCGCCTCCAGACGGCGGACGAGGGCCAGCATCTGTGTGGTATCTGCAGTATCACGTGTATTGAGGACGAACAGAACCGGCGAGATTTTCGACAGGATACCGGAGAGCAAATGGCCAGCGGCGCCGGGGAGGGTTCGGGACAGGATTTCCAGAACAGTGCTCTCGGTGCCCGGTACCGGCGAGGGAACGAACGCGAGGACATCGCCGCCACCGGGCATCGCCGCCGTGGGCATGATGGCGCCGGAGCCGATCCCTTTCGACAGGGCGAAAGGTGCGGCGTCAGGTGAGCCATTCATCTGGGAAGACGTATGGGAAAACAGCGGGCTGATACTCACCATGCTCGCAACTCCGGGCAATGCTTGAATTAACGGGGTGCATAAAAATCAGAATAGAAAGCTGAACCCTATATCTTTATAATTAAAATATATCAATCATAATTTTTAGTTATATAATCAATTTTACATCATATAGAATTGATTTGCTGGTCAGGTGACGCCAATGGGCTGGCGCAAAGATCGCCCGGATAACTTGATGCCGAGCCACCAATTGCTGGGGTCCGGGCGTCGTGCCTGATCGGTCCATACCGCAAGAATTGACCGATCGTATGAATCCACGCCACGCCCGATCTCCCTCACTTGCAAAACCGCCAAACACCTGAAGAACCGCCAAGCACTTGCAAAACCGCCAAGCACTTGCAAAACCGCCAAGTCGCTCTGGCCCGTCCTGCGCTTGCCTCGTCGCGTGAAAAAGCGCACAGAGCGCCAGACAACATTCTGCGGATGGTCTTTCCATGATGAACGGTTTGCCGATTGCCGATCTCGCCATGCTCGCCGTGGCGCTTCTTGCCGCCGGGGCGCTGACGGGGGTACTGGCCGGGCTCTTCGGCGTCGGTGGCGGGGCGGTGATCGTGCCGATCCTGTTCGAGGTTTTCGGCATTCTGGGCATCGATGACGAGGTGCGCATGCCGCTCGCGGTCGGCACCTCGCTCGCCATCATCATCCCCACCTCGATCCGCTCGTTTCGCGGGCATTACCTCAAGGGCGCGGTGGATATGAGCGTGCTGCGCGCCTGGGCGGTGCCGGTGGTGCTGGGCGTCGTTGCGGGCAGCCTGATCGCGCGCTATGCCGACCCCTGGGTGTTCATGCTGGTCTTCATCCTGGTGGCCGGGGTGAATTCCATCAAGCTGCTCTTTGGCAATGAAAAATGGCGCGTCGCCATGGATCTGCCCAAGGGGCTGGCCCTGCGTGCCTATGGCGGGCTCATCGGCCTGCTCTCGGCGCTGATGGGGATCGGCGGCGGGCAGATTTCGAACATCATCATGACGCTGCACAATCGCGGCATCCACCAGGCGGTGGCGACCTCAGCCGGGCTCGGCGTGCTGATCTCGGTGCCCGGAGCGCTCGGCTACATCTATGCCGGCTGGGGCCGCGAGGGCCTGCCGCCGGATGCGATCGGTTTCGTCTCGCTGCTCGGGCTGATCCTGGTCGTGCCAACGACCCTGCTCACCGCGCAGATCGGCGTCAATCTCGCCCATGCATGGCCCAAGCGCAAGCTGGAGGTCGCCTTTGGCATCTTCCTCGCCATCGTCTGCGCGCGGTTCGTCTATGCCATCCTGACCTGAGACGCTGTGCGAAAGCGGCACCGGCGCCGAGGCGCGCCGGCGCCTTGTGCGTCAGAAATTCACCGCATCGCCGCCCTTCAGGGCGAGCATGGAACGCGCTTCGTCGGGCGTCGCGATCTCGAGGCCGAGATTCTCGATGATGCCGCGCACCTGCCTGACCTGCTGGGCGTTGCTCTCGGCGAGCTGGCGCGGGCGGATCCAGAGGCTGTCTTCGAGCCCGACGCGCACATTCGCCCCCATCGCCGCCGACATCGCCGCGATCGGCATCTGGTTGCGCCCCGCACCCAGCACGGACCATTTGTAATTCGATCCGAACAGCCGGTCGGCGGTGCGCTTCATATGGGCGACATCCTCGGGATGCGGGCCGATCCCGCCGAGAATCCCGAACACGCTCTGCACGAAGAGCGGCGGCTTGACGAGGCCGCGATCGAGGAAATGGGCCAGCGTGTAGAGATGGCCGATATCGTAGCATTCGAATTCGAACCGCGTGCCGTTGCCGTCACAGGTGGCGAGGATCGTCTCGATATCGGCGAAGGTGTTGCGGAAGATGCGATCCCGCGAACCTTCCAGATAGGGCCGCTCCCAATCGTGCTTGAACTCCTTGAAGCGCTCCAGCATCGGATAGAGCCCGAAATTCATCGTGCCCATATTGAGCGAGGCGACTTCCGGCGCGAGCGTCGCGGCGGGGCGCAGACGCTCCTCCGCGAGCATGGTCGGCGAGCCGCCGGTGGTAAGGTTGATCACGCAATCGGAACGCTGCTTGATCACCTGCAGAAAGGGCAGGAAAGCTTCCGGCGACTGGTCCGGCTGGCCGGTCTCGGGATTGCGCGCATGCAGATGCACGATAGCAGCGCCGGCCTCCGCCGCACCGATCGCCGCTTCCGCGATCTCCTGCGGCGTCACCGGCAGATGCGGCGACATGGACGGTGTGTGAATCGCGCCGGTCACGGCGCAGGTGATGATGACTTTATCGGTTTTGGCCATGGTTTCCTCCGGTCTGGCTTTGCATTATGCGACAGCGAAGGGCGCGCGCCTATCCGTCATCGCGCCGGGCGGATGCGCAGTGACGCGCACGTGGCGGCGCCATGCACGCCGGATGCGCCTCGGGTTAACCATCCTCGGCAAAATCGTTGCAGGTGACGCTACGTAGGGTATGCAAAGCCGCGTTTTTGATTACAATCTTAAGTTAATCGATCCGCCGGCTCACGCTTTGGCGGACGTCTGACGCATCACGCGCCCTGCCCGCATGGCAGGGCGCAGCAACAGCAAGGAGTGCCCGCGTGGCTGTCGTGCCGATCACGGCCCGTCTCAATACCCCTGTCGACCAGATCGGCGACAAGGCGTTGGAACGTGCGCGTCGTGATTTTCAGGAAACCGTGCGCGCCTCGAATATCAATGGCCTTCAGACCCGCACCCAGACGGAGACGGGCGGGCAGAACGACCAGCGCCGCAATGGCGGCGTGCCGGTGCCGGACGAGAGCATCCGCGCGCGGATCGCACCAGCTGATCCGCGTGACCGTGCAAACGCCCAGACGGCGCGGCGCGGACAGAACACGCCGGCGAGTCAGGCGCAGGCGCCCGGGTTTCCGCAAGCCAATCCGCAAGCCAATCCGCAAGCCGGTCCTCAAGCCGGTCCTCAAGCAACGCCGCAAGGCGCCCCGGAAGCGGCTCTGCAAGCGGCAGCACCCGCAATGGCGCCCGCGCGCAATGACGCGCCCGGCGCAGTCACCGCGAGGACGGCGCGACCGCTTCCCGAGCCGATCGGCCCGCCGATACCCCGCGAATTGCTGCCGCAACTGCCGACACCACCGCCCGGCAGTTCTCTCGTCGCAGAGGGTCTGTCCGGTCGCAGCGATCTGATCCATAAACCGGTGCGCGCGATCGGGGAAAACCAGCGTGTCGAAGCCGCCGGGGATGACGCATGGCGCGATGGCGAGACGGCGCGCGCACCGCAATACCGGCTCAACAGCGCGGCGCCGCCGGAAATCGCGGCGCGGATCGCGGCTTTCATGCGCACCGGCCAGCTCGATGGCCGTCCCTTCGCCGTGACACCGGTGCCGGGCCTCGTCCGCGATGATTCCGAGTCGGCATCGCAGACACAGCCGGCAGCCGAGCCGACCGGTACGTCCGCGCCCGCGCCCACCGCACCGGCTGCGGCAGCGCAGGCCGGGAATGTCGACCTGCTTGCCGATTTCGACCGGCGCGCCCGCCCGCAGGTCATGCCGACCTTGCCGATTCCGATGCAGGCGCAGACCATTGCCATGATGCCTGCCGGACAGTTCGCCCCCGTGCGCACCGCCGATCACCGCATGCCTGTCGCCGGCGTCTCGCAGCGTGTGAGTGACGAAAACGAGGCACGGGACCGGGAGCGGGCAGCTGGGCTGGTCGGGAAAAGCCATCCGGAAAGCGCAAATCCCTTTTTCACCGATACGCCTTTCGCATCCGCCCATCCCGTCAACAGCCCCGTGCCGGCAGCCGCCGGTCCGGTGAATCCGCTCTTCGCGCGGTGAAACCCCGTTGCTGCTGCAGCGTCATTGTTTCCCGGCTATCCGTAAGCGCCCTGTTTTCAAATCTGCCGCCAGAGGCTATGCCTAGCGCGCGCGGATTTTGAGCATCCGCGCGCTCAGGCAACAGGGGTCCGTGATGACGAAATGGGTTTATTCCTTCGGCGACGGCAAGGCCGAAGGTGCATCCGACATGCGCAACCTGCTCGGCGGCAAGGGCGCCAATCTGGCCGAAATGGCCAATCTCGGCCTGCCAGTACCGCCCGGTTTCACGATCACGACGGAAGTCTGCACGCATTATTACAAGAACGGCGAAAGCTATCCCGACGGTCTCACCGATGCGGTGAATGCGGCGCTCGCGGAAGTCGGACGCATCACGGGGCGCGGCTTCGGCGACGGCAAGGCGCCGCTGCTCGTCTCCGTGCGCTCGGGCGCGCGTGCCTCGATGCCGGGCATGATGGATACGGTGCTCAATCTCGGCCTCAATGACGAGACCGTGCGCGCGCTCGCCACTGACGCGCAGGACGAGCGCTTCGCCTGGGATTCCTATCGCCGCTTCATCACCATGTATTCCTCGGTCGTGCTCGGCGTCGAGCATCACCTGTTCGAGGAGGCGCTCGAGGATTACAAGGAGCGCAAGGATTACCATCTCGATACCGAGCTCTCCGCGCAGGACTGGCAGGCGCTGATCGAGACCTTCAAGCGCATTGTCGACAAGGAGCGCGGCGCGCCCTTCCCGCAGGATCCGCAGGAGCAGCTCTGGGGCGCCATCGGCGCGGTATTCGGCTCATGGATGACGCCGCGCGCGATCAAGTACCGCGAACTGAATGCGATCCCGGCCGAATGGGGGACGGCGGTCAATGTCCAGGCCATGGTCTTCGGCAATATGGGCGAAACCTCCGCCACCGGTGTCGCCTTCACCCGCAACCCCTCTACCGGCGAGAAGGCGCTCTATGGCGAGTTCCTGATCAACGCACAGGGCGAGGACGTGGTGGCGGGCATCCGCACGCCGCAGGATATCACCGAAGCCGCGCGCGCGGCCTCGAACTCCGACAAGCCCTCGATGGAAAAGGCGATGCCCGAGGCCTTCGCCGAGCTCGTGCGCATCTACGGCGTGCTGGAGACCCATTACCGCGACATGCAGGATCTCGAATTCACCGTCGAGAAGGGCAAGTTGTGGATGCTCCAGACCCGCAACGGCAAGCGCACCGCCCGCGCCGCCCTCAGGATTGCCTGTGACCTCGTGGATGAGGGCGTGATCGCAGAGGAGGAAGCTGTCACCCGGGTCGAGCCGCAGGCGCTCGACCAACTCCTGCATCCGATGATCGACCCCGCGGCCGAGCGTGACATCATCGCCACCGGCCTGCCGGCCTCACCCGGTGCCGCGAGCGGGGCGATCGTGTTCTCCTCGGACGCCGCCGAGGCGGCGAAGAAGGCCGGGCGCAAGGTCATCCTCGTGCGCGTGGAGACCTCGCCGGAGGATATTCACGGCATGCACGCGGCAGAGGGCATTCTCACCACGCGCGGCGGCATGACCTCGCATGCGGCCGTGGTCGCGCGCGGCATGGGCAAGCCCTGCGTCTCGGGCGCCGGCTCCATCCGCGTCGATTACAAGGCCGCGACCATGACCGTGATGGGGCGCGTGTTCAAAGAGGGCGAGGTCATCACCCTTGATGGCGGCAACGGCCAGGTGCTCGCCGGCGAGATCGCCATGTTGCAGCCGGAGCTCTCGGGTGATTTCGGCAAGCTGATGGGCTGGGCCGACAATCTGCGCCGGCTCAAGGTGCGCGCCAATGCCGAGACCGAGCGCGATGCGCAGATGGCCCGCAATTTCGGGGCGGAGGGGATCGGCCTGTGCCGCACCGAGCACATGTTCTTCGATGCCGAGCGCATCATCGCCATGCGCGAGATGATTCTGTCCGACGACGAGCATGGTCGCCGTGCGGCTCTGGCCAAGCTCCTGCCCATGCAGCGCGACGATTTCACCCGGCTGTTCGCCATCATGAGCGGTCTGCCGGTGACGATCCGCCTGCTCGACCCGCCGCTGCATGAATTCCTGCCGCATGGCGATGCCGAGATCAACGACGTCGCCCGCTCCCTCGATGTGTCGCCGGAGAAGATCCGTCGTCGCGCGGCGGAGTTGCATGAAGTCAATCCGATGCTCGGCTTCAGGGGCGTGCGTCTGGCGGTGGCCTATCCCGAGATCGCCGAGATGCAGGCCCGCGCCATTTTCGAGGCGGCCATCGCCGCCGGCAAGGAGACCGGCGCGAAGGTCTCGCCCGAGGTGATGATCCCGCTTGTGATGTCGCAGCCCGAGCTCGATACGGTGAAGGCGCGAATCGAGGCCGTCGCCGAAGCGGTGATGGGCGAGAGCGGCGAGCGGATCGACTACCAGATCGGCACCATGATCGAATTGCCCCGCGCGGCCCTGCGTGCCGGCGAGATTGCTGCCTCGGCGGAGTTCTTCTCCTTCGGCACCAATGATCTCACCCAGACGACGCTCGGGATTTCGCGCGATGACGCCGCCTCCTTCCTGGGGACTTACGTGCAGCAGGGGCTTCTGGAGCACGATCCTTTTGTCACGATCGACCAGGACGGTGTGGGCGAACTCGTGGCGCTCGCCGCCGAGCGCGGACGCGCGACGCGGCCCGACATCAAGCTCGGCATCTGCGGCGAGCATGGCGGCGACCCGGCTTCGATCGCCTTCTGCGAAAAGCAGCGGCTCGACTACGTCTCCTGCTCTCCCTATCGGGTGCCGATCGCACGCCTCGCCGCAGCCCAGGCGGCTCTGGCGAAGGAAGCGCGCTCGCTGGCTTGAGCGGCAGGGCCCGCACGAGCCGGCGATTGCATTTCTTTTGTGGAGCGTGGGGGCTTATGCTTTTCGGTCGCCGCTCTCAGCCGTGTCGGTTTCCGGCGTAGAGAGCGGCTCGGCCGTCTGGCCTTCCCTGGCCCGGGCCTGCGCCCATTCGGATGAGCCTTCCGGCGGGTAGGCAAGCGTGTCCTCGAGTTCGCGCATGCGTGCGGGCGTGAGGCGCGGGAACGGCAGGGTGCCGGTCTCGCGCCAGCGGGCGACCTCCGCATCCGCTTGAGCGGCGCGTTCCGCATCGAGCCCGCCATCTCTCGTCATGTAGAGGGTCTGTGACGGGATGGCGAAGCGCGTGCCGGAACCCTCGACGATCTGCTTGATGCGCAAAAACACGTCTTCCTTGATCGCGTGGAACTCGTTCCAGTCCCGTGTCAGGGCATAGACCCGCAGGCTGATATCGAGCGAGGACGGCCCGTAATCGGAGAAACGGACCCGGATCGTGTCGTTGTCGATCCTGGGATGGGCGTGCAGCATTTCGCGAATCCTGACCAGGACAAAGCGCAACTGATCATCGCTGGTCTCGTAGCGCAGCCCCAGGACACTGCTGATCAGCATCTTGTCGCAGCGCGCCCAGTTGATGATTTCCATATCCACGAATTTGGCATTGGGAACGGCGATGAGTGTCCGGTCCATCGCGCGGATCTGGGTGGAGCGGATTCCGACATCTTCGACGGTGCCGCTCATGCCGCCGAACGTGCAGAAATCGCCGACCCGGACGGGCTTGTCGGAGAAGAGAATCAGTCCGCCGATCAGGTTTTCCAGCGTCGGCCGGATGGCGAGCGCGACGGCCAGACCACCCACACCGATACCGGCCAGGAGCGGCACGATATCGACACCGAGATTCTGCAGGCCGAAAGCGGCCACGCCAACGCTCGTCGCAACGGCCAGGATGCCGGACAAAAGCCGCACGAGGCTGGCATCGAAGCCGCGCCCGGACATGGCAGGTGAGGCGAGAATCGTCGTGCCGATGGCGCGAAACAAACGCCAGACGGCCCATACGTAGAAGGCGAGCTCCAGAATACCCGCCGCAAACAGCAGGTAGCGCAACGCCATTCCCGTGAAGTTGATATCGACATCGAGAAACAGGGCAGCCATTCGCACGAAATAGGCTGATACGAGCGGTGCGGATATCGCCAGCCAGGCGAAGGGCGGCCACGCAAAGCGGCGCGCCAGAGCATCGGTTACCCTGAAGACGCCCCAGCAGGCCATGGCCAGGGCGCCGAGCGTCAGGATGAGGCCCGCCCATTGCCACAGGGTCTGGCCACTGATCACGATGAAGAGCCATTCGGGCAGGCGCTCGACCACTTCACCGAGGATATGTGCGCTGGGCACGAGATAGCCGGGCGTGGAGGCGTAGAATTCGTAGAAACCCGGCGTGACCTGCGCGGCATGAAAGTCCGACAGGGCCAGACTTTCCTCCGCGCGATAGGGCAGATCCTTCAGCGCCTCGTAATTCGCCGGCAGAAGCGCAACCGAATTGGCGTCGAACAGGAAATTGCCGGCATCGGGCCCCGTCTGCATCCGCTCGATCTCGATTGCGGTACCCGGCAAGCGCCAGCGATAGGCCTGATCCGGTTCGAGATCGGCCAGATCGACGGCGTTGGGTATCGTATCGATCCGCGGCAGAGGCATGCGGTCGAGGACCTCCTTCAGCAACAGTGCCGCTTCGATCCCGGTATCCCGGCGCAGAACGGCAGGAACCTGAGAGAGATCGAAGACCGAGCTGGCCTGGCGAAGGTGATTGTCGGCCTTCGCCTGTGCGATTCGTGCCTGTTCCCGGGTGATCGCTGGCGGATCGGCGTCATGTGCGGCCTGCGCAGCCATCGCGATCGCATAGGCGGCGTTCATGTTGGCCATGAACGCCTCGAGCGTGTTGCGCGGGCTGGTCATGCGAACGCCCCCCAGCCGCGTCGCGATGGTATCCTCCGTGGCGCCGGACCGGTCGGAATCGCGCAGATATTCCGCAAAGGCGTCCGCGCGGCCATCGCGGCGCGGCAGGTCCCGAACCTGATGATAATCCAGTTCCAGATCGACGATGGTGCGTGCATCGAACCTGAATGCACCGGCATCGCCCCCGCCATCGATCCGCGCCATCCGCAGTTCGGTTCCCGGTACGGTCCAGTGGGCAATGTCATTCGCCGCCACGGCTTGCGCATCCGGGATCGTCGACGCCGCCGGCATTTGCGCGCGCGCGAGGATTTCGCGGGTCATGAGAACCCGCTCGATCTGCTTCGAGATCGACGCGGCATAGGGCGTCGCGTCGAAATCGAAGCTTTCGACAGCGGCGCGCAATACCGTGTTCTGCTCGTTCACCGGGGCATTCGCACGGTGTAATGCGATGAAGGCATCCGTATTGCGCAGGAAATTCTCGAACGAAGCACGCGGGCTCGTGGTGCCGGGCGGGCTCAGAGGCGATGGCACGGTTTGCGCCATGACGACCGGGGCTGACAGGACGAGCATCAGCCAGGCGAGAAGCCCTGCAGCGGCGACGCAGCGTATCAGGCGAAACGCCCCCGGAGCAGGGCTGCAGAAACCGTGGCGCATGATGGAGGTACTCGTTGTCGGACGGATCGAAAAGGCGCTGGCGGCCTGCGCGATGCCTGATCAGTTGCGGCTGTCAGAGCATGCTGGGCAGCACCCGGTCGGGCGGGCGGTGCCCGTCATGGAAGGTGCGGATGTTGACGATCACCTTTTCCCCCATGTCGATGCGCCCCTCGACCGTGGCCGAGCCCATATGCGGCAAGAGCACCACCTTGCCCGCCCGCGCGAGCTTGACCAGACGCGGATTGACGGCGGGTTCGTGCTCGAACACGTCGAGCCCCGCCCCGGCCAGTGCGCCCTGCTCGATCTGACGCACCATGGCTCCTTCGTCGATGATCTCGCCGCGTGCGGTGTTCACGATGATCGCCTCCGGCTTCATCAGCTTGAGATGGCGGGCCGAAAGCAGGTGGTAGGTCGCAGGCGTATGCGGGCAATTGACCGAGACGATATCCATGCGGGCCAGCATCTGGTCGAGGGAATCCCAATAGGTGGAATCGAGCTCTTCCTCGAGCGACGGCGCGACCCGGCGGCGGTTGTGATAATGGATCGAAAGACCGAATGCCTTCGCCCGGCGCGCGACGGCTGTTCCGATTCGGCCCATTCCGACGATCCCCAGCCGCTTTCCCGTAATGCGATGGCCGAGCATCCAGGTCGGTGACCAGCCGGCCCATTCGACATCATCGGGAATGACGCGCGCGCCCTCGGCGATGCGCCGTGCCACGGCGAGAATCAGCGCCATGGTCATGTCGGCGGTATCCTCGGTGAGGACGCCGGGCGTGTTGGTCACGGTGATACCGCGTGCCAGAGCTGCTTCGACGTCGATATGATCGACGCCGGTGCCGAAATTCGCGATCAGCCTGAGCGCCGGGCCGGCCTTCTCGATCAGCGCGGCGTCGATCGTGTCGGTCAGGGTCGGCACCAGCACATCCGCCTGACCCACGGCCTCGGTGAGCGCCTCGCGACTCATCGGCGCATCGTCGATATTGAGGCGGGTGTCGAAGAGTTCGCGCATGCGCGTTTCGATCGCGCCGGGCAGGCGGCGCGTGACGACGACATGCGGTTTCTTTCTCTGAGGCATGGCTTCCTCGTCCTCACCGTGGCGCCGCGATCGCGCGGCGGATATTCATCAGCTGTTAACCGGGATTCACCACTATCCGATTTGCGGCTCACGGCAAGCGCGCCGCTCGCACCTGCCGCTTCGTCGTTTCTCTAGCAGAGCTATGGCCAAACACAAATCCGCGTCAGCGCAGCAGCTCCGGATTCGGACAAAGGGCGTCATGAAGAGCATCGTCATCGGTCTCGCCATCCGCATATCGGCAGGACTGCGCGCGGGCCCGGCTCCGCGACACATGCTGATGGCCGGCCTCACCGCAGCCTGCCTTGTTTCCGCAAGCCTCTTCGCCGCGCCCGCCGTGCACGCCCAGGCGAGTATCGGGCCGGAAACGCGCTTGCCTCTGCCGCGCTACGTGAGCCTGAAGACTGACAAGGTCAACATGCGTGAGGGGCCGTCGACCGACCACGGCACCCGCTGGGTTTATCAGCGCGCCGGCCTGCCGGTCGAGATCATCGCGGAATTCGAGAACTGGCGCCGCATCCGCGATCCCGAAGGCGAAGACGGCTGGGTCTGGCATTCGCTGCTCTCGGGCAGGCGCACGGCCATCGTTGCGCCCTGGGATCGCGCTGCGGAACGTGTCGTCGACTTGCTGGAGCAGCCCGAGCCGGCGTCACGGGTGCTTGCACGGATCGAGCCCGGGGTCGTTGCCGGTATCAGCGACTGCGATGGCGAATGGTGCCGGTTGGCCGTCGTGGCAGAGCCACAGGGCGAGATCATCGGTTTCCTGCGCCAGGAAGAGCTCTGGGGCGTCTACCCCGACGAAATGCTCGATTGATGGTGGCCCGAACCGCCATGGCGTGATCACGCTTGCGCGAGCGGGCGGCGCGCGCCATTCCGGCAATGCATTTCTTTACCTTTCATCGCTAGCGTTGCGCGTTGTCGGGCGCGCGGATCAAGGGCGTGCGCCTGCACGAATTCCGTGAGGGATGGCGATGACGATGCGCATGGATACCGACAGACCCGTTTCACTGCTCCACGCTTCCGGTGACGGGGATCGTGTGGCCTGGGTCGATACCGCCAAGGGCATGTGCATCATCCTCGTGGTGATGATGCATGTGGTGCTCGGTATCGGCGACCGGATGGGGACGGAAGGCTTCCTGCACCCGGTCGTCGCCTTTGCCGCGCCGTTCCGCATGCCGGATTTCTTCCTGATCTCGGGGCTGTTTCTCGCGCGCGTGATCGATCGCGACTGGCGTCGCTACGCCGACAAGCGGGTGCTGCATTTCCTCTATTTCTATGTGCTCTGGCTCGTCATCCAGTCCATCATCCGTTTCGGCGATGTCGCGGACGGTTCGGTGACGGGGCTCATCGAGCATCTGGCCTGGTCCATGGTTCAGCCATTCTCGACGCTGTGGTTCGTCTACATGCTGGCGATCTTCTCGGTGGTGACGAAACTGCTGCGCGGCGTGCCGGTCTGGGCCCTGCTCGGCGGTGCGGCGCTGCTGGAGATCGCACCGATCCATACGGGCGCGATCCTCGTTGATGAATTCGCCGCGCGCTATGTCTACTTTCTCGCCGGCTACCTGCTCGCCCCGCAAATCTTCAAACTGGCTGATTGGGCGCTTGCCCACAAACCTGCGGCCCTGGCCGGGCTCGTGCTCTGGGCGGTCGTGAACGGCTTTCTGGCCCTCACGCCGTCGGGGCTGACCGAGACCGGCACGCTCGCCACGCTGCCAGTCATCAGCCTGATCGCGGGAACGCTCGGCGCGGTGGCAATGGTGCTGATCTCGGCACTGCTCGCCGGCACGCTGCTCGGTCGCCCGCTCGATTATGCCGGACGCCACGCCATCGCCGTCTATCTCGCCTTCTTCCTGCCCATGGCCGTGACGCGCGAGATTCTCTTGCGGCTGGGTATCATCGAGGATGTGGGGGTGATCTCTCTGATCGTGCTGATCGTGGCCGTGGTGGCGCCCCTCGTCGTCGAGCGGATCGTGCGCAACACACCGCTGAACTTTCTCTTCGTGCGACCGCACTTCGCGCGCATCGCACCGGAGCGCCGCGCCGCGCGGACCCAGCCGGCGGAGTGAGGCCTCAATCCGGCTTGTTGAGTGGCTCTATGCGGGTAGCCTGCTTCCAGAAGCCGTGCAGCATGTAGAGACCGAGCCCTGAGAACAGGCCCATCAGCACGTATCCGATGGTATCGCCGAGTTCGAATATCCCGGCGATCGCCCAGCCGGCAGCAACGGCCACGCCCAGAACCTGCGTCGCGACGAAGACGAGGGCGCTCAACACGGTAACCGTGGCGCGGAGATTTCTGCTGTTCGTGCGGCTCACGGCCTGCTCCCTGGTTCGACCAGTCAGACTTAACCACTCGCGCCTGCCGGTGCAAGCGGCTACGAAGCGGTCACCGCCGACGAGGCGTCGCAGCGTTTCTCCGCAACGCTATTGAAAAACCCTCCGGCAATTGCGAAACAGCTCACGCAAGTCCCGCCGATCCCGTCCTGATCCCTTCCGGAGCCCTTCGCGCATGTCCTTCGTCGCCACCCTGATCTGCAATCCCGCCACGCCGATTCTCGATGCCGCGATGATCGAGGCGGCGGGCGCGGCCCTGCCTGATCCGCAGATCCGGGTGCTCGCCGAGGGTGTGGCCACCGATCTCGCCTTCGATCCCGGTGATCTCGACGATCCCAATGTGGCGCCGCTCGGCGAAGACATCCTCATCCACGATTACCGCAACGCGCTGATCGCGGCGCTCGGCGAGGCGCCGGTGGACGTGGTGGTTCAGCCTTTGGCGCATCGGCGCAAGAAGCTGCTTCTGGCCGATATGGATTCCACCATGATCGCGCAGGAATGCATCGACGAGCTCGCCGATTATGTCGGCCTCAAGCCCGAAGTCGCGGCGATCACCGAGCGCGCCATGCGCGGCGAGCTTCCCTTCGAGCCGGCATTGCGTGAGCGTGTGGCGTTGCTCAAGGGGCTGGCGCTCGGCACGATCGACGAGATCGTGGAGAAGCGGCTCGACCTGACGCCCGGCGGACGCGAGCTGATTGCGACAATGCGCGCCAATGGTGCCTGGTGTGCTCTCGTCTCCGGAGGCTTTACGGTGTTCACCAGCGCCATCGCCGGCAAGCTCGGCTTCGACGAACACCGCGCCAACCGCCTCGTCATCGCCGACGAGACACTGGCCGGCACGGTGGAGGAGCCGATCGTCGGGCGCGAGGCGAAATACGCCGCACTGATCGAATTGCGCGAGCGCCACGGGCTGGCGATTGAGGAAACCCTCGCGGTGGGAGACGGGGCGAACGATCTCGCCATGCTCGGCGAAGCCGGGCTCGGCGTCGCCTATCACGCCAAACCCTCCGTCGCGGAAGCCGCCGGCGCGCGGATCGACCATGCCGATCTGACCGCGCTGCTTTATATCCAGGGCTATGCCCGCGCGGATTTCGCCGAGATCTGACCCGCTTCAGGGGAGTGGCGCTGCGCCAGAACGGCAAGCCGCGTGCGGATATCCTCGCGGACCTCACCCTCGCGCGGGGAATCGTGGAGCGTGGTGAACCAGTGTTCCGGCGGATCACGCCCCACGCGCGGCGCGCCGCGCCAGACGAGCGCGCGCAAAACCGTCTCGGCTTCTTCCGGGAGCCGCTCTGGCGCGATCAACCCGTTGAGCGCGCCCCAGATCCCGGTCCAGCAGCGCGCCACCGACCACGGATTATAGCCTCCGCCCCCCGTGACCACCATGCGCGGCGCCATCTCGCGCACGGCGACCACCGCCTCGCGATGGGCATTGTTGGACAGGGCCAGCCGCGAGAGCGGATCTTCCTCGATCGCATCCGAGCCGCATTGCATCACGATCGCCTGCGGCGCGAAGGCCGCGAGGCGCGGCAGGATCATCTCGTGCAGGACGGCGCGCATCTCGCTGTCATTGAAGCCGCGCGGCACGGGCAGGTTGAAATGCGCGCCCCCGCCATCCTCGTCGAGCGCGCCCGTGAACGGCCAGCGGCGTTCCTCGTGGACGGAGATGAGGAGCGCGTCGCGGTCCCCCTCGAAAGCATGGGCAACGCCGTCGCAATGATGCGCGTCGATATCGACATAAGCCACGCGCTGAAAACCGAGCTGGCGCAGGCGCAGGAGGCACAGCACCGGATCGTTGAAATAGCAAAAGCCGTTGGCGTAATCGGGAAAGGCGTGATGTGTGCCGCCGGCGGGCACGTGCACGACCCCGCCCGCATGGACGAGATCGGCTGCGAGCATCGTTCCGCCTGCCGAGGTCGCGGGCCGGCGATACACTTCCGGGAAGACCGGATTCGCCGTCACACCGAGATTGTGGCGCTTGCGGGTTTCTTCGTCGACACCGCCATCCTCCTCGGCACGCTGGAGCGCGGCGATATAATCGGGCGTATGCCACAGCGTCAGCGCCGCCGGCTTGGCGCGCGGGCTGGTGACGTAGTTCTGCGGCCCGATCCAGCCGAGCGCGCGCCCGAGATCCATCACGCTGGAGACGCGCGGGATGCGCAGGGGGTGATGCGCGCCATAGCTCGAGCCGCGATAGACCTCCGAACCGATGAAGAGCGGCGCGCGGCGCGCATCGCGGGGATTCTCGGAGCGGGGAGGGGGGAGCGAGGCGTTCACGTGAGGCAGGGCCGGGCTGGAGCGTTGCAATGCTGCTCTGCATGTACCGCGCGCAGGGCGCCGATCAAGCCTCGAATCCCAGCATCGCCCGCAAGGCCGCCGGATCCGCGCCCTCTTCGCGCAACTGCGCGATCGGCGTCGAGATGCGGCTCTTGGCGAGTTTCTCGCCGGCCTCGTCGCGGATCAGATCATGGTGATGATAGAGCGGCGTGGGCAGGCCGAGGAGGCATTGCAGCAGCACATGCAGGTCCGTGGCAGCTTCGAGATCGCGCCCGCGCACCACATGGGTGACGCCCTGGGCCGCGTCGTCATGCACCACGGCGAGGTGATAGCTCGTCGGGATCTCCTTGCGCATGATCACCGCATCGCCCCAGCGCGCCGGATCGGCGGGAACGCGGGTGATCACGCCGTCGCGGTCGAAGCGCGCGTAAGCGAGCCCCTCCGGTGCGATTCGTGCGGCCTCTGCCAGCGCTTTCGCCATGTCGATGCGCAGCGCGAACGGCTCCCCGGCCTCGATTCGCGCCTGCGCCTCGGCGGGGTCGAGCCCGGCGCAACGGCGCGGATAGAGCGGCGCGCCATCCGGATCGCGCGGGGCCGGGGACCCGGTCTCGGCTTCGCGGGCGGCGACGGCCTGCGCGATCTCCTTGCGGGTCGCAAAGCAGGGATAGACGAGCCCCGCCTCGCGCAGGCGGCGCAGCAGCAGGCGGTAATCGTCGAAATGCTGCGATTGCCGCCGGATGGGTTCGTCGAAACGAAGCCCGAGCCATGCGAGATCGCGGATGATCGCCGCATCGTATTCGGGCCCGCAGCGGGTGATGTCGATATCCTCGATGCGCAGGATCAGCCGCCCGCCAAAACGCTTGGCGAGATTCGCATTGAGGAGGGCGGAATAGGCGTGGCCCAGATGCAAAAGCCCGTTCGGGCTCGGGGCGAAGCGGAAAAGGGGTTGCGTCACGCGCGCGGACCTTCGATCGTTCGGGCGTTTGCAAATAGCATAAGCCAGGGCGGGGGCGGATGATACTCGACAGCGAAGCGGCGATGCAGGCGGGGCTTGATGCCCTGCGCGCGCAGGATGCGGTGATGGCGCGCATCATCGGCGAAGTCGCGGCGCAGGGTGCGGGGCCTCCCCTGCGCAAGCGCGATCCGGGTTTCGCCGGCCTTGCCGCCATCGTCGTCTCGCAACAGGTCTCGACCGCGAGCGCCAAGGCGATCTGGGGGCGGGTCGTGGAGCGCTTCCCCGCTCTCGACGCGCCGACCCTGCGTGGGGCCGATGACGAGGCATTGCGCGTCTGCGGCCTCTCCGCGCCGAAGATCCGGACGCTGCGCGCCGTCGCCGAGGCCGTCGCGCAGGGCGATCTGCCGCTCGATGATCTGGCCGGCTACGATGCCGATGCCGCCCATGAGGCCCTCGTCGCGGTGAAGGGGATCGGCCCGTGGACCGCCGATATCTACCTGCTCTTCTGCCTCGGCCACCCCGACGCCTTCGCCGCCGGCGATCTCGCCCTCCAGGAATCCGCCCGCCTCGCCTACACGCTGGAAACCCGCCCCAAACCCGCCGAACTCCTCACCCTGGCCGACCAATGGCGCCCCTGGCGCGGCGTCGCGGCGAAGGTGCTCTGGGCGTATTACGGGGTGCAGACGCGGCGCGCGGATGCGGGGGATGTGGGGTGATCAAAGCTTAGCCTTGATGTAACCGTCTTCTTTCAGACGATTCAGGGCGGCGCTGACGGAAGCGCGGGAGAACTTTTCACGCTTATGGTCGTTCCAGGATTCCAACGCCTCGGACATTGCGGGCTGATCCGTAATCCCCTCTGCGATCGTCAAATAGTGCACGCTGGACAAGAGTTCCATGCCAAAAGGTGTTTCATAACCATCGACCAGCAACGATAAATCATGGATCATCGCGCTCGCCTCGACGTTATTTTTCTTCAGAAATTCGCTCGAAGCCGCGAAGGTCGCATGCGTGACGATCACTTTCTCTTCACTTTTGCTATATCCTTGAATAAAGCCCTTCTTCTCCATGGCCTTGAACGCCGCATGGAGTTCCTTGCTGTAAGGGCCAAATTGTCCCTTTTCGAATTGCAGGCCGAAAGGAACGCCGAGAACCTGCATGAAATAGACGAGCTTCTGGGCCGTCAGCCGCGTCAACTGGCCGCCGAAAAATTTCTCAAGCTCTGAGAAAGCGACCATCATGGTCGCCCGCCCGACGGTCAGATCGGTTGGTATGCCTTCCTGCTCGGGTGCAGGGGCTTTCTCGGATCCCGGCGCGAACACGACGAAATGCACGTCTTGCAGCGGCGCGAGTTTATCTTCGATCAAGGGGCGGACGTCGTTCCAGTCAAGCCCGCCATTTCCGCAGCCGAGCGGTGGCAATGCGACGGACATGATCCCCAGATTTCTGATATTTCTGATGAAATCATCAAGCCCCTGCTCAATGAAATCCAGCTTTGACTGCGCACGCCAATGCTGCTTGGTCGGGAAGTTGATGAGATAGCGATGTTGGCCATCCGCCATGAGACCGCCATTGTCGAAAATGAACATCTTCCCTGGGCGAAGATCGCCCGCGTCGCACAGGTGCTTGTATGCGCGATAGTTTTCCGGCCAGCGCCGTTTGAACTCAAGGGCCACGCCTTTTCCCATCACGCCAACGCAGTTGACCGTGTTTACGATGGCCTCGGTCGGCTCATCAAACATATCGCCTGTTTTGTATTCGATCGTCATGGTTCAGTAGGTCATGGTTCAGACATAGCACGCGGGCTTGATCAGTAGCCGGATCGGCAGACCGGCTGCGTCAAGCCACGACCGTACCTCCCCTTCATGTTCGGCGCTCTTGAGCACGATGCACGAAACCTCCTCCATCTTCAAACAGTCCCGGACGAGAAATTCCGCCATGCGCTTCTTGCTGCGCTGTTGGTGCGCCGGGGGATCGTCACGGTCGAACTGATATCTGCATACCCCCGCATAACCGATCTCGGGGATCATCGCCATGTAGGGGCTGTCGTCGAAAAGAGCCCAATCGATATGCTCTTCGAGCTTTGCCGGGTCGTCCTCGTAGGCCGGCTGTATCCCCGAATTGCAGGCGATATCCGTGAACCAGCATTGTCTGCCCGAGTTGAACAGCCTCTGCGGTTCGACGACGAGAAACGCGACATCGTTCATCGACGCCTTTCCCAGAGATTGCCCGTCCGGCGCCCTGAGCTCGACATTCCCCGCGTCGATCGTGAACGCCATTTTCGTGATCGGGGAAAAATAGAAGGGGACGAAATGGTTTACGGTCGATCCGCATGGCGTTTGAAAAGCGGAAGTTCCTCTCCGCGCAACGATTTCATCGAATGATATCCGATATCCGCCTTGGAAATGAGGGTTATGCTTTGCATATATCGCGCTATCAGCAAGATATCGCTCCAAATTTCGGTAATATGTCATTCGAAAGAGAAAGCGTTTTTTCAAGTTACGGCATTCCATAGCATTCGACCAAGTGCGCGGAGGTTCATCCGTCGCCGCTGCCCGAAAATCCCACCACAACCCATGTTGCAGATTCGTTCCAAAAACGCTATATAAAATTGCGAACCGGATGGAGGGCGCAACCTCCACCCGGCTCTGACCACCAGAAAAGGCTACGTTTTCCAATGGCTACAATCAGCGATACCAAAACCGCCTTCGCGGCGGAAGCGTCCGGGGCGTGTTCGGCGGGGATACACACGCGATTCTCGAATCCGGGTTCGGCAGAAGGGCTCTTGCAGGGCGGATGCGCGCCTGTTTCCCGCCCCCTGAGCGAAAGGGGGCTGGCATGAGTGCGCTTTCGCAAGACGATGCCGATTGGCTGCGCAGCATGTTCGCGGGGCGCACGCCGCGCGAGATCACGCGGATGAAGGCGCTGGTCGAGACGTTTCAGGCGCACCGCCCGATCCACCCTGCCGACATGACCCTGCCGCCCACCGCGCAAGAGGCGCTGCTTGCCATCATCGACGAGCTGGGCCATTTGCGCGCGCATTTCAACGCGCTCGACATGACCTTCGCCGATCTTCAGGACGCCGACGCCCGGCAGGCTCTGCGCACCCTCGCCGACGGCATCCACACCCGCCTGCGGGCGATCCGCGAGGATATCGACGACCTCTATGAGAGTGACGCCCGCCGCAAACCGGCCCTGTCGCCCGCATGATCACCACACCCCCGTGTTCCACAACACGGGGGCTGCCGCGAGGGGGGTACAGCGCGTTCCGACCTGACGGAGTCAGGCCGGCGCTCTGAGTTATCGGGTGACGCTTCATTTTCCGTCAGCGGGTACCCACCTGACGCAATGATGCGCCAAACGCGGGGTGACCCGCTTGCAGAGGCATTGACGCGGATGATCTCGGTCTTCCGTACTCTCCGCGCGCGTTCCCTCCCCGTCCGGCGGGGAGGCGCTCGCATGAAGGGCGCGGCCTGTTTCCCTGCCCTCAGTGGATGGATCAGGGGCGGTGCGTGCCATGCGCACCGCATTCGGGAGGTCTTGTTCCGGCCTCACCACACCCCTTACTCCTCCACAGACGACCCCTCCGCGACCTCCTGCGCCATCTCCTCGGCAATCACTGCGGGCTCGACGTCTTTTTTGCTCGCACGGTCTTCCGGCATACGCGGTGCGCTGGGTTGCCAGGCCTTGAGATATTGGCCGATCTGTTCGTAGAAGGCCGGCACCGCGCTCTCCAGATCGGAGATGAAATTCTTGCGCTGCGTGAAGCGCGCGCCGAGATCGCAGACATGGATGATCTCGAAGGTATGCGGCGCGATCTCCTTTCGGTCGGGAAGGGCGATGTCGGCATTCTCGCGCAGTGCGTCGAGCGCATATTGCGTCGCGCCGCCCCGTCCCGGCCAGTAGAGCCGGATATGCGTGGCCGGCAGTTCGGCCTTGCCGATCTGGCGCAGAAGCCATGACAATCTGGCCCTGGTGCTCTTCTTGTCCTCCGGCGCGCGCAGGCGCATGCTGGTGGTGATCGAGCGCGCCTTCACATCCGCCACGAGATCGAGCGGCGCGGCGGCTGCGGGGATCTGGAAGCACGCCTCCAGCCGGTTTTCCCTGCACAGGGTGGCGACATCATCCTTGAGGCGCAGCAGGGGATCGGCCACATGCTTGCGCTGGATGCGGACCTTCACCTCGGTCTTGAGCTGGCGCGTGAGGATCAGGCTCAGATCGCGCAATTCCTGATGCCAGGCGCCGACGACGTCCTTCACTTCTTCCGCACCTTGCTTCACCGCGCCGCCGGCATGGATCTTCGCCGCGATCTCGGGCCACTCGGCGGGCATGCTGGTGAAACTCTTCGCGCCGGTGCTCTCGTGCGACAGGAAGCGGATGAATTCCTGCAGGACGAGTCTCTGCGTGGTATCCGCGATCTCCTCGTTCTCGATCAGCAGGCTCGCTTGCGTCAGCAGATACATCCAGGACCAATGGAAGATCTCGACCTTCTTGCGCACGGATGCCGGCAGTTTCAGCGGGTGATGCGTGGGCAGGGGCGCGAACTGGTTCGAGATGGTGATGATCGTATCGATGCCGTTCGCCTTCGCGATCTCGCAATAGGCGCTCAGCTGCTCGGTGGTGAGTTCGGCATTGCCGATCTTGGCCTCGATCAGGGCCGACCAGCTGCTGCGGCCATTCTCGACGATCAGGATCCCGTCGGGACGGTTGTTCTTGCCACTGTTACCGGCGAATTCGACCTCCGTGAACACCCGAAAGCGCGTCCGCGTACCCGTACGCTGGCCCAGGGACGTCATCAGCGCCCGCCCGAATTCCGGGACATGCGCAAAGCAGGCAAGCAAGATCGAAAGCGCGCGGCCTTCCTTTGAGGAATCCGCCAGAACCGGAAACAACCTCGCGGGCTCACCCTTGTGCAAAAATGTCGGACGATTCATGAAAATACTCGTTTTTGCGTGTGATTCGCTCAGATTTCAACCAAATGTATTAAAGAGTTGCAGGATTGTCCAACGCATGTGACGACGCTTCCGACACGCGATGCCGGCTTCGACATGCGGGTGCCGGCCCGGAGCGCAACCCGAAGCCAGACCCGTCGCGCACGGCCTCCACGCCGGGACCAAGGATCGCCATTGCCGACGCGCATGCGCGCGCTCATCACGTCCAGATGCATTGGGCGAAATCGCGTGTCCCATTTCGTGGCCAGGGCGTTAGTTCTGGTCGGGGAGGCCAGGCCATGGATCAGGGAGCGCGGACGCGCGAATACAACCTCAATGAGCGTGAAATCCGCGCCATTATCGGCGGCATCGTGCTGGCCATGTTCCTCGGGGCCCTCGACCAGACCATCGTCGCCACGGCGCTGCCGACGATCGGGCGCGAACTCGGCAATGCCGAACTGATCCCGTGGGTGATCACGGGATATCTGATCTCGGCCACGGCGGTGACGCCACTCTACGGCAAGTTCTCCGATATACACGGGCGCCGCTTCGCGCTGCTGACCGCCGTGAGCGTCTTCGTCATCGGCTCGATTGCCTGCGCGTTTGCGCCCAACATGATCTGGCTGATCGTGGCGCGGGCCATCCAGGGGCTGGGCGGTGGCGGGCTGATCTCGCTGGCGCAGACCATCGTGGCGGATGTCGTCTCCCCGCGCGAGCGCGGCAAGTATCAGGCCTATATCGCGGGTGTATTCCTCACCGCGAGCGTCGCCGGCCCGACCATCGGGGGCGTGATCGCGCAATACCTGCACTGGTCGGTGATCTTCTGGGTCAACCTGCCGCTTGGCGGGCTGGCTTTGTGGATGTCCTATACGACGCTTGCGCGCCTGCCGCGCCACGAGCGTCCGCACAGGCTCGACCTTCCCGGTGCGGCGCTGATGGTCTGCGCCACGGTGGCGCTACTGCTCGCACTCAGCCAGGGCGGCAATCTGCATCCGTGGCTGTCGCCGCAGGTGATCGGGCTGATCGGCCTCTCGCTCGTCTTCTGGATCGCCTTCGCGCTGCGCCTGATGCGCGCGCGCGAGCCGCTCATCCCGCTGCCGCTCTTCGCCAACCAGGTTGTGCGCACCGGCGTGCTCGCGGCGGCTTTCGGCATGGGGACGTTCATCGGTCTGACAATCTACATGCCGGTCTATTATGAGACGGTCTGGGGCCTGAACGCGGCGCAATCGGGTTTCGCGCTGCTGCCGCTGATGCTCGGCACCGTGATCGGCGCGACGACCGCCGGTCGGCTGATGTCGCGGCTCGATCGTTACAAGCGCGTGCCGATCATCGGCCTGAGCGTGGCGATCACGGCGATGCTGGTCCTGGCATTCTTCGTGACGACGCTGCCCTTCTGGCTGGTCGCCACCCTGATCGCGATCATCTCGGCCGGTAACGGCACATTGCTGCCGGTCTGTACGGTGGCGATCCAGAACGCGGTGGCCGTGCATCAGGTGGGGACGGTAACCGGCGCCATGGGCTTCTTCCGGCAACTGGGCGGTGCGCTGATGGTGGCGGCGCTGGGCGCCATCGTGCTCGGCGGTCTCGGTGCAGCCGATCCTGATGCGGCCCGCGCCCTGCGATCCGGCGCGCTCTCGGCCGATCCGGCGCGCTTCGCCGGCGCCTTCGCCTGGGCGTTCGGCTTCGCGGCGCTGATCCTCGCCGGCGCGTTGGGCTTTCTGCTGCGGATGCGCGAGTTGCCGCTGCGCTCCGGAGAGGCGCCGTCGCGCGCAGCTGCCTGACCCGGCCTGATATGCGGAATGACCGCAAAAGTTGCCTTGGGTGCAGGAGGTATTTTCTGGTTATGTATTTATCAATGAATGAACGTTATTTTACGCATGAAATTCATCCTGAGTTGTAATGTGCTCGTGATCAGAAATGCGCCCAGGCGCTTTCGCTCCGCTGCAAGGGTCAGCGCGGCGGAAAATCTTCCGATCACAGGCCTTGTGAGCGAGAGAAAACGGGCATGACGATCAAACGCCTCACGACCCTGATCACGACTTCGCTGGTTCTGTCGATCCTCGCCGTTGCCGGCGCGGCCTATCTCTATATGTCGGCCACGGGCGAGCTGCACCGGGCGCATCAGCAGAAATATCAGTCCTATCTTCTCGCCGACGAACTGCGTCAGAGCTCCGACGACCTCACCCGGCTGGCGCGCACCTATGCGGTCACCGGCGATGAATCTTACGAGGCGCAATACTGGGACGTGCTGGCCATCCGCAATGGCGAGAAGCCGCGTCCGCAGGAATACTGGCGCAGCTACTGGGATTTCGTCGCAGCCGGCGACGCCGCGCCGCGCCCGGCGGAACGCACGGTCGCATTGGAGGATCTCAAGCACGAAGCGGGCTTCACCGAGGCCGAATTCGATCTTCTGACGCAGGCCCAGAGCAATTCAGACGGGCTCGTGGCGCTGGAAACGCAGGCGATGAATGCGGTCAAGGGCCTGTTTGCGGATGAGAACGGCGAATACAGCCTCCAGGGCGAGCCCGACATGGCCTTTGCGGCGCGCCTTTTGCATTCGCGCCAGTATCACCGCTTCAAGGCCGAGATCATGGCCCCGGTCGATGCGTTCTTCGTGGAGATGTCGCAGCGTACCGATGCAGCCGTTGCGGCAGCGCAAGAGCAGGCACGTTTTGCCGGAATGCTGATCATTGCAGCCCTGGTCATGCTGGCTGCAAGTGTGGGCTTCACGATCTGGAGCCTCGTCGCCCGGGTCTCGCGTCCGCTGGGCGATCTCAGCGGCGCGATGACGCGGCTGACCCGCGGCGAGAGCGATCTCGCGGTCCCCGGCATGGGGCGCAGCGACGAGATCGGGCAGATGGCCCAGAGCGTGCAGTATTTCCGCGACGGGCTGGCCGAGCGTGAAACGCTGCGCGCCGAGCAGGAGCGCGAGCAGGCGAGCCGGCTCGCCAAGGGGCAGAAGCTCGAACAGGCGATCGCCGGTTTCGAGAAGACCATTGCCGGGATCGTGCGCAGCCTCTCCGGCTCCGCGACGCAGATGCAGGATTCGGCACAGGGCATGGCGAGCCTCGCCGAGCGTGGCGCACAGCGCTCCGCCAGCGTCGCAGCGGCCACCGAGGAAGCCAGCACCAATGTCCAATCCGTCGCCGCCGCCACGGAGGAGCTCACCGCCTCGATCAGCGAGATCGGGCGCCAGGTCGAGAGCTCCAGCCATTCCACGGAGCGCGCCGTCGCGGAGGTTACAAGGGCCGAGACCACGATGCAGGGGCTCTCGGCTTCCGCGCAGAAGGTCGGTGACGTGATCTCGCTGATCCAGGCCATCGCCGAACAGACCAATCTGCTCGCCCTCAACGCCACGATCGAGGCGGCGCGGGCCGGTGATGCGGGCAAGGGCTTTGCCGTCGTCGCAGCCGAGGTGAAGAACCTCGCCAGCCAGACGCAGCGCGCGACGGAGGATATCGCGGATCAGATCACGGCGATCCAGAGCGCGACGCAGGAGGCCGTCAGCGTCATTACCGGGATCGCCGGTGCCGTCAGCGAGGTCAACCAGACCGCCTCTTCGATCTCCTCCTCGGTGCAACAGCAGGCGAGCGCCACGCACGAGATCAACACCAATGTGCAGCAGGCGGCGGCGGGGACCGGAGAGGTCGCCAGCCATATCGCCGGCGTGAACGATGCTTCGCGCGAGACCGGCGACGCGGCTTCGAAGATGCTCGCTTCCGTGGAAGAATTGTCGCAGCAGGCGAAGACGCTCAGCGGCGAAGTCGAGCGTTTTCTCGGCGATATCCGTGCCGCCTGAGGCGCCTGAGCGCCCCGATTTCGGCCATCGACCCCGCCATTGCGACAGTGATGGCGGGGTTTGCTGTTCGAGACGCTTTATTCGCGCGCGCGGGCTTGCTACAAGCCGGGCAACAACACGCGTCAGGAACCAGATGATGACGGGTCGATACGGCCATGACGGGCGGCGAATTACCGGCCCGGCCCTCGCTTGATGCGCCTTCACGCAAGGCGGCGAGGGGCCGGGAACGATACTTTGTGCCCGATTTTCATGAAGATGACGCTCCCGCGATCCGCCGGTGAGCCGCAAGGTTGAAACAGATGTCCGACAAGCCTGATAGCTCGCCCGTCAACGACGCGCCCGATTACGCTTCCACCCTCTACCTGCCGCAGACGGATTTCCCGATGCGCGCCGGCCTGCCCAGGCGTGAGCCGGAATTCCTCGCCCGCTGGAACGAGATCGATCTCTATCGCAAGCTGCGCGAGCAGGGGACGCGCGAGAAGCGCGACCGCTTCGTGCTGCATGATGGCCCGCCCTATGCCAATGGCAACATCCATATCGGGCATGCGCTCAACAAGATCCTGAAGGATCTGATCGTGCGCTCGCAGCAGATGCTGGGCAAGGATTCGAACTACGTCCCCGGCTGGGATTGCCATGGCCTTCCGATCGAATGGAAGATCGAGGAGCAGTATCGCGCCAAGGGGCTCGACAAGGACGCTGTCGACAAGGTGGAATTCCGCAAGGAATGCCGCGTCTTCGCCGATAAATGGATCGACGTGCAGCGCCAGGAATTCAAGCGGCTCGGCGTGACCGGCGACTGGGACGACCCGTATCTCACCATGAGCTACGACGCGGAAGCGCAGATCGCCCGCGAGATCATGAAATTCGCCCGCTCTGGCCAGCTCTATCGCGGCTCCAAGCCGGTGATGTGGTCGGCTGTCGAAAAGACCGCGCTGGCCGAGGCGGAGGTGGAATATCATGAGAAGACATCGCACACGATCTGGGTGAAGTTCCCGGTCATCGCCACGGATGACCCGGCGCTCGCCGATGCATCCGTCGTGATCTGGACCACCACCCCCTGGACGATCCCGGCCAACCGCGCCATCGCCTATGGCGCGCATATCGCTTACGGGCTCTATAAAGTCACCGGCGCGCCGGAGGAGAACTGGGCGAAGGCCGGGGATCTCTACGTCGTCGCCGATGCGCTGGCCGAGGAGATCTTCAAGGCCGCGCGCGTCGAGAGCTTCGAGCGCGTCGCTGCCGTCGATCCGAAGGTGATCAAGCGCTGCGCGCACCCGTTCCGCGGCCTCGACGGGGCCAACGGCTATTGGGATTTCGACGTCCCCGTCCTGCCCGCCGATTACGTCACCGACGATGCTGGTACCGGCTTCGTGCATACGGCGCCCGGCCATGGCGCGGATGATTATGTGACGTATCTCAAGCACAAGGCGGTTTTCGCGGAATGCGGCACCACCGAAGTGCCGCATACGGTGGCGGAAGATTCGCGCTACTTCCCGCATGTGCCGTTCTTCGCCGGATTGCAGATCTATGATCACAAGGGCAAGGACGGCAAGGCGAATGCGGCCGTCATCGACAAGCTCGCAGAGGTGGGCGCGCTGATCGCGCGCGGGCGGCTCAAGCACCAGTATCCGCATTCCTGGCGCTCCAAGGCGCCGCTGCTGTTTCGCAACACGCCGCAATGGTTCATCGCCATGGACAAGCCGGTGGCGATCCTCGACGGCAAGACCCTGCGCGAGGTCGCGCTCACGGCCATCAGCAAGACCGAATGGGTGCCCGAATCGGGCGAGAACCGCATCACCGGCATGGTCGAGAACCGGCCCGACTGGGTGGTCTCGCGCCAGCGCGCCTGGGGTGTGCCGATCACCGTCTTCGTCCACAAGGAGACCGGCGAACTCCTGGCCGATGACAGGCTCGACCAGGCCATCGCCGAGAGCTTCGAGGCCGAGGGCGCCGATGCCTGGTATCAGAACGATCCGGCCTTCTATCTCGCGCCGCTCGGCTATGACCCGGCGGAGTACGAGAGGGTCGATGACATTCTCGATGTCTGGTTCGATTCCGGCTCGACGCATTCCTTCAACATGGAAACCCGCCCCGATCTCGCGGTGAATCGCATCGTCGATGGCGGGCGCGACCAGGTGATGTATCTGGAAGGCTCCGACCAGCATCGCGGCTGGTTCCAGCATTCCCTGCTCGAGGCCTGCGGCACGCGCGGGCGTGCGCCCTTCGACATCGTCCTGACCCATGGCTTCGTCCTCGACGAGAAGGGGATGAAGATGTCGAAATCCATGGGCAATGTCGTCGCGCCGCAGGACGTGATCAAGGATTCGGGCGCCGATATCCTGCGCCTGTGGGTCGCGGCCTCCGATTACGCGGATGACCTGCGCATCGGCAAGGAAATCCTCAAGACCTTCGTCGAGACCTATCGCAAGCTGCGCAACACCATCCGCTGGATGCTGGGCTCGCTGCATCATTACAAGCCCGCAGAGGCGGTCGATCCGGCGCAGATGCCCGAGCTCGAGCGCTTCGTGCTGCATCGTCTGGCCGAGCTCGACGAGGCGATCCGCGAGGCTTATCGCCGGTTCGATTACAAGCGCGTGATCTTCCTGCTCAACGGCTTCATGACGAGCGATCTCTCCGCTTTCTATTTCGATGTGCGCAAGGATACGCTCTATTGCGATCCGCCCTCCAGCCTCGCCCGCAAGAGCGCGCTGACGGTAATCGACCGCTGTTTCGATTGCGTGGTGACGTGGATCGCGCCGATCCTGTGCTTCACGGCGGAAGAAGCCTGGCTGACGCGCCATCCGGACGCGCTCTCGGTGCATCTCGAAACCTTCCCCGAGGTCCCCGCCGGCTGGCGCGATGCCGCGCTCGCGGAACGCTGGGCCAGGGTGCGCCGGGTGCGCCGGGTCGTGACCGGGTCGCTCGAAATCGAGCGCAATGCCAAGAACATCCGCTCCAACCTCGACGCGGCACCGATCGTCCACGTGACCGATCCGGAGCTGCTGGCGGCGGTGGAGGGGCTGAACCTGGCCGATATCTGCATCACCTCCGATCTCACCCTGCGTTCCGACGAGGGTCCGGCGGATGCCTATCGCTGGGACGACGTGCCCGGCGTCGCCGTGGTCTTCGCGCGGGCGCAGGGCACGAAATGCGCCCGCTCCTGGAAGATCTCGCCGGATGTCGGCACCGATCCGGACTATCCAGACGTCACCCCCCGCGACGCGCAGGCGCTGCGGGAGCTGAAGGCGATGGGGGCGTGAGGGGATAGACGCGAATCCGCAGGACGGGCGGGTCGCCGCAATGGGGAACGATCCCGCCCGTTCATGCGCCTGCGGGCTGATGCATCCTGTCTGATCACAGGCGTCGGGGTGACTCGTCCCGTCCCGACGCTGCTCATGGCGGGCCTCATCGCGATGACGGGGCTCATGGCGGATGGGCGCGTGATGCTCTGTAGTTCCGTGATTGCACAAGCCGCTACGCTCCTGTAAATCGTCATTCGACGATTGACGAATAATAGCTGCACGGAGCGCCTCTACAATGACCCAGCCAGCAATTGAGGCCGGCGCGCTCGTCGCGCTTGTTGCACACGATGCGGACAACACCCGCATCGCCGCGATTGCCAAGGCGCTGGGGCATCCCGCGCGGGTGCGAATCGTCAAGCTGCTTCTGGCCAAGCGTTCCTGTATCGGCTGCGACATTGTCGAGGATGTCGGGCTGGCGCAATCGACCGTCTCCGAGCATCTGCGCATCCTCAAGGCAGCCGGCATCATCACCGGCGAGATCGAGCGCCCGCGCATCTGCTATTCGCTTGTGCCGGGAAGCCTCGACCCGCTGGCGGATTTTCTCGATGCCTTGGTTGACCCGGATGAACCGGCGCATGACGCGGACACCCACGCTCCTGCCTCTGATCCCCGATAAGAAAGCCGTTATTCCATGTCGCTTTTCGAACGCTATCTCTCCGTCTGGGTCGCGCTCTGCCTGATTGCCGGGCTCACGCTGGGCGCAATCATTCCCGGCGTGTTCGATGCGCTGGCTGCGCTGGAATACGCCTCGATCAACTTCGTCGTGGCGGTGCTGATCTGGGCCATGGTCTATCCGATGATGGTGGCGGTGGATTTCTCGTCGCTGGCGCGGGTGCATGAGCGGCCCAAGGGGCTGGTCATCACGCTGACCGTGAACTGGCTGATCAAGCCCTTCACCATGGCGGCTCTTGGGGTGTTGTTCTTCGAATTCCTTTTCGCGCCCTTCATCGAACCCGGAACGGCGGGGCAGTATATCGCCGGCATGATCCTGCTCGGCGCGGCCCCCTGCACGGCCATGGTCTTCGTCTGGTCGACGCTGACGAAGGGTGATCCGAACTACACGCTCGCACAGGTCTCGCTCAACGACGCCATCATGATCTTCGCCTATGCGCCGATCGTGGCGCTGCTGCTCGGCGTTACCGATATCAGCGTGCCGTGGGACACGCTGATCCTCTCGGTCGTGCTCTATATCGTGGTGCCGCTCACCGCCGGGGTGCTGACGCGGCTGCATCTCACGCGCGGCGCGCGCTCGCCCGCCGAGGCCGAGGCGGCGGTGGCGCGCTTCACCGCCGGGGTGAAGCCGTTTTCGATCATCGGCCTTCTGGCCACGGTGGTGCTGCTCTTCGGCTTCCAGGGCGAGGTGATCCTCACCCAGCCGCTGGTCATCGTGATGATCGCGATCCCGCTGCTGATCCAGTCCTACGGCATCTTCGCCGTGGCCTATTGGGCGGCCAAGGCCTGGGGCGTGCCGCACAAGGTGGCGGCGCCTTGCGCCATGATCGGCACGTCGAATTTCTTCGAACTCGCCGTCGCGGTGGCGATCGGCCTGTTCGGCCTCAATTCCATCGCGGCACTCGTGACCGTGGTCGGCGTGCTGGTGGAGGTGCCGGTCATGCTCTCCCTCGTCGCCTTCGCCAACCGCACCCGCCACTGGTTCCCGCTAGACGAAGCCCCCATCCGCGCATCGCGCAAGCCGGAACAGAGCGAGCCTTGACGCGATTTGCGCCCCGGAGAAAGCCTCGCGCGCGGAATCCTTGCGCGGATAGGAACCGGCCGGCTCATGCCCGCGCATCATTGCAGATCGTCACCTGTGTTTGCCATTCCGCGCAGAGCCGCGCGATCCGATCCGGTGGCGGGGCATCCGTGATGAACCGGTCGATATCGGCGAGGGAGGCGATCCGCACCGGCGCGCTGCGGGTGAACTTCGAGCAATCCGCCGCGAGCCAGGCCTGACGCGCCTGCTTGATGATGGCCTGGCTGATGCGCACCTCGCGCACGTCGAAATCGAGCAGGTCGCCGTCCTCGTCGAGGGCGGAGGTGCCGATCACGGCGATATCGACCTTGAAGTGACCCAGCATGTCGAGCGCAATGTCGCCGACGAGACCGGCATCGGCGCGGCGCAGGACGCCGCCGGCGACGATCACCTCGATCCCGTCATTGGCTGCGAGGATGTTGGCCACGTTGAGATTGTTGGTCACCACCATGAGATCACGATGACCGCGAAGCGCCCGCGCCACCGCCTCGGTCGTCGTGCCGATATTCAGGAAAAGCGACGCGCCGCGCGGGATGTCGCGGGCAATCCGCGTCGCGATGCACTCCTTGGCTGGTGCGTTGAGAATGCGGCGGTCTTCGTAGCCGATATTGGTCACGCCGGATGGCAGCACGGCCCCGCCATGAACGCGCTCGAGCCGGCCCGCATCGCACAGATCAGTCAGGTCGCGCCGGATCGTCTGCAGCGTGACACCGAAATGCGCCGCGAGATCCTCGACGGTGACGCGCCCGCTTTCGCGGGCAATCGCCAGAATTTCAGCGTGGCGGAAGGTCTGGGCCATGCGCTCCCCGGAATCGAATGCTTCGACGTTCGTTTGCGTTCCCTCTTGGGCGAAGTCGCAACACCTGTCCAACAAAAACATCCCTTACCGGAAAAGCGACCCGCCTTCGCCCGGCATTGGAAGCTGGAATCGGAATCATACTTGCGCAGAAACGGAAAATATCACAAAGAAACGAACAGTGTGGATGACGTGGAATCACGCAAGCGAACACAAACGCAAATCCTGTCCAGAGCAAATCCTGTCCAGAGGAATCCATGGCTGACACGGCACACTACGACCTCTTCGTCATCGGCGGCGGCATCAATGGCTGCGGCATTGCACGTGACGCGAGCGGTCGCGGATTATCGGTCGCGCTGGCCGAGCAGGGCGATCTGGCCCAGGCAACATCCTCCTCCTCCACCAAGCTGTTCCATGGCGGGCTGCGCTATCTCGAATATTTCGAATTCCGTCTGGTGCGCGAGGCCCTGATCGAGCGCGAGACATTGCTGCGCGCCATGCCGCATATCGCCTGGCCGATGCGCTTCGTGCTGCCTTTCCACAAGGATATGCGTTTCGATTCGACGACGCCGGCATCGCGGCTTCTGGCCGGTTTCATGCCCTGGTTGAAGGGGCAGCGCCCGGCCTGGCTGATCCGGCTGGGATTGTTCCTTTATGATCACATGGGCGGTCGCAAGCTGTTGCCGCCGACGCGCGCCGTCGATCTCACGCGCGCGACCGCCGGCAAGGCGTTGCAGGCGCGCTTCACCCGAGCCTATGCCTATTCCGATGTCTGGGTCGAGGATTCGCGCCTCGTCGTTCTCAACGCCCGCGATGCGCAGATGCGGGGCGCGCGGATCATGACGCGCACCCGTGTCATCTCCGCCGAGCGCGGGGCACAGCTGTGGCGGGTGCATCTCGAACATGCCGACGGGACCCGCGAGACGATCAGCGCGCGTGGCCTCGTCAATGCCGGCGGGCCCTGGGCCGGGCGCATCATCGGCGAGCAGCTCGGCATCGCGACCCGCGAGCGGGTGCGGCTGGTGCGCGGCAGCCATATCGTGACGCGCCGGCTGTTCGATCACGACAATTGCTATTTCTTCCAGGGGCGGGACGGGCGCATCATCTTCGCCATACCCTATGAACGTGATTTCACCCTGATCGGCACCACCGATCAGGAGCATGAGAGTGATCCTTCGCAGGCGCGATGCACGCCGGAAGAGCAGGATTATCTGTGCGCCTTCGCCTCGGAATATTTCGAAAAGCCCGTCACCCGCAACGACATCGTCTGGACCTATTCCGGCGTGCGCCCGCTCTACGACGACGGCGCCAGATCGGCGACGGCGGCAACGCGGGACTACGTGCTCTCACTGGACGCGCAGGGCCCGGTCCTGCTCAACGTCTTCGGCGGCAAGATCACCACCTATCGCAAGCTCGCCGAGGCCGCGCTGCGCAAGCTCGTGCCGCACTACCCGCAGGCCGGCCCGGCCTGGACGGCGGGGGTTGCGCTGCCGGGCGGCGACTTTCCCGTCGATGGAGTCGATGCGCTCACGCAGGCGCTGTGCGCGCGCTATCCCTTTCTCGATCACGAATGGGCCCTGCGGCTGGTCCGCGCCTACGGTAGCGATGCCTTCAACCTGCTCGGTGAGGCGCGCGCGCGCGAAGATCTCGGGCGCGATTACGGCGCCACCCTCACCGATGCCGAGATCGGCTGGCTGGTCAGCCATGAATATGCCCGCAGCGCCGACGACATCCTGTGGCGGCGCAGCAAGCTCGGCCTGCGGCTCGATGCGGACGCTGCCGTCGCGATCGAGGCGGCCGTTGCGCGCAGGGTCAGCGAAATCTCACGCGCCGCGTGCGGTTGAGCATAACGGGGCACCCGGATCGCCGCTGCCACCCGTGCCCATCGTATCGGCAATGCGGGTCCCGCGCCGCCAGGCTGCGCTTCCAGTGTTCACAGCACAAATACCGCTGGGGAAAATAGCCGCTGGCAGCTCGCTTGAGAGCGTCATGGTGGCGGTGTTTTCCGATGATTCCGGTGGCTTATGGCAATAACAAACCGGCTTCTTGGTCCAAGGCATCATTGCGTCAGGTGGATGCCGGCTGACGGAAAGAAATGATGTGTCGAACAATAACGTGGAGCACCCGGTCTGGCTCCTTCAGATCGGCGTTCACTCTAAATTGGAATGAATATAATCAATATACTCTGCTTTAGAATTGTATTAATTTAGAAATGGAATAATATTTATTGTTGACTATCAGTAATGAATCAATAATCACTTCTGTCAGCCCGGTGGCTGGTTCGATGATCCATGGGGGGTTCGTTCCCGATCCCAAATATCACCGGGTGTATCTTCGACGGGTCCGCGAAACAGATGTGAGAAACGCCATGAAGAGCACTTTCGCCCTCGCTGCGCTATGCGCGCTCGCCATCACGCCGGTCATGGCGGACGAAATCCGCTTCACCGATCACGAAGAGCGCGTGGTAACCCTGTCCGCCCCGGCGGAGCGGATCGCCTCGATCCCGATTCCGATGGCCTCGACCCTGATCGCGATCGATGGCGGCACGGAACGGCTCGTGGGGATGAATCCGACGGCGAAATCCGCCATCATGGAGGGGATTCTCGGGCGGATATTCCCTGAAGCCCGCGAGATCCCCTCGGACATCACGGCGCCGAACTTCATCCCGAATGTCGAGGAACTGGCCCGGGTCAATCCCGATCTCGTGATCCAATGGGCCGGACGCGGGCCGGATTACGTCGATCCGATCACCAATGCGGGCCTTGACCTGATGACGATCATGTACGGGACCGAGGCGCGTACGCGCGAATACATGACCATGGCCGCAACAGCCATGGGCAAGCCGGAGCGCATCGAGCAGATCATCGACTGGCGCGCGGCGGTCGAGGCCGATATCGCGGCGCGCACGGCGACGATCCCGGAGGATGAGCGCCCCACGGTCCTCTACCTGCTGCGTGCTCAGGAAAACCTGCGCGCCTCCGGAACGGAAAACAATTACAATGCCTGGTATCACATGCTCGCAGGCGGTCGGAATGCCGCCGATGATCTGGTCGGGGGCTGGTCGGATATCAGCGTCGAACAGATCGCCGCCTGGGATCCGGAAGTGATCTTCCTCAATTCCTTCGAGGCCGATCTGACACTCGCGCGCATCCTCGACGATCCGATCCTGTCGCTCACCAGTGCCGCGCAATCAGGGCGCGTCTACAAGATGCCGCTCGGCGGTTATCGCTGGGATCCGCCCAACCAGGAGAGCCCGCTGACCTGGATGTGGACGGCCAATCTGCTGCATCCGGAGGTGTTCGATTACGATCTGCGCGCCGAAATGCGCGAAGCCTATCGCGTGCTCTACGATTACGAGCTGAGCGATGCCGATATCGACGAGATCCTCTGGATCGAGATGCAGGGCGGCATGGCGCATTACGATCAGTTCGCGGCCCGATGAGCAGCCGGGCCCTCTCCGTGCCGGGTATCGGGGCGGGGGCCCTGCCGCTCGGCGCATTCCCGGTCATGCTGATCGGTTTGCTGATCGCGATGCTCTATGCGATCGGCGCGGGCCGGTTCGACGTGCACTGGGCCCGGATCATCGAGATCCTGTGGCTGCGAGCCTGGGATCCGACCGGCCATCCGGAGACGATGGATGCGCGCATCGTCGAACTGGTCCGCCTCCCGCGCGTGCTGCTCGCCGCGCTGTCGGGCGCTGCCCTGGCCGTCGGCGGCGCGGCCTTGCAGGGCGTGTTTCGCAATCCGCTGGTCAGCCCGCAGGTTCTGGGGATCAGCCAGGGCGGCGCATTCGGTGGCGCGCTCGCGATCCTGCTCGGCTATCACGGCGTTGTGCTGCTTGGCATGTCGTTCACCTTCGGCCTGCTTGCCCTCGTGCTCGTCGGCCTGCTCGCGCGGATCAACGGGCGCACCGAGGTTCTGACCGTGATCCTCGCCGGCATGATCGTGGGTGCGTTCTTTGCCGCCCTCGTCTCCGTGCTGCAATTCCTCGCTGATCCGAATTCGTCGTTGCCGGCCATCGTCTACTGGCTGATGGGCTCCTTCTCGACCGCAACCTGGCCGCGCCTCGGTCTCGCCGTGCCGGGCATGGTGATCGGTCTGGTGATGCTGTGGGCTTTGCGTTATCGCCTCAACCTCCTCGCGCTGGAGGAAAGCGAGGCGCGGTCGCTGGGTGTCGATCCCGATCGCGAGCGCTGGTTCGTCTTCGTTGCCGCAACGCTGATGACGGGGACGAGCGTTGCCGTCGCCGGCGTGATCGGCTGGATCGGGCTGGTCATCCCCCATGCCGCGCGTCTGATCGTGGGCGAGGACCATCGCCTGCTGATCCCCGCATCGGCGCTTCTCGGGGCGACCTATCTCGTGCTCGTCGATACCCTTGCACGTACAGTGACCGCAGCCGAGATCCCCCTCGGCGTCCTGACCGCGCTGATCGGCGCCCCGGTCTTCGCCGTGCTGCTGCGGCGACACTTCACGCGTGTGGGGCAGCCATGATCGGGATCACTGACGCATCCCTGTCCTTCGGCAATCTGCGCCTCTTCGCGCGCCTGACGCTCAATGTCGCAAGCGGCCGGACCATGGCGATCCTCGGGCCTAACGGACGCGGCAAGACAACCCTTCTGCGTGCCATCCTCGGCTTCCAGAAGCTCGACCGGGGACGGCGGCATGCGCCCGACATCGTCGGCTATGTGCCCCAGCACGGCGCTTCGCAGGTCAGGCTGTCGGGGCTCGAAGTGGTTACCATGGGCCGTGCCGCACGCCGCGGCCTGTTCGGCCAGCCAGATGGTACCGATGCGGATGCCGCCCGCGCCGCGCTGGTTCAGGTCGGGGCCTGTCATCTGGCTGATCAGAGCTATGACCGCATGTCGGGCGGCCAGCGTCAGATGGTGCTGATCGCCCGCGCGCTGGCGACGGGATCGCCCGCTCTGGTGCTCGACGAGCCCACATCCGCACTGGATCTCGGCAACCAGGCGCGCACGCTGAGCCTGATCGCGGGCCTGGGGCAGGCGCGGGAGCGCACCATCCTCTTCACCACCCACGATCCCAACCACGCCCTCGCCGTCGCCGACGATGTCGCCCTGATGATGCCGGATGGTGAGATCGTGCAGGGGCCGGTCGGGGAGATGATCACGCCGGATCTGATGTCGCGGCTCTATGGCGTGCCCATGCACTGGGCGCGCATTGCGGAACGGGAGACACGGCGCGCCATGCTGCCGGCATTCACGGGAAGGGACGTCGCATGAGTGTTATCTGGTTGCATCCGGGAGGGGTGGATATTCCGGAAGGGCTGCGCGCTGCGGTAGCGCGTGGCGCGGTGACGCCGCTCGCCCAGGCCGATCTGTCGGAAGCGGTTCTGATGCGCCATTGCGGCCTCGTCACGGGCATGCTGTTCGATCAGGATGCCGCGATGGCGTTGCGACCAGCGCTGGAGCGGTTTCTCGATGCCGGCGGGCGCTGGTTCTTCAACGGTCATGTGATGCGCCCGCTCCTCGACGGCCTGATGCCATACCAGGCCATGACGGCGCCGAAGCGCAGCGATTTCGCGCTCATTGCCCGCCATCCGCACCCGGTCTTCGCCGGCATCGATATCGCGTCGCTGGAGACCAACAGGGGCGTGGCGGGTTTCTATGGCCGAGGCTGCAATCCGCCGCCGCCCGGGGCCGTCGTGATCAATACGCTCGGCCCGCGCGACGTCGCGGTGGACTGGGTCTGGCACAGGCCGGGCGGCGGCGCCTTCTTCAGCCATGCGGGCAACGATCTCGCCCAGATCGCCACGATGCACGGGATCGGCGCGCAGATCTGGCAGAACATCGTCGCATGGGCCGCCGGCGGCGCCTGCATCAGCGGCGATGAAGCCCGGGTCGGTGCCGTCAGTTGCGATGGCCGCTGGCTGCTGCATGACACGCCCGGCATCGATGCATCCCGGGCGCCGGGCGCCCATCCGCGCCTGATCGCGACCAATGCCGGGACCTATTATCAGATCGAGGCGCTGGAAGGGGCGCGCTATCGCGCGATTTTTGACGATGTCGTCGCCCCGGAGGCGCTCGACCGGGTGCTGACCCCCGATGATACCCTGCTGGTCTCCTGTCGCACGCCGCCAACGCGCATGATTGCGCAGCGCGAGCGGGTCGCCCGGCATCTCGAAGCCGGCGGCACCGTCATCGCCATGGGAGAGAGCCGCAGCGATCTCTGGTTGCCGCATGTCGCGTTCACGCCGGTCGAGACGAATTTCTGGTGGTGGCTCACGCCGGGGGCGGATCTCGGTCTGCGCATCGCCGCGCCGGAGCACCCGCTGATGTCGGGCATGGTGGATCGCGATGTCACCTGGCATCTGCATGGCTGGTTCGTGCCGCCGGAGGGTGCCGAGGTCCTCGTCACGGACGACGAAGGTCGTGTGATCGCCTATGATGATCGCGTCTCCACGCCCGGGCGCATGATCGTCACCTCGCTCGATCCGATGTATCACCATGGCAGCCGCTTCATGCCGGCAACGACGCGGTTTCTCGACCGGTTCCTGCCCAATCTGCGCGGCCTGCTGGAAATTTCAGCGGAAAACCACGGTGCGTGAGCCGTTCGGAAGGACACGGCGCTCCAGATGATAGCGCACGGCGCGGGCGAGGACCGAGCACTCGACGTCACGGCCCGCCGCCATCAGTTCGTCGGCGCTCATCGTATGATCAACGCGGGTGACGTCCTGCTCGATGATCGGGCCCTCGTCGAGATCGGCGGTGACGTAATGCGCCGTTGCGCCGATCAGCTTCACCCCGCGCTTGTGCGCCTGGCTATAGGGGGCCGCACCCTTGAAGCTGGGCAGGAAGGAGTGGTGGATGTTGATGATCCGCCCCGGCATGGTTTCGCAGAATCCCGGCGACAAGACCTGCATGTAACGCGCGAGCACGACGAGATCGATACCCTGATCCGCGATCAGATCACGCAGCTTTGCCTCCTGCTCGGACTTGTTCTGCGCCCGTACCGGCAGATGGTGGAAGGGCACGTCGTAGCTGGCGGCGAGACGGTAGAAATCGCGATGGTTCGAGACCACCGCCACGACTTCCGCCGGCAACAGGCCGGAGCCGTAGCGATAGAGCAGGTCGTTGAGGCAATGGCCGAATTTCGAGGCCATCAGCAGCACGCGCGGGCGGTCCTCGGCCCCGTTGATCGCCCATTCCATGCCGAATGCCCCGGCGACACTCTCGCTGAAACCGGCGCGCAGCGCCGCGTGATCCTGTGCGATCTCGAAGCGCACCCGCATGAAGAAACGCCCGGTCTCCGGGTCGTTGTATTGTGCGCTCTCCAGAATATTTCCCTCACGCCCCGCAAGAAACCCGGCGACGGCGGCAACGATGCCGATCCGGTCGGGGCAGGAGAGGGTGAGGATGTAGCGGCATGTCATGGTTTTCAGAGCCCGCGAATGATCTGTCCGCGCGCCACAAAACGCGCGATGCCGAGTGATTGTTGAACCGCCATGGCGTCAGGCGCAAGCGGTAATGCGCCACCTGCCCTGTAATTCAGGATTGTGACATGAATCCGCGCCTCCTGATCCAGTCTGAAAGCCTTACTGGCCGATCTGCCGACAGTATGTTGTCTTCTTCGGCATGATCCTTGCTCGGGACAAAGAAATGTTTATAATTTTAGATTGTAATGTCGTGATGGCGCTCCGCGACGATGCATGGTCCGGACTGTAGCGCCGCGATGATCTGGTGAGGCATGATCATGGTCAAGGGGCCCAGACGCATGCAGGGTTCGCCGGAGATCGCTCCGGTTACGCCTTCGCGACGGGAAAGCGACCTCCAGGACAAGTCGCGCGAATTCCAGGCTGCCCTGCGCCGTGAATATCTCACCCATCACGATACCGAAGCTGCAGAGGCGCGGGTGGCACGCGGCTTCGATGATCAGATCATCATTTCCGGTGAGCGGGCGCGCGAATGCATGTCCTATCTGCATCGTCTGGTGCGGCTGAGCCCGACCTTTCGCGGTGTCCTCAACAAGGCGCTCGCCGATTACGACACACTCTGGATCACGATCGGCCATGGCGGTGGCAACAGCCGCTCGACGATCGGCGCGCGCGACGAGAAGATCTATATCAATCTCGAGCAGGGCGATCTGATGGATCTCCTGATCCACGAATGCGGCCATGCGCTGGCGAAGCTGGAGGATGGGCCGCTTGGCGGATTCGGCCCCAACCAGCGTTTCCAGGCCGTGATCAAGCGCGAGCTCGATATGGGCAGCGGCGGGGTCAAGGCCTATGGCACGGAAGTGCGCCCCAACGCGCCTTCGGGGCCGCGCATGCCTTCGAAGCTGCCGATGGAGTAGCCGGCATGCGGGGAGGGCGCCCTGCTTCAGCCACCCGCCTGACGCGTCAGTGCATGGAGCGCAATGCCGGACGTGGTTGCGACGTTGAGGCTGTCGAAATCACCCGCCATGTCGATGCGCACACTGGTGGCAGCCGCGATCAGGTCCGGTGCGAGACCGGGCCCCTCGCTGCCCAGCAGAAGGGCGCGGCGCCCCTGGTAGTGCGCGGCGGCCTGCGCCAGCGTCAGCGTGCCGCGCGGCGACAGGGCGAGCGGCTCGAAGCCATGGTTGCGCAACAGCGTACAGGCATTGCCAGCATCGCCCGGTCCGGGGCCGAGCCTTGCGAAGGGCACCCGCGCCGCTGCGCCCACGGAGACGCGCAAGGCCTTGCGATAGAGCGGATCGCAGCATTGCGGGTCGAGTAAAATCGCGGCGGCGCCGAAAGCGGCGGCATTGCGGAATATGCCACCGAGATTGTCGTGATTGGTGATGCCGAAACAGGCCAGTACCAGTGCATGCGCCGGCGCGTCATCCAGCAGAATCTGCGGTGCGATCGGCTCGCCGCGCCGCGCCAGTGCCAGAATGCCGCGATGGATGGGGAAGCCGGCAATCGCATCCATGACGGCGCCCTCCGCCACGTAGACCGCCACGGCATCGGGCAGGGCGGCGAGCCAATCCGTCATGGCGGGTACGCGTTTTTGCGTGATCAGCACGGATTCGAAGGCAAAGCGCGCACTGCGCGCCATGTCGCGCAAGACCACGGCGCCCTCGGCCATGAACAGCCCGCCGCGGCCCTTGAGATCGCGATCGCGCACGTCGCGGTAATCCGCGATGCGCGGATCCAGCGGATCGGCGATCGGAGTCAGCCGGGCCGCGATGGCGTCATCCTGCACGGCGATATGATCGGGCGGGGTCATCGGATCGGGATGGCGCCGGGATCGGCGGGTGTCAAGATGCCGGCATGGCGACAGGCGATTTGACAGATGCCGGGCAAAGTGAAATCACCAGCGTATTCAACCGGTCAAGCGAGGAAGCCAGCGCATGAGCGTGCGTCACCATCTCGGGGATCTCCCCGCCGATTACGATCCCGGCCCCGTCATCGCCGTCGATACCGAGACGCTGGGGCTCAACCCGTTGCGCGACCGGCTCTGCGTCGTGCAGATCTCCAGGGGTGACGGCGAGGCCGACGTGGTGCAGATCACGCGCGAGCAGCTGAATGCCCCGCATGGCGGCGCCCCCGTTCTCGCAGGCGTGCTTGCGAGCCGCGATACGCTCAAGCTCTTCCACTTCGCCCGCTTCGATCTCGCGGTTCTCTACCATGCTCTCGGCGCGATGACCGGGCCGGTCTATTGCACCAAGATCGCCTCGAAACTAGTGCGCACCTATACAGACCGCCATGGCCTCAAGGATCTCTTGCGCGAGTTGCTGCAGGTGGAAATCTCGAAGCAGCAGCAATCCTCGGATTGGGCCGCAGAGACGCTCAGCAAGGCGCAGCTCGATTACGCCGCCTCGGACGTGTTGCATCTGCACAAGCTCAAGGAACGGCTGGATGCGATGCTGGCGCGCGAAGATCGTGCTGCTCTGGCGCAGGCCTGCTTCGAATTCCTGCCGACGCGCGCGAGGCTCGATCTGGCCGGCTGGCCGGAGACCGACATCTTCGCTCATAGCTGAGCGGGTCGCAAAATACGTTTGGCGGTGAGATTGCATTTCCGGTTATGCGGGGTCTGAACATGGTTGAGAAGCACGAGCGCCCGTGCCCGTCATGCGCTACAAGGCATGATCCCGAGGAAGACCGCCAGGTGCTGTCCCGTGATGGCTGGTCGGTCGCCGGGTGCCGGGTCTGCGGCTTCGTCTACATGCCGCAATTTGCTCCGGCGGAGGCCTTTGTCGATGATCTGGCCTGGGAAAAGCAATTCGAGCGCGAGAAGACGGAGCGGCGAAAGCGCGTTTCGGTGCTGCAATGGCTCGAGGATGCGACGCGCTGGCGCCATCGCCTGATTCCGCGTGCGCGCCCCGAAAATCTCGTTCGCGCTCGGGTCGATGGTGGACGCGTGCTCGATATCGGTTGCGGTACCGGCTCGCACGCATTGCCTTTCCTGGGAGATTTCGTGCCGTTCGGTATCGAATTGTCGCGCGCACTCGCGCAGGAAGCGGCCGACAGTTTTGCGCCCCATGGCGGGCATTGTGTGCATGCGGAAAGCCGGGCCGGCCTTGCGACATTTGCAGAGGGTTTTTTCGACGCGGCAGTCCTGCGCTCCTATCTCGAACACGAGGCCTATCCCAATGAGGTGCTGGCCGAACTGGCTCGCGTCCTACGCCCCGGGGGCGTCGCGATCGTCAAGGTCCCCAATTACGGCAGTCTCAACCGTATGGTGATGGGTGGGAACTGGTGCGGTTTCCGTATTCCCGATCACGTGAACTATTTCACCAAGTCGTCACTCACGCAGATGGCTGCGCGCCATGGGTTCGACGTGGAACTGCCCCTGCTCTGGTCGCTGCCGACGGATGACAATATGTGGGCAATCCTGCGCGCCACATGGAAATAGAGGTTTTGTCATGGGGACATAAATGCGCCATTGATGTACCATATCAGAATGGCGCGCGGACAGAGGATCGACATGCGATGGTGTGGCGCGCGATCTTCTGCGAGAGCTTTTTTGACGGGATACGATTGAATTGACCGCGACGCAGATGCCGACGCATGATCGGGTGCTTGATGGGCGAGGTCGTCACGATAGCATGCAGCGCGCCCGGTGGCATGAGAGGCACCGGCGCGAACATGCCCGCGCCGTGCGTCATTCCCGCCGCGTGCGGTTCCTGCGTCGCGCCATACCGATCGCCGCTGTGCTCGCAGTCGTTTTCCTCTTCGCCCTGACCTGGTTCAATCCCTTCGCACGTTACGGCGGCATCAGCATCGGCCCGATCAGCGTGTCCGGTACCCGCGTCGTCATGGATGCGCCGCGCTTGCGCGGTTTCCAGGACGAGACGCGGCCCTATGAGGTCACGGCGGAAGATGCTTCGCAGGATGTGCGCGAGCCGCATCTGGTCGATTTGCGCGAATTGCGCGCCAATATCACCATCGATGATGCCGGCCAGACTGCGCGGATCGAGGCCGCCAGCGGGCGTTTCGATACGCAGAGCGAGTATCTCGTGCTGGAGCGCGATGTCCGCGTCGTCTCCTCGACGGGCTATGTTCTGGATCTCAGCGTCGCCGATATCGATTTCGGCGCCGGAACGGTCGTATCCGACGCGCCCGTCTCGCTTACCTTTACTGAAGGGACGATAAAGGCACGCAGCATGCGCATTTCCGATGGCGGCGACGTGATCAGTTTCGAGGGCGGGGTCGAGAGCGTTCTCGCCGCGCCGAGGCTGGGCGGCGACGCACAGAATGTCGCTCCCGCGCCGGCCGATCCGTCCGGTACCGATTCCACCCGCTGAAAGACGCAGAGCCAATGACAGCGTTCCCCTCATCCCGCCCTCATGCATGTGTGCATGCCCCGCGCCCGCCCCGATTGCCGATGCGTTGGAATGCGCTGGCGCGTGTCCTGCTTCTCGGTTTCGGTATCGTCGTTGCGCTGCTGATGACGGTATCGGCGCAGGCGCAGAATCCCGATCGCGCCTTCGGCGGGCTGGGCTCTGAATCAGATGCGCCGATCCGGATTGATGCCGATCGTCTCGACGTGTTCGACCGGGAGAACCGCGCCGTCTATGCCGGCAATGTCGTGGCCGTGCAGGGCGACACCACGATCCGCTGCGCGGAACTCACGATCCATTTCGAGCGCAATCCGACGGGCGGGGGCGGCGATGATGCCGGGGATGCGATCCGCAGGATCGAATGCGCCGGGCCGGTCACCATCCTCTCGGAGGACCAGGTCGCGACCGGTGATCAGGCGGTGTATGACCGTGCCAGCGGCCAGATGGTCATCAGCGGCAATGTCGCGCTCAGCCAGGGCCGGAACGTCACACGCGGGGAGCGACTCGTCTACGATATCGATCGCGGTGTCGCGAATGTCGAATCCGGCGGAACGCAGCGGGTGCGCGGCCTGTTCGTCCCCGGCGGCGCAGATGAGTGATGATCGTTGAGCGCGTGATTGCGCGCGACAGCCGCCTGGATTACAGCAGAATGCAATCTCAGACCGGGGATGAGCCCGAGACCGTGAACGATCAATTCGACTATCCGATGCAGAATGCCGCTCCCGGCGGTGCGCTTGAGCAGACCGGCGAAGGAGCTTTCGGCGGGCCGGGCGGGCTGGCCGTGGAGGGCTTGCAGAAACGCTATGGTGATCGCACCGTGGTGCAGGATGCCGGCCTGACCGTGCGACGCGGGGAGGCCGTCGGTCTGCTTGGGCCCAACGGTGCCGGCAAGACCACGATCTTCTACATGATCACCGGGCTCGTCGGGGCGGATCAGGGCGTCATCAGTCTGGAAGGATCCGATGTGACGGCGCTGCCGATGTATCGGCGTGCGCGACTGGGTATCGGCTACCTCCCTCAGGAAGCGTCGATCTTTCGTGGCCTCAATGTCGAGGACAATATCCGCGCCGTGCTCGAAGTGGTCGAGCCCGATCGTCGGCGGCGCCGGGAAAAGCTGGATGCGCTTCTGGCGGAATTCCATATCGAGCGGCTGCGCAAGACGCCCTCCATCGCACTGTCGGGCGGCGAACGCCGGCGCTGCGAGATCGCACGCGCGCTCGCAAGCGATCCCGCCTTCATGCTGCTCGACGAGCCTTTTGCCGGCATCGATCCGATCGCGGTCGGCGATATCCAGAATCTGGTCCGCCACCTGACCCGGCGCGGGATCGGGGTGCTGATCACCGATCACAATGTGCGCGAGACGCTCGGCCTGATCGACCGGGCCTATATCATCCATTCCGGCCGTGTTCTCACCGAAGGCACGCCGCAGGAGATCGTCGCGAATCCGGATGTGCGCAAGCTCTATCTCGGCGAGGATTTCCGCCTCTGAGAATGCACTGGTTCAGTTGAAGATCGCTTCGTAAAAGCGCATTTCCCGGGTCTTCTGGATGAATTCCGGCGGCGGAACGACGGGTGTGATGAACATGCCTTCAACGAGGCCACGACCAGGATGGCGGATGTTGTACATCTGCCCGTCGAGTGGGGGTTTGTCGGGGGCGACGAAGAGGATCGCGAAGGGCTGGCGCTGGCCCGGCAAACCCGGATAAGGCGAGAGTCGCACATCGAGCAGGCGCATCTCCACCTGTCCGCCGATACCTTCGAGCGTGAAGGTCTTGCTGCGATAATCCTTGAAATCGTCGTAAGTCAGTTTGTCGAGCATCCTGCCATCCCTGATCGCTTGATACGATCTTGGATAGCATGATTCGCTCGATGAAACAGCTTACATGCGAACAAGAAGGCCGATCACGCCATCGCCTCGTCCAAAGCCGCGATGACGCGGTCGACTTCCTCAAGGGTGTTGTAATGTACCATCGAGACGCGCACCACGCCCCCCATCGGGCTCAGGCCGAGTGATTCCACCAGGCGGCGGGAGTGGAAATCGCCGAAGCGAATGCCGATCTGCGCCGCATCGACCTTGCGCACGATCGCTGCACTGTCGATCCCGTCCGCCTTGAAGGAGATGGTCGGTACCCGCGTCGCCTTGTCGGAGCCGCGCTCACCGATGATGCGCACGCCATTCTTGCCGCGCAGATAGGCAAGCAGCCGCTCGCCGATCACGGCCTCGTGCGCGGCGACATCCTCGAAGGCGCGCGCGATGGCAGCATGATCGCCAGTGCCGCCGCCCAGCTCATCAAAGTAATCCACGATGCCGGCAGAGCCCCAGGCGAGTTCGTAATTGGTATTGCCGGGCTCCAGCTTGGCGGGGACTTTGTCCTTGTCATAGAAATAATGGTACAGATTATCCAGTTCACGCAGCAAGTCGTAGCGACCGTAGAGCACGGCAAAATGCGGGCCGTAGGTTTTATAGAAACTGAAAACATAATAATCGGCATCCAGCGCCTGCACATCGACGGCGCGGTGCGGCGCATAGGCAACACCATCGACCACGAGTTTCGCGCCGCCCGCATGGACCCTGTCGGCAATGGCGCGGATCGGGTTGATCGTGCCCAGGATGTTGGAGACATGCGTGACGCAGACGAGCTTCGTGTTCTCGCTCATCAGCGCATCGAGATCGGCCAGATCGACCGTGGCGGTCTCCTGGTTGATCTCCCAGAACTTGAAAACGACCCCGCGCGCTTCCAGCGTCAACCAGGGGCCGATATTGGTCTCGTGGTCGAAATTGGTGAGGATCACCTCGTCGCCGGGCTGGAACTGGCCGGCCATCGCCTGGGCCAGGGTGCGCATCATCATGGTGGCGGAGGCGCCGAGCACGATCTCCTCCGGGCGCTGCGCATTCATGTAGCGCGCGATCGCAGCGCGCGCCTCCTGCACCCGCGCCGTCGCGCGCTGCGAGTGGCTGTAGGAGGCGCCGGTCTGCACGCTGGTGGTGAGCAGATAGTCGCTGATCCGTTCGGCCACGGGCTTGAGCACGAGCGAGCCGCCGGCATTGTCGAAATAGGCGAAACCATCCGCGAGAGCCGGGAACTGGCTGCGCACATGCGCGAGATCGAGAGCCATGAGGCCTCCTTGACGAGGACGAAGCGCGCACGGGGAACGAAGGGGCGACCCGCGGTAGCGTTGCCTGTTTAATGGTGCAGGATCTGGCTCAGGAACAGTTGCGTGCGGTCATATTGTGGATTGTCGAAAAACGCATGAGGTGGCGCCTGTTCGACGATTTCACCCTGATCCATGAAGATGACCCGGTCGGCCACCTTGCGGGCGAAATTCATCTCGTGCGTGACCACGATCATGGTCATGCCCGATTGCGCCAGTTCGATCATGGCTTCCAGCACCTCGTTGATCATTTCCGGATCGAGTGCGGAAGTGGGCTCGTCGAACAGCATGATCTTCGGATTCATGCATAGCGCGCGGGCAATGGCGACGCGCTGCTGCTGTCCGCCGGAGAGCTGGAGCGGGTATTTATGTGCCTGTTCGGGAATGCGCACCCGCTCCAGAAAATGCATCGCAACCGCCTCCGCCTCGGCCTTGGGGGTCTCCTTCACCCAGATCTGGGCCATGGTGCAGTTCTCCAGCACCGAGAGATGCGGGAACAGGTTGAAGCTCTGGAAGACCATGCCGATATCGCGGCGGATCAGGTCGTTCTGCTTCTCGTCCTTGCCATAGGCCTTGCCATGAATGATGACGTCGCCTTCCTGGTGGAATTCCAGCTGGTTGATGCAGCGGATCATGGTCGATTTTCCCGATCCCGACGGGCCGCAGACGACGATCCGCTCCCCCTCATAGACCGTCAGGTCGATATCCTTCAGCACCTGGAAATTGCCGTACCACTTGCTCATGCCGACCAGTTCGATCACCGGCTGGCCACTTTTGGCGGAACGTGTCGCCGTCTTTTCGATCGTATCCGTGCTCACGTCATCCTCCCTCAGCGTCGTGCGCCGGCTTCGAGCTTGCGCTCGAGGTTGATCGAATATTGCGACATCAGGAAGCAGAAGAAGAAGTAGATCATCGTGATGAAGAAGAACGGCTCGATGAACAGGCCCAGCCAGCGCGTATCCTCACCCACCGAACGCGCCATGTTGAGCAGGTCGAACAGGCCGATGATCGAAACCAGGGTGGTGTCCTTGAACAAGCCGATGAAGTTGCCGACGATGGTCGGGATCATGATCTTCAACGCCTGCGGCATGATGATCAGCGTCGTTGCCTGCCAGTAGCCCAGCCCCATTGCGGCAGCAGCTTCGTACTGCCCCTTGGGAATCGCCTGCAGCCCGCCACGGATCACCTCCGCCATGTAGGCGGCGGCGAAGAGACAGACGGCGACGATGGCCCGCACCAGCTGGTTCACCTCCACGCCCACCGGCAGGAACAGGGGCAGCATGGTGTTGAACATGAACAGGATGGTGATCAGCGGCACCGAGCGGAACAGCTCGATGAAACCGGTACAGATCATCCGGATCAGCGGCATGGTCGAACGCCGCCCCAGCGCCAGCAGAATGCCGGAGGGGAGCGAGAAGGTGATGCCGATGCCGGAGATCACCAGGGTCAGGAACAGCCCGCCCCATTGCCGTGTGGAGACGAAGGACAATTCCCATTGCGACACCAGCACCACCGCGATGACGAAGACGCCGATGAGCGAAAGCCGCCCGAATTTAAGCTGCTCTTCCTCCGACTTGCCGGAATTGCCGAGGATCGCGCCCATGGTGCGGGTGAAACTCCTGCCGTAGCGCAATTCGGTAAAGACGGTGAGCCAGACCCAGATCAGCCCGGTCAGCCCCGCAGAGACCAGCGCGGTCCAGAACACGCCCTTGTCGCCACCGAGGAAGAAATAGGAGGCCAGGAACGGGTAGAGCATCACGGCGGTGATGCCGATCGCGACCTTGGACTGGACCTTGGGGAACCAGAGCGGCGCGACCCACAGGATCAGCGCGAGAAAACCAAGATTGATGCGCCAGATCTGATCCTTGGGGTAGAGCCCGTAGATCAGGTTGTCGAACCATTGCATCACGCCTGGCCAGCAGGCTCCGGAGCGCCCGACCAGATCGAGACATTCACGCCGGTTTTCCGCCTCCCAGACCGCGTTGAACAAGGCCCAGTTCAGCACCGAGGCAAGGAAGACATAGACGATATAGGCGCCAAGGATCGTCATCAGCGTGTTGGAGACGCTGGAGAACAGGTTCTCGCGCATCCAGCCGACGACACCGACGGTGCTCGGCGGGGCGGCCCGCTCCGGCTTCGGCTGGAAGATCAGCGGCTGCGTTCTGGTGGTGGTGGAGTCGCTCATCTCTCAGCGCTCCTTCAGGAGAATGCGGCGGTTATAGGCGTTCATGATCAGCGACACGAACAGGCTCACGAGGCAGTAGAAGGCCATGGTCATGGCGACGATCGGGATCGCGCGCCCGGACTGGTTCAGAGAAGTGTTCATCCACACACTCACGAGATCGGGGAAGCCGATGGCGATGGCCAGCGAGGAATTCTTGGTGACGTTCAGATACTGGCTGATCAGCGGCGGAATGATCACCCGCAGCGCCTGCGGAAGAATGATCAGACGCATGGTCCATGAAGGCTTCACGCCGAGTGCGCGCGCGGCTTCCGTCTGCCCGTGGCTGACCGATTGCACGCCCGAGCGCACGATCTCCGCGATGAAGCAGGAAGTATAGATCGCCAAGGCCAGCACCAGGGCGCACAGGGCGGGCGGGACACTGACGCCACCGCGATAATTGAAGCCCTGCAGGACGGGGACGTCCCAGGCCAGCGGCGCCCCGGAGAGCAGGAAGATCGCGAGCGGCAACGCCACGATCACGGCGAGCCCGACACTTACGGCCGGGAAATACTTGCCGGTTGCTTCCTGTCGCTTGCGCGCCCAGTAGCGCAGGCCGACCGCAGCCGCGATGGCAATCACGAGCGCAATCAGCGTCACGGTGAAACCGTCGCCGGGGATCGGGCCGGGCATGTAGAAGCCGCGATTGTTGAGGAAGAACAGCCCGCCCCAGTCGAGGCTGTCGCGCGGGCGGGGCAGCAGATTGAACACGCCGAAATACCAGGCGATGATCTGCAGGAGCAGGGGCGTGTTGCGCAGGATCTCGATATACCAGCGCGCGATGGTGCGCACGAGCCAGTTCTTCGACATGCGCATCAGCCCGACGATCAGGCCGATCACGGTGGCGCCGAAAATACTGATCACCGCCACGAGCAGCGTGTTGGCGATACCGACCTGGAAGACGCGGAAATAGCTGTCGCTCTCCGTGTAGGGAATCAGCGTGAAGCTGATGCCGAAACCTGCGGAGGAATCGAGGAACCCGAACCCCGCCGACATGCCGCGCTGGGACATGTTCTCGATGGTGTTCGTGACGAAGAACCAGCCGAGCCCGAAGATGCAGACGACTGTGACGAACTGGAAGACGATCGAGCGAAACGTCTCGTTGTTCAGAATTGACGACGAGGGTTTCGAGCCTCGCATCGAGGTCGATTCGGTGATGGCCATCGGGCGCTCCGCGCAGGGACGTCTGAACTGTCGCCGGAAAGCCCGGCTCCGCGAGGGAGCCGGGCCGGGGTCACGTGCCGATCAACGGAAGGGCATCGCGTAGATCAGGCCGCCACGGGTCCACAGATCGTTCTGCGTCCCGGCGCGCGGGATGCCGACCGGCGTATCTTCGCCGATATTGGCCTCGTAGATCTCGCCGTAATTGCCGACATGGCGCAGGACGTTGACCATGAAGTCCGGCGCGAGGCCCATTTCCTCGCCGATATTGCCCTCGACGCCGAGCAGGCGACGGATCGCGGGGGAATCGGATTCGAGCATCTCTTCGACGTTTTCAGAAGACACGCCCAGCTCTTCGGCTTCGATCATGCCGAACAGGGTCCAGCGCACGATGTCAGCCCAGGCGCTATCGTCATTGCGCACGACCGGGCCGAGCGGTTCCTTGGAGACCGTCTCGGGCAGGATGACGTGCTCGTCCGGGTTCGGGAAGGCCGAACGGCGGGCGGCGAGGCCCGACTTGTCGTTGGTGTAGGCGTCGCAGCCGCCACCGAGATAGGTTTCGACGAGAACGTTGACGTTCTCGTTCGTGACGGGGGTGAACTCCATGTTGTTGGCACGGAAGTAATCCGCCAGGTTGAGTTCGGTGGTGGTGCCGGTCAGCACGCAGACCGTGGCGCCGTCGAGTTCCAGCGTGGAGGTGATGCCGGAATCCTCCGGCACCAGGAAGCCCTGGCCGTCATAGAAATTGATGGTGGTGAAGTCCAGGCCGAGCTGGGTGTCACGCACCGCAGTCCAGGTGGTGGTACGGCTGAGCATGTCCGACTCGCCGTTGGCGAGCGAGGTGAAGCGCACGGCCGAGGTGACCGACTGGAAGTCAACCGCCTCCGGATCGTCGAAGATGGCTGCGGCGACGGCGCGGCAGACATCGACGTCGATGCCTGACCAGTTGCCATCAGAGTCGAGATTGTAGAAGCCCGGTGTGGGCAGGCCGACCTGGCAGTTCAGGTTGCCGCGCTCCTGCACGGTCTCAAGGGTTTGCTGCGCGCTCGCGGCGGTTGTGTAGGACAGTGCCGCTGCCAGAGTTGCAGCAACCGGTACGATTTTTTTCAACATTGAGGAGTCCCCTTCTGGATATTCTTTGACATGCCGAGGGGCTTGTTTCCGCCCCTTCGTCATTAACTTTTTCAGCCAGCCGGGCGTCGCAGCATCGCATGATGTGCACAACGCCCGTGCAGGCAGAAAAGCTCTGATGCGCAGCCTTGCCGGCAATCGCCGCATATAAGGCAGGCTCATCCCTGCTATGCAATCACCACAGGGCTTTGTGTTGCAAGCGCTTTTTGCGACAGCCCTGCTTACCTTTCAGGCATGGTGCCGAAATTTTTGTAGAAATTGCAGGCAGCACAGCTATTGGGCGCTGCGCTTCTCATCCCAAAGGATAAAAGTTAACGAAGCCAACACGCCAGCCCGCCTCGTCCGCGAGCGCGACATGGTCGATCCGCGTGAGTGCGCAATTGCGTATGGCAAAGGCCAGGGCGGTCTGGGCGTCGATCCCGAGTGCGAGCCGCAATGCGGCACGAATCGTGCCGCCATGGGCAACAGCCACGATATCGCGCCCCGCATGCTCCTGATTGAGCCGCGCGATCGCGGGTTCCACGCGTGCGCACAGATCGATGAAACTCTCACCGCCCGGCGCGCGTTCATCAGCGGGACCGAACCAGTAGCTCCCCGCCTGGGGCCGGCGGCCGGCGAAGAATGCCTCGCGCGGCAGCCCCTGCCAATCGCCTAAAAACTGTTCAGCAAAATCCTTGATCGGTGTGCAGGCGCTCTCCTCGTCGGCGCGTTGCGTCATGATGGCCTGTGCCGTCTGACGGGTTCGTGCGAGATTCGAGGTCAGCCAGAGCGGCTCGCGCGGCAGCATCCGCCCCAGCGCCGCGAAGACGGGGATGTCCGAGCAATCGCAATCGAGATCGGCCTGACCGTAGATGCGCCCGCCATCGCCGACCACGGGTGCGTGGCGGATCCACCACCAGCGCGTGATCCGCGCATCAGCGACCGTCTGGCTCTTCATGCCGATGCCCTGAGCGCGAAACGCCGCTCTGCGGCCAGCGCGGCGCGGTATTGGGTATCGAGCCGCGCGACGCGCGCGGCGGCTTTCTCCACCGAATCCACCGCACCGATCCCCTGGCCTGCGCCCCAGACGTCGCGCCAGACCTTCTTGTCGCCGCCCGCGCCGCTCGCGCCGAAATTCATCTTCGAGGGATCGGCCTCGCCCAGCATATCGGGGTCATGGCCGGCGGCGCGGATCGAGGGCTTGAGATAGTTGCCGTGAATGCCGGAGAAATAGTTGGTATAGAGGATGTCGTCGGCGCTGCCCTCCACGATCATCTGCTTGTAGGCATCCGCCGCATTGGCCTCGCGCGTGGCGATGAAGGGGGAGCCGATATAGGCGAAATCGGCGCCCATCATCTCCGCCGCGCGGATCCCGCCCCCGGTGGCGATGGCGCCCGAAAGCGCGAGCGGTCCATCGAAGAAGGCCCGGATCTCGCTGATCAGCGCGAAGGGAGACAGCGTCCCGCCGTGGCCGCCGGCACCTGCGGCCACGGCGATGAGCCCGGTCGCCCCCTTCTCGATTGCCTTGTGGGCAAAGCGCAGATTGATCACGTCATGCAATGTGACGCCGCCCCAGCCCTGCACCGCCTGGTTGACCTCCGGGCGCGCGCCGAGGGAGGTGATCACGATCGGCACCTTGTGCTTCTCGCAGATCGCCATGTCGTGATCGAGGCGGTCATTCGAGCGGTGCACGATCTGGTTCACGGCAAAGGGGGCCGAAGGGCGATCCGGATTGGCCGCGTCATGGGCGGCAAGCTCTTCCCTGATCCGCGCGATCCATTCATCGAGCATCGAGGCGGGGCGGGCGTTCAGCGCCGGAAACGAGCCCACGATCCCCGCCTTGCACTGGGCGATGACGAGGTCCGGCCCGGAGACGATGAACATCGGCGCCCCGATCACGGGCAGCCCGAGCCGGCCCGCGAAAAGCTGGCGCCAGGACGTTTGCGGTGAAGGCGTTCTTGCGGATATCGGCTGTTCGGTCATGGGGCCCGCCCGGCTGTCGGTGACGTATTGCGCACTGGCGGGGAAGATAGCGGTTCACGGCGAAAGCACCAGTCCACAACCCGCCGCGCAAGCCGGTATGCGAATCTGCGCAGGGCCGGCGGAAAAATACCAAGGATTGAGTACAATTAAAGATAGTTTTGAAAAGGATTGTCCGGCATTGCCTGCGGGCATGATCATGCACCGCTAAAACAATCGATGGTCGATAATCAGGGTGATTTTGTCAGCATTTCCCTTGCGTCATTTTTGGCAATTAACCGCCATTTAAGGCCGTATGTCGCATCTATACGGCATCTCTTTTAAGGAAAGTGGTATCCATGCTCTCGAAAGTGCGGAATCTCTTCAATTCTCTCAGCATACGGATCGTCCTCGTCGCAGTCGCTGTCGTGGCCGGCACGCTCGGTGCGGCGATCGCGGGTCTGACAATCTATAATGCGCAGACGTCACGCGCGGAATTCGTGCAGAAAACCGACGATCTCACCGCGATGGTCGCCAATGCCGCGCCGATCCTGGTCATGGGCAATGACACCACCACGCTGAGCAACTTGCTCGCCTCGGTCGCGCGCGACCCGGATTTCATGCACGGCCTCGTCGCCAACGACTTTTTCCCGCTCACCAGCATCGGCGCCGATGGCGAGCCGAGTTCCGCTTTCAACCCGCAGGTGATCGAGGCGGCTGTCGGTGACATGCCCTTCGATTTCGTCGCGGACAATCCCGTCTACACGCTCGACCGGGGAGACAGCCTGATGCATGTCCGCGCCTTGCGTATCGGCTCCGATCAGCGCCTCGTCGGATATGTCGCCATGGAATTCTCCCGTGCGCGGCTTGCGACCGGCATCGCTGCGGAGACGGCCGCGATCATTGCCGGCGGGCTCGCGGTACTCGGCGGTGTCGCGCTCGTCCTCTGGTTCGCGCTCGCGCGCATGATGGCGCCTCTGCGCCCGATCACCGGTGCCGTGGTCGGCCTGTCGGAGGGGCGGCTCGATACCGCGATCCCGGGTCAGGGTCGTCGCGACGAGATTGGCGCCATCGCCAGTGCGCTGAAGGTGTTTCGCGAGAATCTCGCCGATCGTGAGACCTTGCAGGCGCGGCGCGCCAGCGACGAGGCTGAAAAGGCCGAGCGCCAGCGGGCGGTCGACGAAGCCATTTCCGGCTTCCGGGCTGACGTAACGGCAGCACTGGCTTCCTTCGAGAGCAATGCCGGGCGCCTTGATGCGGTCTCCGCAACGCTCTCCGAAGTCGCTGCCGCAACGGCCAGCAAGACCCGCAGCGCGGCGGGGTCTTCGGGAGCAGCCTCGTCCGCCGTCGGCAACGCGGCGCAGGCCACCGAGGAGATGAGCGCCGCGATCAACGATGTCGAGAGCCAGGTGGTGAAGATCCGTGGTGACATCGTCGGTGCCGCCGGCGCCTCGCGCGAAACCGCCACTGGCATGAAGGATCTTGCGGGTACGGCGGCCAGTATTCAGGAAGTGGTCAAGCTGATCCAGGCGATCGCCGAGCAGACCAATCTGCTTGCGCTCAACGCGACGATCGAGGCCGCACGGGCCGGTGAGGCCGGCAAGGGGTTCGCCGTCGTCGCCGCCGAGGTGAAGGCCCTCGCCGGCCAGACCGCATCCGCGACCGATCGCATCGTCGATCAGGTCCAGGCGATCCTGAGCGCGACCGATCGCATGGTCGGTGAGATGGACGGGATCGCCGAGCGCATGACCGGCATCGAGGCCTTTGCCGGCGCTGTCGCAAGCTCGATCGAACAGCAGGCTGTCGCCATTGGCGAGATCGCCAGCAGCGTTGCCGGCGCCAACGCCTCGACCATGGAAGTCGCATCCGATCTCGGCGAGGTCGAACAGGGTGTGGTCCAGACGGAGCAGGCCGTGGCCGACGTCAATGGCGCCTCCGGCGAGGTCGCGGCCGAAGCCCGGCGCATGCGCGAAACGGTGGACGCATTCCTGTCGCGCGTCGCCGCCTGAGGCACTCGCAGCCATCCGCGACAGATGATACAGTCATGACGGGCCCCGCTTCGGCGGGGCTCTTCGCGTCAGCGGCGAGGCCGCAACGGCTCTGGTGCGCCGCGTCCCGTGCCCGAAAAGAATGCAGGGTTTCGGGAAGACAGGCCCCGTACATGGCTGTTATGACTACCCGCAGCGCAACATCTGCGAGGTCGGTATCATTGCTGATATTGCTAGCGGCAATCCCTGATTGTCACGTCGGGATCGTGTCATGACGGGGCAGCAATCGCTGATTCTGGCGGTTCTCGCGGTGGCGATGGCCGTCTTTATGTGGGGACGCTGGCGCCATGATCTGGTGGCCCTCGCTGCATTGCTCGCCTGTATTCTGCTCGGGCTGGTGCCGGGGGAGGGGGCTTTCGCCGGTTTCGGCCACCCCGCCGTCATCACCGTCGCCTGCGTGCTGATTCTCAGCCGCGGATTATCAACCAGCGGCGCCGTCGACTGGATCGCCCGCAAGGCGATGCCGGCGCATGCCGGGCCCGGGGCGGTGATGATCGGGCTGTGCGTGATGGCGGGCTGCTTTTCGGCCTTCATGAACAATGTCGGGGCGCTTGCGCTGATGATGCCGATTGCTCTCGATGCGGCGCGGCGGCTCGAGATCGCGCCTGGCCAGATGCTGATGCCGCTTTCCTTCGCCTCGATTCTGGGAGGCATGACCACCCTGATCGGGACGCCGCCAAATCTGATCGTCGCCACGTTCCGCGCCAATGAGGAAAGACCGGCATTCGGCATGTTCGATTTCGCGCCTGTCGGCCTCGCTGTCGCGGCTGTGGGCATCACCTTCATCATCATCGCGGCCCGCTTCCTCGTGCCGCAGCGCAACCGTGCCTCGGCGCCCGATTTCAATATCGGCGCCTATCTGACCGAGGCGCGCGTGACCGAGGCCGCCTCCGCCGTCGGCATGAGCCTGCGTGAAGTCGAGGTCCAGCTGGAAAAAGTCGATGCGCAGGTGGTCGGGCTCGTGCGCGACAAGACACGCATCCCCGCGCCGCATCCCGAGCATATCGTCCAGGCGGGTGACATTCTGGTGATCGAGGCCGATTCGAAGGTGCTCGGGGGCGCCCTCGGCAAGCTCGGTCTGAAGCTCGAGGAAGATCGTTCGGACGAGATGCCCAAGGTCGTGACCGCCGGGCGCACGGTGTTGCTCGAAGTGGCGGTGCGCCCCGGTTCGCCGCTTGCCGGGCGCACGGCCCAGCATCTGCGTCTGCGCCGGCGGCTTGGCATCAACCTGCTGGCGATCTCGCGACAGGGAAGGCGCTCGCTGACACGGCTGCGCAGTACGCGCCTTTCGCCCGGTGACGTGCTGCTGTTGCAAGGGCCGAGCGAGACGCTCAATGAATTCGTGGTGCATTACGAATGCGTGCCGCTGGCCGAGCGGGCGCTGCATTTCCCGGGCAAGCGCGATGGTCTGGTTGCGGGTGCGCTGATGCTCGCCGCCATCGCCGCAACCGCCTCCGGCCTGCTGCGTGTCGAAGTCGCCTTCGCCATGGGCGCGCTCGCCTATGTCGCCCTCGACATCGTGCCGGTGCGACGGGTCTACGAGGCCATCGACTGGTCGGTCATCGTCCTGCTCGGTGCGCTGATCCCGGTGGCCGGCGCCGTCCAGGCGACAGGCGCTGCTGCGGCCGTGGCAGGGTTGTTGTTCGAGGATCTCGGCGGCGGCAATGCCGTATTCGCCGTGATCGTCATGCTGATCCTCACCATGTGGCTGACCGATTTCATGAACAATGCCGCCACGGCCGCCGTGATGGCGCCGGTCGCGCTCGGTGCAGCCGAAACCCTCGGCGTCAGTCCGGATCCGCTTCTCATGGCCGTGGCCGTGGGGGCGTCCTGCGCTTTCCTCACGCCGATCGGGCATCAGAACAACACGCTGATTCTCGGACCGGGAGGCTTTCGTTTCGGCGATTACTGGCGTCTGGGCCTGCCCTTGCAGATCATCATCATCATCGTGGCCGTACCGATGATCCTCACGGTCTGGCCGTTATGAAGGACCGCATCCATGGATCTGCAGCATCATGCGCTGTGGCTTGAAAAACCTTGCCGGAAAGGCATTTGATCGTTAATCGCGAACGAAATGGTGGCGCAGGCGTTAAGCTTGGGCATTGAACAATGACCGGTGCGATGCCGCAGCGGAGATCCCGCAGGAAGGACGATCAGACAGATGGCGAAGACACCCGCGCGCGCAGAGACGGAAAAGGCGAAGGATTCGAAGCCCCGGCTCGAAGTCCGGCAGGCGATGCTCAAGGATGTGCGCGCGATCCAGGCCCTGGGAAAACGCGCCTATCCCGACATGCAATCCTACTCCCAGGCGCAACTGCGCGGGCAGATCCAGAACTTTCCTGAAGGGCAGTTCGTCGCCATCTACGACGACACCCTCGTCGGTTTCGCTGCGACCTTCCTGATCGACGAGAAGACCGCCCTGAAGCCACATGACTGGGTGACGATCACCGGCAACGGCTACGCCTCCCGTCACGACGAGGAAGGCGACATGCTCTATGGCATGGAGGTGATGGTCGATCCGCGCTTTCGGGGCCTGCGCATCGGCCAGCGCCTCTATAACGAGCGCCGACGTCTGGCGCAGGATTACCAGCTCAAGGGCATTGTCTTTGCAGGCCGCATGCCCAGCCTCGCGCAGAAGGTGCGCCGCAAGGAGGTCGAGAGTCCGGAGGATTTCCTCGAGCAGATCAGGGAGCAGAATCTGCGCGACCGGGTCGTCTCCTTCCAGATGCGCAACGGATTCGAGCCGATCGGCATCCTGCGCAACTATCTGCCCGGCGACAAGGAGAGCATGGGCCATGCCGTGCATCTGGTCTGGTGGAACCCCGCCGTTGTCGAGGCGCCGGCCGGGCGCACCAAGACGAAGACCCAGCGCGGGCGCCTCGCCCACACCGTGCGCGTGGCCTGTATCCAGTATCAGCAGCGGCGCGTGCGCTCCTTCGAGGAATTTGCCGAGAATGTGGAATATTTCGTCGATGTCGTTGCCGATTACAAATCCGACTTCGCGGTCTTCCCGGAACTGTTCACGCTGCAGCTCCTCTCGATCGAGAACGAGCCGATTCCGCCGGATCAGGCCATCGCCACGCTGACGAAATATACCGAGCGCCTCAAGGAACTGCTCTCGCGGCTGGCGGTGCATTACAATATCAACATCATCGGCGGCTCACATCCGACGCTCGACGAGGACGGCGACATCGTCAATGTCTGTTATGTCTGCCTGCGCGACGGCTCGATCCATGCGCAGGCCAAGATCCATCCGACACCGAATGAAGCCTATTGGTGGTCGATTGTCGGCGCCGACGATGTCCGCACGATCCAGACCGATTGCGGGCCGATCGGGGTGATGATCTGCTACGATTCCGAGTTCCCGGAGCTTGGTCGCCATCTCGTCGATCAGGGCGCGCAGATCCTGTTCGTCCCCTTCTGCACGGATGAGCGCAAGAGCTATCTGCGCGTGCGCTATTGCTGTCAGGCGCGGGCGGTGGAGAACCAGGTTTATGTTGCGCTCGCAGGCAATGTCGGCAATCTGCCGGGCGTGCCCAACATGGATATCCAATACGCCCAGAGCTGCATTCTGACGCCCTGCGATTTCCCCTTCGACCGGGACGGTGTGGCGGCGGATACCACGCCCAATGTCGAGATGGTCGCCATTGCCGATCTCAATCTCGACACACTGCGCCAGGCGCGCATGACCGGCACGGTCCAGAACCTGCGCGACCGCCGCTTCGATCTCTATTCGGTGCAGTGGCGCAAGGAGAAGACGCGCACTACCTGATCCGCGTCAGCAAAACCGGCTTGCCGACCCCCGTTCAATCCGGGATCGGCAGGCCGCGCGGGGGGGTGATTGTGGACAGCACGAAGCTCGAGCGCACATCCGCGACGCCCGGCAATGTCAGCAGCCGGTTCATGCTGAACTCGCCGAAAGCGTCCATGTCCTGCGCGACGACATGGATCAGCAGATCGATTTCACCCGCCATGGCATAGCAGGCGAGCACCTCTTCGAAGGCGTTCAGTCGCTCGATCAGCCGCGTGCGCCAGCCCGGCTCGGACTGCTCCAGCTTCACCAGCACGAAAGCCTCGATGGCGTAGCCCAGCGCCTTGCGATCGAGCACGGCACGGTAGCCGGCGACGATGCCGTCTTCCTCGAGCGCTTTCAGCCGCCGCAGGCAGGGCGAGGCGGCGAGCCCCACCTTCTCGGCCAGCGCCGCATTGGTAATCCGCCCCTCTTCCTGCACCACGCGCAGAATGCGCCGGTCCGAGGGGGTGAGCGGGCGTTTGTCGGAATCCTCGGGCATGGGGTGAAAGCCTTCTTGCGATGGCACGCTGCGTGCTCACAAAATGCAATCAATCACGATGTGAAACCCGCAGGAAGCAAAAACGCCGTTTTTCGGTCGCGGAAAGCCGGCGCGTCGGGGTGGCGGTAAATCGCATTCCGGCAATCCGAGCGCGAACCTGGAAAGGGATTTTTTGCTATTTTTGGTAGCATATCGCTCACATGATTGCGCTAGGCCCGGTTCGACCGCAAGAGCGACGGGGGCATTATGGTTCAGCACAGCGATATTCCGGCAGTCTTTCATGCCGGCCTCGACGGCGTCTGTTTCAGCGATCCCGAGGATTTCTACGCGATCGGTCGAATTTACGCCCTCGGCGAGGGACGCCCGACCGATCTCTTTGCGGGATATGTCTGGCTGCGCTACGCCGCCGCCCGGGGTTCCCGTCGTGCCGCGCGGCTCCTGCGTGAGATCGCCGGTGAATTGGAACAGCCGACGCTGCGCCGCGCCAGGCGGACGCTGCGCCTGATCATGGGCAGCGCATAGAGTCCCCTTCGGCGTGCAGACGGCACAGCGCAGCCTCGCCATATGGCGTCACCGCCGGCCTTTCGCGTCAGGCCGCCTGTATCACCGCGCCCCCGACCGGGGCTGTCAGCCCGGCGCGAATCAGATCCGCCGCGCGCTCGCCTTCGTCCCAGGCGCCGCCGATCGTGCCCCATTGCGTGGCGGAGGAGGCCTCGCCGGCGAAGTGGATGCGCTCGCCGACGGGTTCGCGCAAAGCCGCCCGGGCGCCATGCGCGCCGACCGGGGCGTACATCCAGGCACACCCCGTCCAGGGATCCCCCGCCCAGTCGCTCGCTGCCAGCACGTCGCAGCGCGCCAGCGCCCGGCTGCCGAAACGCGCACCGAGGAATTCGCGAACATAGCCGGCACGGTCGCGCGGATCGGGACAGGCGGCCACGATCTGCGCGGCGATATCGGCGTAATGCAGATGCGCGCCGTCGATATTGGCGAGCATGCCGAGATTGTCGCGCGCATCCCCCTCGAAGGCAACGAGGCGGTTGACGGCATCAGTGAAGGGATGATCCGCCCAGGAAAGCACGACATGCTCGTAGAGCGCCGGGCGCAGGGCGTGGATCGCCTGCAGGGTCTCCAGCGGCAGATGCGGGGCGAAGCGGATCGCCTCGCTCTGCAACAGCGGCAGAGGCGCCGTCACCAGAACGGCGCGTGCCGAGAGTGTGCCGCGCGGCGTCTCGACCCGGACACCGGCGCCGCTCCAGTCGATGCTTGTCACCGGGGTCTCGTAGTGAATGGCGAGGCCGCGCGCGAGCCGCAGGATCAGCGCCCCGTAGCCGCCTTCGACGAAGAGATCCGCATCGTCCACCGCCGCCGCGAAATCGCTGGCATCGATCGTGTCCAGCCCGACGCCGCTGTCGAACGGGCCGTGCAGAAAACGGATCGTGTCGTCGAATCGCGAAGGCGTATCGTCGATCTGCGAAAACACCGTATCCGCCGCCCTGGCGGGGCCGCTGCCGGGATGGGCGATCATGGCGTCATAGACGGATTCCCAGCGGCGCATGAAGGCAACATAGCTTTGCGGGTCGGCGCGTTCACCCGTGCGCGCGATCAGAAGCGGTTCCTGGGCAGCCTCGCTGAGGCGCAGGCCGAGGCGCTTCGCCTGGCGTACCAGCGCATTCGCATCGGCGGCATGGAGCCAGTGTGCGCCGATATCGACGGCCTGCCCGGCCAGCGCGATGGTCTGGGCGCGTCCGCCGGGGCGGTCGCGGGCCTCGAGGATCAGGGAATCGACGCCATGGCGGCGCAGATTGCGCGCAGCCGCGATACCGGCAGCCCCGGCGCCGATGATGATCACATCGGCGTCGCGGGGCTGCGGTTTTCGGCGGATCTGCGCAGGCGCGGCGCTTCGGGTGCTGCGCGCATCATGAAGGGTTTCGTGTCTCGGCGACATGCTCGTATCTCTGTGCAGGTACTGGGATTTTCGATTGTCGATTCCGGGGCGCGCGCATGCGGGGCAACCGGCGCAAACCAGAGCGTGACATGCAAGCGGCACCATGCTGCGAAAGCACGACAGCAGCACGACATCGCGAAGCGTTGCCGGGGCACCCCGCCGCTTGTGCGTCTTTCCGGCGTGCGGGCTGGTGGCGGCTATGGCGTGCAAGACCTCATCGCAGCGAAGATACTGCAGATGGTGCGGATGGTCCGGGATCGGATTTCAACGCTCGGCGTGCCCAGCATTCGTCGTCGGCGCCATGATGGCTGGGATGATGGCGGGAATGGTGGTGCGCGCTGCTGGCCCACGCCAATGCGGGGCGATATCACCTTGATGGAAAAGGCTGCTCTTCGATGCGCCGGACAATGCCGACACGCATTGCATGAATACCCGGTTTTGCTTCCGATTGCGAGCGGAATCAGGTGGGACGTTAGGGCTATCGCATTTGGCCGATGACGGATCGTGCGAAGTCGTCGGACCATCCGG
>OFEU01000185.1_pt1 | contig 65528 bp, 49 predicted proteins | sample 1521221 | NCBI WGS metagenome assembly OFEU01 (sample SAMN03766357, study PRJEB24113) | microbial mat metagenome | isolation source: enrichment culture HLUCC-O from microbial mat sample contains cyanobacterium... | reverse complement strand
AATAGGGAATAGGGAATAGGGAATAGGGAATAGGGAATAGGGAATAGGGAATAGGAGATGGGGAATAGGAGATGGGGAATAGGGAATAGGAGATGGGGAGAACCTACCCCGGATCTTTCTGGCGAGAGGGGTAGGTTTCCTTGTTGATACAACGCTAATACAACGTTAATACAACGTTGACAAATGGGGATTACGCCGATGGTTCGGCTAAGGTATCTAATTCAGCGATGGTTCCTACATTCAGACAGTTTAACCCTTTGACGGTGCGCCCTACTAACCCGGATAAGACTTTCCCCGGTCCGACTTCTAGCACCTGTTCAATGCCTAACTCCGGTAAACTCAGGACAATTTCCCGCCAACGTACCGAACCGGTCATTTGTTGCTGTAGGCGGGTTTTCAGGGCAGCGGCGGCGGTTTCTGGGCTGGGATCGACGTTGGAGAGGACGGGAATTGTTGCGTCTTTGAAGTCGATGGGTTCGAGGAGGGTTTGGAACTCAGCGGCGGCGGGTTCCATCAGCGGGGAGTGGAAGGCCCCGGAGACATCGAGGGGAACGCTACGGCGAACTTTGACTTGAGAGAGAACTTGAGCGATCGCCGTCTCGGTTCCCGAAATCACCACCTGGAGGGGACTGTTGTCGTTGGCCAAAACCACGCCTTCGGTTTGGGCGATCGCCGCTTCGAGTTGGTCGCGATCGAACTTCATCAGGGCCGCCATTTGGCCCTCGCTGGCCTGACTCATCAATTCGCCACGACGTTTGACGAGGTTTAATCCCGTTTCAAAGTCCAAGACTCCAGCGGCGTAGAGGGCGACATATTCCCCCAAACTGTGACCCGCGACGACCTGGGGTTCTGCGACGGCGCGATCGCGCAACAGATCGACTAAGGCACATTCAACGGTATAAAGACAAGGCTGGGTATAGCGGGTTTCCGAGAGATTTTCCCCCGTTTCGCAGGTCTCTAAGACTGACCAGCCCAAAATGGTCTCAGCTTGCTGAAATCTCTCCACAGCTTCGGGGAGGGCGGCTAAGTCAACCCCCATACCCGCAGCCTGCGATCCTTGTCCGGGAAACACCCAAGCAGTTTTTACCATCTCAATTTCTCCTGTCAACGGTAACTCATGTTACCGACAAAGCTGCCATCCTGGGAGAGTTTTTCGTTAGAGCCTCTCAATCCTAATCAAAACGTCCCCAACGGAACACCGCTGACCCCCAAGTTAACCCGGCCCCAAACCCCGAGGCGGCGATGGTGTCTCCAGGCTGGATTTGCTGCGATCGCACCGCCTCGTTCAACGCCAAGGGAATCGATGCCGCCGATGTATTACCATAATTTACTAAATTTGTCAAGACTTTTTCCGAGGGAATCTTAAGCCGTTTCGCCACTGCATCGAGAATCCGCTGATTAGCCTGATGAAGCAGTAACCAATCCACATCCTGGGTCGTCAAATTGGAGCGAAACAGGGCTTTTTCGACGGCTTCGGGGACTTTCTTGACGGCAAACTTATAGACTTCTGGGCCATTCATGGCGATGGAGCCGTAGCCCCCCTGAGACACAGAAATGTCGGGCGTAATGGCTTGAGACTGAGGCTGATAACTCAACGTCAGAGAGCTATTCTGAGAGCCATCCGATCGCATCTCGAACCCCAACAGGCGATCGCCCAACTCCCGCCGTTGCATCACCACAGCCCCGGCTCCATCACCGAAGAGAACACAAGTGCGGCGATCGTGCCAATCCACCCAACGGGACAACACATCAGCCCCAATCACCAACACATTACGATAAACTCCCGTGCGCAGAAACTGGGCCGCCGTCACCATCGAAAACAGAAACCCCGAACAGGCCGCCGTCAAATCAAAGGCCACCGCCTGGGGTGCGTTTAACTGATGCTGCACCCAACTAGCGGTTCCAAACAGATCATCAGCCGTGGAGGTGGCCAACACCAACAAATCCAACTCAGACGGATCTAATCCTGCCATGGACAGGGCCTGACGGCCTGCGATCGTTGCCAACTCTCCCAACGACTGGGAGGGACTAGCCAAATGACGTTCACCAATCCCCGTACGGGAGCGAATCCACTCATCGGAGGTATCCACCACCTGCGTCAGCATCTCATTATCCAAAACCGTCTCGGGCGCCACCCCACCACAGCCGGTTAATTCAAGTCCCAAAATTGTCATAAGTTTTGCCGAATCATCCGTCTTCTTGTCAGCCGTCTAATGAGCCTTCTCTCAGCCTTCTAGCCGCGTCACTCACCCAATTGGCGAGTCCAATTGGGGAGTTGGGGGGCAGCATGGCGCTATTGTTCCACCAAATGCTTCTCCTGGATGCGTTCAATCACCCGGTTATCCACCGCCTCTTTCGCCAAACGCACCGCATTAAAAATGGTCATGGCGTGAGAACTTCCATGGCCAATCACACAAACCCCGGCCACCCCTAACAGTAACCCGCCGCCATGTTCTACATAATCAATCCGTTGCTTAAGGCGCTTGAGATTGGGCATCACATGAACTAAATCCCGTTCATCGAGACCCTGTAGTAGCTCATCCTGGCACAGTTGCAAGAGGATATTGCCGACGGCTTCAGCAAACTTGAGCAGAACATTGCCCACAAAGCCATCACAGACAATCACATCAAACTCCCCCGACAACACATCTCGTCCTTCAGCATTCCCCACAAAGGGAATCCGGGGATGATCTTGCAATAACTGATAAGTTCGCAGGGCTAAATCATTGCCCTTACAGGCTTCTTCACCAATATTAAGCAGGCCCACCCGAGGCTCATCCCGGCCGAGAACATACTGACTGTAAATCGTGCCTAACAGGGCAAACTGTTCTAAGAACTTAGGACGACAATCCACGATCGCCCCCACATCTAAGATTAACACCGACTTATCAGGATTCATCGTCGGGAACACCGCACCAATGGCGGGGCGATCGATCCCAGACAACCGCCCTAACCGCAACAAAGCCGCCGCCATCGAAGCCCCGGAATGTCCTGCTGAGACAACCCCATCAGCTTGGCCCTGTTTGACCAAATTCATGGCCACGTTAATCGAGGCCTTGGGTTTGCGTTTAATCCCTGTCAAAGCCTCTTCGTGCATTTCCACCGCCCCTTCTGAGGCGATAATCTGAACGTCATCGGGATGGCGCTCTTGTCGTTGTAACGACGCCTCAATAGCGGCCGGATCGCCGACCAGCAGCACCTCTACCCCTAATTCATCCTGCGCCCGCAATGCCCCGGCCACAATCTCATCCGGGGCATAGTCGCCGCCCATCGCGTCCACTGCAATCCTTGCCCTGTTCAATGCCATCGATCGAATCTTGTATAAGCCTTCCAAATTCTACCAGACGACATCTCCCCGCCAAGTCACCCGAGACAAGAAAAAGGCGAAATGCAAGGACAGTTCAGCCTTGAGAGTGGGTTGACAGTTGCCAGTTGAGCGTTGAAAGTTGAGAGTTGACCTCCCTCAACGGCCAGATAGAGAAATCGAAGATTACCGTTTGCCTTTTGCCGGGAGAGGGCGCGCCACTTGCGGTTCGCCCCTACCGGATTTCTGTTCCCTTCTTCTCCCCTCTTGCCTCTTGCCATCCCCTCGCTGGGAGGGGCCAGGGGTGGGTTATGCCTCTTGCCTCTTGCCTCTTGCCTTCTTCTCCCCTCTTGCCTCTTGCCCTCCTGTTCCCTGTTCCCTATTCCCTGTTCCCTTCTTATGTTGAGTTTACTGAGTTCGGGGGCTTTGGCCCTCTGGTTAGATGCGATGGGCCTGATGCCTCCTGAGTCTCAGGTGAGTGTTCCCCTTTTTGATGCCCCCGGACTGGTGCTAGAGGTGGAAGCGGATGAGGAGGCAGAGTCTCTTGTAGAGAGGTATTTGACGGATTTAGAACGGCAGGGAATCTCTCGTCAACGGCAGGGAATTTGGCTACAAGTGGGGGCTGAGAAACTGGCCTCCCATCAAGGGACTATTCCTCGTTCGGCGGCGTCGGTGACGAAAACGGCCACGACGCTGGTGGCTTTGCAAACCTGGGATTGGCAACGACGCTGGCTGACAGAGATTAGTGCGACTGGCTCCCTCGTCGATGGGGTGTTGCAGGGGGATTTAGTGATCAGCGGTGGCGGGGATAGGCTCTGGGTGTGGGAGGATGCGATCGCCGTGGCGGTGGTCTTACAAGAGTTGGGGATTGAGGCCGTCGCTGGAGATCTAATTCTGGAAAATCAGCCCGGGTTGAATTTTGAGCAAGATGCTGACGAGGTGGGTGAGGGGTTAATCGAAAGTTTTGATGCTCGCCGTTGGACTCCCCCCGTCGAACGAGCCTATGGGAGATTGGCGGCTCGAACCCCGAGGCCTCAACTTGAGATTCGCGGCGAGATTCGTGTTTTAGGGGAGGGAAGCGCGGACATCTCAGAAGACAGCCTCGCGCAACCTCTAACGGAACCACCCAGCCGACGCATTCCCTTATTACGCCAGCAGTCTCTACCGCTGCTCTCGCTTTTGAAGATTATGAATGTCTATAGCAATAATGTGATTGCCGATGGTTTGGCTGAGGAACTCGGTGGGGGGGCTGTGGTGGCCCGACGAGCGGCTCACTTGGCGGGGGTTCCCGAGGTGGAAATCCAGTTGGTGAATGGGTCAGGATTGGGCCAGGAGAACCGCATCTCGCCCCGAGCGGCGGTGGCCCTGTTGTCGGGGATTCACCGGCGTTTGGCGGCGGGAGGCTTAACCCTGGCCGATGTGTTGCCGGTGTTTGGCCAAGATGGGGGAACGATGGAGGAGCGAGGGATGCCCAAAGGGGCCACGGTGAAAACGGGGACTCTCTGGAATGTCAGTGCTTTGGTGGGGGCGGTGCCGACGGGCGATCGCGGTTTGGTCTGGTTTGCCCTGCTCAATGGGGGCGATGCTTATACCCTACCCTTTCGCCGTCAGCAGGATCAGTTTTTGCAGGATCTCCAGGGGCAATGGGGGAGGACGATACAACCGCGATCGCTGACGACGAGTTATCCTCATCCTTCCTTTGGCAATCGCGATCGCATTGAGGTCATCGCTGACCCCGACTTTGCCCCTAACCAATTAGCAGGGCCATATCCCCCGACGGAACCACCATAGCGGCAGCCTGGACGGCTTCTGGAGTGCTATTGAGGATGCGGCCTTGGAAATCGTTATTTTCTAGTTGAATCAGCACGTCAGCCCCATCAGGGATGAAGCGCACGGTGGCCGGGTCTGTTTCGGCCGCCAGAACAATGCGATCGCCCTCGGCCGGGTTAAAGTCAGTGACCACATCGGCAAGATTCGGATCACCACGGCCGATGTTGGTATTGCCCCGGAGGACAAACTGATCGGCCCCAGCGCCGCCGGTGAGGGTATCTTGGTCGCGATCGCCGATTAAGACATCGTTTCCTGCCCCACCCATGAGGGTATCGTTGCCCTGGCCACCGCGAATGAAGTTATTGCCACCGCTTCCCATGAGGGTATCGTTGCCCAAGTTGCCATGGAGGATATCGTTGCCGCTGCCACCGGTGAGGATATCCTCACCTTGGCCACCCCGAATCAGGTTATCGCCCCCTTCTCCGGTGAGGGTATCGTTGCCCTGGTTTCCGTAGAGAACATCGTCAATGGCAGAACCGATAAAGGTATCATTGCCCCCTAACCCCACAAAACCCGAAGGATTCGCTTGACTTAGTTCTGGCGTAACATCCAAGACATCATCGCCATCACCCAAAACTTGGAATCCTAGGGGTAGACTCGCTCGTTCAAGGCGGTTAAAAAAGAAGTTGAGAGACGTGACATCCATAAACGCCGATTGGCGCGACGGAAGAATACCCTCAACGAAGCGGGCCGCCTCAATGCGATCGCCGGCATCAATTGCGTCCATCACCGACTGGCCATCGGTAATGTTGCCGAACACCGCATAATTGCCATCGAGGAAGTTGGAATTGGTGAGATTGAAGTAAAACTGAGACGAGGCGGAGTTGGGATCTTGGCTGCGGGCCATGGCGATCGTGCCGCGATTGTTCCGTAACACCGGTGGAGCGGTAATTCCAGCATCACGGAAGAGGGTTCCAATGACCGGTTCGGCGGCTCCCTCGGGTTTAATTTCTAGGGGAATGGTGCGGGTTGCTCCCGTGGCGGGATCGGTGAACCCGGCGCGGCCCAAGAGATTGGTGGGAAAGTTGGGGTCGCGACTGTTAGGATCTCCGGCTTGGGCCACAAAATCGTCAACCACCCGGTGAAAGGTGATGTCGTCATAAAAGCGGCGAGAGACCAAATCCGCGAAGTTCCCCGCCGTGATGGGGGCATTATTGCCATCGAGGGCAATGGTGATCGGTTGTCCGTCCACCACCATAACAACGGTAGCTGAACCGGATAGAGGTGCGGCGTTACTCATGGTTGAACTGGATTTCCCTGAAACGAATTGGTTAATGATGAACAGTTTTATTATCTAGCAACGCCCGACGCGATCGCCCCTTGGGGAGTTCCCATGGGACTCGCGGCGGGCGCTCTGTTAGACCCCCAAGACAAAGAAACCCTGGCACTTCCAGATTCCTGAGGTATACTGAGAACGACATGGATTTCCCAAGTGCAATCCTGGTCATCACCCGCCCCAAGTTACCAAAATTGGTGACATGAGTTCTCTCGACGGCTAACCCCAGCATTTGGGCGCTAAGGCGTGGCGTAGTTCGGACTAGCAACCGAATGAGAGTTGAGACCCTCAGACCTTGGCTTTTGTCAAGTTGTGGCAGGTATCACGATGATCATAGATGATTGGGTGAATCGGAGGTTGAGACTAGCCACCCGTGAGTTTTTCGGGCTGATGGTCTCGTCAACTAACGATGATCCCCAGAAGAAGAAGAAGAACTAATATTAGAGTGCTGCATGAAAGCAATGGAAAAGTCAATATCCTTTGATGGACGGGATATTAGACTCAAGGTTGGAACCCTCGCTCCACAAGCCGGAGGCTCCGTCGTCATCGAGTTGGGCGATACCTCGGTTCTCGTCACCGCAACCCGTTCAACGGGTCGAGAAGGCATTGACTTCTTGCCCCTACTCGTTGATTACGAAGAACGGCTCTATGCCGGGGGAAAAATTCCCGGTGGGTTCTTGCGTCGGGAGGGTCGTCCCCCCGAGAAAGTGACGCTAACCTGTCGTCTAATTGACCGTCCCATGCGTCCTTTGTTCCCACAATGGTTACGGGACGATATTCAGATTGTTGCCACCACCTTATCGATGGATGAGTTGGTTCCCCCGGATGTTTTGGCGGTAACGGGAGCCTCCATGGCCACGATGTTAGCCAAGATTCCCTTTAAGGGTCCCATGGCGGCGGTTCGTGTGGGTTTGGTGGGAGATGATTTCATCCTCAACCCCTCCTTTGAGGAAATTCGCCTCGGAGACCTCGATCTCGTGGTGGCGGGGACTCATGATGGTGTGGTCATGGTGGAAGCCGGGGCCAATCAGCTCCCGGAACAAGACATTATCGAAGCCATTGATTTCGGCTACGAAGGGGCCTTAGAGCTGATTCGTCACCAAGAAGCCTTGATGAAGGATTTAGGTGTGGAATTGGTCGAAGAAGAGCCGCCGGTGGTCGATGATAAGTTGGAAATTTACATCCGCGAGGCCGCTGAGGAACCGGTGAAGAAGGTTCTCAGTCACTTTGAGCATACGAAGAGCAGCCGCGATGAGGCTCTCGATGAGGTCAAGGCTGAGATTGCGCAGAAAATCGAGGAACTCCCCGAAGATGACCCCCTACGGCTGGCGGTGACGGAGGATGCCAAGTCTCTGGGTAAGGTGTTTAAGGGCGTCACCAAGCAGTTGATGCGGGCGCAAATTGTCGAGGATAAGGTTCGGGTTGATGGCCGTAAACTCGATGAGGTGCGCCCCATTTCCTGTCAGGTGGGTTTGGTTCCCCGTCGAGTTCACGGAAGTGCCTTGTTTAATCGGGGTCTGACTCAGGTGTTGTCCTTGGCCACGTTGGGGTCTCCCGGTGATGCTCAGGAACTCGATGACCTGCATCCTCAGGAACAGAAACGCTATCTGCATCATTACAATTTTCCCCCCTATTCTGTGGGCGAAACGCGGCCGATGCGATCGCCGGGTCGTCGGGAAATTGGTCACGGGGCCTTAGCTGAACGGGCCTTGGTTCCGGTGTTACCGCCGAAGGAAAGCTTCCCCTATGTGATTCGTGTGGTGTCTGAGGTCTTGTCCTCTAATGGCTCGACCTCTATGGGGTCGGTCTGTGGTTCGACGCTCTCGCTGATGCACGCTGGGGTTCCCCTCAGTAAGCCCGTCAGCGGTGCGGCGATGGGACTGATTAAGGAAGGAGACGAAGTTCGTATTCTCACGGATATTCAAGGAATTGAAGATTTCCTCGGGGATATGGACTTTAAGGTCGCCGGAACGGATACCGGGATTACGGCCTTGCAAATGGACATGAAAATCACCGGACTCCCGGTGAAGATTGTCGCTGATGCGGTGAAACAGGCGCTTCCGGCCCGGCTGCATATCCTCAGCAAGATGCTTGAGGTGATTGACCAGCCGAATCCTGAGTTGTCTCCCTTTGCACCTCGTCTGTATAGCCTCAAGATTGACCCTGACCTGATTGGTTTGGTGATTGGTCCCGGTGGGAAAACCATTAAGGGTATCACTGAGGAAACGGGCTGTAAAATCGACATCGACAATGATGGTACGGTGACGATTTCAGGTCTTGATGGTGAGAAGGCGATGCGCGCTCGGGCCATTATTCAAGGGATGACGCGCAAGATTCAAACCGGTGAGGTCTTCCTCGGCCGGGTGACTCGCATTATTCCCATTGGCGCGTTTGTGGAAATTGCGCCGGGGAAAGAGGGGATGGTCCATATCTCCCAAGTGGCGGATTATCGCATCGGTAAGGTCGAAGATGAGTTATCGGTAGGCGATGAAGTGGTGGTTAAGGTGCGCGATATTGACAACAAGAATCGCATTAACTTAACTCGCCTCGGTATTGACCCGGATGATGAAGCGGCGGCCCGTGAGGCCGGTATTATCGGCTAAGTTCGGGAGTCTCTCAGGCTTCGATATCGATCGTTTTTTGCTCTCTCCCCCAGTTGACGACTCTTTGGGTTGTCGGCTGGGGGATTTGTTTGTGTTCAAGTTTGGCGGGTTCTGGGTGGGGCAAGTTACCGTAGGAAAGGGGGTGACTGCCCGGAATCCTCGCTGCGATCGCTGAACTTTAGGGTAGTCACGGTGAACGGGTGCGACGGGATACCAGTGATAGCTCATCTTCGCGTTTGGCTCAATAATGATTCATCATCACCGTTTTGGACGGTTTCTAGGAAGGCTGCTTCCCCTCGTGACGGCGTTGACGATACCCCTGTCGGGTTCGTTACCGATGTTGGGTCCGTCTCGGGTGGCTATGGCCCAGTCGGCGCCATCGGAGTCTGAGTTTGAGGAGGCTCAGACGGAGTTAGGGTTTGCGGTGTTTCAACAGTTGAGACGGACTCAGGGGAATGAGAATTTGTTGCTGTCGCCGTTGAGTTTGTCGATGGCCTTGGCGATGCTTTATGGAGGCGCTGAGGGGGCGACGGAGGAGGCAATAGCCCGCTGGTTAGGGGGGGAGTCGGTTGAGGCGTTAGACGGCTCTTATGAGCGGATTCTGGACAGTTTGGGGGAGCTTTCGGGGGATGTGGAGTTGGCGATCGCCAATTCGATTTGGAGTGGCGGGGAGGGGTCTCTCTCGTCTGAGTTTGTGGCGTCCCGTCAGCGGCATTATCAGGCGCAGCTGCAAGGGGTGGATTTCCGTGAGCCATCTCAGGCGTTAGGCCAGATTCATCGTTGGGTTTCTCAGCAGACTCAGGGACGCATTGCTGAGATTTTATCGACTCAAGATCTCGATGAAACGACGGTGGCGGTGGTGTTAAATGCCCTCTACTTTGCGGGGGATTGGACGAGTCCATTTCCCAGTGAAAATACGGAGATGCGATCGTTTACCCGACGAGATGAGTCTCAGGTGTATGTGCCGATGATGCGGCAACAGTTACCACTGGTTCGGAGTTATCAAAATAGTCTTTTTCGTGCGATTGAGTTGCCCTATGGGGAGAGTGAACGGTTAGGAATGTATGTGTTTATTCCTCAGGACGATGTGTCGTTAGAGGCGTTTTATGAGCAACTCACGGCGGAAAATTGGCAGGATTGGTTACGTCGCTTTGAGTGGAATGAAGCGGGTGCTACAGTAGTTTTACCTAAATTTCAGCTTTCAACTGAGGTGAATTTGCGTGAAAGTATGCAAGCATTAGGGTTGACGGAAATTTTTGCACCTGGGGCCGACTTTTCGGGATTAACAAATGCGGCGTTTTGGGTGACGGTGATGCGACAACAACTCTATCTGGAGGTGACGGAGGCGGGGACTGAAGCGGCTGCTGTGACTGGGATTGGGGGGACGCGATCGGCGCCTATTTCTGTGGTGGGCGATCGGCCGTTTGTCTTCGCCATCCGCGATAACGAGACGGGACTGCTGCTGTTTTTAGGCAGTGTTGTCGACCCCAGTTTGTGAGCTTAACGGGTCTGTCAATGCCCATCCGGATGATTTTCATAAAGTTTTTGTAAAGTTTTGATGAAGTTTAGCCGTGTTGGGGTGAACAATCCCGGCAATCCTTTATCCTGCCGTCATTCTGGAGTTTTAACATTCTGGAAAACCTCCTCTAAAAAAAACTCAAAATGTAAATTTATGTAACAATTTCCGGCAATTCCCGTAAAACTCGCCCGTACAAAGCGACAGCATTAAATGGCCTTTTTTCAAAATGGGTCATTTTGGCAAGTGCTTCATCAGAGCTTTAAAAACAGCGGAAAAAAGTTGCAGTAGAGTGGTGACATCTCTCGAACGTCATCAGTTCCATCCCTTGCTCTAGGAGCATCTACTGCCATGTTTTTATTCAACTTCGCCTCTTGGCTCACCGGTCGCGTCAAAGAAGAACGCCACAAACAAGAGCAACTCGAAGACTTGGCCCAAACCTTCATCCTAGAGCCGATTTACACCCCTGGCGGACTTCTCGACGGCGGGGATGACGCTGACGGTGCCGACTTAACTCCCGTCGATGACCCTCTCGACGATATGAGCGATAGTCCCGACTTGGATGGCGAGGATGACCTGGATGTAGATGGCGATGGTGGCGGCGACGAGGTGGTGGATGAGGGAGATGACAGTCTGGGTGATGACGATGGGGAGATTGTGGAAGACCCCGTTGACCTAGACGACGACATCAGCGATGAGGAGATTGGTGATGAGATTCCTTTCGCAGATGACTTGGAAGAAGGCGAGACGGACGGTGATGAGGAGATTTCTGATGAGTTAGATGAGTCGGACGAGGTTGACTCAGACGACGAGAGTTCCGATGAGTCAGAAAGCGATGACGAAATTTCTGATGAGTCAGAAAGCGATGACGAAATTGCTGACAGCGACGATGAAGTGGCCGATGATGTAGAAAACTCGGATGACAGCGACGACGTAGAAAACTCAGATGACAGCGACGATGAAGTGGCCGACGACGTAGAAAACTCAGATGACAGCGACGATGAAGTGGCCGACGACGTAGAAAACTCAGATGACAGCGACGATGAAGTGGCCGATGATGTAGAAAACTCGGATGACAGCGACGATGAAGTGGCCGATGATGTAGAAAACTCGGATGACAGCGACGACGTAGAAAACTCAGATGACAGCGACGATGAAGTGGCCGACGACGTAGAAAACTCAGATGACAGTGATGATGAAGTGGCCGACGACGTAGAAAACTCGGATGACAGCGATGACGTAGAAAACTCAGATGACAGCGACGATGAAGTGGCCGACGACGTAGAAAACTCAGATGACAGTGATGATGAAGTGGCCGACGACGTAGAAAACTCGGATGACAGCGATGACGACGAAATTGCTGACAGCGACGACGAACTCGACGAAGACGAAACCGAAGACGATGAAATTCCTCTAACCTTTGAACTTCCCAGCTTCAACAGTGGTGTGTTCACCGTTGGCGAGAGTGGTCAAGTCGGCGTAGACTTCCTGTTTGACGGTGGTGGCTATAAGGGAGAAGTGGCCTTCTTCAGCCTGGCCGGCCTAGAGGAAATGGAGTTTGAGAGCGTCGAAGACTTCATCACCGAAGCCGTCAATCGCGCCGCCAGTAACTCGGAACAGGGTCATATTGTGATTAGTGACCCCGATGAGGCTGCACGGTTTACCGGGTCTTTGATGGGAGAAAAAGACCATAACAGTGGTGTCTATCAAGGCGTTAAAACTGTCAACATGACCGCCGGAGACAAGTTTGGGGTGATGCTGGTTCCCAAAGGTCAGGTTTCGGATGTTGTGGGGAATCCCAGCATTGGCGGCGCACAACGTCCTCTGTTCTCCCTGGCTACGGCTAACCCCGACGATGAGTTTCATCTAGGTCAAATTGCGGATGTGACTGGGGATGGGAATACCTTTGTCTTTGAGGATATTCGAGCCGATGGAAGTAGCGACAGGGACTATAACGATGTCATCTTTCAAGTCAAGGGTGCAACAGGAAGCGCACCAGGAATGGGTAGTTTAATTGAAGGTTCTGACTGGCGCGAGACTGAATTAGGTCAAGAGCTGGTGAGCCACGCCAAGGGGGAAGACCCTGAACCTCCAGTTAACGAGCAACCCGAAGAGCCTGAAGCTCCTGAAGACCCTGAACCTCCAGTTAACGAGCAACCCGAAGAGCCTGAAGCTCCTGAAGACCCTGAACCTCCAGTTAACGAGCAACCCGAAGAGCCTGAAGCTCCTGAAGACCCTGAACCTCCAGTTAACGAGCAACCCGAAGAGCCTGAAGCTCCTGAAGACCCTGAACCTCCAGTGGGTGTTCAACCAGAACTGTCCAAACCAGTTTCGTCCCCAATTTCCTTAACGCCAGATTTTGAGTTTCTTGATAACCCAATTCAACTGGAAGACGGCAGTTGGTTCTTTGGCGGTAAAAGCCCAGACCTAATTGATTTTCAAAGCTCGCACTCCAATCTCGCCGCTGCTGACACAACAAATGCCGATCAACTTTGGGAAGGCGGTGGCCTTGGCCTAGAGTTAGATGGGAGTGATGTGACTGTGGGTGTCTGGGATGGTGGCAAGGTCCGTGGGACTCACCAAGAAATGCTAGACCGGGTGAGTTATGGCGAGGATGTACAGGATAAAATATCCTACAGTTCGCACGCGACGCACGTTGCTGGAACGATAATTGGAGCCGGTATTGAAGCTGATGCACGCGGTATGGCGAGTGCTGCCGAGGTAATCAGCTACGACTACTACGGGGACATCATTAGTGAAATTGAGAAGGAAGCGAAGACTGGCTTAACGCTAGCCAATCATTCACATGGAAAAATTTCGGGTTGGCTAATTTCTAACTTTGACAGGGTTCAGAACTGGTCAGATGAAGTACAAACGAAGCTTGACATGGATGAGTTCTATGTCTGGTATGGCGATCGAGCAACTTCAGATGACGTTAGTCAAATGTTTGGATCCTACTCCTGGACATCTCGTCACCTGGATCGAGTGTTATACGAAAATCCAGAACTACTGAGCGTTTGGTCTGCGGGTAACGATCGCGGCGATGAATTTAATGCGATGTGGTACCGACCGCCAGGAGCCGGGACGAATCAGCTTCTCAATGAGCAGACGCACTACCTGACTTACCTCTCGGAAGATACTGGCCTATCAAGCTGGAATGGAGCAGGTTGGTATTATCTTTCCGCCAGCAGTGCAGCAACATATGCTCCAGAAAAGGATGGTGGTGATGCTGGATACGGAACTCTGAGTAATGGTGGTCAGACAGCGAAAAATACATTGGTGGTCGGTGCAATTAAGGACATCACTAAGGATCCATTTGATTCAAACGATGTTCAAATGACATCCTTTTCTGGCTGGGGCAGTACCGATGACGGGCGGATTGGAGTCGATCTGGTTGCTAATGGTCATGGCCTCAACTCCTCAGACAGCGGCTCGGATGATGACTATGTAAGTAAGTCAGGAACATCGATGGCCGCGCCGAATGCGACAGGAACAGCTGCGTTACTCACACAACATTATCGAGATTTATATAATGGCGACAATCCACTAAGTGCAACGCTGAAAGGTATTCTTCTCCATACTGCGAAGGACGCTGGGGCCATTGGGCCAGACTACATTTACGGCTGGGGTGTTCTAGATGGCGCAGCAGCAGCGCAGTATATTACGCAGTCTAAGGACGCAGAGGTCGTTAAAACTATTGAAGCAACCCACAGCGGTGATGAAAAGATATATCAAGTCACGAGTGATGGAAGTCAGCCTCTAAAAGCAACGATGGTCTGGACCGATCCTGAAGCATCTAGCGAAGGGCTATGGGAAGACACATCCTTTAAAAAGCTTGTCAATGACCTTGACTTGTGGATTATCGATCCCAACGGCAACAAGCATCGTCCTTGGACGTTAGACCCAAATAACCCAAGTGCAGCAGCCAAACGCAATAACCGTAACGATCTAGATAATGTCGAACAAGTTTTGATTGATAACCCGGTGGCCGGAACTTACACCGTTTATGTTGGAAATACTGGAAATCTGACGAACGAACATCAAGCTTTCTCCTTATTGCTCAGCGGATTAGGAGAAGTCAAGCAGCCATCAACTATCACGGTTAGCACTTTAGATGGAGAAGCAGCAGAAACAGAAGCTTGGGAAATTGCCGACCCAGCAACCTTCGTCATTAATCGCAGCGGAGGCGATAACTCAAAAGACGAGGAGGTTTATTACAGCGTCAGCGGAACGGCTGAGAATGGTCAGGACTATACCGAGCTATCAGGTGTGACAACTATTCGCGCTGGACAAACGAGCACGACTGTTAGCATCAATCCACTCAACGATACGCAATATGAAGAGCTAGAAAATGTTGTCTTCCGCGTTGAATCTCATGACAGTTATAAATTGGGTAGTATCGTACAGGGTATTGCAACGATTGCCAGTAACGATCCTAAACCAGTGTCGAACATTACCGTTACCACGCTCGATGATGAAGCGGCAGAAACAAAATCTTGGGAACCCAATAACCCCGCAAAATTTGTGATTCATCGCAGCGGAGGAGACAATACAAAGGATGAATCGGTTCGCTACTCCATCGTTCTACGCGACAAAGACGGAAACGTTTACGACACAATTGCTGGTACCCAGGTTATCCCTGCTGGCTCGACGCAAGCGATCGTCACCTTTGCGCCGACGGATGATGCAACTTACGACGGTACGGAGAGCATTCACTTTGAGGTGACGAGCGATCCGAATTACCAACTAGGCGGGCAGATAACGGGTAGCGCAACGTTATTGGATAACGACGCACCGCCGAAGTCGATTCTGAACGTGAGCGCGATCAATACAACCGCCTATGAAGCGGGCAACACTCCAGCGCAATTCCGAATTACTCGTAGTGGAGGCGATAATAGTCAGGCAGAAACGGTGTACTACAGCCTTGCTGGAACTGCTGTGAATGGAGCAGATTATACCTATCTGTCTGGTGTGACCCAAATTCCGGCAGGTGAAACCGAGGCGATCGTTACGGTTACTCCGGTTGATGATTCAAGCTATGAAGGTACGGAGACTGTCACGTTCCGAGTTCAGAGCAGTAGTCACTACACTCTCGGCTCAAGTGTTCAAGATAGTATTGTAATCGAAGATAATGACACAAAACCCGTCTCGACGATTACGGTCGAGGTGGACGATGGCATAGCGACCGAGACGGCAGAAGGTGAGCCGACCGACCCGGCGAAATTCATCATCCGTCGCAGTGGTGGTGACAACAGTCAGCCGGAAACGGTGCGTTATGCCGTCAAACTGAAAGATAAGGACGGCAATGTTTATCGGACACAGACGGGAGTTACAACCATCTCAGCTGGTTACAGTGGCGTTCGCTTAAGCTACACTCCGTTTGATGACTCAACGTATGACGGCAAGGAGAGCATCGAGTTCGTAGTAACGAGCGATCCGAGCTACAAGCTGGGTGAAGTCGTATCAGGAACGGCGACGCTGCTCGATAACGAACTACCGCCGAAATCAACTTTGAATGTTACGGTGGCTGACGATATAGCAGCGGAAACGGCGTGGTATGAATCACCAAATCCGGCGGTATTCGAGATTACTCGCAGTGGTGGTGATAACAGCCAAGCCGAGACCGTGTACTACACCGTTAGTGGTACAGCAACGAACGGCGATGATTATACCTATCTATCCGGTACGGTGACGATTCCGGCGGGTGAGACGAGTGCAAAGGTTGCGGTTCAGCCACAGAACGATTCGACCTATGAGGGAACGGAAGGTGTCACGTTCAGCGTGTCGAGCGATCCGAGCTATGAGCTTGGTAACACCACCAGCGGAACAGCTACGATTCTCGATAACGATCCACAACCTTTGTCAACAATTGGAGTTGGAGTGGTTAGCGAGACGGTCACAGAAGGCGAACCCTCGCGTCCAGCTCAAATCCATGTGTCGCGGACAGGCGGAGATAATAGCCAAGCGGAAACGATTTATTACAAGATGTCGTACCTCGACAAGGATGGAAATGTTTATCGAGTCACCACAGGTACTGGTGATATTCCAGCCGGTCGAGCGTATCAAACGTTCCTGTTCAATCCACCGGATGATTCAACTTATGACGGTACTGAGCAAGTAATCTTTGAGGTCACAAATCGTCCGGACTATAAGCTTGGTGGCAATACCACGGCAACAATCACGGTTTATGACGATGAGCAACCGCCGTCTGTGATTAGCGTACGTCCATTTGCGCCTGACATGATTGAAGGCCGTGATCAAGGACTTTTCTGGGTTGACCGAAGCGGGGGTGACAACAGCAAGGCTGAGACGGTGTACTACACTGTGAAAGGGACTGCTCAAAGCGGTGAGGACTATCGAGAATTGTCGGGACAGGTTACGATTCCTGCGGGTCGCTCGACTGCACTTGTTACCGTTAATTCAATCGATGACTCAGAGGTTGAGTCTACAGAAAACTTGATTTTTGAGGTCACGCAAGATAGTGCCTACACTCTGAGTGACTCCGTACAGACTGAACTAACACTTTGGGATGACGACAAACCAGAATTAAACTACCAAGCGCAATCCTTCTGGGAGTTTGATGGCGAGTGGTCATATCAAATGGGCGATAAAAGCTCTGGTTCTGCCGTGGACGCAGAAGGAAACTTTTATGTGGTTCTGGGTGATTATAACGATCCTAAAGTTCAAAAGGTGAGTCCGAGTGGCGATTTGCTTTGGGAGAAAAATATAGACCAACCGCTTGTTGTAGAACACGTAGCTGTTAAGGATGACAGTCTGATTATTCACAGTAGTGATTTTTCATCTGGCTCTCGGTTCTCAGAAATTTCGCTGGATACTGGCAACGGTGGTCTAATTCATACAGAGACGCAAGTTAATCGTTTTGCTATAAATCCTGATGAGTATGATTCAGTTCCCACCGCTCTCAAGGAAAAGGCTCTGGAAGTTTATAATTCTCTTCTTGAAAGTTCTGATCATCCTGGCGGAGATTGGGCATATAAAGCGATTCAGGATTCTGAGGGCAATGTTTATGTCACAGGAGCAGTTGACTACAACGAATACTTGATTAAAGTCAATGCCAACGGTTCTCATGCCTGGACTTTTGAAGGAGAAATTGGAGATGGATTTCTTTATGGGTCTGACATTGAGTTTGCCTCTGACGGTAGCATTTATTTCCTAAGTTATGGCTCTAAGTCAGACCTGCTAACAAAGCTATCTAGTTCTGGAAAGGCACTTTGGCAAAGTGATATTAAAGAAGAGTTACGACACCATAGCGACTCGTATCACTTCCACGCCCTTGATATGGCATTAGATGCCGAGGATAAAGTGCATCTCTTTGGCGGTCGCACCAATCCAGTCCCGCACTACGATACTGGTAACTATTGGACTGCCGTTTATGCTCCAGTTGAGCAAAATAGTTCTGGGACTTCGGGTTCGGATCCGATCTCCAGCGGTGGAAAGTCTCACGCTTTCGGCGTCAGTTGGACAGGCGAACTGACTCGCATCGATTTAGAAACCGGAGTCAGCGAATCTCTCGGAAGCACGGGATTTAGCAATCTCAATTCTCTGACGAGCGACGGTCAGGATAAATTACTGACCATCGCCAATGTCAATTCCTCTGTTGGGGAAATTATTCAAATCGATCCCAAGGACGGGACGAGCCAAGTGGTGTCCACCTTCAACAACAATTTTGGTGGAGTTCGAGCCAGTATTCGCGGTTTAACTCATGCCTCCGATGGAAATCTCTATGCCATTCATGATACGTCAGGGAGTGGCTTTATTGGCGGTGACGCTCTGTTCCGCATCGACCCGCAAACGGGTACGGCGTCTGAAATTGCGACTCTTGATCGATCGAGTTTACAAAGTTTAGCGATGGCCCCCTCTGGCAAACTGTACAGCATCGACATGAGCGACGGAGCGTTGATAGAAATCGATCCGAATACGGGTAGCTCTAAAACCATCAGTGCCAAGGGCGAATTCCTGAATATTCAAGGATTAGCGTTTGATGATAACGGCATTTTATACGCCACCGGACAACCCAATTCCTACACTGTCGATTTGCAAACGGGAGCCTTGACCGCCGTTCCCGAACTGGGAACCTTTCGAGGTCTGGCGTTCGTGTCTGAAAGTCAGCCTGCGAGTTCGCCGGGAACCTCAAACGCCACGACATTGTACGACATTACCTTTGACGAATCAAGTCAGGCTCTGGGACAACAACCTCTTGCTAGCAATAGTTCTAATACCGTTTCCGAAGTCGTGTTTGGCGACCCAACTATCGAACAGTCGTCCGGTCGTTTGGAAAATCGTCCCCTAGTATTTACAGATGACCAGTCTGGCTACGACCAAGTCAAACTCGATGTAGGGGCAGGGTTTGATCGATATTCCCTCTCTTTCGATTTAGACCCAGTTCGCTTAAACGGAGAGGAAATGACGGTCCTTCTCGATACTCCCGGTGTCCGAAATATCTATTTCCACCCCGATGGAAGTGTCCGCCTATTCCCATTCGGACGAGTTGGAACCTTTGACTTGAACGGCGTTAATCAAGTTGAAACGGAAATGGACTTTGAATCCGACCGGTGGAAGTTAATTGTCAACGGTAACGTTCTTTACGATGGTGAATTCCTGCCATCAAGTGACGATCTGAGTTCAGTTCGTTTTAGCCTAGGAGCCTTGAGCGGTCAGACGGGAAGTGTTGTCGCGATCGATAATATCCAACTCAAGGGATTGTCGAGTTCGTCTGCAAGTACACCTCCGCCCGTGGCAGGAAGTCCCGATCCTGGTTTTGCGCCTCCGGCTGCAACAACTCCTTAAGAGTTACCGTTGTAGGGTGAGCAATTAATTACCTCTACTGTGTTTTGACTGTGTTTTGGCCACCCTACGGTTTTTTGAATGATGCTTGAAGGTAATAAAAATTATCGCATTTCAGTTAGAACAAGACTTGTTCTTGACACCTAAAACCTAAATCAGGTATATTGGTTAGTGGAGATAAATCTCATGCTGTATAGAAATCCTAGATGAGTCGCGAAAAGACCAACACCCCTAAACCCTTACTATAGCCAGATCGAAAATCTACAAATGATTTAGGATGGCTATAGCATCAACAAAGTTGCTTTTTCTATTGCACAATTACTTGTCTCATTATTGTCACAGACTGAGTCATGTTCAATCATAAAATGTCCAAAACGAAACTGGCAGTTTCTTTGACATCCTTGCTCCTGGGATTAGGATGGGTCAGTTCTAGTATGACCCATGCTGAGGCGGTGGAACATCCATCAATTGTCGCCAATCGTACTTCTGTGTCAGAACAAAGCTCGCTTGGGGAGAATAGCGAGAGGTTAATTTCCCAATCAGGCTCAAGAATTTATAGTAATGTCAGCACTAATGCTATAAATACCATCTTGGATCGTGCTGAGTTTTTCTACCGGCGAGAAACAAATACTCTTTTTTTAATAAGATCTGGGAGCTTCACTTCCTTATTAAGCTTAGAAGCCTGTTCAAATCAAGAAGCGGGTACTGAGTGCTCAATGATTGGTCTATCATCATCATTTGAATTTGAGCGTATGCCCAGTCTTGAACGTGTTAATGAGTGGAACAAAAATAGAAAATCTAAGGCATTTGTGCTTGAAAATGATCGAGTGTTACTGCAAACACATATTGTTCTTTTGGGTGGTGTCACAGAAACAAATATTGTCTCAAATATTGTAGTGTTCTTTGTGGAGACTGAATCGTTTTTAGAATTTTTCAGTTCAAGATAGAAAGATTTAAAGCATTCATCAGGAATTAGGTTATGTCAATCCAAAAAAAATAGTCAACATTGATACTCAAGCCTATAAAATTAAATGTTGTTACATAATTCATGAAGATTTAATGAAGATACATCTGAAGCAAAAAATAATACGAAAAAACAGATATAATGATTACTGAAGTTAATCTTCAGCCAAATTCGCAGTCAATAGGAAAATCACCATGTTTCATTCCTTTAAATCTACCAAATCTCTCAGTATCCTCTGTGCTACAGCAGGACTCGCTCTCCTATCAAGCCACCCCGCACAAGCCGTTTCCTTCACCGTCGATAACATCAGCGGCACCTGGGACAATATTCAAGGAACCTCTACCTTCAATGGAACCGGAACCAATCAGGTTCGTTGGGGTTCTCCAGCCACCACTGCTGGTCAAAGTGGTTTCGACTTCAACAGTGCTTCGAACTCGTTATCTATATCGAGTGGTAGTAACTTTGTCATTGGCGAACTCACTCATTTGAATTTCCCGGTTTGGGGAGGAACTGCCGCATCAGGAGCAGATTTACAACTGTCAATGGCAATTGATGGAGTTACCCAGGGTTTCGACTATAGTTTCACTATTGATGAAACGACAAATTCCGCTGGAACCTGTCCTGAGTTCCAAATTAGCGGTACTCCCTGTGATGACAAAATTGACTTTACCAGTGCCTTCAGCAGCAAAACCTTTTTGAAAGATGGTTTTAACTATAGTTTGGAATTGCTGGGCTTTAGTAGCACAACAGATGGACTGTCTCCCGTGTCGTCGTTTATTACGGAAGAGCATAAAGCGTCTTCTGCCTTTTTAGTGGCACGGTTTGTTAAAGATGATAGTAATGATGTCTCGGTTCCTGAGCCGACTTCAGCAGCGGCTCTCCTGTTAATTGGTCTTGTGTCTACTCGGATTCGACGCCGACAAGCCTAAACTTGCTAAATCTAGCTTGAGAGACGGGGAGTCATAGAGTGCATGAGTTGGGAATCATGGAACTGAGTCCGTCAATTCCAAGGCTCGACATAACGCACAAAATTGCCCCAGAGTGGCGGTAGGGTGTGTTCCGGCTTCGTTCAATTCTTGGATTTTAGCAACACAATCCAGCGAGCCGGAACGCACCGATTTGGGGCCAAAACGATAGCCCGTTCATGGCTAACAGGAAAAATTCATGACAGACAATTGCCAGATTACAGCCCTGGTGCGTTGCGGCGGCTTGTCAATTGTTACCTTAAGTTCACATGGGTTTGAGCCGCAACACACCCTACCGTGGGTTATCCCATTTTCAAGGGCGTAGGCATTGCACCTAAACCGATGACCCGGATACAATGAGGGATAACATGATTTTTGCTGTGAGATGAGTGGCATTGATCGTCCTCTTATGCCAGATCCTAAGCACATCGCAAAACATATCCCCAACGCCCAGCAAATGCAAAAGCGTCTGGAACAAGAACGATTGGTTCATGTCTTAAATAAAGAGATAAATACCATGTCATTCCCCGCATTAAACCTAGCTGAAGATTGGGACTTTACAGAACTCTGGATCGATCGCACAGCTTCCCCTCCCTACGTTTTAATTTTGCTAAGCCATGAGTCAGGTAAAACGCAAATTTACGATCCCGCAGAAGACTATCAAGTCATTTTTGCTAGCGAAACGTATCAAGAGGCTAAACTTTGGTTGCTTGAGGATGAGTACGAACGGGTGGAACAACGTCTCTGTGCTGAAAAAGTGACGTGAGGTGTATCAGCTTAGAGCGCCCCCCCAACCAAGCCAAACGGTTATGATCTCAAGTAGGGACGTGCGTATTTTTCGCCCCTACAACGTTCTACAATATTCCACCATGATCGCCATTCCTCATTTCATCTCTCCCCAAGATTACCTCGACCTCGATCGCCAAAACCCCATCCGCCACGAATACCGCCAGGGACTCGTCTACGCCATGACTGGCGGTAGCGACGCTCACGCGCGAATTGCCTTCAACCTACTCCGAGAAATCGACGATGGTTTGGGCGATTCCTCCTGTCGCTTCTACGGTAGCGATGTCAAAGTTAACTACAAAGATGACTTTTTTTACTACCCCGATGCCTTCGTTACCTGCGATGAACGAGACCGTCAAGACCGCTTCATCAAACGCTACCCCAAACTCATCGCTGAAGTCCTTTCAACCAGTACCGAAGCCTTTGACCGCGACCTGAAATTCCGCGACTACCAAAAACTCGATAGTCTTCAAGAATACCTCCTCATGTCCCAAGACTCCCAGTGCGTCGAAGTCCGTCGCCGCATGGCTGAAAATACCTGGGAGACGACCATGTATGAAACGGGCGATCGCATCCCCCTCACCAGCCTCGACCTCGAATTTGCGATCGCCCGCCTCTATCGCGGCCTTGATTAAAGCACTAACATCCAATCTGATACCAATTCTACCATATATTTTATTAATTTTATTGTCTAAATAAACCCAGCACAATTACATTTCAAATCATGATTGCAGTTCCCCATTACATCAGCCCTTCCGACTATTTAGAACTCGAACAAAATAGTCAGCACCACCATGAATATCGCGAAGGTTTAGTCTATGCGATCGCAGGTGGCACGGATAACCATGATCGTATTGCCCTGAACTTACTCAGTCAAATCAACTTGCATCTTGGTCGCTCTGAATGCCGCTTTTATTCGGGCAATGTCAAAGTAAATTACCAAGACAAATTTTATTACTATCCTGATGCTTTTGTTACCTGTGACGAGCGAGACCGTGAAGACCGACATATTAAACGCCACCCAAAACTAATTGTTGAAGTTCTTTCAAAAAGCACCCGAGACTTTGACCAAAGTGTGAAATTTAATGACTATCAACACATTGAGGAGCTTGAAGAATACGTATTAATTGAACAAGAGGAACAACGGGTTGAATGCCGTCGTCGTCAGACTGATAATACTTGGGAAACGGTTACTTATACATTAGGCGATCACGTGAGGTTTGAGAGTATTGATTTAGAACTCGCGATCGCCCAGCTTTATCAAGGCTTAGATTAACCCTGTTCTACAATATTCCACCATGATCGCCATTCCTCACGTCATCTCTCCCCAAGATTACCTCGACCTCGATCGCCAAAACCCCATCCGCCACGAATACCGCCAGGGACTCGTCTACGCCATGACTGGCGGTAGCGACGCTCACGCGCGAATTGCCTTCAACCTACTCCGAGAAATCGACGATGGTTTAGGCGATTCCTCCGGCCGCTTCTACGGTAGTGATGTCAAAGTTAGCTACAAAGATGACTTTTTTTACTACCCCGATGCTTTCGTCACCTGCGATGAACGCGATCGTCAAGACCACTTCATCAAACGCCATCCCAAACTTATCGCTGAAGTCCTTTCAACCAGTACCGAAGCCTTCGATCGCGACTTGAAATTTCGCGATTACCAAAAACTCGATCGCCTCCAAGAATACCTCCTCATTTCCCAAGACAGCCAGCACGTCGAAGTCCGTCGCCGCATGGCTGAAAACACCTGGGAGACGACCATTTACGAAACGGGCGATCGCGTTACACTTACCAGTCTCGACCTCGAATTTGCGATCGCGAGACTCTATCGTGGCCTTGATTAACGTCAGTGCGCAATAAATATCAATCAAGGAATACAGACGCCAGGTAAGCTCAAGAATGTTCAATCACTTCAGCAAGCTCAAGTTAAACGAACTGTTGCGAGCCTCTACTTAACTTGGACTGGCATTAAAATTAAGTTCCCTGACTAACTCGTTCCATTTTTCCTTGGTTAACTGTGTACGGCTGAGCTGGTTCTAAAGATCGAGTTAACCAACCTGTTTCTGACATTGCTGGCAAACCCAATTTCTCTAGGGTTGAAGTAATATACAAGGAGTTGATGAACCTTGAAATAAATCTTGATTAATAACCGCTTTGAGCAACTTATAAACAACTGTGGTGGCTACAGAATTTCCAATCTGCTTATAAGCATCACCTAAGTTCTTAGTTCGCCTAAACTTCTCGGGAAATCCCATTATTCTATAACATTCGTTAACGGTCAATTTTCTGACCTTATGCTGGTTAGGTAAATAAATAAAAAAACGCCCTGATGATTCCTGAGACGGTAAAGTTGTATGAACCCCATTCACGGAGTAAATTCGGTTAGGTTGACGGTGAACTCGCGAGAGATGTTCCGTATTTGGACGAACTCCTGTTTTCCAAATACTTTTGTTCCGATAGCCCACAAAAATCAAGCCTGACTCTTGTTTTTTCGGGTTATCAATTAATGTGTACTCTGAGGGGTCTAGATACTCAAATTCACCCTCCTCATCTAAAAAATCTATGAGTTCTGGTGTTGGAAACGTGGTCTTGACGTGACTAAAGTCAAAAGGCTTATGCTTAGATGCAACAATAAACAGTCGCTCACGGTTTTGAGGAAGTCCAAAGTTTTTAGCATTCAGGACTTGATACTCTACAAAGTAATTTAAGCTTTTTAAGGCATTTAGGATAACTCGAAAAGTAGCCCCTTTATCAAGGTGTAGTAGATGTTTTACATTTTCAAGGATGACAACATCAGGATGCTTTTTTCTGATTAACTCGCAAATATAAAAAAATATGGTTCCTCGCTGATCAGAAAATCCCTGACGCTTGCCACAAATACTAAAGGGTTGACAAGGAAACCCTGCTGTGATCAACTGAACATCAGGAAGTTTAGAGAAGTTTAGTTCAGCAATATCGGTGTAAGGTTCTTCACCAAAGTTATCTTGGTAAACCTTACGACAGGCTGAATTGATTTCACAAGAGTATAGGCAATCAAAACCGGCTTGTTCTAGGGCAATTCTAAAACCACCGATTCCAGAAAAAATATCGGCGCAAGTCCAAGATGTCATATGCCCCGAAGTTGGATGAGATATGAATAGATTTAATGGTATCACATCCTCACCAGAGCTTAAATTAATACGGTACTGTCTAGTGGAGAGTCGCCGAAATCAAAATGTCAATCTGGCAGCATTTCAAGAATCTAGTATTTGTACTTAGAACTGACACCAGCTTAAGAGGAGAAAAGACGATTAAACCTGGGCCGTCTCTTGCGAATCCTGAGTTTGCGCCGACTCAGTCCCCTCACCGCGAACCGCGCGGAACATCCCAAAACGACATAACCCGGCCCCAAACGCCAACCGCATTAACAACAGGGTGGGCACTTCTCGCACTGATTTGAGAAACCCAGACAGACCGAACTGCATCCAACCCTGGGGCCGGACAATTCCCTCGCGAATCGAATCAATCCAAGAGGGGAGCGTTTCTTGCGTCCAATCCGCCGTCATTACCTCCCCTTCCACAAATCCCGTCTCCTGCAACAGTTCTGCAAAGCCTTCAATACTCGAAAACGCTGGATGCGACCATTGATCCAACAATTGTCGCATCACCGGGCGTTCCCAAAAATTCAAGGGAACTTCCCGGTCATCCCGTTGATTCCAATCGGCCATCACTAACCGACCCCCTGGCTTCACCACCCGCATCAATTCGCGGGCAAATACCGCCTTATCGGGCATATGCGGCCCCGCTTCAATGGACCACACCACATCAAAACTACCATCGGGGAAGGAGAGATTCATGGCATCATCCACCGCAAAGGTGGCATCAACCTCCTCGGGGGTTAACTCCTTGGCCCGTTGCACTTGTTGGGGGCTGATGGTAATCCCGGTCACGGAAAAGCCGTAGTCTTTGGCGAGAATGCGGCTACTGCCGCCAATGCCACACCCCACATCTAAAACCGTTGTTCCGGGGGGAAGTTGATCTAAACCACCCCAGCGGACCATTTCATGGACAAAATCCGATTTGGCTTGCAGGAAATCTTTAGACTCTGGCGGGGAACCGTAATGGCCTAAATGGATATGTTCGCCCCAGTAGTATTCCAGGATGCCGTCTTGCGTCCATTCGTCGTAGGCGTTGGCGACGGTATCGGAGGATTGGTATTTGCGGGCGGCGTTGAAATAGGCAATCAGGGCGATCGCCACAACCACAACTAAGACCAAAATCAGGGTCGGCGTCATAAGAATTGAGATAGCAACTTAGAACGAAATCGTCAGATACTGGTTTTGAAATTTTGCGCCTTTGACGGGTTTTCCTTGCAAGGCGGGGGGAAGATAGATGTTATGCCGTTGTTCTCCGGCTTCGACGGTGACTTCTGGCCCCGACTGAATGAGTTTGACGTCTTGTTTACTAAATCCAGGTAGGAATAGGCGCACGGATTGGGCGGCGCTGTCGACTTCCATGGGTTTGGGGGCGCTGGCGATTTGATGGCTGAAGTTGGGCAACGCCTCTATCAGTGGCTGCCAATTGTCCCCAGATTTGGCGGGGAGACTGGTGACGGGGAGGGGGTCAAACTCAGACCCGATCGCCCCACCATCACCCCGATTAACCAGCACTCCGCCCACGGTTAGGCCGATTTGTTGGGCTTCTCCCCAACGGTACTTAGCGACAGCCAGGGAAGCAGCGTCATCCCCGCTAACCAGATAGGCGGCGATATGGGTGGCATCGCTGAGGGCCGATTTGCCTTCGTTGAGAAATTCGTCGATGCGATCGCCGCTAAATTCCGTCCTACTCCAGTCTACATTCAAAACCGCCCCACTCATGGGCTGCCAAAAGGGGGACAAGGCCCGCACAATATCCGAACCATCGAGAACTTGCTTAAAACGGCGGAGATACCAGCCGCCAATTTCAGCGATTCCTAACATTCTCAGGGTCTCGCGATCGCCGGTTCCATCATAGACAATCAGATCATACTCACCACTGCGATCGTACTCCCGCACCGCATTGAGGGCAAAAGCCGCATCCATCCCCGGCAACACCGCCAACTCCTGGCCATAGACTTCCTTAAAAAAGGGAGTTTTCAGATATTTGGCTTCGAGTTTCTTCACCTGTTCCCACCCCTGTTCCAAGAGGTAGGGAGTGTTAAACTGCACCACCTTGAGATTCGCAGCAATCTCCGTCGGTTCCGAGGCGGCGGACAGCCCTAATAGCAAGGAAAACTCCGGCCCCGATCCCTGATGGGCTAACAGAACCCGTTTTCCTTGACGGGCTTGTTGCTTGGCGGTGGCGATCGCCAATGTGGTGCGTCCTGTACCACCTTTTCCTAAAAATGTCAATATCTGGGTCATTGAACCATGGACAATCAAAAATGGACAATGAATACTAAAAAACTAACCAAATAATGGTTATTTGAAGCTTTGAATACGTCTTATCTCATCTGGCAATTATCAGAAATCCAGAGTGAGAGAGTGACCCAATCGGGATCTCCCACCCTGGGGGAATGCCGAGTTAAGCCAGCAGTTCCAGTTCGTCTTCAAAGAACCAGGTGGAAAAGCCACCTTCAAACTGAACCACCGCCCCGATACCGCTACCATCAACCATCTTGTAATCGGAAATGGTACCGACGGGGTTTTGCTTAATTTTACTGACCACATCATCGGAGACGCGATCGCGAATGCGGCGGACTTTAACTTTTTGACCTACTTCCATCTCAAGCTGAATCACAGTGTTTGGCTTAGACCACCCAATCAGTGTATCAGGGTTTCGTCGCTGCGTTTCCCACTCAAGCCGATTCAGAATAATCAGCCAGGGCCAACACATAGATAGCATGGGCCACCAGAACCGCGCCCCAGGTTCCCGTCATCGGGATTAACCAGGGGGCATCCCAGCGATAGAGAATGGCAAAAAACCAAGCCCCCGAGTTAATCGCCGAGAAGAAGGCGAGATGGAAGGCTAAGTTAATGCGATCGCCCAAACGACGATACTCAGGATCATTGCGATCGGGTTTTCGAGACCATTTAGGAGGCATACAATTAAAACAAGCGAATACAACAACCGGGCTGAACGACAAGTCAATACGTCAAGTGTAGTTAACATACTGCCTCAATTCTAGGAACAGCGAGTCAACCAAGCCCAAACTTTACTGATACAATACAAATTAGGGTGGGGGGTATTACCCCTCACCCTATCAATGACTCACTTGTCCAACCCTATTGACAAGGAACAAATGCGTCCAGCCGCCCGAGTTCCTTGCCCTGAAACCCATCATGTCATCTGTACCGGCTCAATCGTGGGATACCCTAGGAACTGTAGCTCGGTCAACAGACGTTGATCGTCCCATGTACAACCGCCCCAACGTTGTGAAAAGCATCATTGCCGCTGTTGAGCGTGACGACTCCCCAACCTGGGACCGTTCCACCCAGGAATTTCCCCCCTGCGTCCGCCTCGACTTTGAAGGTCTAACTCGCTTCGAGGTCGTCAGCGACCAGTATAAACGTTGGGGCGTTCGCTTCGACAATGCCATTGCCGTCACCCCCTCCAATCCGGCCTACCCTACTCATTCCGGGGATATTGTCCTGATGGCTGCCCCCAAAAGTGGCTTTCTCGAACTCACCTTTGAGCGGCCCGTACAATTCGTCTCCGGGTACGTCACCAGTTCTCGCTTCACCGCCATGTCCGCCTACAACCATCTCGGACAAACCATCACGCGGGCCGAACTACCGGCGGCGAACCTGGCCAACTCCGACTCAGCCGTCGAACCCAACCAACAACTGATCGTGCGATCGCCCGACATTCAGCGCGTCACCTTCTATGCCTTTGACGGGGAACTCATCGTCGATGACATCAGTTTCGGATATTAACTCAGACCCAAAGCCAAATCAAGCCAAATTAAATTAGGGCAACTCAGTCCCCCAAATGTGATAGATTGGTCACAACTTTCACGGGTCTCATTCTCAGTCCCACCAACGTAAGTACCGACGTAAGTACCGTGGCCTCAGCCTCTTCCCCCCAATCTCGCTTCAAAGCCCCCAGAGCCGGCTTCCGCCGCTCTCGTCGTGTCCGGCTGCCCTCACACCTCAAACTGCCCAGCCTAAAACGGGCCAACCTGCAACGGGAAACCTTAGCTTGGGGAACGGCTGCGGCTCTCGGAGGAACCATGCTTCTCTGGAACTGGAAGCTCTTTCTCGCCACCGGAACCGGCATGAGTGCCACCCTAGGCGTCTATCTCCTCGTGCAATCTAACTGGCGACTGCGTTGGGCCGACCTTCGCCGTTGGTTGTCCGGGTCTCAACGGCCCATTGTCCTGGCCGCCGTCACCGGAGGACTCACCACCGTCTCGACCTACATGGCCACCGCCATCTGGGTCACCTCCGAGAATCGCTGGATGGCCAGCGGCTTTATCCTCGAAGGTCTCGCCACCCTAGCCATATTAGGATTACTCACCTGGCAAACCCTACACCGAGTTCTCGGACGAGAGCAAGTTGACCTCAACGGAATGCTGAATCAACTGAGTCAAGATGACCCCCTCAAACAAGTCATGGCCCTGCGTCAACTCGAACGGTGGATTCTCGGGGAACTCCTTGACGAACAAGAACAACAGACCATTATCGATTGTTGTCAGGTCTTACTGACTCGGGACCTCGATCCCGTCGTTCGGGAGGCGGCCCTAGCCTTGCTCGCGAGTCAATCGACCCAAGAGTCCTTAAGCCTAGTTGCGCCGGCCTTAAACCTGAGAGTGGCCCGCAAAACCGCCAAACAGCGACAAGCCTAAGCCGTTTGGGTGGCCATAGACATGGCCACCATTCCCTTAATTTAGGGGTTTAACACATTGAGCGGCCTGAATCCAACTCACCACATCACCACGAGACGGACAAACCGTCGTTTGGCGGGTCGCCGAGACACACAGACGCATCAACTGAGGATAAAACCGTTGAATCTGAGTTTGTCCGAGTTGTTGGGGAGAGACCACCCCACAGTGAAGCACTAAGCCACAATACTGATACCCGACCCCAGGAATCCGAGCTAAATCCGCCAAAACTGCCCATTTCTTAACATAATGGCTAGAAATCTTGAGTTTAGCCGCTAAATCCTCCGCTCCTTGGGGTTTACGAGTCTGGTTGAGCAGTTGATACGTGGTTTTGATGCCACAGCCTTGAAGGCGATCGCAATCCGCTGCCTTCAGTCCAGGAAGTTTAGCAATTGCCCAATTTCCAGATGACGCTGAATCTGTTGACCTCATACGAATCATAAAGCTAACCGTTAAACTTAAACAATGTTGATCTAGGCTAGTCCAAAGGATGAACAAGTCCTTCTAAGTTATGGAGAACCGGGGATGATGACGGGAAAAATGACTAAGACAGACGATGAAACTAAGTGTCGATTTCACCGTGGTGCGATCGCCCCGTTTTATCCCTAGAGATACACGCCCACTCCCTGGCGATCAACTCACCCCTTAGTGTACACCACCCCCGGGGGCAGAATGAGCAAAGATGACGAAATCCCTAAGCAAAACCGATCCGAGTCATCCTCAACTCCCCACCCCTGATCCCCTACCCCATAACAGCAACTGAACCTCTATTCAACTTGCGTATTAACAGGTCTAGCCAAAACTCTCAGCCGCCCCTATCCCAGCCTTAGCCTGAGACCACAGACCCAAAGTATACCCCCTAAACTCGAAGATTTATAAACTATTATGGTCAACCCATCCAGCAATCGGGCCAATTCCAGTTCCTCCAAAAGCGCCCAATCTAGCAGCCATCGACAACCGCCTCCCCCACCCCCCCAACGGCGAGTCGCCAGCCAAACCCAACCCCCAACATTTGACACCTCCATTGAAAAACTGGTAATCACCGCCCTAGACAAAAAAGCATCAGATATCCACATTCGCGTCGGTCATAAACCCCGCGCCCGCATTCGCGGCGAAATGGTTGAACTCAGCCAAGAAATGCTCACCACCGCCGAGATTTTTAATCAATATCTGCGAGAAATCGTCCCAGGCCCCCAACGGAAACAATTTCGCGAAGACAAAGAACTCGACACCGCCATCTTTTACCCCAATCTCGTGCGCTGTCGAGTCAACTGTTTTGACACCCTCTCGGGAGGAGCAATGGTGCTGCGACTCATTAGCTTAGAAATTCCCAGCATCGACAGTTTACGACTTCCTCAAGTCATCAAAAAAATCGTCCAAGCCCCCCAAGGACTGGTCCTAATTACCGGACCAACCGGTTCAGGTAAATCCACCACCATGGCCGCCGCCATCCAACATCTCAATCAAAACTTTGCCAAGCATATCGTCACCATCGAAGATCCCATCGAATTTGTCCACAGCTCACAAAAAAGCCTGATTAGCCAGCGCGAAGTGGGCCTACATACCCACGAATTTCACCAAGCCTTGCGAGCCGTATTACGAGAAGATCCCGACGTCATTTTGATTGGGGAAATGCGCGATCGCATCACCATCAACACCGCCCTGCAAGCCGCCCAAACCGGACACCTGGTGATGGGAACCCTGCATACCCGCAACGCCATCGACTCCGTCAACCGCCTCGTCAACCTCTACCCCCCCGACGAACAAGCCATCGTGCGCCTGCAACTGGCCGAATCCCTCGTCGCCGTCATCGCCCAACAACTCCTACCAACCACCGATCGCCAACGAGTCGCCGTCCATGACATTCTCATCAACACCCCCGCCATGAAAGATTACCTGATCCGGGGAGAAGAAGACGAAGCCTTCCACCTGATGAAAACCGATCAAATCGAAGGAATGCAAGTTCTCAACCAAGCCCTCTACCGTGAAATTCTCGACGGACGTATTACCATTGAAGATGCCCACCAAATTTCCCCCGATCCAGGGGAACTTGAACGGCTCATGCGTACCGGGGGCTACGATGCTTCGTCCTCCCCACGGGAATGGCAAGGATAAATCAACGATTCTCATCCAGTCATTCTCATCCAGTCATTCTCATCAGGGTGTCTCGACAATTCGTAAAAATCCCAAAATATCAGAGGTTGACTCACATATCATGTCTATTGAAAATGCCGAACAATTTTTAAAAGATGCACTGCACCATCCCGAGCTGCGAGCTGCATTTCATGACGCCAAAACCCCCCAAGACTTCTTTAAAATTAGCGAAAGCCTTGGCTACAATTTTTCAGATCAAGAACTAGAAACCGTGGTCTCAGAACATAGCCAGGGCGTGCAAATTCGGCGGCGAACCGGAATTTGGCAGTGGTTACGAACCGTCAATTGGATCGATCGCCAGGAAGCCCAATCCCAATCCAGCTACTAAACAGGGGGGAACACGAAACCGGTCACCCTAAAGCGATCGCCCCCCCTCAAGCCTTGGGCTATAATCCGGGTCGAAACCATCCTCGTTGTCCGTCTCCTATCCTGTCTAAGTCCCCCCTAACACCTGTGACCCGTTAACTGTCCCTTCTTGATCGAGGTGAATTGACCCGTGGCGACTCGTTTTTCTTCCAACTCAGCCCCAATCTGGCTCCCGCTCATTCTAACAACCAGCCTAACTGGGATTGGCCTCAACCCAAATCCTAGCCAGGCCCAAACCCTAATTCCCGCCGACGACGGAACCGGAACCCAAATTATCCCCGACGGCGATCGCCTCGACATCGATGGCGGTCGTCTCTCGGGAGACGGACAAAACCTCTTCCACAGCTTCGATCGCTTCGACCTCAACAGTGGAGAAACCGCCAACTTTCTCACCTCCCCCGAAATCCAAAACGTTCTCGGACGCATTAGCGGTGAAACCTCCCAAATCAACGGACTCCTACAACTGACCGGAAGTAGCGCCAACCTCTATCTCCTCAACCCCGCCGGAATTCTCTTCGGGGCCAACGCCCAGCTAAATCTGCCCGCCTCCTTCTTCGCCACCTCCGCCACCGCCGTGACCTTCAACAACGGCATCTTTAACCTCCTCGATACCCCCGACTATCAGAGCCTCACCGGCACTCCCACCGGCTTTCAATTCAACGGAGGCGGGGCCATCACCAGCCTCGCCCCCTTACAAGTCCCCGATACCCTGGCCCTACTCGGGGGAGAAGTCAACGCCAGCGGCGATCTCAGCGCCGGACAAGTGCTAATTCAGGCCATTCCCGGAGAAGCGACCCTCCGTATCAGCCAACCCGGATTTGTCCTCAGCCTCGACCTCTCAGACACCCCAGAGCGTATCACCGACTTACCCGAACTCCTGACTGGCCAAGATAGCGACGGCGGCGATCGCACCCTCGACACCTCCGGCGACGTTCCCCGCATCCAATCAGGCAACGTCAACATCGGCAACATCAACCTACAACCGGCGGCGGGCGACAATCGTCAAGAGGTTGTCATCGAAGCCGGCGGAACCCTAAGCACCGGCAACATCAACAGTTCCAGCGGTGAGGGCGGTGGCGCCATCCGCTTGCAGAGTGAAGGTTCTGTCACCACAGAATCCCTCTTTTCCGGAGGCGGCGCGATCGCCCTCAACAGCGCCACCGGCTCAATTCAAACCGGCAACATCAGCGCCACCAGTGTCTCCGGGGGGGATATCAGCCTCAACGCCGCCGAGGATATCCGCACCGGGTCCCTCGATAGCGAAGGCTTAGGCGGCACAGGAGGCAACATCACCACCGTGGCTGGGGGAGACGCCGAAATCCGCTCCGTCGATGGCCGAGGGACCAGCTCCGGCGGCGACCTCAACCTACGCCAATCCCGGCTACGAGTTCCCGGAACCGTGTCCTCGGGCCTAGTGGTTGATGAAGACCTCTCCCTAGCCACCTCAGAGGGGGGGACCATTCGCGTCGAACTCACGGAATTTGGCGTTCCCTTTACCGTAGGCAACCCCAGCCTTAGTGGCACTTCCGGCAGTCTCAGCAGCGAGAGCGATCGCCTCGATGCCCCCGCCACCTCCATTCCCGGAACCTTCAGCCAAGGCACCATTACCCTCATCTCCCCCGAAGCGCCCCCAGAGCCGCCACCCCAGCCGCAAGAGACTGAGGCCAGCGACGACATCGAACGCTTACAACGGATTCCCGGCCAAGAGATCACCCAAGTTCCAAGACTCGAAACCCGTCTTAACTCTGAAATTCGCTACACCAACGACTTCAGCAACTATCTCGACCTAGAGCCAACCGTCGCCGTCAGTTTAGATGACAGTCGCGCCCTTTTAACAGACATTAAAGCCGAAACCGGGCAGAAACCGGCCCTGATTTACCTACAATTTCTCCCCAGCGTCCAACTCGATCGCAGCCAAAAGCATCTCAAACAGATCGGATCAGGACTGTTGCAAATCGAAGACGACCCCCTCAATGATGGCCTAGAACTGCTCGTTGTCACCGCTGAGGGAGAGCCAGTTCGAGTCACCCTCAATGACGTGACGCGATCGCAAGTCATGGAAGCCGCCTTCGAGTTGCGATCGAACCTCACCAACCCTCGACTCCGCCGCAGCGATCGCTACCTACAAGCCTCACAACAACTCTACGACATCCTGATTCGTCCCCTGCAAACCACCTTCGAAGCGCGAGAGGTCACCAATCTCACCTTTATCTCCGACGAAGGATTGCGTACCCTACCCCTCGCTGCGTTACATGACGGCGAACAGTTTCTCATCGAGGAGTACAACATCGGCTTAATTCCCAGTTTGAGCCTCACCGATACCCGGCGTGGTAACATCCGAAACACCCAAATCTTAGCCATGGGGGCCTCCATCTTTCCCTTTAACGACAACCTCAGCCCCCTTCCCGCCGTATCCACAGAACTCAACACCATCAGCCAACAACTCTGGCCCGGAGTGAGCTTTCTCAACGAAAACTTTACCGTAGACAACCTGCGCCGCCAACGAGAACAAACCCCCTTCGGCATTATTCACCTGGCCACCCACGGCGAGTTTATCGATGGAGATGCCAGTAACTCCTATATCCAACTCTGGGATGAACGGCTCAACCTCAACGAAATTCGCCGCCTCAACCTCAACCGTCCCCCCGTTGAACTCCTAGTCTTAAGCGCCTGTCGCACCGCTGTCGGCAGCACTGAGGCAGAACTAGGATTTGCCGGACTAGCCGTCGCCTCAGGAGCCAAGAGCGCCCTAGGCAGCTTATGGTATGTCAGTGACGATGGAACCCTGGGTCTCATGACCGAGTTTTATACCCAACTGCGTCAGGCCCCCACTCGCTCTGAAGCCATTCGTCAGGCTCAAATTGCCCTATTAAACGGCGATGTCCGGGTTGAAAACGGTCAACTCGTGACCTCGGAGTTAACCTTTCCTCTCCCTCGGGAACTGGCCGAACAAATCCCCGACCGAGATTTTAGCCATCCCTACTTTTGGTCAGCCTTTAGTCTAGTTGGTAATCCTTGGTAAAGGATCAAGGTTTCGCGTTTCTATCTACCCGGATCTGAGTCGCTGTCATTCGTCGCCATCGCCTGCATAACTGCGGCCTGGCTGACGTTTTGATAGACCTGTTGAAAATAGCTTCGGAGCTGTTCGAGGGCTGCTGTTTGTGCCAAGGAGGCGTTCCCCGTTTGAGAGAGAACCGGAATCGGACCGAGAACATCTAAGACCGTTTCCTGAATTGAGGGTGGCGTAATTACCACTAACGAAGGGTCGAGAGGTTCATCATAGGTCCAAAATTGTTCAAGTCTCAGGGGAGGGGAGGACTCAACCGCCGGCGGACCTTCCTGAGACGGCTGATTGGCACCAGCGTCGGAGAGATCAGCCCGTTTTTCCCGCAGCGCCGCGATAATCTCCTCTTTACTGCGGCCTCGTAACTGAAACAGAAGAAAGGGATCTTCTCCGAAGCGATCGCCGAGAAGATGATAAACGGCAATAATATGTTTACAGGGATTGGCTTTATCGGGACAAGAACAGCGCGATCGCACCTCCTGTAAACTAAAAGGAAATAATCGTAAACCGTTCGCGGCAAATACATCTTCAATGTTGGTGGGCATTTCTCCGGCTAATAATTTTGCCGAATGAAGTGCCTGCTCTGATAACGTATCCACAACATATTGCCAATCTTCCTCGCTAAAAGCATCGAGCCAAATCGACAATTCATAGGGCTTATCTTCACTGCCTTGAACGGTCGCTAGAACCTTTTTATCTTCAAAGCGAATGGCTAAAACATTTCCCTGTCTTGCGTAATTTCGCCCTCGTTCGAGGCGCTTTTTGAAGCGGTATTTTTGCAATAAATCTAGCCATTGCTCAACCCACCATTCCTGTTCTTGATTGCTATTTAATTGTTCGCCAGAATAAACCATAATTTTATTATTTGTTGTGTTTAACGTCTGTTTGATGCCGCTCCTGTGCTCCCGAGTGCAGGCGGCAGAGCCGCCCAAAGTCCGTGTCATGGCTGGAGCCATGGCACGAGGAAGCCAAGAGGAAAGACTGATGCTAACCGATGATTAAACAACAATAATCACCGGTTGTATAACAAACTGCCCACCCAACAAATCCTACAACCAATTACCCACCAAAATAAAAGGCGACCAATAAAATGGATGAGAATACTCAGGCGATCGCAACAACGTTAACTGAGCCTCACGAAGCGCCTCAGCCTTCGTCAGTTGCGGTTGCTCCTGTAGAATCTGATAAAAGGTTTTCATCAACTGCGCCGTTGACAAATCCCCCACAGACCACAGCGTTGCCAACGTACTTTGCGCCCCTGAGCGCACCGCAAACCCCGCCAACCCTAACGCGGCCCGATTATCTCCAGCCGCCGTTTGGCAGGCACTCAGCACCAACAACTCAATCCCACCGGCCAGATTCGGATCTCGGGCTTGTAACAACCCTGTTAGTTGATTCACATCCAACCGTCCATCCCAGGTTACCAAAAAGGTCTCATCGAGATCCGAACTAAACTGGCCGTGGGTCGCCAAATGTAACACTGAGAACCGACCCCGATTAAAACTCTCTTGCAAATCCGACGTCGTAAACGCTTCATTAATCAGCACATCCGCCGATAACTGCGCCGAAATTTGTTCAACTTCCCGCTCAACCCCCGGTAAGGGAGCAAACCCCTGACGAGAGGCCGACAAGCCGCCCATCAGAACCGTTTTCTCAGTGATTGAACCCTGCTGGCCCTGAGATAACAGCCGTAAACTTGGCGCAACAGCTAAGCCATAGCGTTCAACCAAATAACTCTCCCCATCATGCAACACCGCCATCGGTAAATTACGCAACTTGCCATCGAGAACAAAGACGAGGGTTTCAGGTTGCTGTTGACGCAGTTGCGGCTCTAAGGGGCGAATCAGCCAATCATAGAGCCGTTGGGACACCGCCAAACGGCGCGATTCGGGGAAAATCGGGTTTAACAGTTGCGCCAACTCATCAAGGCTTTGATTCACCTGATCCTGAGTAAGAGGCGTTTCGGCATAACTCAGGGGCTGGCCCGGAATCGAGAGAATAACCGCCAGTCGTTGGGGCAAAATGATGGGGTAGAGGGTAGCCGCATCGGCATCAATCTCATCAATGGCCACCGGCTGGGTATCCAAACAGGCTTCCCGGAAAAAGTCATCGAGTTCCGCCAATTGCAGCGCCTCAACAACTTCCCGAGCCTGTCGTAGATTGGCTTGAGGAATCTCAGCTTGGGGGCTATCTGGGGTCAGCAGTAAATCCACTAATTGGCGATAGATGGGTTCAACCTGCTCCCGGAAGGAAAACTGAGCTTCGGGGTCAATACTAACGAGATCCTGACGTAACTGTTGCACATTCGCGATCGCAGCGTTGTAAGCGTCGATCGCCCTGGTGCGATCATCACGCGCTCGTAAAATTCGTCCAAGCTGCCATTGCCAACGTGCTTGCAAATCCGAGGCCTCGAGGCCTTCACTCAACGCCAACGCCGTTTTGGTCAGGGATTGGCTCTCGGACCATTGCTGATTTTGCTCATACAGTTGTGCCAATTGTCCCACAGCATAGGCTTGCGCCCGGCGATCGCCCAGAGTTTTTGCCTGTTCTACGGACTCAGCCAGCAATTGGGCGATGGGATACCGATAGGGGAGTAACGGGGCAATTTCAGCCTCTGAGGCGGCGCTGATGAGGGGATTTAACCAAGCCTGGGCCAGATGAATGCGGGCATAGATACTGCGGCGACTACTCGGTAAATTTTGCAAGTCCGCTTGTAGGGAGGGGAATTGGTCCTGAAATTGAGCGATCGCCTCAGGGGTCACGGTTTCGAGGAGTAGATGAGAGCGATTGATTTGGGCCTCAATCCGAGTTAAAGGCGTCTGTGATCTGGCAGCTTGCTCATAATAGGCCAGGGCCGGCTCAACCTCTCCCTGGCGTCGGGCCAGATTCCCTAAGGCCGTGAAAATTGGGCTGCGATCGAAGTCCTCGGCTAAAGACTCAGCGGTGGTTAGACTCTCACCAAGCACGCGCTCAGCCTCGTTGCTGTTTCCCAGGGCCAGTAAGCTATTGCCTAAGTTCAGCAGGCCAATGACCTTAATCTCGGAATTGGGGAGGGTTTGCAGCTGCTCCAAGGCCTGATCGAGTTGCCGTCGCGATCGCCGATGATGGCCCAACAATTGTAAGCCTTGGGCGCGAGAGACTTGAGTGGCCAAAACCCCTAAATCATCGTCGGCTTGAGCATACCAATCTTCAGCCTGTTGCCAAGCCTCAATGGCCGCTTCCCCTTGTCCCTGGTGATAATGAAGCGTTCCCAGGCCATTAAAAATACGGCCATAGACATGAGCGGCCCAAGGACTGTCCGCCGCATCCTCTAGGCGGTCGAGGGCCTGATTCAAGCGCGATTGAGCAATCTGCCATTGGCCGAGATCCCCCGCCGCTGTTGCCAAATAGGTATAAGCCAGAGCTTGCTGGACCGGGACTTGCTGCTGTTGCGAGAGTTGGACAGCTTCTTCCCAGGCCGTGATGGCCCCCTCAATTTGTCCCGCCTCATAGCGATCGCGCCCCAAGTCCATCCAGGTGGCGATGGAAGACTCAGACACATGAGACTCAGACACATGAGACGGGGACACATGAGACGGGGACTGAGCCAGACTCGGGTGAGACAAACTTGAGAGAATCACCACAAGACTACAGGCGATCGCCCCCATTAACAGATGACGAACCATTCGTTGAGAACCAATCATGAGGGTTAAACGATGATTAAACTAGACGATTCACTGAACCATCGCGGAGTTGAGCCTGCACCCGAGGGACAACCAACGTCCACCTTGACTCAAACAACAGTCAACCCAGCATAGCCCAAGTTCGACCGCGATCGCCCGGAGAATACCCTAACCCAAACTCCCCACAAAATCCGGAACAATTCCCAACCCTCAACCGTCGGGAACGGCCAGACCTCGCCGTCAACAGCCGCCATTCGCGGCGATTTTTCTTAAAATCTTGCCCCCGCAAAATCACCGATCTCGTCCCCATAATCTAGGGGAATTTACGGATAGGAATTGGTGATTCTACGGCACTACAATAAAGCCAGACATTATTTCACCCTTGCCATCATGGTTTGCGATCTACCCGGCGTGAATACCCTCCTTAGGGCGTTTTCAAATATCCATACCGGCACCAAGACTGGAAAACTTAGCCTAACGCTTCAAGGAGAACAGTGGCATTACTACTTTCTCGACGGCCGCTTTCTCTTTGCCTCAGGCGGCACTCATCGAGTTCGTCGTTGGCAACGGGCCTTAAACCGTCACTGTCCCCATTGGCGTATCGACATCCAGGGCGGCATCCCCAAGGGATTGTGGGAATATCAACTTCTCCATCGCGCCGTGGCCAGTGATTCCCTGGAACTGACCACCGGCAAAGCCATTTTAGCCGCGATCGCCGCTGAAGTCCTCTTTACCAGTTTGCGCCCGACGGAAATCAGCTATCACTGGACCCCCTCTCATCAGCAAGGCCCACGTGAATCGCGACTGGCCTTATCCCCCAAAGAATTTCGGCGTCTGTTCGAGTCAGTCCTGGCCCTGTGGCAACAATGGCAAGCCTTGGGCCTAACCTACATCAGTCCCGATCACGCAGCCCTCTGGACTGGCAAAACCGGTGATTCCAACTCCTCTCTAACCACCCGTTCAGCCCGGACTTTTTTTAACGGTCAATATACCCTCTGGGACATTGCTCAACGGCAACGGCGATCGCTGGCCGATCTCACCCGCACCTTGCATCATTTCATCAATCAAGGAACCCTACAACTGCGGGAGATCGGCGATTTACCCTCACCCCTCGAACAAATGCAGATGGTAGCCGCTGCTGTCGCACCTCCCCGTCGTACCATTGCCTATATTGACGATAGTGCCACCGCTGGGGCTTATCTGCGCCAAATTATCGAGCCACAAGGGTTTGAACTGATGTTTATTCAAAACCCCTTACAAGACTTACCCCTATTATTAAAACAGCAACCTGAATTAATTTTTTTGGATCTAAATATGCCCTTAATTCACGGCTGCGATTTCTGTAGCTTCCTACGCAAAACCTCCGTGTTTCAGGCCACCCCCATTGTCATCCTCACTAACAGTGATGGAACCGTCGATCGCGTTCGCGCCAACCTTTCTGGGGCCTCAGAATTTCTCAAAAAACCCGCCCAGCGGCAAGACATTCGGCAAGTCCTTGATAAATATATTCAGTCGATGCCCCTCACCTCAGCCAACGGGCAACTGTTTCAGGCCTATCGATCAGCCGTAAACTGATCCTGACCCTCGGAGTTAGAAGATTGCCCTTATGTCTATCGAGTTTAACGACGATCGCATCCTCGTCAGTGCCGCCGAAATGGCCGCGATCGAAACCCGCCTCTTTGACGCCGGATTTCCCGTGGCCGCCCTCATGGAGAAAGTAGCCGGCCGTATTGCTCAATGGTTGCATCAATGGCTGCAACAGACTGACAAGTCTCTCCCCAATCGCCCTCAGATTGGCGTACTCGTTGGTCCCGGTCATAATGGCGGCGATGCCCTGGTTGTCGCGCGAGAACTGTGGTTACAGGGCTATCCCATCTGCCTCTATCGCCCCCTAGACAAAGCCAAATCCCTCACCCAAGCGCATCTTAACTATGCCCAATCCCTCGGTATCCCCATCCTCGATAGCTACGAGGATCTCAAACCGTGCGATCTTATCCTCGATGGCCTATTTGGCTTTGGGCAAACTCGCCCCCTAGAAGGAGATCTGGCCCAACTAATAACCTGGCTTAACCAACAGCCGCAGCCCTGTATCAGCATTGATATTCCCTCGGGCCTGCACACCGATACCGGGGAAGTGTTAGGGGTTGCCCTGCGGGCTGAGATTACCCTCTGTTTAGGACTTTGGAAACGGGGCCTCCTGTGCGATCGCGCCCTGGAGTATGTCGGCCAAGTGCAACGCATCGATTTCGATATTCCCCAAGCTGACATCGAAGCCGTGTTAGGTTCATCCCCAGCCTGGCAACGCATCACCTCAGACTGGGCCAAACAAGCGCTTCCCCTACCTCGCGCCCAAGCCACCCATAAATATCAACAGGGCCATCTGTTACTCATCGCCGGGTCGAGTCAATATGCCGGTGCTGCCATCTTAGCGGCCTTGGGGGCGCGAGCCAGTGGTGTCGGTATGATGACTCTCGCGGTTCCTGAGTCTCTCAAACCCCTCCTCAATGCCCAACTCCCCGAAGCCTTAGTCCTCGGCTGTCGCGAAACCTCTCAGGGGGCGATCGCCGCGCTTCCCCCAGACCTAGACTTTAACCGCTATGATGCGATCGCCCTCGGTCCAGGCCTAAGCCAAGAGACCCCCTCCCTACTCCAGCAGAGTCTGCAACAGAGCGCCCCCCTGATTCTCGATGCCGATGGTCTCAATCTCCTAGCCGCCGCCTCAGACTGGCAACAGGGACAGCCAGAGAGGGGATTTTGGCGCAACCAACCCCTCATCCTCACCCCTCATCCCGGAGAATTTCGCCGCCTCTTTCCCAACCTATCTCAGCCCTTTCCCCCTGACGCCGCCCAACAGGCCGCCAGCCAGTCCGGGGCCATCATCGTTCTCAAAGGGGCGCGAGTGGCGATCGCCACCCCCGAGGGTCAAGTTCAGATTAACCCCCACAGTACCCCCGCCCTAGCCCGAGGTGGCTCAGGAGATGTCTTAACCGGGCTAATAGGGGGGCTAATCGCCACGGGAGCGCGTCAAGAGTCTCCCCTCCCATCCCTGGTCGCCGCAGCAGTCTGGTGGCACGCACAAGGGGCGCAGATGGCTCAAAAGCAACGCAGTTCCCTGGGGGTCGATGCCTGGACTTTAGCTCAAACCCTGCCCTATGTTCTCGGGCCTGACGGTGACACCTGACTCTGCAATCGAAACTCTAAAATCGAACTCGCTAGGATGAGGAGGATTTAAAAACCCATCAAGAGATCATGACCTTTAAAATCCTGCAACGCTCGACGCTGACCTGCATGACGCTGCTGAGTTTAACCCTGTTGGCCCCCAAGAGTCACGCCAATGATACCCAGGCCTTGATTGAGCGTTGGCAAACCCTGGAAAATAGCTGGGAAGAGGACTACTCCGAGTATTTTGGCCGCTCTCTGAGCGATCGCCCGCCGGTGTTTGAGGAGATGATCGAGACCTTGGCCCAACAATCCCTGGCCAACCGTCAAACCTCAGCCATTCTCTATGCCATTCCCCATGACAACGAATTAGAACTGATTTTAGCCACCTCAAGCGGCGTGGCGGTTCAAGTTCGGGTTCCCGTGACACAGCAGGAACTACTCGCCCAAGTCCGCGAGTTTGAAGATGAACTCATCAACCCCAGACGACGTCGCAGCACCGCCTATCGGACGATCGCCCAACAACTCTACGATTGGCTGGTTGGCCCGTTAGAGGCACAACTCGAGGCCGAGGGGATTGAACAGATTATCTTCTGCTTAGGGGAAGGTTTACGCACCTTACCGATGGCTGCCCTCCATGACGGTGAGGGCTTTTTAATTGAACGCTATAGTTTGGGGCGGATTCCCGGCTATCTACTCATGGACAGTGAACCGCGATCGCTGCAACAGGCCCAAGTCTTGGCCATGGGGGCTTCCGAGTTTTCCGATGCAGCCCCCTTACCCGCCGTTCCCCTGGAACTGGCCTCGATTGTGCCACGACTCTGGCAGGGCAACAGTTTCCTCAATGAAGGATTTACCGTCGCCAACTTGCAACAACAGCGTCAGCAAGGAAACTACAGTATTGTTCACCTAGCGACTCATGCTCAGTTTCAGCCGGGAGATGCCGACAACTCCTATCTCAAGTTCTGGGATCAACGGGTGTCTCTAACTCATCTGCGAGAGTTGGACTGGACGAGTCCCCCGGTGGAGTTATTAGTCTTGAGTGCCTGTTCGACGGCTCGGGGCGATCGCCAGGCGGAATTAGGGTTTGCGGGATTGGCCGTCCAGTCGGGGATTCCCACGGTCTTAGCCAGTCTTTGGGCCGTCAGTGATGTGGGAACCCTGTTGCTGATGACAGAGTTTTACGAGCAACTGAAAACCGCCCCCAATCCATCTGTTGCTCTGCGTCGTAGTCAATTAGCGGCACTGCGAGGGGATTTGGAATTTACGCCCCCAGCCATGAGCGATAATTTACCGGCAGGAACCTTAGTGGGGTCTCCCCTACCTGAGAATGTCGAGCGTTTCGATGTCTCTCATCCCTACTATTGGTCAGCCTTCACCAATATCGGAAATCCTTGGTAATATCGGGGGTTAGAGGGGACAATCCAGGAGGTCCTTAGACAAGGGTGGACAATTCGCCACCTGGCACATTGACAGGTTACGGCTGTCCGTTCAAGATTAAGGTTGTTCACTGATTGTCGATTAAGCGATTCAACGGGATTTGGTCCCCCGTCCGATAAAAATCGACATTAAACTTGACAAATAACTTGACAAATAAAAGGAGTTGTGTATGTGGACTGCGATCGCCGTTGGGATATTAGCATTTATCTTTTCGAGCTTTGTTGAGTATTGGATTCACCGGCTGATGCACCATTCCCCTCGTTTCGGGGAACGTCACCGAGATCATCATCGCCGCAACGAAGGACAAGGCGTTGTTTGGGAGTTTCGCGATTATGTGAAAGGGGCGGCGATCGCTATGCTGTTACCCTTCGCCATTTCCCTAAATGTGGGCCTAGGTTGGCTGATTGGGGCCTTAGCCTTTGCCCTCTTTTCCGCCTACGCGCACCAGTTACAACATGAGAACCCCAGAAAATGTTTCTGGATGCAGATGCCGGTTCACTATGTCCATCATAAATATCAGATGTGGCATCATAACTTCGGCTTAGCCGTGGATTGGTGGGATTACGTCTTTGGAACCTATAAAAAGGTCGATTGGCTCGCCGATGAAGACCCCCAAGTTCCGCAACGGGGCTACTTAGAATTGCAATGGTGGTAATCGAACGTTGAATCTGTTTAAGGAGTTATCTCTGATGAGTGTTTTACAAGAAGCCAAAGTCCATTTTGAAGCGAGTCATCAACACCCGATCAATCAGGTGTTGCACCACATCACCAACTTTTTAGCCCTTTCTGCCATTGGTTTGTTATGGTTTAACCCCAAAGTTAGCATTATCTTTTTGGTGATTAGTCAGATTTTTGCTTGGGGCGGTCATGCCGTATTTGAGAAAAATCATCCTGCCTTTTTCAAGTATCCTGGAATTACGATTTTGGCATCCTTTGCCTGGTCATTTGAGCGTTGGTTTGGCTTTCGTCAGTTACTTGTTAAAGGCGATCGCAATCCCGTTTAAGAAGAACCAGGACGTGGTTATGTGCCAATCAAAAAGATGGCACAAACACGACTCCGAATATCACGTTTAGCTGCTCAAAAATCAGCGAACAGGGGCAACCTTGTTATCTGCCCAAAAATCCGCTATCTTCAGATAGGCTTTTGGCAAAACCGACTCATATCTTAAAGATTTTGCCGAAATCCTAGCATTCATTTTCATTCATTTCATTGTCACTGAACAGAAAAACATTATGTACGACGGACTTTTAGTCATCGATGCCGACGCTCACAAAGTCGAGAATCCGATGATTTTTCGGGACTATGTCGATCCCGCCTATCGTAACCGCATTGGTATGATTGTCGATCGCCTCGGCGATCAACGCGCCCGAGTGATGGACTTCAACCCCGTCACCGGCAAAACCGACTTACCCCGGATTTTCCCCAAACCCGAAGGCTTCGGCAAAGGTGGCTTCCGCACCCTGCACCCCGAAACCACCCTCGGCGCCTTGTTTAACAGCCGCCGCATCGAAGACATGGACCAAGAAGGGGTTGACATTCACGTTATTTACGGAACCTTTAACCTCACCTTCTCCAGCATCTTCGACAAAGACCTAGCTGTGGCCTTGTGCAAAGCCTACAACGACTACATGGCCGAGGACTGCCGCAAATGGGGCGATCGCCTCAAACCCATCGGCGTAGTTCCCCTGCAAGACATTGACGAAGCCGTCAAAGAAACCTACCGCTGCATCAACGAACTGGGTATGGTGGGCGTGGCCACTTCTCCCAACATCCCCATCCCCCACCCGGCGGCCCCTGACGCCTTCCCCGAAGTCCGCACCTGCAAACATATCAGCCACCCGGACTTCCATCCCCTCTTTGAAGCCGCCGTTGACCTCGACATTGCGATCGGCTTACATGGTGGACCCGGTTCTGACATGGTGGGCGGTATTGCCGATCACATGGAAACCTTCGTCCTCAACCACATCTTCGTCCAGCGCAACCAGCAACAAATGGCCATGGCGCGGATGGTGTTTGACGGCGCCTTTGAGAAATTCCCCACCCTGCGGATTGGCTTCGTCGAAGGCGGTTGCGGTTGGCTTCCTGACCTCTCCCACTCCTTCCACGAACATTGGGAAAAACGGATTCGTGACTTCGACCCCAAAAACCCCTACCAACCCTCCCTGCAAGAAGTCACCCAACTGATGATTAAGGAACGGGGCAACAGCGTCAACATCTTCAGCCAGGTGAAAAACCTGTTTGATATGTTGTGGACGAAAGAGAAAGATCCCCGCAACATCGACGACGCGAGTCTCTACGAACATTACGATTTACGTCATCGGGACCCGCTGGAGTATTTTGAACGGGGACAAATCTTTGTCACCTTCGAGTCTGATGACCCCGGCCCGGCGTATCTGCCTCAATCGATGGGTGAAGTCGGTAAGCGAGTGGCGTGTTTCTCTGGGGACTATGGTCACTGGGATGGTGTTCTCCCCAACTGCGTCCGTGATGCGGCGACGGTGACGGACTATGATCGCGACCACTTAGCGGCCCTTCTCGGGGGTAATGCGTTGGCGTTGTATGGCGATCGGCTTCGCAACTCCATCCCCAATTTCCAAGAGGCGACGGTTACGGCGTAAGGTCTAATTTCATCGTTTTCTATTGCCCCTCTTCTGAACTCAGGAGAGGGGTTTTTTGGGCGGGAGAGGAGGGAGAGGGAGAGAGGAATCACGGAAACCCAATTTCTCACTCTTCCCCTGTCTCCAACCCCTCCAATCGTAAACAATGCACCCGCCCCAACCTCCCACCTGCCACCACTGTTACCCCATCCGGTGAAATAGCACAATCGAGCAACACACCATCACCCCCAAAACTGGCAACGACGTCTCCCGTGGCCAAATCCCAGAGTTTCAGGGTCTTATCCCCCGATGCCGAAACTGCTTGTTTCCCATCCGGGGTGATGGCCACTGCATATACCGACTTACGATGCCCAGTGAGGGTGGCTAGTTCCGACCTCGTCGCCAAATCCCAGAGTTTCAGGGTCTTATCCTCAGATGCCGAAACTGCTTGTTTCCCATCCAGGGTGATGGCCACTGCATATACCGACTTACGATGCCCAGTGAGGGTGGCTAGTTCCGACCTCGTCGCCAAATCCCAGAGTTTCAGGGTGGTATCCCAGGATGCCGAAACCGCTTGTTTTCCGTCCGGGGTGATGGCTACTGCTGTTACCTCGTCACTATGCCCGACGAGTTTGGCCCATTCCCCTCCCGTGGCCAAATCCCAGAGTTTCAGGGTCTTATCCCCTGATGCCGAAACCGCTTGTTTCCCGTCCAGGGTGATGGCCACTGCATTTACCCTGTTACGATGCCCAGTGAGGGTGGCTAGTTCTGACCCCGTGGCCAAATCCCAAAGTTTCAGGGTCTTATCCTCAGATGCCGAAACCGCTTGTTTCCCGTCCAGGGTGATGGCCACTGCATTTACCCTGTTACGATGCCCAGTGAGGGTGGCTAGTTCTGACCCCGTGGCCAAATCCCAAAGTTTCAGGGTCTTATCCTCAGATGCCGAAACCGCTTGTTTCCCGTCCGGGGTGATAGCTACTGCATTTATTGACCAACTATGCCCAGTGAGGGTGACTAGTTCCGGCCCCGTGGCTAAATCCCAGAGTTTCAGGGTCTTATCCTCAGATGCCGAAATCGCCTGTTTCCCGTCCGGTGTGATGGCTACTGCATTTACATCCCTACCATGCCCGGTGAGGGTGGCTAGTTCCGACCCTGTGGCGAGATCCCAGAGTTTCAGGGTCTTATCCCAGGATGCCGAAACCGCTTGTTTCCCGTCTGGGGTGATGGCCACTGCTGTTACCTCGTCACTATGCCCGGTGAGGGTGGCTAGTTCCGACCCTGTGGTGAGATCCCAGAGTTTTAGGGTGGTATCCCCTGATGCCGAAATCGCTTGTTTCCCGTCCGGGGTGATGGCCACTGCATTTATCGACCAACTATGCCCGGTGAGGGTGGCTAGTTCCGACCCTGTGGCGAGATCCCAGAGTTTTAGGGTGGTATCCCCTGATGCCGAAACCACTTGTTTCCCGTCTGGGGTGATAGCTACTGCTGTTACCTCGTCACTATGCCCGGTGAGGGTGGCTAGTTCCGACCCTGTGGTGAGATCCCAGAGTTTTAGGGTGGTATCCCCTGATGCCGAAACCACTTGTTTCCCGTCTGGGGTGATAGCTACTGCTGTTACCTCGTCACTATGCCCGGTGAGGGTGGCTAGTTCCGACCCTGTGGTGAGATCCCAGAGTTTTAGGGTGGTATCCCCTGATGCCGAAATCGCTTGTTTCCCGTCCGGGGTGATGGCCACTGCATTTATCGACCAACTATGCCCAGTGAGGGTGGCTAGTTCCGACCCCGTGGCCAAATCCCAGAGTTTCAGGGTAGTATCCTGGGATGCGGAAACTGCTTGTTTCCCGTCCGGAGTGATGGCCACTGCTTCTACCCATAAATTATGCCCAGTGAGGGTAAGCAACAGCATCCCACCTGCTGGGGTGAAACTGGGGTTGAGAGGGCGAAACCAGGGTTTTGCCTCGTAATTTTTTGCCTGAGTGAGGAATTGCTCAATTTCCGGGACTGTTGCGGCGGCAAATTCTCCCGTACTTTCCCTAGAACGCTCAGATTTTCTCTGCTTCCCCTTAAATAAGGGGGACAGGAGGAGTTGGCCGCGTTTTTCTACCGGCGTCTGGGAATAGTTCGGTAAATACTTCCCCAGCAGCGGAATGTTTTCCCAGAAAAAGCGATACTCTGACCGTTCCACCGCAGCAGGGAATATAAATGACAACAACCGCCCCCACAGTTGCGAGATGAGTTGCGTCTTATCTTTCCCTAAGATAGTTGCCGACATCCGAATCGCACTTTTCACCAATCTCAGAGAGTCTCGGGTTCCAATCTCTCCCCCCTCAACTGACTCAAAATCTAACAGCAACGCCTTAACATCCGTTGCCTCCAGTTTCGCTTGCAACCAGGGAAAGTCCAACAGCAGGTGGCGGATGTCCTCGGGGCGGTGTTGCAGGTGATGGCTGATTAAATGCCGGAAAAAATAGCCATCATCCTCAACCGTGTGATAGCCCTGGGGATAGCGTTGGCGATAGCTGTTCAAAAACCGCTCCTGTCTCGGCGCAATCTCCCCCGCCTGTTTCCGCACATAGTCCAACTGCAAGTCATGGAGGCTAATGCGCCCCTGGGCGTCGCGGAAGGCCAGAGACCGTTTCACGAGGGTATCTACAACATCCTGGACATCATATTGCGTTAACCCCTCGCCGGCCCAAAATCCCACGAACACCGCTTCCGGGATGGGGGTATCTTCGGGAAAAATGGCAAAATCCAGATATCGCTCTGTCTCCTCCGGGGGAAGTGCCTCGACGCTGACTTGGATGGCTTTGAATAACGTGGGATAAGGATAATCCGGGAACTGCTGGGACAGTTTCTCTAAATCCGCTGTTTGCAATTTGTGCAAAACGTTCTGCCAACGATTCGCCCCTTTTCCCGCTACCATCGCCCCAGAAATCGCCACCGCTAAGGGCAAATATCCGCATTCCCGCGCCACTTCAGCCGCTTCCGGGGGCAAGGTTTCCAGATGTTCCCCGGCCCACTGCGCCAGCAACCCTAAGGCTTGACCTTCCGTGAGTAACCCCACTTCATGGCCCTGCGCCCCGAATCCGGTAATCAATTCCGCATCCCGAGTGGTCAGCAAGAGTTGACAATTGTCCCCTAAAACATCAAATGCAGCGGCATGGTGCATCTGCCAGACATCATCTAAAATTAACAAACAGGCTTTATCGGCCAGCAATTGTCGCAGTTCCGCTTTCCCCTGGGGGATATCTTCAAAATAGGGACGATTTCCCAGGAGGTAACTGGCCAGGTCAGTTTGTCGCGTCACTATATCCGGGGTTTCACCCAGAGTGACCCACATCACCCCATCGGGAAACTGTCGCTGTACCTCCTCATCTCGCGCCACGGCGGTAGCTAACAGGGTTTTGCCGATACCGCCCATTCCCTGCACCCCCAGGCGTTGGGAAACCCCCGTCATCACCAGTTTCTGACTCGCGTTTCCCAGGAGTTTCTGCTTGATTTGGGCCAGTTCTTCCGGGCGTGGCAGGAATTTAGGCGGCAGATGGGGGACATTGTAGAGAGAGGCGATGCGATGTCCCTGGGAATCTCGTAATTCGGGTTTGGGGTAGAGGGGGGATTGCTGCAACTGTGCCAAAATTTGTTTTAAGAGGCGCGTCTGTTGCCGGTTCTCTTGCTGTAAGCCGGTTTCGAGTTCCCGCAATTGGGCGGTGAGTTCCCGTTTATTGGGCATATCGTCGAGGCGATCGCAGATATGGCGCAACATCCCCACGGTTTCCCGCTGTAAGTCCAACAGCATCTTCTTAAATGCCTGTTTCCCCACCGCATCATCGGCCAGGACTTCCCGCAAGTTGATGGCAAATCTCTGGTTCAGGTGACGGGCGATCGCCTGTATCGCCGGTTCATACTCAGCCACATCTGCCCGCAAGTGTTTCTGATGCTGCTGCATCAAGCCTCGGATCACAATGTGCCACTGGGTTTCGTCTAATACCCGCAGATTATCATAGTCTCCAGCGTTGGCAGAAAAAGCATAGCGAATCTGACTCTCATCGAGGGGAGATAATCCTTTATCAGCCAGTTTGCTGGAATCTGTGTTTAGCCAATAGTCAACGGTTTTATCCGCCAAGCCGCGCAAGATATCCCGCCATTCAGGAAACTCCTCCCCATCGGCAACGGCGCGAATCCCCAGGGCGATCGCCAGTCCCGTTGCCCTCCCTAAGTCTTGATTTTTCAGGATATCGGGATTATTGCGTAATTTATCGACCAATGCGCTGACATTATTGGTGGCCATCCCCGACAGAACATTACCGAGAAAGTCAGAAAACACACCGGCCTCCACGGCATACTTTGCGGCCAACATTCCAGCCGCCGGACCGCACCCCAAGGCCGCTAATGATAATATCGCAGTGCCACCGAGGAGGGCTTTATGGGTTTTCAGAAAATCGCGGGTTTTGGTCATGGCGATCGCCTTGGCAGAGGATATTTTTGCCTAATTTCGATATAGCATAAATTGGCGAAAATGACAAGATTTTTAGGTCTTTAGGTTTGCCAGTAGCCAGAAAAATTGATAGCAAATTAAAACCCTAGTCGTAGTGCCAAAAAATCCCCTCCAGGGAGGGGCAGGGGTGGGTTATCCCCTCCAGGGAGGGGCAGGGGTGGGTTATCCCCTCCAGGGAGGGGCAGGGGTGGGTTATCCCCTCCAGGGAGGGGCAGGGGTGGGTTATCCCCTCCAGGGAGGGGCAGGGGTGGGTTATCCCCTCCAGGGAGGGGCAGGGGTGGGTTATCCCCTCCAGGGAGGGGCAGGGGTGGGTTATCCACAATTTTCTGAACAATGAAACCAATAAAACCAGATATAATGAACCCCCTTTTTATTGTCCATTATTGTCTTTTCATTCCTCTCCCATACTTCAAAACATCAACAAATCAAACACCTGATTCACCGAGATATCCCAACCCGTAAAACAGCTTAACACCGGCACAATCTCCGACTCCGCCTTAACACTGGGTAGGCGATCGCCCCGAAAGACCATGATTAACCGTTCTTGCGGATCAACAAACCAGCCCAGTTCTGTCCCCTGATTGAGACAAAAAATAATGTCATCCATCACCCGAGTCTGACTTTGTCCAGGAGAAAGAATTTCAATCAGCCAATCCGGGGAAATTTTAATCTGATTTTCCACCTCTCCCCGCTCATCCACAGGAATACGAGACCCATTAAACACTGAAATATCGGGAACCAGAGAACGCCCACCAATCGTCACTCTTAATTCCGTAAACGCATAGGCTAATTGTGAAGGCTTGCCCTGGGCATTGATAGCAGACGCTAACTCAATTTGCAATTTGCTATGTTTTCCCTGGGGCATCACTTTCTGATAAATTCTTCCATCAATATACTCACAAGCCGGTTCCGTCTCAGGCAACTCTAAAAACTCAGCCAAAGACCGAATTTTGGGCGCATCTGATACCCGAATCATCTCTCTCCCCTCCTAGTTTGCTATAGGTCTCAAAACCGAAACCACCCTAATGATAGTCTCTGTCCGCCTATCGAAGTCACTAAGGTGTTCTCCCCAACCGCGTCCGTTATGCGGCGACGGTGGCCGCCTAGAGACTCGGTTTCATCAAGACACTCTCGTTTGGCAGATAAGCACCCACTTGTTCCCTGTCCCCTATTCCCTGTTCCCCGTTCCCTATTCCCTGTTCCCTTCCCCTCCTGGGAGGGGCTAGGGGTGGGTTATCCCTATTCCCTATTCACTATTCACTATTCACTATTCACTATTCACTGTTCCCTTCTTTACTTGCCACATCAAGCAGGACATCCGCTATAATCGGGCTACACCTGTTCAACAGCACCAGTCCAACAGCGCCAGTTCGCCGCTGAATCTTACCTATATTTAGAGAGGGTCGCTCAAATGGCAAACAATTATAGCTATGACTTACGCCAGAAAGTGATTAAGGCCATTGAAGTCGATGGCATGAAAAAATGTGACGTGAGTGAAGTGTTCGGGATTAGCCGCAACACCATTCATCTCTGGCTTAAACGCAAAGCCGAAACGGGAGATTTTCGTCCCCGAGACTATCGTCCACCCGGTCATAGTCATAAGATTAAAGATTTGGACAATTTTCGTACCTTTGTCGAAGAAAATGCCGATAAAACGCAAGCACAGATGGCTGAGTTATGGCCCGACGAAATTAGTCCGAGAACTATCTCACGCTGGCTGAAAAAACTAGGATTCGTTCGGGAAAAAAATCTCTGGGTTTTGAAGAAAAAGTCCAAGTCTAAGTCAAACTAGAGAGTGCTAAACCCGGGACAGGCTCTCGAACAGCGGCGTTCGGGGGCCGATCTCCCCTGTTGACTCTCAACTTAATTCAAGAGGCTAGAGATCGCCCATCCCAGTAGCCATACACTGACCACAATCCCCGCCACAAGGACTAGCACCAAAACCACTACCACCACCGCTAATACTAGGGGATTGACAGGTTTGCGAGGTCCAGGACTGGGACTATCCAGATGAGTCTCTAGCAGCCGCATATTGCGCAAATTGGCCTTCCAAGTCGCGTCAAAAATATCGCCGAAGACTGGAACCACCCCAACCACGGTTTCTAGCAAGATATTGGATAGCATCTTCAGCAACACAGATTTAGAAATCCCCAACTGAAGTGCATTGACAACAATATAGACCGACAACACCGCTCCAGCCGCATCTCCCCAAGCTGGAAACAGTCCCAAAATCGGATCGAGCCCAATACGATACCCTGTACCGGGAATGGGGATTGACTGATCGAGAAGATAACTTAGACGCTGTAAGCGATTCACCTGATTTGCATCGGGGTGAGATGCTGGCTTCGGCGTGGAGTCAATGGGGTTGCTCATATCAGGGGGAGATGTCGCTGAGCTTCATGGGTTGGGTGTTGTCTACCAGTTTGCCATGAGTGAGACGTTTCCCGGAGATTGCCAGTCTCCTCTTTCGAGTCCGCTACGTTAAAATCAACAGGTCCACTGAATTAACGAGCAATCTCAAGCATCTATGTCTATTTTTGAAAAAATCTCCAACGCTCTCAATGATCCCAATCTACAGGCGAACGTGGGACAAATTGGCGGGATTATCAGCACCCTTCAGGAGAGTGGTGGCCGTGAGGGACTCAATACGAACACCAGTCAGGTGTTGCTGTCTCTCGTGGGTAAACAAGTCCAGTCTAGCCTTAAATCTAAATGCGATCGCGAGGGAACGGGAACCGTGCAAACCCTCATTGAGCAGTTTGGCGGCACCCAATCGAGTCTTGACGCCGTACAAGCCTTACTCTCGCCTCAACAACAGCAAGAGGTCGTTTCTGAAGCCAGCCAAAAAACGGGGGCGAATCCCAACCAAATTCAGGCGCTACTGCCTATCTTTGTGCCTCTGGTCTTAAATCTCCTCAAATCGGGAAATTCTAGCCAAGATCCTCAAGCGAGTGATAACCCAGTCCTGATGGACTTCCTCTCTGGGGATGGTGGAATCAATGTCAGTAACGCCATTAGTCTCGCCAGTCAGTTTCTCAGCCGCTCGACTTAGAGTGGGTTGGTTCAGACGGGGCCAAATCCGCAAAAAAATATCCCCCAAACCGACGGGCTGGGGGAAATGGGTTGAGAAGCGGGTAAAAAGCGGGTGACGCGATTCGAACGCGCGACATTCACCTTGGCAAGGTGACGCTCTACCACTGAGCTACACCCGCAGAACGCTCACTTGCGTTTGCGTGTTTACTATCATGGCAAAATTGTCAGGGGATGTCAACCCCTTGAGGCAAATTTTTTTGAGTTTTTTGGGCATTGTGGCTGGAGAAGCCCCCGTTTCTGCTCACAGAGGCAACTTTCGGCTGCCTCAATGGAACTGTTGAGCATAAAACTGAGCATAGCGTCCATTGGCCGCTAGGAGTTCTGAGTGAGTTCCTGATTCAATCAATTGTCCGGCTTCCATGACCAAAATGCGATCGGCGCGGCGGACTGTGGCCAGGCGGTGAGCGATAATCAGAACCGTACGATCGCCGGTAATGCGCTCCAAGGCCTCCTGAACCAAGGCTTCGGATTCCGAGTCCAGGGCCGAGGTGGCCTCATCTAAAATCAGGATACTTGGATCGAGGAGGACTGCCCGAGCGATCGCCAACCGTTGCCGTTGTCCCCCAGACAGGGTGATACCCCGTTCCCCGAGGAGTGTGAAATAGCCATCAGGAAGTTGAGAAATAAACTCATGGGCGTTGGCCACCTTCCCCGCCTCAATCACCTCTTCGAGATCGAACTCCTCCCGGCCAAACGCGATATTTTGGGCCACCGTTCCAGCAAACAAGACCGTATCCTGTGGCACAATGCCAATTTGTCGGCGTAAACTCTTCAGCGTCACCTGGGCCACATCCACCCCATCGAGGAGAATTTGACCCCGTTGAGGCTGATAGAAACGGGGAATCAGATTAATCAGCGTCGATTTTCCGGCCCCAGAAGCCCCCACCAGGGCGATGGTTTCTCCAGGGAAAATCAGAAGATTCAACTTCTCTAACACCCATGTCGGCGACAGAGTATCCGGCGAACCATAGGCAAACGACACCTGAGAAAACTCAATCTTACCCGTCACCGGCGGCAGGGCGATCGCCTCGGGAGACTCCTGTACCGACGGCTGAAGATGCAGTAACTCAAACACGCGATCGACCGAGGCTTCTCCCTGCTTAAACTCGTTGTAATTACTGGTGACAAGGGAGATCGGATCAATCAACATGGCCACCGCTGCAATATAACTGACAAACCCCCCACCGGTGAGATGTCCTTGGGAAATTTGCCAGGCCCCCAAGTAAAACAACAACAGCACACTCATGGCTTCGAGAAACCCCACCACCACAAACTGAAGTGCCTTGAGTTGTTCAGCAGTATATTTGGTGCGACGGTTAAGATCCGCCGCTTGGGAAAAACGATGATTGGCGTAGTCTTCAGCGGCGAATCCCTGAACTAAACGCATCCCCGCAAACAGTTCCGTCAATAAAGCCGCCAAATTCGAGATTTGAGTTTGACTGCGACGGGAGACTTGCAGCAGGCGATCGCCAAAACCGCCAATCAACCCGGCCATAATCGGGGCAATCACAAACGTGGCCAGGGTCAATTGCCAATTTAGCCATACCATATAGCCGAGAACCACCAGCAGTTGTAAGACACTGGGGAGGAACTGATGAAAGACTTTGTTCACCACCTCGCCGATGCGATCGATATCTTCCGTGAGGCGATAGGAGAGATCCCCCGTTTTAGCCGTGGCGAAGTAATCCAGACTCAACCGTTGCAAATGAGCGTAGGTTTGACAACGTAAATCAAACGCCGTCGCAAACGCGGCCTTCGCCATCAACGCATCCTGTCCATATTGAACCGCCCCCCGAACCACAAAAATGACCGCACTCCAAGCCGCCAATTGGGCGATCGCCCCCACATCCCCCTCCCCAATATATTCAGCAATGCGTCCCGCCAGCCAACCCAGAAGCGGCCAAAATAGGGTAAATCCTAACGTACAGGCGATCGCTGCCACAATCACAGAGCGATGAGGCGATAAATAAGGCAACAACAGCCGGTAACTCGACGGCGACGGAGAAGATAAGCTCAAAAGAGGTGTCAAACCAAAGAACATCCCCTTGATTTTAGGGGATCTTACCGTTGCGTCACATCACAACCCCTCAACGCCTCGGCGATCGTCTTCAAACTCACCGGTTTCGTCACAAACCCCACCATCCCCACCGCCTCACAAGCCTCCTCATACTCCGGCAACACATTCGCCGTCACCGCAATCACCTGAGGCCGTTCCGCCGGAGGCCATTCCGAGAAAATGCACTCAGTGGCCTTGATTCCATCCATCTTGGGCATCTGAATATCCATCAAGACCACATCATAAGCCGTTTGACGAACTGCTTCGACCGCTTCGAGACCATTATTGGCCACATCGGCCTCATATCCCAACCGTTTCAACAACCGTAACAGCACCTTCTGATTGACGAGATTATCTTCCGCCAAAAGTATGCGTAACGGGTGTTGCTGGCTAAAGGTATCATCCATCATTGGGGAAGGAGTCAAAACAACCACAGCTTAAAAAGACAACTCCTACTGTACACCAATTGCTTAGTCGGCCCGGAGCGACAAGCCTCCCCCAAGACAACGAATTTAAACAGCCGCTTTGAACACTCAGCCCCATCAATTCAACCCACCTAACTAAACAGAAACTCAGTATTTTCAACCGCTGCGACATTGTCCGCCACCAAATCCGTTTCCGCCTCCGAGAAGTTATCACCCACCTGTAAACTGGGGACATCCGCCGTCGTGGCCGCCACATAAACCGAGAAACCCGGAGACTCAGCCGCAAACACATTATCCAACAACTGAACCTGATCGGGATCCGGAATTTGCGTCCCAGCGGTGACCAATAATGAACCCGTTAGATTATCGGCACTAAAGCCGCTGACAGTGTTTTCCTCAATCAGTAAGTTTTGGAAATTCCCCGTCCGTAACGTAATCCCGCCATCCGTTCGTCCGCGGCCGGCATCCGACTCCCCGTTAATGGTATTCCCCGAGACGGTGATATCCTCCAGAGGAGTCTCCGCATCCTCAGTCCCCGAGAGTTGAATCCCCGACCCTCCCCCAGCCGCAACATTGAGGGTATTATCCGAGAGGGTGCTACCAATGAGTAAATCGGCCACAATCGCATCACTATCGGCTTCGGTGCCAATGGCATTTACCACATTTCCCCTCACCGTAGCATCACTCAAGGTACTCAAACTGATGCCAACCCCTTCGATGTCATTAAACTGATTATTGGCAATCCTGACCCCAGTTCGACGTTCATCAGGACGCACCGACAGACCAACCCCCTCAAAGATATTATTGACAATCCGTAGATTGTTACCCGTGTTGTCTCCATCAACCCCTTCAGTAAAGCTCAAGCCATCTAAGGTCACATTGTTGGCATTGACTTCAACAGTGGCGGTAATTTCCGATTCATCGCCACGGCTGTCGTCGCCAGCGGTTCCTGCATTGGCCCCCAACAAGGTCACCGACTCCGTTAGATTTAAGGCATCGCTATAGGTTCCGGCAGCAATGCGAATGGTATCTTGGCCATTGCCGACGCTCACATCATCACTATTGCCAATTTCCTCGTCCTCCAAGGCATCCACAATACGACCATACAGCCGCACCGTTCCTGAGTCGCCGGCGTCGGTTTCGATGCTGATATCTAAATAGGTGCCGTTGTCCTCCAACGCACTCACGCCACCACTGGTGAGGGTAATTGTTCCGTCACTCTCAATGGTAATGGCATCTTCGAGACTCTCGCCGTCGTTCGTTTCGACCCCAGTAATGCTAAACCCTTCAGCATCCTCAGCAGCCACCTGGCCAACCTCTCCCGCACTATTAGCCACCAGGAGTTCGGCCCCTCGTAACTGAGGGGTTGTCGTCAAGTTCGCATCAGGATCAGCGTCTTCCTCATCATCATCATCGTCCCCTGGGTCATCCTCAATGTCATCAAAGTCCGGTAAATCGGCAAAATCAGGGGCAAACACGCCTTCGGTGATATTGCTGATGGGAACGCCTCGTAGAATGGCAATGACCGAATCCGAGTCGCGACGGGTAATGACGGCATCATTGACGTTAACCCCAGTCCCCTGATTGATCTCAATATCCTCAAAGGTAAGAAGTCCGCCCAAGAGTAGGCGATCGTCTTCGGCACTATTAAAGTCTAAAATGATATCTAAGCCGGGTTTATCAATCAGAACAAAATTGTCGGCCCCGCCGCCACCATGAAGGGTATTGTTTCCCTGACTACCCACGAGGTAATCATTCCCTTGGCCGCCGGCCAGGAAATCATTGCCGCGATCGCCAAACAGGGTATCATCCCCCTGATTGCCAAAGAGAAAATCATCCCCCTGTCCCCCTTGGGTGACGTCATTGCCATCACCGCCGGCGATCGTATCGTCATCGGCATTGCCAAAAATCGTGTCATCTCCATCATCGCCGAACATCGTATTACGGCCCTCGCTGCCGATCACCAAGTCATTGCCCCGTCCAGCATAGATGAGATTGGCCCCCGAGCCACCGACAATGGTATCGTCACCGGCATTGCCAAAAATCGTGTCATTACCATCATCACCAAACAGGCTGTCATCACCGGGTCCTCCAACGAGGATATCACTACCGCGACCGCCAAACATCGTATCATCGCCATCCTCACCAATGAGGGTGTCATCACCGCGATTTCCCGCCAGAATCGTATTGCCCTGCTGCCCATAGATTAAATCATTGCCATCGGACCCTCGGACTTGGTCATCCCCCAAACCGCCCAAGATGGTATCGTTGCCAAGGCCGCCGACGATAATATCTTCGTCGGGGCCACCGGCGAGGACATTATTGCCGCCTGTACCGACGATGGTGTCATTGCCCTCAATGCCACGAATGATATCATCACCGGTTCCCCCAACCAGGGAATCATCACCTTGAGCGCCAACGATGGTATTTTGTCCCGACTCTCCGAAAATGACATCATCGCCGTCATCTCCAGACAGATAATCATTTCCCGCCCCGCCAAAGAGGGTATCATTGTCCTTGCCTCCGAAAAGGCTGTCATTGCCCTCGTTGCCAAACAAGACATCTTCACCTGGGGCGCCGGCTAGAATATCGTTCCCGGCTAAACCAAAAATGGTCTCGCTACCGGCGCTACCCACAATGGTATCGTCGGCTTCCGTACCGCTAAACAGGGTATCGTCTTCCGTTAGGACAACATTCAGTCCAACCATGTCAAATACTCTCTCACACTTGGTTTCCCACAGATCTATTGTCTCGGTTGTCTTGATGGGTTGACAGACAAAGCACGTCGATCCGGGGCGGGGAACCCTAACACGTTAACATGACGTGCTACATTGCTGTTGGGTTGCCGATCGCCGCCATCAAATTCTAGCCGCTTCTGAGTCACGTTGGGTCTGAAACTTCCCTTAACGGAGATATCAACGGATGGGCCGGGCAGAGAATTTGATGGGTTTAAATTTTGGCTCGTTTGTACCATTTTCGTTGTCTGACTGGGGGAATTTTTAGCCGTGTCTCATCCGACTTCTATGCCGTTTCACGTTAATCCGATCCACTTTGGTACCGATGGTTGGCGCGGCACCATCGCCGCTGATTTTACCTTTGAGCGGGTGGCCCAGGTGGCTCCCGTGGCCGCCGCCGTTTTAGACCGTCATTATGGTGCTACGGCGCGATCGCGCAGCATCGTGGTGGGCTATGATCGTCGCTTCATGGCCGAGGATTTCGCGCAACTGGCGGCCGATTGCCTCGTCGCGGCGGGGTTTGATGTGCTGTTATCGGAGTCCTACGCCTCGACACCGGCCTTCAGTTGGGCGGCCCATCATCGCGGCGCTTTAGGGGCGATTGTTATGACGGCCAGCCATAATCCGGCCCGCTATTTAGGTTTAAAGGTCAAGGGTGGCTTTGGTGGCTCGGTTCCCCCAGAAATTACCCAGGAAATTGAGGCTCAACTCAAAACCGGGGAAGTCGTCACGGCTGAGAGGCCAGGAACCTTAACCCACTTCGATCCCTGGACGGAGTTTTGCGCGGATTTACGTACAAAAGTGGATATCGAGGGCATTCGTCAGGTGCTTCAGTCGGGCCAATTAACAGTGTTTGCCGATGTCATGCACGGCGCAGCTGCGGGAGGATTAGCCAAGATTTTAGAGGCGCCGATTGAGGAACTCAACAGCGATCGCGATCCCCTTTTTGGCGGTGGTGCCCCAGAACCGCTCCCGAAGAACCTAGCGGGGTTATTTGAGGCCATCAAGGGCCATCGTCTCAACAGTCAGGGATTGGCCGTTGGTATTGTCTTTGACGGCGACGGCGATCGCATTGCAGCGGTCGATAGTGAAGGCAATTTCCTTAGTTCCCAGGTTCTCATCCCCATTTTGATGGAACATTTGGCCCAACGAAAGGGACTCTCGGGGCAAATTGTCAAAACCGTGAGTGGTTCAGATTTAATCCCGCGCTTGGCTAAACTCTATGAACTCCCCCTGTTAGAAACCCCCATTGGCTTTAAGTACATCGCCGATATCATGCTCTCGCAGGATGTTCTCCTCGGCGGTGAGGAATCCGGGGGAATTGGCTACAACACCCATATTCCCGAACGGGATGCCCTCTTGTCGGCCTTGTATGTCCTAGAGGCGGTGGTACAGTCGGGCAAAGGTTTAGGCCTGCTCTATCGGGATTTACAGGAGAAGGTCGAGTTTGTCTCGATGTATGACCGCATTGATTTGCCCCTAGCCAGTATGGCGGTGCGTCAGGCCCTCGTCGATGAGTTGGAACAACATCCCCCCGACACCATCGCCGAGAAAGCCGTCGAGAGCTGTCAAACCACCGATGGTTACAAGTTCCGTCTCGCCGATGAAAGTTGGCTCCTGGTGCGTTTTAGTGGTACCGAACCGGTGTTACGACTCTATTGTGAGGGACCCAGTGCCGCCGAGGTGCGTCAAACCCTACATTGGGCTAGAGATTGGGCTAAAGGGGTTGAAGCCTCCATGGCCGCCTAGCCTCAGCCTTCCTCTTAGCGATGGCTCTACCGTTGAGTTTTCGCCAGAACCGCAACCCCAGCCACAGAAATGTGATGCTGTTGTAAGACGGCTTTGGCTTCGAGGGTTGTGGTTCCGGTGGTGTGAATATCGTCGAGAAGGAGAACTTGCTGGCGGGGTGGACGACGTTGAAAGGCCGGCCCCAGGGCGATCGCCTTGAACAAGGTCTGCTGACGCTGTTGGGGAGTTAGTTGGAATAGGGGTTGGGTGTTTTTAACCCGTTGTAGCCCCTTAGCTGCCAAGGGAAAGCCGGTTAAATCACAAAAATACCGCGCCAGACGTTCGGCTTGATTGAAGCCCCGTTGTCGCTGTTTATCGGGGTGCATGGGGATGGGAACAACCATGAGGGATTTAGGCAATCTCGGCGACTCTTGCCAGGCTTCAGCCATGCGATGTCCCAGGAGACGAGCGAGTTGAGGGTTATTCTCATATTTAAGGGCGGCGATGGCCCGTTTGAGGGTTCCGTTATAGGTTCCCCAAGCGAATAGGGGCAATTCTCCCCGCCACTGCTGACGGGGATTCCGCTGGCGACAGTCATCGAGGCGGCGTTGACAGGCCAGACAGAGTTCTTGTCCGTTCAGGGGGCGATCGCACAGGGGACAGTTGGGACGTAAAACCAGGTTAAGAACGGAATCGAGTAAACGCACCAGCTCAAGACTTTTGCCAACTTAGGGATTATATAGCAAAAATTGGTCTGAATAGGACAAAAAAACTTGGGAAAAGAAGGCAAGAGGCAAGAGGCATAACCCACCCCTGCCCCTCCGGTGGAGGGGATGGCAAGAGGGAGAACCCACCCCGCCCTCCGGGCACCCCTCCGGTGGAGGGGATGGCAAGAGGCAAGAGGCAAGACAAGAGGCAAGAGGTAGGAGATTCTCTTCCTCAGAGTATCCTAAGGCAATCTTCGATTGCTATATCACTCAAAAAATTGGCGGCAGTTCTCGAAGAACTGCCGCCAAAAGGAGTCACGATTCAGCATTATGATTCACTGATCCCAAGAGATGCCCTGACTCAAATTAAGGAATATTGAGGAACAACGAACTAGCTGCGTTGGCGTTTGCGGGTGGCAAACAGAGAACCAGCCATGGCACCTAACCCCAAGAGGAGAGAGAGTTCAGGAACATCTTTGGGTTCAACTGATTCAACCATAACCACCAAATCGTTGTAGTCGAAGTCACTGCCTTGATATTTATCCTCAAAGGCAACGATAAACTCATTATCGGTGAAGAGTCCAGGTTTTTTGCCCGGAAGATCCATACTAAAGCTCCCATCCCCTTGATAGATAGCCGAATGACGAATTCCATTGGGATTCATACTGTCATCGGAGTAGAAGGTTCCCTGGGGACTGGTGATATAGAAGCCGAAGACATTTCCAAAGTTCTCAACAATTGTGGTGACCGAACTTACTCCGTTATCGGGATGTTGAAGGGTGGAGCTTCGGACTGTCCCATCCTCGAAGAAAGACACCGTACTTTCATCTTTGGAGGTATCTGATCCGTTAAAAATCTCCAGTTTCAAACCAGACTGGTTAAAAATACCAAAGGTATTATCTGCGGCGAAGCCGGCAATTTCAAACATGAATTGCGAGATCGAACTCCCCGTCGCCGTATTGGTGAAGTATTCGTAGCCCGTTTCAGCGGCGTTGACATCGAAGAAGTCGCCGTCAACCGTCAAATAGTCTAATGACCCTTGTAGAGTGCAGTCATTATCGATGAAACAACCGGAACCGGGACCGGGGTAGTCGTCATCGCTATCACTGCTAATACCAGCCGGGGTTCCGAGTTGTGCTGAGGCGGGGTTCGCACCGATGATGAGTCCACCGAGGGCGATCGCCGCACCTGCGGTCAAGGTCAGTGTTCTTTGGGTGAGTTGAGTCGTCGTTTTCATGATCAGTTCCTTTATTTGCGTGTTTATAATTAAGTTCTTCTGAGTATCACTATAAAGACTCTCTCGATAATATGGGGGTTTTTACGGGAATCTTTACGAAGGCTTTAAAAAAAGAGCCGTAATTTTAAGGGTTTTGTATGGAAAGTGTGAAGATGGGGTCGCCCCGGGAACCTCAGTCGTCCCACGGATGGACGAATTGAGGGGGATTCTGGGGGACAAGATGACGAAGGCGTTACAATCGACGGGAGAGCGATCGCAAAACTTCAAAATTCCGTGGCAGACGTTTTTCAACTCACCGCTTCCGAGGAAGTTCCCCGACTCTGGTTGGGCGATCGGGCCTATCACCTGAGTCAGTTAGCCGCCCACCCCGAGCCGATTCTGCCGGGAGTGGTGGTATCCGCGCAACTGCTGCGAGAGGTATGGGAGACCACCCCCTGGCGCGATCCCCTATTTGCCGAACTCTCCCACAGCCCCCTGCATCTGCAAACCGATGATTCCCGACAACTCCAGGCCATCGCCCAACAGATCCGTCAGGCCCTATTCAAGGTCAAACTTCCTGAGACTATCACCGCCGACCTCAGTCAAGCGATCGCCCCCCTTGATGCGACTCAACTGATTTTTCATCCATCTTTATATATAGACCCCCTATATCTAGCCCCCCTCGGGCTAGGCCAGGAGTCCTTGGCGATCGCGGCCCTATTAGAGAGTCACGTCAGTTCGAGCGATCGCACCGGCCTCGGCCAAACCCTCAAACAAGCCTGGGCCGAACTCTTCCGCGCCCGCTGTCTCCTCTATTGGCAACGAGCGAAGATTCCCCTCGACCAAATCTACTTAGGGATTCTCATCCAACCCCTACGGCCAACCCTAGTTTCAGGATGTCTCAACCTACGTCGGGATACGATTCATATCATTGCCACTCGGGGCTTACCCCAAAGCCTGTGGAACGGCGGTATCGATCCTGAACGCTATCACCTTGACGCCAACACGGGTCAAATCCGCCAGCATCATCCCGGAACCTATCTCTGTTACGAGGCTCTCTGTCCCGACTCAGGGGAAATTCACCTGGTCGCCGTAGATAGCGATCGCCCCCAGGGACCGGTTCTCAAACCCAACCTACTGGGAAAACTCCGTCATCACGCCCAACAGTTCTATCAGTACTTAGGTCACGAAGACAGCGATCGCGCCGATCTCGAATGGGTTTTGACTCAGCCGCATCCCGACACCGCCCCAACCTGGTACATTAGCCAATATTATCCTCAAGGCTCTCCCAACTTAAGATGGCCAACTCTGAGCCAACCGGGAGGCGATCGCCCCCGCCCGTCGGGTCTAGTCCAGGGAATCGCCGCCTCGGGGGGTCAAGTCTATGGCGTGGTCTGTCGGTTGTCAGATTTAGAGATTCAGGACAAGACGGGCCAGGGCCAGCCCCACAAGCAAATTTTGGTCGTGCCCGAGTTTGAGCCGCAAGATGCCCCGCCCTGCCAACATCTGGTGGGACTCATCAGCGAAAGCGGCAGCCGCACTAGCCACGCAGCCATTTGGGCGCGGGAATTGGGCATTGCGGCGGTGATGGGAGTGGCCAATCTAAGCCAACAGGTTAAAACGGGACAGGTGATTTATCTCGACGGCGATCGCGGCCAAGTCCATCTCAACCCAGCCCCCAATTTACCGGTATCTTCTGCAAACCGGCCCTCTTCACTGACCCCTATGTCCCCAACCCTTCCCGTCCATGGAACTGAGCTGTTTCTTTCGTTTAGCCAACCGCAGCTTGCTCCCTCTTTAGGGCAACTTCCCGTCGCTGGCGTGGGCTTAATCCGCTCAGAACTGCTGGCCCAAAGCCTCGCTCTGAGTCAATACCCTCCCCCAGAGCGACTGCACCGCTTGAGCGAGGGGTTACGGGCGATCGCCCAAGCCTTTGCCCCACGCCCGGTGTACTATCGCAGTCACGATGGAGGGCGGCCCGGACAAGCCCTAGGCTTACGGGGAACCCTGGCCTATACGCAGGACTCCAGTGGCTTTAAAGAAGAACTCACGGCCCTAGCCCAAGTCCAGGAAGCGGGATATGACAACTTGCGTTTGATTTTGCCCTTTGTCCGCTCCATCGAGGAGTTTAAAGCCGCTCAAACCTTGATTCGTCAACAAGGCTTAGATCGCTCTCGGGGGTTTCAATGCTGGTTAATGGCCGAAGTTCCCTCCGTGGCTGTCTTACTGGAGCAATATGTTGAGGCTGGGGTTCAGGGAATTGCCATTGGTAGCCATGATTTGAGTCAATTGATTCTGGGCTTTGATCGCGACGATCCTCAAGTAGCCGCCCATTTCGATGTCACTCATCCGGCAGTTTTAGAGGCGATCGCCCATTTAGCCCTCAGCGCCCGTCGCCTCAAGATTCCCTGTACCATCTGTGCCGATTCCCTGGCCCCTATCAAGAGCGACGCTGCCCTAGAGGCGTTTATCCGCTGCGGAGTCAGCGGAGTCTGCCTCAGTCCCGAAAATTTAGAGACTCAGATTCGGGCCATCGCCCGGGCCGAACAGCGGTTACTTCTGGAAGGATTTTGGCAGCATCGGCCATCCCCCAGAGAATGGTCAAACCAAGCGTGAACTACCGCGCGTACTGAGTGATTTTTTCACTCGATGACCGCAATTTGAGCAGTCTTGGGAGGTGTAGTTCGGAGCAACAGCAACCACGGTCTTGTCCCAGATTTTCCCAAAATAATCTA